>Ga0247725_1001121_pt1 | contig 14773 bp, 11 predicted proteins | sample OKSTACKMCFT3sol_FD_183021 | JGI IMG/M metagenome (GOLD analysis project Ga0247725, IMG submission 183021) | Subsurface sediment microbial communities from gas well in Oklahoma, United States - OK STACK MC-FT3-sol | ecosystem: Environmental > Terrestrial > Deep subsurface > Rock core/Sediment... | reverse complement strand
AGCTTTAGCGATGACATTACCTGCGCTGCGGGCAGCACGAATTGCGATGTTTAACATCGGATGCATAACGATTACCTTATTGTATAAAGAACAGTCAAAAGAGCGGCGCGTATTGTAGCCGCTGACAAGAAAAAGTAAAGACAAATCCCATGCCCGACAGAGGAAAGTACGACCATACTGTCATACCTTTGTCATCAGCCAGGCTTAGAGTGAGCGCCACCTCTTTACAGGTCCCATATCAAGTGAGCTAAGCCAATGAAATCTGTGTTGTATTTGATGCGCCATGCCACGGCCGATGTACGAACTTCGCTGGTGGATGAGGCCGATCGTTGTCTGAATGAAAAGGGCAGATTACAGGCTCGCCGTGTTGCGGCTTTTATGCAAAAACAAGGTTTGTTACCCGATCGTATTTTTTGCAGTCCACAAACCAAAGCGGTGCAAACGGCCGCTTTAGTGCGTAAAGACTCAGGGGTTAAAGTGCAGGTTGAAGAGTGGCCTTGTTTATTGCCTTCAGTCACAGCCGCTGAAGCAAAAGCTCATTTATTCAGTCAGTTGCAGGACAATGAAGCTGTGCTGCTGGTAGGGCATGAACCTGAACTGGCGTTACTCGTGAATGAATTATTAGGCGTGGATAAAACTTTTCTGGAACTGAAAAAAGCTTCTTTGACTTGCCTTGAGTTGGATTTAACCGCGACAATTCCGGTTCGTTTAGCCTGGTCTGTGCCTGCTAAGTTTATGTAAGTCGAGCGGATAACAATAAAAGCGCGCTGACAACAACTGATTAAATAAATTCACTTGAATTGCGAATCATTCTTGTTTAGTCTGTGCGCCTTTGTTGTCGCTTTGAGGCTGTTATGTTGTCCTTACGCTCTCCTTCGCTATTAACTATTGCAGTTCTTGCTGCTTTAAATTCAATTCCTGCTTATGCCCAGCAGTCAGATCAACAAGCTTCAAATCAACTGCAAGCAGACAACGATCTGGAAGTGATAGAGGTCAAAGGCCGCGCTCAGACTTTATACCGGGCTTCTCAAAGCAGTGTAGGCACAAGAACAGATACAGATTTAGAACTGGTGCCTCAGAGTATTCAGGTATTACCTGAAGCCTTGATCCGCGATCAGGCCGCTCGTCAGGTCACAGACTTATACCGTAGCATGAGTGGTGTCAGCGCTTTTAGTTACTCAGGTGTTACCTTTCGTGGTTTCCGTCAGGATGAAATTTTATACGACGGCGTAAGAGGCGATCCTTTTAATGGTTTTGCTGTGCCTCAGCTGTTTAACGTGCAGGAAGTACAGATCCTCAAAGGCAGCAGCGGTGCTTTATATGGCAGCAGCGCTCCTGGCGGTTTAATTAACTACGTCACTAAAAAGCCACAACGCACCGCAAAAAACCAGCTGGAATTAGGTTTAGGTAATGATGAGTATTGGCAAGGTTCGCTCGAGTTGAGTGGTCCGCTCACAGAGCAGCAAGCTTATCGTTTTGGTTATTACCGTGATTCTGAGCAGCCGTTTCGCTGGAACACCAAAGTTGAAAACGAAATTCTGGATCTGGGCTATCTGATTGATCTGACCGACAGCACCAGTCTGACGCTGCAATACAATAGGGTAACTCAGGATTATCAGGGCGCCCGTTTACGGGGTGTACCTACAGATGATCAGGGCAATTTCCTCGGTGACCGAGCCTGGAACCATAACGAGGCCACAGATTTCCAGTCCTTAGAAGCAGATGTATGGCAGGTTCGGGCCGATCATGAATTTAATAGTAACTGGCGCACCGATCTGACCTGGCGCCATTATGAAAATACCGAACTGCAAAACTACCATGAACCTTTCTGTAGCTATGATACAGATGGCGATGGTGTAGTGGATTATTGCCGCCGTCAGTTCAGGGATCAGCGCCGCGAAAATACGGCAGACAGTGTAACCTGGAACAACATAGTGGAGTTCAGTACTGCGGGTTTGAATCATCAGTTGTTAATTGGTGCTGATACGATGACGCAAGACTCCTACTTTTTAGGCCGCAATGTAGCGCCTATAGAGCAGGGCGGTAAGGCTTTAGGTATTAGCCTGACAAATCCTGTGTATGGCCTGACCTCAGCTGCTGATTACAATATCGACAGCATCAAATCCACTCCTACCGATACTACAGCTGTGCGCCAGGGTTTTTATCTGCAGGACCAACTGGATTTAACCGCCAGCTGGAATCTGTTGCTGGGTGTGCGCTGGGACAGTTTTGAAGATAAAAATAATGTGGCGTCATCCAAAGTAGATGGCAGCGACAGCTCGTGGCGTGTGGGTACTACCTACCAACTGACGGACTGGGTGCGTTTGTATGCCGTCAAAGGCACAGGCTTCAGCCCACAGGCGACCGCATCTCAGGTGCCTGAAGTAGGTGGTCCTTTTGAAGCTGAGCAGTCCAGTATTGTTGAAGCTGGTGCGCGTTTTTCCTTGCTGAATGATGCTGTTCGTCTGAATGTGGCTACTTATGAAATGATTAGAAATAACATACTGCAGGCTGACCCTCGCGGTGATGTCGGCGGTGATGGCCGTGACGATCTAATCGCTTTGGGTGAAGTAAAAAGTAAAGGCGTGGAAGTGGACTTGTTAGGCGACTTAACCGACTCCTGGGTACTGAATGTAAATTACGCGTACAACGATACCCGTATTGTCGAAAGTACCAGCGCTATTACTAATGCGGTAGGTGACAAATTTGCTAATGCGCCGCAACATCAGATTGGTGTTTGGAGTCGTTATGAGTTGGATAGCATCAACTCAGCTATAGCCGCTGGTATGGATTATGTTAGCGATCAGCTAAGTATTGATGGTCAGCATGTAAAATCCTACACCGTCTTTGATATGAGCTGGCAAACCCGCTGGCAGCAGTGGATGTTTCAGGCCAATGTGAAAAATCTGTTTGATAAAACTTATGCCACTGCTGGTTTTATTGAACGGACCGGGCACTTTCCCGGTGAACCACGCCGGTTAATAGTCACCGCCAGTTATCAGTTCTAAGCTGGCTATGACTGCAAAAACTTGGTTTAAGCTACACTCTTTTGCTGGCTTTGCTTTTGGCATTCTGATGTTGCTGGTTTGTCTGACCGGCACTTTGGCTGTGGTCAGCCATGAAATTCAGTATCTGTCAGATCAAAAATACCGGGCCTTGTCTGAACGACAGGGCCCTGTGCCCTGGCAGGTGCTGGAGCAAAATTTAGCCAAAGCCTATCCTGACTATCAAATTAGCAACCTGAATGTGCCAGAGCAGTGGTATCTGGCGGGTGCCGTTAGCCTGAATGCAGGCTCTGAATTTAAATTTGTTTATTTTGATCCCGCTACCGGTGCTTTAACAGGCGAAGGCCAGTGGGGCACTGTCTCACGGTTTTTACGTAATATTCATATGTACCTGTCGCTGGGTTCTACCGGCAAAATTGTGGTGACCAGTTTAAGTTTTTTACTGCTGATTATTTTGGTTAGCAGTTTTTATGTCTACCGGCAGTGGTGGCGTAAAGGCTTTCAGTTGCCTTCTGGGGCTAAAGCCTCCAGCCGTACTTTTTGGTCTGACTGGCATAAATGGACAGGCGTCTGGTGTTGGGGTTTTATTCTGCTGATGTTCCTGACTGGTCTTTGGTACTTCACCGAACACTTCTTACTGAAGTTTAAAGTGGATCATTATCCAAAAGCACCAAAGCTGGAGCAGGCCATCACTCACAAAGCTTTGTCTTTAACCGAATTGATGCAGGCTGCACAAAAGGCCAGACCCGAACTGGATATCAGAGCTTTGAATTATCCACAGTCTGACAAAGCGCCTGTGGTGGTGACTGGTCAGGATGATACGCTGCTGGTGCGTGACAGAGCCAACCGTATTTACCTGCATCCGCTGACAGCGCAAGTGCTGAAACTACAAAAAGGCGGTGAATTAAAACCTGTGGCCTATATCTCAGATATGGCTGACCCACTGCATTTTGGTAACTTTGCCGGGCTTGGCGTCAAGCTACTGTATTTTGTGTTTGGGTTGGGTTTTACCTTTTTAGTCGCAGGCGGGCTCTGGATGCACTGGCTGCGTACCAAAAGACAACAACCAGAACTGATACGCTGGTTAGGCTGGACTGGTGCTGTTTCGTCTGTGTTAGTGGTCACAGCCTTAGTGGTGACTTCAGTGCAGTTCTCACAACGTGAAGTAGAAAACCTGCCTTTATCACCGCAATTAGGATCATTAGCCAAGCCTTAAGCATCAGCTGTTGCTGTTGAACCTACAGGCAGTTGCAGCCGGGCCACAGCTCCGCCTTCGGCTTTGCTGAGGCGCAAAAATGCCCCGCCATGCTGATGCGCCACCCTGGATACTATGGCCAGACCAATACCATGATGAGATAAGCCATCCGGGCTGGGCTGCTGGTTGCTATGCCAGCCCGCGCCATCATCGCAGATATCAATCAGACAATCATTGTCCTGTAAGCTCAATTCAATCCAGACTTTGGTATGGCAATATCGCAATGCATTACTCAAAAGATTGGATAAAGCCCGCTGCAGCAGTTTTTCATCAGCCTGAATAGTGATCGCAGGCCCGGCAATCAACTCGATCTGATGCTCTGTATTGGCGGAAAATTTATCTATCATCTGTTGCAACAACTGTGACAGCGGTACCTGACTCAGTTGTAGATCGGAACGGAAATCCTGCTGTGCCAGACGCAAATAATCGTAGACATTGTCCTCTATTTCCAACAGGTTACGACATATCTGGGCATAATGAGCTGCGCTGATATTTGATTCCAGACTGAGCATAATAAAACGCATCCGGGCCAGCGGGGTTTTAATGTCATGGCAAACGGTATCGGCCATCTCCCGTTGCAGCGAATTTAAATCCGCTATGGTTTGATTCATCCGGGTCAGCGACTGCGCCAGAGGTTGCAGGTAAGATTGAGGGCTCAGCTGAAAAGCGGGCAGATGGCCAAGTTTAATTTCCTGCAAGGCATTCATTCTTAAGGTTTCGACATCGCGGAACAGGTTGCGGCTGAGCCAGAATAAACAAAGCAACAGCAACAAAATAAACACATGGGCCAGGTCGATGCTGAAGTCTGTACCGTCAGGTAAATTCAGCTGGCTTAAGCAGAGTAATTCACCTGCTGGCATTTCACTGCACATGGAGGCATTGCCTTGTTGGTCGCGCATTACTTCAACGGCATAAATAAAATTCGGCTGAGGTTGCCACATGCCTGCCGGATAGGTAATAAACAAACTGTCGGTGCAGTCGTCTGTTTCTGATAGACGGCAATTCAGTTTGTCTTGCTGACTGAACTGATGCACATGTTGCAGCATGCTCTGAGCAGCGTTGGCTAAATCATCCCGTTGATACACCCAGCTGTATAGCTGATTCAGGCTGAAAAATAACAGCAAGACCACCAGCACTATGCCAAGGTAAAAGCGCAACAGGGTAGAACTCATGGCTGTGACTCCGTGGCTTCGGCGTAACTGATGCGATAACCCCGGCCCCAAACCACCTGAACATTCCAGCGATCATCTACGGCTTGTAATTTGCGACGCAGCCGCGAGGCACGGCCGTCCATGGTTCTGTCTGTGCCGTCATATTCGCGCGTTAGTTGCTCACGGAACAAACGTTCGCGGCTGACAGCGACACCATAGTTATCCAATAAGGTCAGTAGCAATTGCAATTCGGCATTGGTCAGGCAAATATCTTGCCCTGCCAGCACCACATGGCCTGATACTTTGTTTACTGTTAAATTGTGCCGTCTCAGCAAAGTTGGCTGATCGGTGCTTGCGTGTTCTGGTGGTAAAAAGATGCGGATTTTGGCTAATAAAATACGCGGATCCAGTGGTTTGAGCAGATAGTCCTGTGCGCCCAATTCCAGCCCTTGCAACACAGAACCGACCGAGGTTTGTGCCGTCATAAACAAAATAGGGCCTTTAAATTGCTGACGAATTTGTTTCACTAAATCAAAACCACTGCTGCCGGGTAACATCACATCGCAGACAATCAAATCAAAGCGTTGCGCCAGTATCAGTTTTTTTGCTTTGAGCGCATTACCACAACTACTAACCTGATAGCCTTCTGACTGTAAAAAGTCGACCACAAGGCGTGATAATTCCAGATCATCTTCGATCAGTAAAATCTGCTGCATCAGGGATTGCCCCAACTGTTACGACTGCGTTTAAGCAACTGATCGCTGGCATTCAGATCCACCTGCAGTACTTTCACCCGGCGTTCGGCCAGCAGTTCGCCTGTGACCGGATTGCGCAGTTCAAAACTGGTATGCTCCGTCAGTTCCAGCTGTAATTGCTGACTAACGCTATTGGCACAAAGCAAAGGGCTGGGGTCGGCTTTTTTATACAAGCAGACTTTATTGTCCTGCTGCCAACTGACCTTTAATTTCAGCACACAGACTTCATGGGTATGATGCAGGCAGAGTCTGGGCTGCAGACTAAAGTCAGCTGCATCAGCGCCAGATACAAAACCACAGAGCAATAAGAGCAAAGCTAAAGTACGAACTGCCATCACTATTCCCGCATCTGTCCGGTCGGTTTTTCTCTATTGATAATGCTGATAGTGCAGTGAAAAGCTGTTTTGGTAAAGCGGGGCTTTGTGAAAAAACTAAGCCCCAACTTCGTCAGAACTGGTATTTCACTTCAACGCCATAAGTGCGTGGCGCATTTAATGAGGTGATTGGCGTGCCCAGCGTATCAGCGGCAAAACCACCTATGCCGCCACTAGTTTCGTGGTCAGCCAGGTTTTTGCCCCAGAGTGCCAGTTCCCATTGGTCGTCACTGCTATTCCAGCTTAAGCGGGCATTGATATTTTTGATATCGGCAAAGTACACAGGAATAGACTTAGCAATCTCCAGTAAATCCGGATCGTCCGCTCTGGTATTTTCTTCATAGACATAATCCAGATGCAGCTTCCAGTAGCCGCCGGCCCATTGCTGAGCTGCTGTCCAATCGGCGGTCAGCGTATAAGAGTCGGCGGTGGAGGCTTTATCTACATCTGTCACCAGTTCGCCATCGGCATTGTAAAACTCCTGCCACTTGGATTCTGTTTTACGGTATTCAGTCACCAGGCCCAGCTTCAGCTGCTTGGTGGCTTGCCAGTCCAGCACCATTTCCATCCCGCGGATATCCTGATTGCCGTTAATGACAATAGGTATAGCCACACCTGAACCCGGAGTTTTGCTGCTGACCGAACGCTGGCGGTTGGTCAGATCCATATCAAAACCCACTAGTTGTAATCGTAGCTGATCCCATAAATCGGCTTTGTAACCCAGTTCGAGGTTTTTCACTTATTCAGGTGCAAAAGGCCGGATGGATGAGCCTGGATCCAAAGAGTCGTAGCCGCCGGATTTATAGCCTGTGGAGTAGGACAAATAGATCATGTTGTTATCGTTCAGGTGATAGCGGGTGACAGCGCGGCCCGTCCATTTGCTCCAGCTGTTGTTGGCGTCGAGCCGTGGCATTAGCGGAAATAAAAAGTCGGTTAAACCTGGCATAGGCTGACCAAAGGAGCGTTCTTTAATTTCCCAGCTGAAATCTTTTTCGTCCCTGCTGTAACGCAGACCTGCAGTAAAACCCCAGCGCTCGTCGAGCTGATAATCCATATCTGAGTACACCCCATAAGAGGTGAAATCCCCGGTATTAATAATGTCTTCACTCCAAAGCTGGCCGGCCACTGAAGGGCCAAAAATTTCGTTAATGCCAAGGCCTGCACCTATGGCGTCATAGGTTAAGTCGCCCGTAGCCTCTACAGCTCCAACCAGTTCCGGGCTGAAAGGCGCTGCGCCTAATTGTTCCAGCAAAGCACCTACACTGGGGTCGACCATCGCCATCACACTTAAAATACTGGCCCAGTTTTGCGAGTTCCAGATGTGATCTGCAGGTAAACCCATGCCGCTAATCATTTGTTCCGGCACACCAGCTTCCATTAAGGCTGAAATCAGTGTGCCGTTTAAATTGGCCGTGGTCAGGCGTGCCACAGTGTCCGCCATAATATTCAGGCTGGTTTTCTGATAGACCTTTTCTTTGCTGTAGGTGATACCTCCGACATAACTCAGTTGGTCCTGATGGTAATTCAGCTGCAGTTCGTTGTAGAAAATATCTGAGTCTTCAAAGTTGATGGTATCCAGATAACGGGTTTTATCTGCAGTGCCGTCTGTGTCATCGCGCCCCGAAACTTCCCATTGTCTTTTGCTGCTAATGAGTTTTCCTGACCATTGATCGTTAAAGTCATGCATGATTTTGAGTGAAAATGCCGTCATATCACGGCGTTCGTGGCCGTCTATCACGTCATTCTCTACGGTTCTGTCCAGTGGGTTCATGCTGTAAGCGTAAGGACTCAGGCCAATAGAGGCTGCATAGCCCTGATCCAAATCATCCCAGTCGTAACTAAACTGCACTTTAGTATCGGAGCTTACTTGCCATAAGGCAGCAAGGCGGGCGGCCTGATGGTTGGTATTGCCCAGTTCTTCACCCTGATAGTCCGGGTAGACGTTATCGATGTAAGAGTCGCGCTTATTGCTCATCAGATTCAGCCGCAAAGCAAAAGTGTCGCTCAGGGCTTTATTCGCCATAGCTTCATAACGTTGCAGCGAATAATCCCCCAAAGTCGCTTTGACAAAACCTTCATCATCCTGAGATGGCGCATTGGGGATCAGATTAACCACCCCAGCAGCGGCATTTTTACCAAACAAAGTGCCTTGTGGCCCTTTGAGGATTTCAATGCGTTGCATGTCGGAGAACATCACGCTTTGGGCCGCCCTGGGCAGGTAAAAATCATCAAAGAAAATTGCGACTGAAGGGTCGCCGCCTGTGCTGATATTGCTGCTGGATACGCCGCGCATCGTAGCAGTGGCCTGAACTACGGCATCTTTGCTGAATTTAAAGCCCGGCGTGTAGTCGGCAATATCACCAAGCAACACCGAGTTGGTTTCTTTTAAATCTGTGGCCGAAATGCTGTCGATGGCAACCGGCACTTCCATCAGATTCTGCACTCGTTTTTGTGCGGTCACTGTAATAGTTTCTATAGCTGGCTCGGTGTTTTCTGCCCCGTTTTCAGCTTGTTCTGCCTGCAGACTTGTGCTGTATCCGTTGAGTGCTATAGCAATAAAGCATGCCAGTGGTTTTAGTCTGACTGCTGATTTAGTGCGCTGTTGCGACATGACTGTCTCCCTGTTTTTTGTTTTTTTTCTGAGTTGCCGGGATCGGACTCTGATGTCTCTGCAGACACAACAACCGCAGCTCAAAGACGGATCTCGCTGCATTCGATAGTAACTGCGCTTTGCACTAAATAAAGCGAACTGGACAATTTTGTACACTTTTAGGTTTGAACCCTGGCCTGTGAAAACGCACTCTTAGGGCCAACACCATCGTATTCTTATTAAAAAAATGGCTCAGTTATGTTTTGGAATTATCCGTTATTCATTCTGGTGATCGCGCTGTATGCCGCAGCAACGCAGGCGGCTGTGCCGGAAAAAGTCAGCAGTTGTAATGCCTGCCATGCTGTGGAGAATCAGCTGGCAAGCAAAGCTCCGGCTCTGGCCGGGCAGCAACAGCAGTATTTAAAAAAGCAGTTAGTGCAGTTTCAGTCGGGTGAACGAGGCGCGAGTGCAAAGGACAGCCAGGGTCAGGTGATGGCCGCTATGGCCAAATCACTGAGTGCCAGCGACATAGAGGAATTGTCAGTCTATTTCGGTGCTTTAACCGCCCAACCTCTTGCAGTGAAACAGAGTGATGCGGCCTTACTTGATAAAGGCCGAAGAATTTATATCGGCTCTTGTGGGGCTTGTCATGGCAATAAAGCACAAGGCAACCCTGAGTTAAAAGCGCCGGCCTTGCAGCTGTTAAACCAGGATTACCTGTTGCTGCAATTGCAGCATTTCCAGACCGGAGTTCGTGGCAGCAGCGCCACAGACAAACCGGGCCGGCAAATGGCGATGATGAGCCGCACTTTAACTGCTGCGGACGTACAGGCCGTGGCGGCTTACATCGGAGCGGGATTGCCATGATCTGGAGTCTGACGGCCGCTTTAGCCCTGAACACTGCTGCCATCAGTCTGAGCAATCAGTGTCCCCCCAGTTTTGAGCTGACAGCACAGCATCAGTGCAGGTTAGTGACCCGTTACGATCAGTACGACTCCTTGCATAACAAAGGGGTAGGCGGCACTAAAACAGCTTTGCCCAAAGCCAGAGATGGCTTTAGCCCGGAGCAGATTGATTTGGGCCGTTATCTATTTTTCGATCCTTTGTTGTCCTCCAATCACAAACAAGCCTGTGCCAGCTGTCATCAGCCTGCTCATGGCTTTAGCGATGGTAAAGCTGTGAGTACAGGCAGTAACGGCGACATAGGCACGCGTAGCGCTCCGGGGTTGTGGAATGTCGGCTTTTTGAAAAAACTATTCTGGGATGCCCGTGCTGATTCGCTGGAACAGCAGGCACTGATCCCGCTATTTGCGCCCCATGAAATGGCCAATACGGCAGAGCAGGTGCTGGCTGACTTAGCCAGCAGCGCGCAGTACCCACAACTGTTCAGGCAGGCTTTTCCACAGAGTACAGAAGTGGAGCTGAGTCAGGTAGCAACAGCGCTGGCCGCTTTTCAGAGTTCGCTGATTTCGCTGAACAGTAAATACGATCAGTACGCTCATGGTTATCAGCAGGCTTTGAATGCGCAGGAAATTAAAGGCTTAAACGTATTTCGCTCTTTTGTCGCCCGCTGCGCTGAGTGTCATACGCCACCGCTTTTTACTAACCAACAGATTGCTGTGATAGGCACACCAGAGCCTGAAGGTATGGCCTTTGACCCTGGCGTTGGCACTAGCCCTGAACTCAGTAAGCTAAGAGGTGGCTTTAAGGTGCCGAGCTTGCGCAATGTCGCCCGCACTGCACCTTATATGCACTCTGGCCGCTTTGCGACTTTAGAGGAAGCGGCAGAGTTTTACAGCAAAGGCCGGGGGCATGCAGTGCCCAAGGGCGAACAGCTGCTGCTGCACTGGCATATCTGGGAGCCGAAACTCAGCCCGGAAGAAATTCAGCAATTGGCGGTTTTTCTGAACACTCTGACCGATGAAAGCCTGATGCCTGTTATACCGCAACTTTTACCCTCAGGTTTGCCTTTGCCGGCAGAGCTGACTACAGCAGATGATCACAAAGGAAGCACAGAATGAATAAAAGCACGCTCACCTTAGGCGCTTTGGTGCCACTGGCATTTTTGGCAGGTTATTATCTGACCTCCAGCGGCCCCGCAGCTCCGGTATACACAGCAGAAGTCAGCTATAGCGGTGGCACTGCGGCCAGTGGCAACGCCAAAAAATCAGTACTCAATAACATGGCTACTGGCACTATTCATGCTGTCAAAGATGGCCAGCTGATTATGGATGCAGTTAAAGCCGCCAAACCTGGGGATGTGATCCAGGTCTGGCCTGGTGATTACACTGAAACTGTTTATATCGACAAAGACAATATCCGTTTAAGTGGTGTAATAGTGGAAGGCAAAAGACCACGTTTGTTTGGTGATGGTCACTTAAACGATGCTATTTTATATTCGGGCAACAACATAGTGATTGAGAACTTTTTGATCACTAAATACAAAGGCAACGGCATTATGGGCCAGGCCGGTAATAACTTCGAAATCCGCAATAACATTATCGAAGATACCGGCGTTTACGGCATTTTTCCGCAGTTGGGCGAAAACGGCATAGTCGAACATAACGTGGTGTCCGGTATTGAAGATGCCGCCATTTATGTCGGCATGAGCGATCACATTCATGTGGCCAATAACGAAGTATTTGACAGTGTGGCTGGTATTGAAATTGAAAACAGCCGCCATGCCATAGTGGAAAATAACTTTGTGCATAACAACACAGGTGGCATTCTGGCTTTTGTCACTCCTGGTCTGCCAATTAAAGACACTGTGGATGTGATTATCCGCAATAACTGGATCAGCAATAACAACACCAAAAACTTTGGCGCAGAAGGCTCAATGGTGGCAGGTATTCCGGCCGGTACTGGGGTGCTGATTATGGCGGCGGACAAGGTGATTATTGAAGACAACCTGATCCTGGGCAACAAAACCGCAGGCATCATTATTACCGACCATCAGAATGCACCTAATACTACGTTGGATCCGGAGTCAGACCCGACACCTGATGAAATCATGATTTTAAATAACCTGATGTATAACAATGGTTATGACACTATTACTGAAGCCAAAGTCTTGCTGACAACAGAACTGAAACAAGGCAATCCGGATATTTTGCGGGTAGGGGCCAGCAATGGCAGTTGTATTAATAACCCGCAGCAGTACATCAGTGCCGGAGTCAGCGACTGGCCAGCCTGCGCTTTCAGCAATACGGACACCATAGTAAATTATTTACTGGATGAACCTGCGGCTCCCCGCAGTGTGGATGTGGAAGACAAAGGTAAATACGCTTACCTCGGTATTTGCACTGGTTGCCACGCCTACACCGGGCGTTTAATTGGCCCGCCTGTACAAGTGATCCAGTCCTTGTATATGGACGACCCTAAAGCGCTGGCGGCTTATATTGCCAACCCAATTAAAAAACGCGAAGACTATCCGGCTATGCCAAAACAGGATTATCTGGACGAAGAAACCCGTCAGGCCGTTGCACTTTATATGTTGTCGGTAAAGAACTAACAGCAGCTGAGTAGCAGATAAAAAGAAAAGGCGGGAATCAGTCCCGCCTTCTTTAATTTAAGAGCTTGTTTTTAGTGACGGAAATGACGCACGCCAGTGAAAATCATGGTCATGCCATGCTCATCAGCAGCAGCTATCACTTCTGCATCGCGCATTGAGCCACCAGGCTGGATCACGGCTTTGATACCTGCAGCAGCGGCCGCATCAATACCATCGCGGAATGGGAAAAACGCATCTGATGCCATCACAGAACCTTTGACTTCCAGGTTCTCGTCAGCGGCTTTGATGCCAGCGATTTTAGCGCTGTAGACGCGGCTCATCTGGCCTGCACCGACGCCAATGGTCATGCTGTCGTTAGCATAAACAATAGCGTTCGATTTCACATATTTTGCCACTTTCCAGCAGAACAATAAGTCACGTAATTCCTCTGCTGTAGGCTGACGTTTGGACACGACTTTTAAGTCATCCAGGCCAACCATTTTCTGGTCGCGGTCTTGCACCAATACGCCACCGTTGACACGTTTGATATCAAAACCAGTGGTTTTGCTGTCCCATTCGCCACAGACCAGTAAACGCACATTTGGTTTGCCCGACACCACAGCAGCTGCTGAAGCTGTAGCGCTTGGCGCGATAATGACTTCAACAAACTGACGGCTGACAATAGCTTCAGCAGTTTTGGCATCCAATTCGCGGTTAAAAGCGATAATGCCACCAAAAGCAGAAGTCGGGTCTGTCTTATAGGCGCGTTCATAAGCGGCCAGAATGTCGTCGCCAATAGCCACACCACAAGGGTTCGCGTGTTTGACGATCACACAAGCTGGCTCGTCGAATTCTTTCACACACTCTAAAGCAGCATCGGTATCAGCGATATTGTTGTACGACAGCTCTTTGCCTTGCAGCTGAGTAGCGCTGGCAACACTAGCTTCCTGAATGCTGTTTTCGACATAAAAAGCCGCGCTCTGGTGGCTGTTTTCACCGTAGCGTAAGTCTTGTTTTTTCACAAACTGAGCGTTAAAAGTGCGAGGGAATTTGCTTGGTTTAGCTTCGTCGTCACCGTAAGCAGCTAACATAGTGCCGAAGTAGTTGGCGATCATACCGTCGTACTGAGCCGTGTGTTCAAAAGCACTGATAGCCAGGCTGAAACGGGTAGCATGAGTGGTAGAACCGGCGTTGGCAGCCATCTCTGCTAATACTTTGTCGTAGTCAGCCGCGTTCACCACTATAGTGACGTCGTTATGGTTTTTTGCTGCAGCACGCACCATAGTTGGGCCGCCGATATCGATATTCTCGATGGCGTCTTCTAAAGTACAACCTGCTTTGGCCACTGTATTGGCGAACGGATACAGGTTCACTACGACTAAGTCGATAGGCTTGATGTTGTTGTCTGCCATCACAGCTTCGTCCATACCACGGCGGGCCAGAATGCCACCATGTACTTTTGGATGCAGCGTTTTGACGCGACCGTCCATAATTTCCGGGTGACCTGTGTAATCAGACACTTCAGTCACTGCTATGCCTTGGTCTGCCAATAACTTGGCTGTGCCACCTGTGGATAAGAGTTCCACACCCTGGGCTGCTAAAGCACGGGCAAATTCAACTATACCGGTTTTATCTGACACGCTTAACAAGGCGCGACGGATTGGACGAGCTGCGTTCATTGGATCATTCTCCGCTGTAATGGTTAATTCGGACCAGCACTGCTGTTTTGGACAGCTTTGGGATAACAAAAAGCCAGGACATAAGCATAGAGAAAAAATGGCTTTGATGTATCGCCGGGATCGCTGGTGAAATCCCTGATTTACTTCACATATAACTTAAAGTGATTCCGCTAAGTAATTGGCGTTGCAGCATGGCGGCAAGGATTCGAGTCCCCGGGAGCATAGTCCACTATGTGACTGGGGAGAGAATCCGCAGCCAACGAAGCTGCAGCGTCAAGTACGACGCGGAAAAGAAAAAAGCACCCTAGGGTGCTTTTCATTGCGGGACTCCTCCCGCAGGGGCATTAACTCATGCCGTACTGTTTCAGCTTCTTACGCAGAGTACCGCGGTTGATGCCCATCAGGTTGGCAGCGCGGGTCTGGTTGCCGCGAGTGTATTTCATCACTTCTTCTAATAACGGCTTTTCTAATTCG
>Ga0247725_1001120_pt1 | contig 14773 bp, 11 predicted proteins | sample OKSTACKMCFT3sol_FD_183021 | JGI IMG/M metagenome (GOLD analysis project Ga0247725, IMG submission 183021) | Subsurface sediment microbial communities from gas well in Oklahoma, United States - OK STACK MC-FT3-sol | ecosystem: Environmental > Terrestrial > Deep subsurface > Rock core/Sediment... | reverse complement strand
CGCAGGGCGGCGAGGAAGAAGGCGCTGCCGATGGCGAGGATGGCGAGGAACTGCGGCCAGACGATGTCGAGGCCGGCGCCACGGTAGAGGATGCCCTGGGCCAGGGCGACGAAGTGGGTGGTGGGGGCGATCAGCATCACGTGCTGCACCAGCTCCGGCATGCTCTCGCGCGGGGTGGTGGCACCGGAGAGGATCTGCAGCGGCATCAGCACCAGGATGGTGAGCAACCCGAGCTGCGGCATGGAGCGGGCAACGGTGCCGAGGAAGATGCCCATGGAGGTGGTGGCGAACAGGTGCAGCGCGGCCCCTACCAGGAACAGCGACAGCGAGCCGCTGATGGGCACGGCCAGCCAGCCGCGTACCACGAACACCAGACTCAGCGCAGTGGCCACCAGCACCACCAGGCCCATGGACCAGACCTTGGCCAGCATGATCTCGAAGGCGGTGAGCGGCATCACCAGCAGGTGCTCGACGGTGCCGTGTTCGCGCTCGCGGATCAGCGCGGCGCCGGTGAGGATGATGGAGAGCATGGTGATCTGGTTGATCACCTCCATTACCCCGCCGAACCAGGCCTGGGTGAGGTTGGGGTTGAACAGGGTGCGCATCTCCAGTTCCACCGGCATGGCCTGCTGGCCCCGGTGCCGGGCGACGAATTCGTTGACCTCGGTGGAGATGATGTTCTGCACGTAGCCGGCGCCGCTGAAGGCCTGGCCGATCTGCGTGGCGTCGACGTTGAGCTGCACCACCGGGTTGCGCCCGGCAAGCACGTCGCGCTGGAAGTCCGGCGGGATGTCGAGGGTGAAGGTGTAGCGACCGGTGTCCATGCCACGGTCCATGCCGGCCTGGTCGATCAGCTCGGGCGTGCGGAAGTACGGCGGCTGGAAGGCATTGACCAGGCGGTTGGAGAGCTGCGAGCGGTCCTCGTCGACCACGGCGATGGGCGCGTGGTGGAGGGTTTCCGGCAGGCCGGTGGCGGAGCTGTAGACGCCCATGCTGAAGGCCCAGAGGATCAGCGCCAGCATCGCGTAGTCACGCTGCAGGCTGCGGAACTCCTTGAGCCCCAGTTGCAGGATGTTGCTCAGGCTGCCCATGTCAGACCTCCTGCTTCTTCAGCGACAGGACGCTGAGGCCGAGCAGCACGGGGATGGTGATCAGCAGGGGCACGAAGTAGCCGGCCAGGTCGCTGAACCCCAGGGCCTTGGAAAACACCCCGCGGCTGATGATGAGGAAGTGGGTGGCCGGATAGGCCTGCCCGACCAGGGCGGCCGCCCCCTCCAGGGACGACACCGGGTGGATCAGCCCGGAGAACTGGATCGCCGGGACCATGGTGGCGATGGCCACGCCGAACACGGCGGCGATCTGGCTGCGCATGAAGGTGGACAGCAGCAGGCCGAGCCCGGTGGCGGTGATGACGTAGCACAGCGCGGCCAGCACCAGGGTGACGAAGCTGCCCTTGAGGGACACCCCGAACACCACCACGGCCAGGGCCACCATGAGCAGGAAGTTGATCATGCCCATGGCGACGTAGGGCAGTTGCTTGCCAAGGAGGAACTCCAGGCGGGTGACCGGCGTGACGTAGAGGTTGGTGATCGAGCCCAGCTCCTTCTCGCGCACCACGCCGAGGGCGGTGAGCATGGCCGGGATCATGATCAGCAACAGCGGGATCACCGCCGGCACCATGGCTTCCAGGCTCTCCACGTCGGGGTTGTAGCGGTAGCGCACTTCGGTGGTGACTGCCGTGGTGTAGCCGCCGGAGGGCGAGCGCCGCGCCAGTTCGGCGAGGTACTCCAGGTGCAGGCCCTGCACGTAGCCCTTCACGGTGTTGGCGCGGGTGGGCATGGCACCGTCGACCCACACGCCGACGGTGGGCCGGGCGCCGCGCTTGAGGTCGCGACCGAAGCCCGGCGGGATCTCCACCGCCAGGCTCAGCTCGCCACTGCGCATGCGCCGGTCCAGTTCGGCGTAGTCGTGGATCGGTGCGCGCTCGATGAAATAGCGCGAGCCGGCCAGGTTGAGGGCATAGGTCTCGCTGGTGGTGGTCTGGTCGCGGTCGAGCACGGCATAGGAGAGGTCTTCGACATCCATGCTGATGCCGTAGCCGATGATGAACATCAGCAGCACGGTGCCCAGCAGCGCGAGGGTCAGGCGGATCGGGTCACGGCGCAGCTCCATGCTTTCGCGCCGGGCGTAGCTGAACAGGCGGGCGAAGCTGAAGCCCCGGTCCTTGCTCGCGCCCTCCCCGCCCTTTGCCAGCACCGGCGCGGCCTGGGGCGGCTGTCCGCTGATGCCGGCGGCCTCTTCGAGGTAGGCGATGAAGGTGGCTTCGAGGGTGGGCAGGTTGCGCTTGGCCATGAGGCCGGCGGGTGTGTCGCTGTCCAGCACGCGCCCGGCGTGCATGAGGGAGATGCGGTCGCAGCGCTCGGCTTCGTTCATGAAGTGGGTGGAGATGAAGATGGTGACGCCGTCGTTGCGCGAGAGGTCGATCATCAGCTCCCAGAAGCCGTCGCGGGCCACCGGGTCCACGCCGGAGGTGGGTTCATCGAGGATCAGCAGCTCGGGACCGTGGATCACCGCCACGGCCAGCGACAGGCGCTGGCGGATGCCCAGTGGCAGGCCTTCGGGCAGCTCGTCCTGCACGCCGTCGAGGTCGAAGCGCTGGAGCATTTCGTCCACCCGCGGGCCGATGCGCTCGGGCGGGAGGTGGAACAGCCGGGCGTGCAGTTCGAGGTTCTGCCGCACCGTCAGTTCGCCGTAGAGGGAGAAGGCCTGGGACATGTAGCCGACCCGCCGACGGGTGGCCAGGTCGCTGGCGTCGACATCCTGCCCGAACAGGGCGCAGCGCCCTTCGCTGGCCGGCAGCAGGCCGGTGAGCATCTTCATCGTGGTGGACTTGCCGCAGCCGTTGGAGCCGAGGAAGCCGAAGATCTCGCCGCGCTCGATGCGGAAGCTCACGCGGTCCACGGCGACGAAGTCACCGAAGCGGCAGGTGAGCCCTTCGGCTTCGATGGCGATCTCGCCGTTGCCGCGCTCGCGGGGCGGGATGCTCAGGCGGTGGTGGCCGCTGCGCTTCTCTTCGGGCAGCAGGGCGATGAAGGCTTCTTCGAGGGTGTCGCAGCCGGTGCGCTGGCGGATCTCGGCCGGGGTGCCGGTGGCGAGTACCCGGCCGGCGTCCATGGCCACCAGGCTGTCGAAGCGGTCCGCTTCTTCCATGTAGGCGGTGGCCACCAGCACGCTCATGCCTTCGCGGCCCTGGCGGATGCGCCCGATCAGTTCCCAGAACTGGTTGCGCGACAGCGGGTCGACGCCGGTGGTGGGCTCGTCGAGGATCAGCAGGTCGGGGTCGTGGATCAGCGCGCAGCACAGGCCGAGCTTCTGCTTCATGCCGCCGGAGAGCTTGCCGGCAGGCCGTTCGCGGAAGGGGTCGAGGCCGGTGCTGCGCAGCAGGTCGTCGATGCGCCGTTCGCGTTCGGCGCGGTCGTGGCCGAACAGGCGTCCGAAGAAGTCGACGTTCTCGAACACGGTGAGCGTCGGGTAGAGGTTCTTGCCCAGCCCCTGGGGCATGTAGGCGACCCGCTGGCAGATGGCGCGGCGGTGACGGGCCGAGCGCATGTCGCCGTCGAGCACGCGGATGCTGCCGTCCTGCATGCGCCGGGCGCCGGAGAGCAGCGCCAGGAGGCTGGACTTGCCGACGCCGTCAGGGCCGATCAGCCCGACCATGCAGTTGGCGGGGATGGCCAGGTCGACATCGTTCAGGGCGAAGGTGTCGCCGTAGCGCAGAGAGACCCCGCTCAGCTGCGCTACGTGGCTGACGGCCTCCATCAGGGCACCTTGATTTCGAGGTGCTCGGGCCAGGTGGCCGCTTCATCCAGCTTGAGGTAGGCCATGCCGGGTACGCCGGTCTTCACGGCGGTGATGTGCTGCTTGAGCAGCGCCGGGTCGATGCGGGCCTTGACGCGGAACACCAGTTTTTCGCGCTCGCTGGCGGTTTCCACGGTCTTGGGGGTGAACTGGGCGACGCTGGCGACGTAGGAGACCTTGGCGGGGATGACGTACTGCGGCACGGCGTCGATCACCAGTCGCACTTCGGAGCCGAGGGTGACGCGGCCGGCCTGGGGCGCGGGGAGGAAGAAGGTCATGTAGACGTCACCCAGGTCCACCAGGTTGAGCAGCTTGCCGCCGGCCCCCAGCACTTCGCCGGGCTGGGCGACGCGGTACTGCACGCGGCCGTCGCGCGGGGCCTTGAGCAGGCTGTCCTCGATGTCGGCCGCCAGGCGGGTGACGGAGGCGCGTGCGGCTTCGATGGCGGATTCGGCCTCGATCACCTGGGAACGGGCGGCTTCGATGCCGGCCTTGGCCGAGACCACCTGGGAGCGCGAGGCGGCCAGGGCAGCCTGGGCGCTCTGCATCACGGCGCGGTCATCGTCCAGTTGCTGTTGGGGCAAGGCATTGCGCTTGACCAGGGCCTCGGTACGGGTGAAGCGCTTGCTGGCGGCGGTCAGCTCGGCCTCGCGCTGGCCGACCACGGCTTCGGCGGTGGCCTGCTCGCTCTGCCGCTGGGCCACCAGGGCCTGGGCGGTGAGGCGGGCGTTCTCGGTCTGGCGCACCTGGGCTTCGGCCTGGGCGAGCTGGGCCTGGAGCACCTGGGTGTCCATGCGCGCAACCACCTGGCCGGTCTTAACGAAGTCGCCCTCGTCCACGAGGATTTCGGCCACGCGGCCGGCCAGCTTGGTGGCCACGTCCACTTCAGTGGCCTCGATGCGGCCATTGCCGCTGGCGAAGCCCTCTCCCAGGCCGACCGGGCGCAGCACCCACCAGGCGCCGGCGCCGAGCGCGGCGACCACGAGCGCGGTGACGATCCAGCCTCGAACCTGTTTGCTTGGCTGCTTCATTTTTCAGTCCATTTCCTTGTGATGGTGGGGATCATCCGATAACTCCACGGAAATCACCTTGATACAGGTCAGGGTGCCTCCGTCGAGGATGAGGGCGCTTCCAGCGACTTGCGATATGATGGCGCCCGGCCTGATCGGCCAGACTTTCCAGTGACCGGCGCCAAGGCGCCATGGACCTTGTATGAACGACACCCTTCAAGACACCGACGCCCCGGCCGCCCCCGAGACCAGCACCGAGGCGACCGAGAAAAAGCCGAAGCAGAACCTGCCCTGGTACCAGACCCTGAAAGGCCACGACCGTGGCCAGCGCCCCGGCATGCCGCCGCGCGGCTCGCGCCGCTCCATGGGCAAGCGCTGACGCTCCGTGCCCCACCGGCGACCCCTTGCGGGTCGCCTGGATGCGGCCTTCGATCCCTGGCTGGCCGCGTCGATACCTGTCCCTCATCTTGCGTCCTCCGTGACTCCGGGGTTTAGTGGCGGCTGCTCCAACGAGACCGCCCCCATGCGCCGATCCCTCGCCCTCTTCCTGCTGTTGCTCTCGCCTGTTGCCGCCCTGGCCGACGACTTGCGCCAGTGGGTGCCGGCGCGCGAACTGCCTGGAATCCTAGAGCGGCTTCGCCGCGATCACCACCCGCATTTCGCCGTCGTGGATTACGGCCAGCGCTCCAGCGAGCCACGCTTCCTGCTGTTCGAGCGGCGCAGCCACGCGCTGCTGGGGCGGTTTTGCGTGGCCCACGGGCGCGGCTCGGACGCGGATCACGATGGCTACGCGGAGCGTTTTTCCGATCGTCCAGGCAGCCTGGCGTCTTCACTCGGGGTGTTCCGCACGGCCGAGGTGTTCCAGAGCGAGGCCCCGGGCCACGGCCTCTCCATGCGCCTGGAGGGGCTGAGCCGCAGCAACCGCAATGCGATGGCGCGGGCCATCGTGGTGCATGCGCGGGACTACATGGAGCACGACTTCATCGAGGCCCACGGTGTGGCGGGCCGCAGCAACGGCTGCCTGGTGCTGGCCAGCGCCGACCGTGACCGGGTGATCCGCCAACTGCAGGGGGGTGCGCTGATCTTCGCCATCGGTCCGCGCTGACGATTCTGCGTACCGGCTCACGCTGCTGGATGGCGCTGTCATTTTCCGGTCGCTTTTGGGCTTTAGCGTCAGGTCTCCGTCGATTCGCCCGTATGGAGACATGCCTTGAACCACGAAAACAACGACACCGCCGTGCTGTTCGGCAACGGCGACGAGCTGCCCAGCAACGGCTCGGACAACCTGCACATCAATGACCTGATTGCCGGCCTGAAGCGCCGTGAGGTGCTGGCCGGTGGCGCCACCCTGGGCGCCCTTGCCTTCCTTGGCGTGAGCCTGCCCGGCCAGGCCCAGGCCACCGAGATCGAGGCCGAGGCACGCGGCCTGGGCTTCCCCTTCCGCCCGCGCAAGCGCCTGGGCTTCGAGGGCATTCCCACCGGCCGCGCCGACACCGTGACGGTGCCGCCGGGCTACAAGGCCACTGCGTTCATTCCGTGGGGTACGCCCATCACCGGCCGCTACCCGGCCTTCGCCGATGACGCCAGCAACAGCGCCCAGGACCAGGCCGAGCAGACCGGCATGCACCACGACGGCATGCACTTCTTCCCCATCGATGCCCGCCACGGCATCGGCGCGCGCTCGGACCACGGCCTGCTGGTGCTGAACCACGAGTACATCGACGCGCCGCTGCTGCACCCGAACGGCCCGACCGTGGTGAACGGCAAGCGCACCAGCGCCGAGGAGGTCCGCAAGGAGATCAACGCCCATGGCGTGTCGGTGGTGGAGATCCGCCGTGACGTGCGCGGCGAGTGGAATGTAGTGCCCAGCCCGCGCAACCGCCGCATCACCGCGGCGACGCCGATGCGCATCAGCGGCCCGGCACGCGGCCACGCGCTGATGCAGACCCGCTACAGCCCGGACGGCACCCAGTCGCGCGGTACCCAGAACAACTGCTCCAATGGTTTCACCCCCTGGGGCACCTACCTGACCTGCGAGGAGAACTGGGCCGGCTACTTCGCCACCCGCGACGCCGACCTGCCCCGCGAACTGAAGCGCTATGGCCTGCGCAACACCAGCCGCTTCGGCTGGGAAACGCTGGCGGGCGATGAATTCGAGCGCTTCGACGCGACCCGCAAGGCCGCCGATGCCAAGGGCGACTACCGCAACGAGCCGAACCAGTTCGGTTGGATCGTGGAGATCGACCCGTTCGACCCCACTTCCACTCCGGTCAAACGCACGGCCCTGGGCCGTTTTGCCCACGAGGGCCTGATCTTCGCGCCGGTGAAGCCAGGGCGCCGGGTGGTCTGCTACTCCGGCGACGATTCGCAGAACGAGTACATCTACAAGTACGTCAGCCGCGACACCTTCCGCCCGGGCAAGCGCAACCATCGCCTGCTGGACGACGGCACGCTCTACGTGGCGCGCTTCAACGCCGATGGCAGCGGCCAGTGGCTGGCCCTGGACATCAACGACCCGGCCTTCCAGCAGGCCTGCCAGAAGGCCGGCGTGACCTTCGCCGACCAGGGCGATGTGCTGGTGAACACCCGCCTGGCTGCCGACACCGTGGGTGCGACCAAGATGGACCGCCCGGAATGGGGCGCGGTGAACCCGGACAACGGCGAGGTGTACTTCACCCTGACCAACAACACCGCGCGCACCACGCCGGACGCACCCAACCCGCGCCCGAACAATGCCTACGGCCACATCATCCGCTGGCGCGAGCAGAGCCGTGACTACGCAGGCGCACGCTTCAACTGGAACCTGTTCCTGCTGGCCGGCCCGCAGAGCGACAGCCGTGGCCCGAACGGCCAGCCGCTGGACGCCGGCACCATCCTCGCCAGCCCGGACGGGTTGTGGTTCGACGAGGACGGCCGCCTGTGGATCCAGACCGACATGAGCGGCAGCCAGCTGGCATCCGGCCCGTTCGGCAACAACCAGATGCTGGTGGCGGACCCGCGCACCGGGGAGATGAAGCGCTTCCTGGTGGGACCGCTGGGCGCGGAGATCACCGGGATCACGGCGACGCCGGACTTCCGCACGCTGTTCGTCAACATCCAGCACCCGGGCGAGGGCTCGACCCCGACCAACCTGACCAGCACCTGGCCGGACGGCCCGGGCCGCCGGCCGCGCTCGGCGACGGTGGTGATCACCCGGGAAGACCGTCGGCGCATCCTCTGACCCCTCCGCCACTGGCCGAACTGCCAGGGCACTCCGACCGGCCAGCAATGGCCGGTCCCTTTTGACACTGGGAGACTGGCGGCTCACTCACCACGAGCCTCGCCATGCCGACCAACCGCCTCGCCAAAGCCACCTGGCTGATCACCCGCCTCCCTGCTGCACTGCACACACCCTTGCTGAGCCTGCTGATCGGCAGCCAGGTGAAGTTCGCCGGCACCGGGCGCATCCGCGTCCACCACCTGGGCCGCGACCGGGCGGTGATGAGCCTGGCCAATCGCAAGCGCGTGCAGAACCACATCGGCGGGGTGCACGCCGCTGCCATGGCGCTGCTGGCGGAGTCGGCGACGGGCATCCTGGTGGGCATGAGCGTGCCGGACACCCGCATTCCGCTGATCCGTACCCTGCACGTGGATTACCTGCGGCGGGCGAGTGGCGGCCTCAGGGCCGAGGCGCGGCTTTCACCCGAGCAATTGCGCCAGATCGAAGACGAGGAAAAGGGCGAGGTGACCGTGGAGGTGCGCGTGACCGACGAGAGCGGTGCCGAGCCGATCCGCTGCCAGATGGTCTGGGCCTGGGTGCCGCGTAGGAAGGATCGCGTCGACTAAGCTTCCCGGCATTTCACACCATGCAGGAGGCACGATGCCCAACAAGACACTGCTGCTGAGCGCCATCGCGCTCGCCATTACGACGGCCAGCGCCACCCTCTATTGGCGCCTGCAAGCGGATACCGAGGCAGTTGCTCCCGTTGCAGCGGCACCAACCGCCAGCGCCCCCGCAACAGCCCGCTCCGAACAGTCTGGCGAGCAACCACCAAAAGCAGAGACAGAGACCAAGCCAGCCGTGGACCCGGCACTGGTGGATGCCTACTCCAAACGCCTGGCGTTCGACAGCGAGTACCGGGGCTTCTTCGACAAGGCCTCCCAGTTGTCGGAGGCGGAACGGGAGGCGGAAGCCGAGCGGTTGCGCAAGGGGCTTGAAGAGCGCGAGGCACGAGGCGATCTGGCAGCGAGCGAGTCGCTGATGCTGCAGATCGCGCTGATCCAGGCGACAGAGAGCGATCCGGAGGAGCAGAAGAGCCGCGCAAACGCCCTGCTCAGCCGCTACCAGGCAGCCAGCGAGGCCCGAGAAAAGGCCCTGGCGCAGCAGCCTTCACCGCAGTTCAAACGCTACAAGCAGGATGAGAAACGCATCGTCGAGGAAGTGATGGCGTTGGAGGCGATACCGGATGGCCTGTCCCGCAACGAGTACCTGCGCCAGCGACTGCAGGAAGCCCGGGAGCAGGCCTATCGGTGAGGTGACCGGGGCGCGCAAGGCGCCCCGGCGGGTTCAGAGCAGTTTGTTGATGGCGTCGTAGATCAGGTTGTTGGGCTTGGCTCGGTCCGCCGAATCGCTGAGCTCGGAGGCGTCCAGCACCGGACCTTGGCCATTGAGCACGTTGTCGATGAAGTGGCTGAGTTCCAGACCCTGCTCCTGGATATCGCCGTTGGCGAAGTCGACGATGGTGGTGCAGTGGCTCTCGTTAAGGGCCCGGTACTGCGGGAAGTAGCCCCCGAAGTTCGGCAGGTTGGCCAGGGTGTCGCGCAGGCGCGCGGTGTCCACCTGCCACTTGGCCTTGATCAGCGCCTCCTTGGTGGCCTTGTCCGCAGCATTGGCGATTTCTGGGTAGAACCGCTCATAGGAATAGGACGAGTAGTTCAGGTCCTGCCAGAAGTGCGTATGACCCAGGCGGTCCCCTGGGAAGTTGGCTGCCAGGGCCGGGTAGAGGCTGCCCAGGTTGGAGAGACTCACGCCCGGCAGGCGCGACTGCAGGAACTGCAGCGGCCCCTGGTCAAGCCCCCAGGCGCTGCGGATGAGGTTCTGCAGTGGCAGCGAGGGGTAGGTCTGGCTGTCGCCGCCCACGGCAGCACTGAAGACCGGCCCGGAGTCGTCGATCAGGAAGCCGCGATCAGGCGCGAGGTCCTGGCGAAGCACCGAGTGACTGATCAGGCTGCCCGCACCGCCGGCACTGCAGCCGGTGGACAGCATCTGGCCGGGGCGCTCCAGGTTGTCCTTCAGCCAGCCGAGCACTGCCCGGCCGTTGCGCAAGCCGTTGTGGTGCCAGACCAGGGGAGGCTTCTTCCCACTCGGATCGTCATAGACCGCTACCTTGTCGCCGGCATAGAGGTCACCGGTGCAATAGGGGATGTAGACGATGTTCCAGCCTTGGGTCTTCACCCGGGAGTACGGGTGGAGGCGCACGACGAAGGGGCTGACCAGGCTGGCTTGGGGGTTCGCCAGCTTCATGTAGTCATCCGGAATGCCATTGGGGTTGCGCGCGCCGCGGATGCCGGCCTGGCCGGAACAGCTGGCGTAGTCCCAGCAGGCGCCGCCGCCTTCCATGTAGATCAGGGTGTTGCTGGTGTTCGGCATCCGGTTGACGAAGAACTTGTAGGGTGAGCCGTCACCGCATACCGCCCCGGTCTCCGGTGCAAGCTGGACGGTCTGCCAGGCGAAGTAGGCCGTCGGCGTGAAGCCGGACCTGAAACCGGCCGGGTTGGCCAGCATCGGGTAGGGGCCAACGCGCTGCTCGGCCCGCACGGGGTTATCAGCCTTGGGCGGAGAGGTCAGGTTGAGAAGTGTCTTCCAGGCACCGTAGTCACCGAGTTCAGCGTGGGCTTGGAAGGTTGGCAACAGGCAGGACAACAAGATGATGCTGCAGCGCAGGCGCGTAGCGAGCCTCATGGGCAGTTCCCTCTTTTCTTGATGTTTTGATGAGACCACCAAGCCCGGAAAGGCCGAGGACATGGGGGTCCGATTGACCCCCTGAGTACCGCCGGGAAACAGGGGAAACGCTCTGAAAAAGCGCAGCTGGTACGCTAGTACAGCATTCAGAGTGCCTCAATAAGCCGCTGCCAGAATTATTCGGGATAGAAACCGCTACCTTTGTAGTAGTTGGCGCTAATGCACCGGTAACTTTTAGTCGCCTCTGTAGGATTAATTAGGTAGTGATTAAATATTCTCCAGTCAAACGAGAATGAATATCAACTACAGGCCATCTAACTTGCCGCTGCGGCATAGCGACGCAATCCGACCAAGGCCTAACAAAAAACTGAAACCCGCGGCCCATCTGGCTTTCATAGCAGTACAAGGTCCTTTTACTGCCCTCGGAGTTAATTTTTCGACCTGAAAAATTTACTTGTTCCCCCTTACGGGCATAAAATTGTTCGAATAGATTGCCGGGTGCTTCTGCTCCGGCATAACCCTAATAACACGAGTGAACGCCGTTCCTTGTAGAAGGAGTTCGGGCATGTCGGAAGCCACTGCCATCCTGTCCCATAACTGGGGTTTCGCTGTTTTCCTGCTGGGCGTCTTCGGCCTGATCGCATTCATGCTCGGCGTCTCAGCCCTCCTCGGTAGCCGCGCCTTCGGCCGCGCCAAGAACGACCCCTTCGAATCCGGGATGCTCCCCACCGGCAGCGCCCGCCTCCGCCTCTCCGCCAAGTTCTATCTGGTCGCGATGCTCTTCGTGATCTTCGACGTCGAAGCCCTCTTTCTCTTCGCATGGGCCGTATCTGTTCGCGAAAGCGGATGGGCCGGGCTCATCGAGGCCACCATTTTCATAGCAATTCTGTTGGCAGGTCTTGCCTATCTCTGGCGCATCGGAGCCCTCGACTGGGCCCCCGAAGGTCGTCGTAATCGGCAGGCGAAGCTAAAACAATGAGGCTTTGGCAATGCAATACAAACTTACTCGGATCGATCCGACTGCTCCCAACGAGCAGTACCCGATCGGCGAGCGGGAGGTCGTCACTGACCCTCTGCTAGAAGATCAGGTCCACAAGAACATCTTCATGGGCAAGCTCGAGGATGTTCTGAGCAACGCGGTCAACTGGGGTCGCAAGAACTCCCTGTGGCCGTACAACTTCGGTCTGTCGTGCTGCTACGTGGAGATGACCACCGCCTTCACCGCGCCCCACGACATCGCCCGCTTCGGTGCCGAAGTCATTCGTGCATCACCCCGCCAGGCTGACTTCATGGTCATCGCCGGCACCTGCTTCATCAAGATGGCGCCGATCATCCAGCGCCTCTATGAGCAGATGCTGGAGCCCAAGTGGGTGATCTCGATGGGCTCGTGCGCCAATTCCGGTGGCATGTACGACATCTACTCGGTGGTCCAGGGTGTGGACAAATTCCTCCCCGTGGACGTGTACATCCCTGGCTGCCCTCCCCGCCCGGAGGCATTCCTGCAAGGCCTCATGCTGCTGCAGGAATCCATCGGCCAGGAGCGCCGCCCGCTTTCCTGGGTCGTCGGCGACCAAGGCATCTACCGTGCCGAAATGCCGTCGCAGAAGGAACAGCGCCGCGAACAGCGTATTCAGGTCACCAACCTGCGCAGCCCCGACGAAGTCTGATACGGGTCTTTCCACGAGAAAGCCCGTTTCACTCTGTACGTTGACCGAAAGCGACCGAGACCATGACTGCAGACACCGTTCTGTCTATTCCGCCTTACAAGGCTGACGACCAAGATGTCGTCGTTGAGCTGAACTCCCGCTTCGGCGCCGAGAGCTTCACCATCCAGGCAACCCGCACCGGCATGCCGGTGATCTGGGTCCCCCGCGAAAAACTCGTCGAAGTACTGACCTTCCTGCGCAACGCCCCCCGCCCCTTCGTCATGCTGTACGACCTGCATGGCGTCGACGAGCGTCTGCGCACCCAGCGCCGCGGCCTGCCGGGCGCCGACTTCACGGTGTTCTACCACCTGATCTCGCTGGAACGTAATAGTGACGTGATGATCAAGGTCGCCTTGTCCGAGGGCGACCTCAACCTGCCCAGCGTCACCCGGATCTGGCCCAACGCCAACTGGTACGAACGCGAGGTCTGGGACCTCTACGGCATCACCTTCACCGGGCACCCGCACCTGACCCGCATCATGATGCCGCCGACCTGGCAGGGTCACCCGCTGCGCAAGGACTACCCGGCGCGCGCCACCGAATTCGACCCCTTCAGCCTCACGCTGGCCAAGCAGCAGCTCGAGGAAGAAGCCGCCCGCTTCAACCCCGAGGACTGGGGCATGAAGCGCCAGGGCGAGAACGAGGACTACATGTTCCTCAACCTCGGCCCCAACCACCCCTCCGCCCACGGTGCCTTCCGCATCGTGCTGCAGCTGGACGGTGAAGAGATCGTCGACTGCGTCCCGGACATCGGTTACCACCACCGTGGCGCCGAGAAGATGGCCGAGCGCCAGTCCTGGCACAGCTTCATCCCCTACACCGACCGCATCGACTACCTCGGCGGGGTGATGAACAACCTGCCGTACGTACTGGCCGTCGAGAAGCTCGCCGGCATTCAGGTACCGCAGAAAGTCGACACCATTCGCATCATGCTGGCGGAGTTCTTCCGCATCACCAGCCACCTGCTGTTCCTGGGCACCTACATCCAGGACGTGGGCGCCATGACCCCGGTGTTCTTCACCTTCACCGACCGCCAACGTGCCTACAAGGTGATCGAAGCCATCACCGGCTTCCGCCTGCATCCGGCCTGGTACCGCATCGGCGGTGTCGCCCATGACCTGCCGCGCGGCTGGGACAAGCTGGTCAAGGAATTCGTCGATTGGCTGCCCAAGCGCCTGGACGAGTACACCAAGGCCGCACTGCAGAACAGCATCCTCAAAGGCCGGACCATCGGCGTTGCGCAGTACAACACCAAGGAAGCCCTGGAATGGGGCACCACCGGTGCCGGCCTGCGCGCCACCGGTTGTGACTTCGACCTGCGCAAGGCCCGCCCCTACTCCGGCTACGAGAACTTCGAATTCGAAGTCCCGCTGGCCCACAACGGCGACGCCTACGACCGCTGCATGGTCCGCGTGGAAGAGATGCGCCAGAGCATCCGCATCATCGACCAGTGCCTGAAGAACATGCCGGAAGGCCCGTACAAGGCCGACCACCCGCTGACCACGCCGCCGCCGAAAGAGCGCACGCTGCAGCACATCGAAACCCTGATCACCCACTTCCTGCAGGTTTCCTGGGGTCCGGTCATGCCGGCCAACGAAGCCTTCCAGATGATCGAGGCGACCAAGGGCATCAACAGCTACTACCTGACGAGCGATGGCAGCACCATGAGCTACCGCACCCGGATCCGGACGCCCAGCTTCGCCCACCTGCAGCAGATCCCCTCGGTGATCCGCGGCAGCATGGTGGCCGACCTGATCGCCTACCTGGGCAGTATCGACTTCGTTATGGCTGACGTGGACCGCTGACATGAGCATTATCCAGACCGACCGTTTCGTCCTCAGCGAAACCGAACGCTCGGCCATCGAGCACGAGATGCACCACTACGAGGACCCGCGCGCGGCGTCCATCGAAGCCCTCAAGATCGTCCAGAAGGAGCGCGGCTGGGTGCCGGACGGCGCTGCCGACGCCATCGGCGAGATCCTCGGCATCCCTGCCAGCGACGTCGAAGGCGTTGCCACCTTCTACAGCCAGATCTTCCGCCAGCCGGTCGGCCGCCACGTGATCCGTGTGTGCGACAGCATGACCTGCTTCATCGGTGGCCATGAATCCGTGCTGGGCCGTATCCAGGAACAGCTCGGCATCGGCCTTGGCCAGACCACCGCCGACAACCGCTTCACCCTGCTGCCGGTGTGCTGCCTCGGCAACTGCGACAAGGCACCGGCCCTGATGATCGATGACGACACCTACGGCAACGTCAG
>Ga0247725_1001119_pt1 | contig 14779 bp, 10 predicted proteins | sample OKSTACKMCFT3sol_FD_183021 | JGI IMG/M metagenome (GOLD analysis project Ga0247725, IMG submission 183021) | Subsurface sediment microbial communities from gas well in Oklahoma, United States - OK STACK MC-FT3-sol | ecosystem: Environmental > Terrestrial > Deep subsurface > Rock core/Sediment... | reverse complement strand
CAGGCTGAGTTTTACGTCTTACCATTCAGGCGCGAAGAGCGTAGTTATCCAAGGCAAATCAAAAGGAAATCCAGCAAATATGCGTACAAAAAATAATGCCAGTCAGCTTAACTGACTGGCATTAGGCGTTCGCCTGGCTTTTTTTTACCTTTTATTTGCCTTTGTTGTTTGGCTTAACGGCTTTGTTGAAACAGTTCTGCCAAAGTACAAGATGTTCCGCGGCTTTTTAATTGTGCTAATAAAAGCTGAGCACAACCAAAGGCATCGGAGAGGGCATGGTGTTCTGTCACTTCAGGTAAGTGGTAACGAGCCAGACAAGCAGATAAGCTTAATGAGTTCTGTGCCACAGGACCTCCTTTGAGCCGCATTTTATAAAGCTCCAGCTTTAAGGTATCGACAGCTTTAAACGCAGGAGAACGACCAAAACAGTTCTGGCAGCTTTGTTTGAGAAAGTTAAGTTCCAGTGCGCTGTGGTGTGATACCAATACTGCTCCTGTCAATTCCTGCAGCAGTAAGCGAAGTAAGTCTTCCAGTTCTATACCTTGTTGCACTTCACTATTGTGCAAACCATGGATCACTGCACTTTGTCCCACTGACGCCGGACTTCGCACCAACTGGTATTGTGCTGAGTTTAAATGAATTTTTCCGTCGGTAATTTTTACCCAGCCTGCGCTGACAATATGATGTTTTTTCGAATCTAGCCCTGTAGTCTCAAAATCCAGCACCAGGTAATTGGCTTTACTGGCCAGACATTGTTTATCCAGGTTGTAGTCTTTCTCAAAATCCACCACCAGTTGATGCACTGCCACTGGTTTTTTTAGCCAGTTCCACATTTATAGTTCCCGACAAAAACGTTGTCTGAGTATTTGCTGCTCGTCACTTAACACCGCAAAAGCATCTTTGAGTTGATGACGTTGCAATAAACTCAGTTGGCTCGGATCCAACAGGTTAGATAAATGCCTGCCACGCTGCATATCCTGTGCTTGCAATTGCCAGCGTAAATTAGCCAGCACATCTAATGCTCCTAATAAATTTTGCTGCTGGCGCTGAGTCAAGACTGCTTGTTGTTGCAACAGCGCCAGCCGCTCTCTGGTATTGACAGCCTGGATCCCAGCAGACAGGGCATACACCCGAACTAAGTCGGTGACGAGGCTAATACCACGTTTTTTCAGATCCAGTCCTTTACGTTGCCGACCATCCTGTTCGAGCAGAAAGTGTTTAAAGAAACCCAGTGGAGGTTGACGCTCTGTGGCATTTTTAGCCAGATGATATAAAAATAATTCATTATTTTTACAACGAGCCAATACGTCTTCATGCAAGACGTTAAATAAGCCTTTACTGCCATGAACCAGGCGCATATCGAAAAAGATACTGCTGTTGAGCAAAGCTTGTGGATCTGGCGTATTGAGCCATTTGGCAAAACGATTCGACCAGCCTTTGAGGCTTAGTCTCAATTCCGGATTGGCGGCCATGATCTGACCATCACAAAGAGCCTGCCCTGACGAGGCCAGACCATGACAAACGATATCGGCAAGCGCGGAAAAATAGTCTGCGATAGCACCGCTGGGCTCTTTCTCCAACAATAAAGCATTATCCTGATCGGCACTGGGGAGCATATCTCGCCTGGCTTGGGAACCAAACACCAACCAACTATATACACAAGGGGCAGGGCCCAACTGTTGCTCTGCAATAGTCAACCAACTTTGAACTAAGGCGTCCATAATACTGGTCAGTATGCTACTAACCTCATAAGAAGGGATATGCTGTTCAGCCAGTTGCAGTGCTAGTTGCTGTATTTGCGGTGTGATGGCCTGCAGACCTGCAGCTTGATGTTGACGGTGAATATGGCTGATTAGAAAAACCGGGTGTTCTTGCTGGCTACGGATCAAGTCTGTTGTTGTCAGCACTCCGATAGCCTTGTCTTGTTCGGTAACGGGTAAGTGATGAATATTATGCTGGCTCATCTGTTGAATAGCTTCAAAGGCAAAACAGTCGATATCAATGCTGTGTGGCGTTTTAGTCATCACCTGTGAGACGCATGTAGAGGCAGATAAGTTTTTTGCCAAAACACGGCTGCGTAAATCCCGGTCGGTCAAAATGCCTATCAATTTTTCATCTTGTTTAATCAGGACGCACGATACCCTCTGAGCTGTCATCAGCAAGGCGGCTTGTTGTACTGTGTCCTGACAGTCAATAGAGACAGTGCGGCGGGTTACTAAGTCTGCGACTTTCAGAGTCGAAGTGTTTTGTTGTTGACTACTCTGATACAAATGCAAACGACGGCTAAATAAACGCTGGAAAAATAGATCAAAATTTTTGTACTGGTGTCTTAATTTATCAAAACTTTCCTGAGGAAAAAAATACACTAATCCATCTTCTTCGCAGCGGATAGTGTCAGGATCGGCAAGTCCGGTCAGGAGTAACTGATAACCATAATAATCCCCGGTTTGAAGATGGGTTAAACGTTGTTGCTCTGTGTGCAGGGCAAATAAACCTGAGCGTATCAGCATCAGCTGAGGTTCAGGTTGTTGCTCTTCACCACTTGCGAAATACACAACAGTCAGTTCGCGACATAAGCTTTCCAGTACATGTGGCGCTAAGTCGTCAAAAGGCGGTGTTTGCTGCAAAAAAGTAACTACTTCCTGGATCTGCATACAACCTTCCTGCTTTATCAAAAAACAAGGCGTGTCTCCACGCCTTGTCAAGTCTGCTTTTTCTACGCTACTTTAGTGAGCCTGAGCTTCACCTGCACCTTTTGGATAGCGGATTTGTTCTACAATATCTTGTACTTCTTGTGGTACTTCTTTGGTCACTTTGCTGACCGCAAAGGCGACGACAAAATTCACCACCATACCGACTGTACCAATACCCTCTGGAGAAATACCAAACAACCAGTTTTCAGGTTTGTTTTCGGCCAAAGGAGTGATGAAAATACCCTTGAAGTACAGGATATAACCCACAGTGAAAATGATACCTGCCAACATACCGGCGATAGCACCTTCCTTATTCATTTTCTTGTAGAAAATACCAAGAATGATGGCTGGGAAGAAACTCGCCGCCGCTAGGCCGAAGGCAAAAGCCACTACCTCCGCGACAAAGCCTGGTGGGTTAATACCTAAGTAACCGGCCACGATAATGGCCACAGCGGCGGCTAGTCGTGCCGCTAGCAACTCCTGCTTGTCCGTAATTTTTGGCATCAGATTTCGTTTGAGTAAATCGTGCGAAATTGATGTCGAGATCACCAGTAACAAACCTGCTGCTGTAGACAAGGCTGCAGCAATACCACCTGCGGCCACCAAAGCTATGACCCAATCTGGTAACTGAGCAATTTCCGGGTTTGCCAACACCATGATGTCACGGTCGATGGTCATTTCGTTGCGCTCATCACCTGAGTAGAACATACGACCATCACCATTTTTATCTTCGTGTTTAATCAGACCGGTTTTTTCCCAGTTTTTAATCCAGGTTGGAGCTTCTGTCACTAAAGTACCCTGAGCATCGGGACCATTAATGGTATCAATCATGTTGTAACGGGCAAAAGCACCGATAGCTGGAGCTGTTGTGTACAAAATCATGATAAAAATCAATGCCCAACCTGCGGAGATACGAGCATCTTTTACCCGTGGAACAGTGAAGAAACGTACAATAACGTGAGGTAAACCAGCAGTACCAACCATCAGTGCGGCCGTAATAGCAAAGATGTCAGCTGTGGATTTGGTCCCTTCTGTATAAGCAGCAAAGCCAAGTTCTGCCGAAAGCCCGTCTAATCGATCCAGTAAGTGCATACCCGAGCCATCCATCAGGGTGGCACCTAAACCTGTTTGAGGTAATACATGACCTGTGATCATGATAGAGATGAAGATAGCAGGAACCATGTAGGCAAAAATCAGCACACAGTACTGAGCAACCTGGGTGTAGGTAATACCTTTCATGCCGCCTAATACAGCGTAGAAAAATACCACGGCCATACCGATGATCACGCCTGTAGTGATATCGACTTCGAGGAAGCGCGAAAACACCACACCTACACCACGCATCTGGCCTGCCACATAAGTGAAGGAGATTAAAATGGCGCAAATAACAGCGACTGTGCGTGCTGTTTGGGAGTAATAACGGTCACCGATAAAGTCTGGTACGGTAAATTTACCAAACTTACGCAGGTAGGGAGCCAAACATAAAGCCAGCAGCACATAGCCACCTGTCCAGCCCATCAAATAAACTGAACCGTCATAGCCCATAAAAGAGATTAAACCGGCCATAGAGATAAATGACGCGGCAGACATCCAGTCAGCGGCTGTTGCCATGCCATTGGCTAAAGGCGACACACCGCCGCCTGCCACGTAGAATTCTTGTGTTGAACCCGCCCGGGCCCAAATAGCAATGCCGATATACAACGCAAAGGTTGCACCGACCACTATATAAGTTAGAGTCTGTAAATCCATCATCTACCCCTTAATCTTCGTGGACATCGTATTTACGATCAAGCGCATTCATCTTGACCACGTAAATAAAGATCAGCAAAACGAAGGTGTAGATCGAGCCTTGCTGCGCGAACCAGAATCCTAGCTTAAAGCCAAAAAACTGCACCATGTTCAGTTGGTCTACAAATAAGATCCCTGCTGCGAAGGATACTGCAAACCAGACTGCCAGCAGTTTGAGCATCAGCGAGATATTCTCCCGCCAATAGGCTTTGGCTAATTCATTTGTTTGAAATGCCATTGTTGTCTTCCTCTTGTTGTTTTTTGTGGTTGTTATAGAAATTCTGTTGACTTGCATGCTTAATCTAGCAGCAGGTACAGGAAGTGATAGCCCGACTTTAGTCGAAGCCGAAAAAACAGATCATTGACTTTCTGATGCTTTGCGCCAAAAGTAAGGTCAGAAATCAAAGGGGAGTGCGTTTTGTCAGCCTGGATAGTCGCTTTATTAGCCTTATTGTATGTGGGGTTGCTGTTTTTTATTGCCAACTGGGGCGAACGCCATGCTGGTGATCAATTACTACGAAAGTATGGAGGGTTGTTGTATAGCCTGGCTTTGGCTGTTTATTGCACCTCCTGGACCTACTATGGAGCAGTAGGAACTGCTGTGACTCAGGGGTGGGACTATATCTCGATTTACCTCGGCCCTATTTTGGTCTTTTTATTTGCTCAATCTTTTTTATTTAAGCTGTTGTATGTCGCAAAAAAACAAAACGTCGCCTCCATCACCGACTTTATCAGCGCACGTTATGGTAAACGCAAAAATATTGCCTTAGTCACAGCTTTATTGTGTTTAGTGGTCGTGATCCCTTATATCGCTTTGCAATTAAAGGCTGTTGCAAGTTCCTATCAGGTGCTGCTGGGGCATGATTTATCCGATCAATCCTTACCCTGGTGGCAGGATACCGCTTGGTTCAGCGCGATGGCGATGACCGTCTTTGCCATTTTATTTGGTACCCGCAAAGTGCAACTGACGGAGCAAAACCGTGGCGTGATGGTGGCTATTGCCTTTGAATCTGTGGTGAAGTTATTCGCGCTGCTTTGCCTGGCGTTGATGGCATACTGGTTGCTCTTGCCGGAAAAAATCGGTGTCAGTCAGTTTGTTGAGCATGCCAGTCATCTGCAGTACAACACAGAGCATACAAGCTGGCTGTCTTTTGCGGTTAAAACCTTGCTGGCGATGACTGCCATTTTTCTGCTACCGCGCCAGTTTCATGTCGCTTTTGTTGAAAATGTTGATCACCGGCACCTGCGTCATGCCAAACGCTGGTACAGCAGTTATTTATTTTTAGTCACTTTGGTTGTGATCCCTATCGCTTTAGCTGGCATGCATTTATTTCCCGGACAGGAGCATCTGGCGGACAGTTTTGTTTTACTGATCCCGGAAAAGTCTGGCTGGCACACCCTGAGTGTACTGGTGTTTATCGGTGGTTTTTCTGCGGCCACTTCGATGATTATTATCTCAACTCTGGCGTTGAGTACCATGATCAGTAATGACGTGGTGATGCCTACTATTTTGCGTCGTCCCGGCCATGGGCAACGCATCAAAGATTACAGCGGTCTTATTCTGCTGGTACGCCGTACCATGATTATCACTGTGATGCTGCTCTCTTATGGTTACTACGCTTTATTTGCCCGAAATTATGAACTTGCTGAGACGGGTCTGTTAGCTTTTGCTTTGGCTATTCAACTTGCTCCAGCTGTTGTGGGGGGCCTGTATTGGCGCCATGGCAATGCTTTTGGTGTTTATGCTGGCCTTGCTGTAGGTTTTACCCTGTGGTTTTTCTGTCTTATGGTGCCACAGCTATCCGCTGTTGGTGTGCTTGAGCAAACGCTATTACAACAAGGTCTGTTTGGTATTGAAGCGCTCAAACCTACTGCGTTATTTGGGGTACAACTGGATACCTTAAGTCACGGCGTGATTTGGTCTTTGGGGTTGAATCTGTGTTGTTATCTGCTGTTTTCTCTGCTGGTCAAAGTGAATCTAAAAGATCGTCTGCAGGCTGCTGCTTTTGTCAAACCGACTTTGCCTTTGGAGCACAAAGAAGCTCCGGTGCGACGGGTCCGGGTTCGCCGTACAGATATCACTATGTTGCTTGAGCGTTTTATTGGTGCACAGCGCTGTAACGAAGCTATGGCAGAGTTTCAACGCCGCTTCCCGGATCTTGATCTGCAGGACAGTATCGCCGGACCAGAACTTGTTGCCTTTGTTGAGCGCGAACTTGCCGGGGTAATAGGTGCGGCTTCTGCGTTGGCAGTGGTCAGCGCAGCTACTGAAGGTAGGCAACTTGAGCTCGAAGATGTCGTGACTTTATTCGACGATACCACTCAGGCTATTCAATTTTCTCGCAAAATTCTGTTCTCGACCTTAGAGCATTTAAGTCAGGGGGTCAGCGTAGTAGACCGGGATTTAAAGCTGGTGGCATGGAACAAAGCCTACCTGAAAATGTTTGATTACCCGGATGGTATGATCCGAATTGGCCGTCCTGTAGCTGATATTGTACGGTTTAATGCTGAGCGTGGGCTTTTTGGCGAAGGCTCTCCAGAAGAGCACGTGAGCAAGCGTATTGCACATATGCAAAACGGCACCTCGCACGTATTTCAGCGGGTAAGGCCTGATGGCAAAGTGATAGAGATGCGGGGGAACCCTATCCCTGGTGGTGGTTTTGTCACCAGTTTTACAGATATCACTGAACATGTGCGTGCTGTGCAGCAACTGGCTGAAGCCAAACAACACTTAGAGCAGCGGGTACAGGAACGCACCCACAGGATCAGTGAAATAAATCAGGAGTTAATGGAGGAGGTAGCAAGGCGAAGTGCTACTGAGTTACAACTACTGCAGGCTAAAGCTGAAGCCGAAGCGGCCAATGTCTCCAAGACACGCTTTCTCGCTTTGGCCAGCCATGATATTTTGCAGCCACTCAATGCTGCACGACTTTTCACCGCGGCATTGCAGGATCAGAGTATTGAAGGTCATCCACAAAAAATTATCCACCAGTTAGATAACTCCTTAAAAGCGACAGAAGAGCTGATTGCCACTTTGCTTGATATCGCCCGTCTGGATGACGGTCGTTTGCAACCTAAAACCCAAGTGGTTTCATTGCAAAGCATTTTAAAGCCATTAACGGATGAGTTCAGCTGGTTGGCAGAGCAAAAACAGCTCAGGTTTCGTACGCATTTTAGCGAATGGCAGGTACAAACCGATGGCACGTATTTGCGCCGTATTTTGCAAAATATTTTAAGCAATGCGATTAAATACACCCCTTCCGGCCAGGTATTGCTTTCTTGTCGCAAAAGAGGGCAGCAGGTGTTGTTGCAGATATGGGATACCGGACCTGGCGTGGCAGAACATGAGTTAAAACGTATTTTTGATGATTTTTATCGGGTCGATAGCACCGCCAGAGGCCAGCAGGGGGTTGGATTGGGGCTGGCTGTCGTGCAAAGAATGACGCGTTTGTTAGGGCATCAGCTGGATGTTCGTTCAGTGGTGGGTAAGGGAACCGTTTTTAATCTGTATTTGCCTCTGGTCTCTGAGCAGGATTTGATTGAGGAAAATACGCTGAAAGAGATTCAGAGTACATCTTTACCGCAGTGGCGGGTCCTTTGTGTTGATGATGACAGTTCCAATCTGGCTGCTTTGAGTTTATTGCTGCAGCAATGGCAGTTGGGTGAGGTAAAAAGCTATGTGTACGCTGAACAACTGTTGCAGGAGGCTCCTTCGCTGGACAAACCGGATCTACTGATTATGGATTATCAATTGGGACAAGGGATCAACGGCCTCGAACTGTATCAACAGTTGCAGCCGTATTGGGGGAAAGTCCCTGGTATCTTAGTCTCCGCTGCTCCGGAGCCTGATCTGGCTCAGCGTGCAAAAGCCGAGGGGTTATTGTTCTTAGCTAAACCTATTAAACCTGCAGCGCTGCGTGCTGGTATTAACCACTTAAAAAACCAGCGACCGTAAAACGGGGTCTGGTTGCTTTCAGCGTGCTGTGTTTAAATGCCTGAAAGATAAAACAGTTGCTAGGAGGGAGTCATGCTGGCCAAGTTGGAAGAGCGTTTTTTTTTAATCATGCTGGTGGTCGTGAGCCTGGCGTTTGGTTTGGTGCTGGAGCCTTTTTGGGGCTGCATTTTTTGGGCTTGCGCCATCACTGTTATTTTTTATCCGGTACAACAGAAGATTTTGCGTTTGATTGGTGATAAACCAAACCGTGCAGCGTTGATCACGTTATTGCTTTGCGTGCTGATTGTAATTTTGCCTGTACTGGCCATTGGTGCAGCTTTTATTCAGGAAGGCGTCGCTTTTTACGACAAAATTGAAAAGGGTGAAATAAATCCTGATGGTTTTATTGAGTCCATTCGACAGGCTTTTCCGGTTGTAACTGAGTTTTTAGCTCGTTTTGGTATCCAAACGGATGGAGTACGCGAAAAATTGTCCTCGGGAGCGGTAGAAGCCAGCCGTTTGTTGGCAAAAGAGGCTTTGTCTATCGGTCAGAATACCTTTGGCTTTATTCTGAGTTTATGTTTGATGTTATATCTGACATTTTTCTTATTACGTGAGGGACATCATTTAGTCGAGCTGATGGTCAGGGCTTTACCATTAGGTGATCAACGTGAACGTTTGCTGTTTTCCAAATTTGCCGAGGTGACCCGGGCGACCGTCAAAGGTAATTTAGTTGTTGCAATAGTACAGGGCGCTTTAGGCGGGCTTATTTTTTGGTTGTTAGGGTTACCTGCTCCAATTTTATGGGGCGTGGTGATGGCCTTTTTGTCTTTATTGCCGGCGGTTGGAGCTGCTTTGGTGTGGTTACCTGTTTCCTTATACTGGTACGCAACAGGAGACTGGGTGATTGCAACTATTCTGGTGGCTTATGGCGCTTTAGTGATTGGTCTGGCTGATAATATATTACGACCCTTGTTAGTAGGGCGCGACACCAAGTTACCGGATTATCTGGTGCTTTTCTCTACGCTAGGTGGCATTACATTGATGGGTATTAATGGTTTTGTATTGGGTCCAATGGTTGCAGCGCTTTTTCTGGTATTCTGGCAGATTTTTATCGATGAGTTTCAGCGGCCTCATAAGCCTGAATCATCAGGCTGAGACCAGTCTGCTGTTTTAGTGTGCAACCAGAGTTTTGTCAGCTGGAGCTTCCAGCTGCAGACGCTGGGCCTGGATCACCACCTGCGTTCTGTTGGTGACCCCAAGTTTTCTGAAAATTGCTGTGATATGCGCTTTAACAGTAGCTTCGGAGATATGTAAATCATAAGCAATTTGTTTATTCAGCCAGCCCTCGGTTAGGTAAAACAAAACTTTATACTGTTGTGGTGTTAGTTCCGCGACTTTGCTCGCCAAATCTAAATCGGGTTGATGCTCTTGTTGGTTGATCACCTGGCTGCGTATCGCAGGTGGCACCCAGAGCTCTCCGTCAATGACTGCGCTTAACGCTTTGCCAATTTCTGCCGGATGAGATGATTTTGGAATAAAGGCTGAGGCGCCAAACGCCATCACGCGTTTAATTACATCCAGATCTTCACTGGCTGAAATGACAACTATAGGCAGAGTAGGGTACTGCTTGCGCAACTGGATCAGCCCTAAAAATCCGCAGTTACCCGGCATATGCAAATCCAGCAACAGTAAATCTGTATCCGGATGCTCGAGTAAAGCTTCACAGGTTGCTTCAAAACTATCTGTTTCTATCGTGGCCTTGGTCACGAAGGTATTGCTGATTGCATGGATCAGCGCATTTCTGAATAAAGGATGGTCATCTGCGACAATTAACTTTGCCATATAAACTCCTAACCCAGCCTCCGCTAATAAACGGAGACTGGGTTCAGCTAAAGTGTTGTTGCTATTAATTGAATATTAGCAACTTATTGTCAACAGATTAGCGGTTTAATCTGTTCTGGATCAAGTGTTCCACTACAGATGGGTCCGCTAAAGTCGAGATATCTCCTAACTGATCGTATTCGTTGGCCGCAATTTTCCGCAGAATACGGCGCATAATTTTGCCTGAACGGGTTTTTGGTAAACTAGGTGTCCACTGTATGATATCAGGCGCAGCAATAGGGGATATTTCACGACGCACCCAATCACGCACTGCTTTGGTCAATTCATCACTTGGCTCCACGCCTACCCGTGGCGCTACAAAGACATAAATGCCCTGACCTTTAATGTCATGCGGGTAACCTACGACTGCAGCTTCGGCAATGGCGTCATGAGCGACCAGACAACTTTCGATTTCTGCAGTGCCTAAACGGTGGCCTGAAATATTCAACACATCATCTACCCGGCCTGTCAGCCAGTAATAACCGTCTTCATCACGTTTAGCGCCATCGCCGGTAAAGTACATACCTTTATAAGTGCTGAAGTAGGTTTGCTCAAAACGTTCGTGATCACCATAGACTGAGCGCATTTGGCCAGGCCAACTGTCGAGTATGACCAGATTACCTTCAGCCACACCTTCAACTAGTTCTCCTTCGTTGGTCACTATAGCGGGGTTGACCCCGAAAAATGGCCGCGTCGCCGAACCTGGTTTTAAGTCTGTAGCACCAGGTAAAGGCGTGATCAGAATTCCACCTGTTTCAGTTTGCCACCATGTATCTACTATAGGACAATTGTTTTTACCGTAAGAGGCGTGGTACCAGCTCCATGCTTCCGGATTAATAGGTTCACCGACACTGCCTAATATCGTCAGTGAGGATAAATCTGCGCCGTCAACTGCAGCAGTACCATGAGCCATCAAGGCGCGGATGGCAGTTGGAGCTGTGTATAAAATATTGACTTTGTATTTATCGACCACTTGAGCGATACGTTTTACGCTTGGATAAGTGGGGACACCTTCAAAGAGAATACTGGTCGCACCATTGGCCAGCGGTCCATAGACGATATAGGTATGACCTGTCACCCAGCCAATGTCTGCAGCACACCAATACACATCTCCCTCTTTATAGTCAAACACGTACTGGTGTGTCATTGAGGCCCATACCATATAACCACCTGTGGTATGCAGCACACCTTTAGGTTTGCCAGTGGAACCTGAGGTATAAAGAATAAACAGCGGATCTTCAGCGTTCATCGCCTCTGGTTCACAATGTTTTGGTTCCTTCGCAAGAATTTCGTGATACCACAGATCGCGACCCTGGTGAAAATCAATGTTTTCGCCAACGTGTTTCACCACTATGACGTGCTTAGCAGGATTGGCGTCTCCTAAGTGAGCTAACGCCTGATCGGTGTTATCTTTCAGGTAGGTAAGGCGGCTACCACGAGCTGCCTGGTCGGAAGTAATCACTAATTTCGAATCACAATCCTGAATACGACTGCCCAGGGCATCAGGTGAAAAACCTGCAAAAACGACTGAGTGGATAGCACCAATACGGGCGCATGCCAGCAAGGACACAACTGCGGCAGGGATCATAGGTAAGTAAATAGTGACACGATCACCTTTGCCAACCCCTAGCGTTCGCATCGCATTCGCTAACTGGCAGACTTCGTCGTAGAGTTCCTGATAAGTAACAGCCTTTTGTACGCCGGGTTCATCTCCTTCCCAATAGTAGGCAACCTGATTAGCTTTGGCTGGTAAATGACGGTCCAGGCAGTTATAGCTGGCATTTAAGCTGCCGTCACTAAACCAATTCACATGCACATTACCTAAATCGAAGCTGGTATCTTTCACTTTAGTAAAAGGTGTAAACCAGCTGATACGTTTGCCATGTTCTGCCCAAAATTGCTCTGGTTGTTTTACAGACTCTTCATACATGGCCAGATACTGATCATTGGTTACTAAAGTTCTTGCTTTAGTATGCTCTGGTACCGGATAAAGTTGGGCGTGACTCATTGTTAATATTCCCCTGTCATGTAGGCTCAGTGGCTTGGTCAACTAGTGACAACCACCTGTTATGGCTATCTTCGTTCTACCTTTTTTAAGGTGTCCGCAACATTAGACCTTAGTCTAGCCAATTCGTTTGTCGTCGTCTCTGAACGGGCTGAATAAAAACAATCTGCGACTAAAGGCTAATTGTCCCTTTGCCAAAAGCGAACCAAAGTTGAGCTGTGGTACAGACAATAACAACATTTTAACTTGGACCAGGAGAAAACAATGCTGACGAAAAAACCTCTTGCCAGCTTAGTGGCATTATCTTTCAGCGCACTTAGTAGCCAGGCTTTTGCTGCGGTCACCTTTGGTGATACTGAGCTGACCTACGGTGGTTATATTAAATTAGATACGATGTGGACAGACACATCTGATGGACAAATGGCAACAGGTGTTGGTCGGGATTTTTACGTACCAGGTGTTATCCCTGTTGGTGGAGAAGGTGAGTCGGCGACATTTGATGCGCATGCCCGTCAATCTCGTTTCTTCTTAAAAACAGCAACAACTCTGGATAACGGTAAAAAAATTAACGGTACCCTCGAGTTCGATATGATGTCGACCTACCCTATAGGCGATGAACGTATTAGTAACGGCTATGCGCCAGAACTTCGGCATGCCTTTTTAACCTACGACAATTGGTTGATGGGTCAAACCTGGTCCACCTTCATGGATCTGGCGTCTTTACCTGACAGCTTAGATTTTATCGGTAATACGGATGGCGCTATATTTGCCCGTCAAGCGCAGGTTCGTTATACCTCTGGTGGTTGGCAAGTTGCTTTGGAAAATCCAGAAACGACAGTCACTCCAAACACAGGTGGTGCCCGTATTGTTACTGATGACAACTCGGTTCCTGACGTCGTTGTGAAATATAACCACGCAGACAGTTGGGGTTCTCTGGCTGTTGCCGTGATGGCTCGTCAGCTTGCTATTGAATCCGGCGGTATGGATGACAATACAAACGGCTATGCGGTATCACTTTCCGGCAAGTACAACGTCTCAGCTACAGATGACATTCGTTTTACTGTGAACAGTGGCGAAGGGCTTGGCCGATATATCGGTTTAAATACCAGTAATGATGCTGTATTGGATGCTGCAGGCAAGTTGGATGCGATTAAAGTGACAGGTTATGCTCTTGCATACAAGCATGCCTGGGCTGACAAATGGCGCTCAAGTCTGATTTATTCAGCTCAGCATATAGACAACGACGCGCAGCTAACTGGGTTAGCCGTTACAGATAACACTAGTAGCTATGCCGTGAACCTGATTTATCAGGCGGCAAGTAAGCTGATGTTTGGTGTTGAACTTCGTCATGCCACCCGGGAAATTTTATCGGGCGATGAAGGTGATCTGAATCGTCTGCAGTTCAGTGCTAAATATGACTTCTGATAGGTAACTTCAATATACGACTGGCGACATGAGTCGTCAGTCGTATTTTCAGATCAATACATCCAAAACTAAGAGCGCTGCGTAGAGTAACAAAACCACTCTGGGGAGCAATCACCTATGCACAGACTCGAACATTTAAACCGGCAAGATGTAGTGATCCATGAATTGGTAATTCATTCCATTGAAATGGGGATCTATCTCGCTCAGGTTAACTACGATGATAAAGTCGCTTTTCTGGTTGATGCAGAGAACAGACCTCAGCGTTTCTTAAGTGTGGACCAAATCAAGCAATCCTTATCAGAAGCCACTGTAAAAATGGCTTGGTTACAGCATCAGTCTGCGTATGACGAAATGATTGGTGGGCCTGATAAGGTGGATAACAGCTTACGTATCCCTGTTTGAGGGAGAAAAAGCCTCTTTTTTGCCCGTTTTGCTTTATTTCTGAGCGAACGATAACGAATATCATCAAATTGTCATTTTAGGGGTTGTACAGGATGAAAAACTCCCTATAATGCGCGCCATGCCAACGGGGTAGTGCGAAAGCAGCTCTGGGGTGGTTTTGAAATGAAGTGAAAAATGATGCAAAACATCGCTTGACACGAGATTGAAAATCACTAAAATGGCCGCCTCGCAGCGCGACCGAGTCGAAAGGCTTAAAAGTGAAGCGAAGCAAGTTAAGAAGATAGTTTAATAAATAAATTAAATTCTCTGGCTTGACACAAATCCTGGGAGGTGTAAGATACGCCTCCCGCTGAACAAGGTAATAACCGGTTCAGCACTGCTCTTTAACAATAAGCAATCAATCATCTGTGTGGGCACTCACGGAATAGATTCTGCAGCGAGTAATCGCACAAAGAATATATATCAGTGAAGTGACTTACATAGAAATATGTTTTAAGTCAGTGATACTGAGCAGCCACTTATGTGGCAATTAAACTTTAATTGAAGAGTTTGATCATGGCTCAGATTGAACGCTGGCGGCAGGCCTAACACATGCAAGTCGAGCGGGGTTTTCGGACCTAGCGGCGGACGGGTGAGTAATGCGTAGGA
>Ga0247725_1001118_pt1 | contig 14784 bp, 12 predicted proteins | sample OKSTACKMCFT3sol_FD_183021 | JGI IMG/M metagenome (GOLD analysis project Ga0247725, IMG submission 183021) | Subsurface sediment microbial communities from gas well in Oklahoma, United States - OK STACK MC-FT3-sol | ecosystem: Environmental > Terrestrial > Deep subsurface > Rock core/Sediment... | reverse complement strand
GGCCGCGTCGAGGCCGGTCTGCTCGAGCAGGCGCTTGATGACGATGGCGCCGAGTTCCGGCGCGGGTATATCGGCCAGGCTGCCCTGGAAGCTGCCGATGGCGGTGCGGGTGGCGGCGACGATGACGACGTCTTGCATGGGATGACTCCTCTCGGCTGATGGGCCGCGTATTGTGGGAGGGGCTTTAGCCGCGACGAGAAAGTCTCGCCGCTAAAGCGCCTCCCACAATGTAGAAAAACGCCTCGAAGACGCCGTGCGTGGTGGCGCCTTCGAGACGGTAGACAACCTAGAACTGCATTTCCGGGACGTGCTCGGGGACGATCAGCTTGCCGGCGGTCTTGGCGACGATTTCCTCGACGCTCACGCCCGGTGCGCGTTCGCGCAGGATGAAGGCGCCGTTCTCGATCTCCAGGTAGGCCAGGTCGGTCAGTACCCTGCGAATGCAACCGCTGCCGGTCAGTGGCAGGCTGCAACGCTCGAGCAGCTTGGATTCGCCGTCCTTGGAGGCGTGGGTCATGGTGACGATGATGTTGTCGGCGCCGGCCACCAGATCCATGGCGCCGCCCATGCCCTTGACCAGCTTGCCGGGGATCATCCACGAGGCGATGTTGCCGTTAACGTCCACCTCGAAGGCGCCGAGCACGGTCAGGTCGACATGGCCGCCACGGATCATGGCGAAGGATTGTGCCGAGTCGAAGATCGCTGCGCCCTTGATCGCGGTGACGGTCTGTTTGCCGGCGTTGATCATGTCGGCGTCCACTTCCTCTTCGGTGGGGAAGGCGCCCATGCCGAGCAGGCCGTTCTCCGACTGCAGCATCACGGCCATGCCCTCGGGCACATAGTTGGCCACCAGAGTCGGGATGCCGATGCCGAGGTTGACGTAGAAGCCGTCCTGCAACTCGCGGGCGACGCGCTGGGCCATTTGTTCACGGGTCAGTGCCATGCTGGTCTCTCCTCAGGCGCGCAGGGTGCGTTTTTCGATGCGTTTCTCGAAGCTGCCGCAGATCAGGCGGTCGACGTAGATGCCGGGGGTGTGAATCTGCGTGGGGTCGAGTTCACCGGGCTCGACGATCTCTTCGACCTCGACCACGGTGATGCGCCCGGCGGTGGCGACCACCGGGTTGAAGTTCTGCGCGGTGTGGCGGTAGACCACGTTACCGAAGTGGTCGGCCTTCCAGCCTTTGACGATGGCGAAGTCGCCGGTGATGGCCGGCTCGAGGATGTAGTGGCGGCCATTGATCTCGCGCGCCTCCTTGCCTTCGGCGACCGGGGTGCCATAGCCGGTAGCGGTGAAGAACGCGGGGATGCCGGCGCCGCCAGCGCGCAGCTTCTCGGCCAGGGTGCCTTGCGGGGTGAGTTCGACTTCCAGCTCGCCGGAGAGCAGTTGCTGTTCGAACAGGGCGTTCTCGCCGACGTAGGAGGCGATCATCTTGCGGATCTGCCGGTCTTCCAGCAGCACGCCGAGACCGAAACCGTCGACACCGCAGTTGTTGGACACCACGGTCAGATCGCGCACGCCGCGACGGCGGATCTCGGCGATTAGATTCTCGGGGATGCCACACAGGCCGAAACCGCCGGCCAGTACGGTCATGCCGTCCTGCAGGCCGTCCAGGGCTTCTTCATAGCTGCCGACGCGTTTGTCGAGTCCGCTCATTAGAGGCTGCCTCTTTTGTTGTTATCTGGGGTGAGACCAAGCTTCTGCGCTATGGGCTTATTTGTTAAGTTTGTTTTTCCTCTTGATTGATCAGGTAAATAAATCAATGACCGTCAAGCAGCTACGCGCCTTTCTCGCCGTGGCGCAAAGCCTGAGCTTTGCCCAGGCCTGCGAGCGTCTGCATCTGTCGCAACCGGCGCTGAGCCTGGCGATCAAGAACCTGGAACAATCGCTCGGTGGCCAGTTGCTGGTGCGCACCACCCGCAGCGTGGCGCTGACGCCCGAGGGAGAGACGCTGCTGCCGATTGCCGTGCGCCTGCTGGCCGACTGGGACAACGCCGAGGACCTGCTGCGCCAGCACTTCACCCTGCAGATGGGCAAGGTGGCGGTGGCGGCCATGCCATCGTTCGCCGGTAACCGTCTGCCGGCAGCGCTGCGTGCGTTTCGCGACGCCTACCCACGGGTCAACGTGGCGGTGCACGACGTGATCAACGAACAGGTGATGGAGATGGTGCGCGACGGTCGCGTCGAGCTGGGCATCGCCTTCGAGCCGGTAACCCTCGATGGCCTGCAGTTCACCCCGCTGTACGAGGACCGTTTCGTCGCCGTGGTGCCGGTCGCCAGCGAGTTGGCCGAGCAGTCCGCTCTGACCTGGGCACAGTTGCTGGAGCAGCCCTTCATCACCCTGCAACGACCTTCGGCGGTGCGCCTGCTGCTGGAAGACAGCGTGATCTCCAGCCACGGCAAGCTGCCGGTGGCGTTCGAGAGTCATCAGTTGGTCACGGTCGGGCGCATGGTTGCCGAAGGCCTCGGCGTCAGCGCCGTGCCGCAACTGTGCCGGCAGCAGATGGAAGAACTGGGCGCCCTCTGCCTGCCGTTGAGCGAGCCGCAGGTATCGCGTCGTGTCGGCCTGCTGCACCAGGCAGGGCATCAACTTTCCAGCGCGGCGCAGGCCTTGAGTGAGGTGCTGCTGCATCAGGCCGGGCAGTAGGGCGGGTGAAACCCGCCGCCTGCGTTGTGGCGGGTTGCACCCGCCCTACGAGCCTAGAACTGAGACAGGTCTGCCGGGGTGTCGATGTCCTGCAGTACGCCAGGATCGTTCAGCTCGACGATGCGCACAGCCTCGGGATGTTGCTGCAGCACCGGCTTGGCGCCAGCATCGCCGCTCAGCGTCGCGAGCTGCGGCCAGAAAGCGCGGCCGAACAGCACCGGATGGCCGCGCTTGCCCTGATAGCTGGGCAGCACGATGGCGTTCGCGCTGGCGTGAGCGAACAGGGTTTCCAGGCTGTCACGGCGAATCGCAGGCATATCGGCGAGAAAGATCGCCACCGCGTCAGCGCGCGATTCGGCCAGTAGTCGCTCGGCACCTGCCGCCAGGCTGTGGCCCATGCCCTGGGCCGTTAGCGGATGCTGGACGAGCTTGATGTTGGCGGGTAATCCCAGCTCCGTGATGGACTCGTCCGGGCGCAACACCAGCCAGACCTCTTCCAGCATCGAGCAGGGCAGTGCCAGGCTGGCGCTGAGCAACGAGCGGCCGTCGCCAAGTTGCAGGCGGCGCTTGTCGGCACCGAAGCGGCGGCTGTAGCCGGCCGCCAGCATCAGCGCTGCGACGCTCTGGATTGCGCGCTCACTGGCCATGCTCAGCCAGCCAATCCTGCCGCCTTGGCGCGCGCGGTGTGGAGCTTCTTGTAGCTGTCGATCAGGCGCAGGTGCTTGTCCAGGCCTTCGAGTTTCATGCTGGTCGGGGTCAGGCCATGGAAGCGCACGCTGCCGTCCACCGAGCCGATCACCGCGTCCATGCGCTCGCTGCCGAACATGCGCCGCAGGTTGTGCTCGTAGTTGGCCAGCTCCAGCTCGTTGTCCAGCTGGATCTCCAGCACGGCGTTGACTGCCTGGTAGAACAGGCCGCGCTCGACGGTGTTGTCGTTGTACTGCAGGAAGGCCTCGACCAACTCCTTGGCGTCGTCGTATTTCTTCAGCGCCAGGTTGATCAGCAGCTTCAGCTCGAGAATGGTCAACTGGCCCCACACCGTGTTGTCGTCGAACTCGACACCGATCAGCGTGGTGATATCGGTGTAGTCGTCGACTTCGGTGTTGTTGAGGTTGCGCAGCAGCGACTTGAGCTCGCGGTCGCTCAGGGCGTGCAGGTTGAGGATGTCCTTGCGGAACAGCAGCGCCTTGTTGGTGTTGTCCCAGATCAGGTCCTCGACTGGGTAGATCTCCGAGTAGCCGGGCACCAGGATGCGGCAGGCGTTGGCGCCGAGGTCGTCATAGGTGGCTACGTAGACCTCCTTGCCCATGTCCTCGAGGATGCCGAACAGGGTGGCGGCTTCCTGCTCGTTGGAGTCGGCACCTTCACCGGAGAAGTCCCACTCGACGAATTCGAAGTCCGGTGTGGCGCCGAAGAAGCGCCAGGACACCACGCCGCTGGAGTCGATGAAGTGCTCGACGAAGTTGTTTGGCTCGGTCAGCGCCAGGCTGTCGAAGGTCGGCTGTGGTAGATCATTGAGGCCCTCGAAGCTGCGGCCCTGGAGCAGTTCGGTGAGGCTGCGCTCCAGCGCCACTTCCAGGCTCGGGTGGGCGCCGAACGAGGCGAACACGCCGCCGGTGCGTGGGTTCATCAGGGTCACGCACATCACCGGGAATTCACCGCCCAGCGAGGCATCCTTCACCAGCACTGGAAAGCCCTGTTCTTCCAAACCCTGGATGCCGGCGACGATGCCCGGGTACTTGGCCAGCACCTCTTGAGGCACGTCCGGCAGGCACAGCTCGCCTTCGAGGATTTCGCGCTTCACCGCCCGCTCGAAGATCTCCGACAGGCACTGCACCTGGGCTTCGGCCAGGGTGTTGCCGGCGCTCATGCCGTTGGACAGATACAGGTTCTCGATCAGGTTGGACGGGAAATACACCGTCTGGCCATCGCTGCGGCGCACAAAGGGCAGCGAGCAGATGCCGCGTGCGGTGTTGCCCGAGTTGGTGTCGAACAGGTGCGAGCCGCGCAGTTCGCCATCCGGGTTGTAGATGGCCAGGCAGTGCTCGTCGAGAATTTCCTCGGGCAGCGCATCCTTCGGGCCCGGCTTGAACCAGCGTTCGTTGGGGTAGTGGACGAACTCGGCAGCGGCGATATCTTCGCCCCAGAACTGGTCGTTGTAGAAGAAGTTGCAGTTCAGCCGTTCGATGAACTCGCCCAGGGCCGAGGCCAGGGCGCTCTCCTTGGTCGAGCCCTTGCCGTTGGTGAAGCACAGGTTCGACTGCGCATCGCGGATGTGCAGCGACCAGACGTTGGGCACGATATTGCGCCAGGAGGCAATCTCGATCTTCATCCCCAGATCCGCGAGGATGCCCGACATGTTGGCGATGGTCTGCTCCAGCGGCAGATCCTTGCCCGGGATGTAGGTGGTGGTGTCACTCACCGGCATCAGCAGCGCCTGGGCGTTGGCGTCGAGATTTTCCACCTCCTCGATGATGAACTCGGGGCCCTGCTGCACCACCTTTTTCACGGTGCAGCGGTCGATGGAGCGCAGAATCCCCAGGCGATCCTTCTCGGAAATGTCCGCCGGCAGCTCGACCTGGATTTTGAAGATCTGCGCGTAGCGGTTTTCCGGGTCGACGATGTTGTTCTGCGACAGGCGGATGTTCTCGGTGGGTATGTCCCGCGTCTGGCAGTACAGCTTGACGAAGTACGCCGCGCACAGCGCCGAAGAGGCCAGGAAATAGTCGAACGGCCCCGGCGCCGAGCCATCGCCCTTGTAACGGATCGGCTGATCGGCGATCACCGTGAAGTCATCGAACTTGGCTTCGAGGCGAAGGTTGTCGAGAAAGTTGACCTTGATTTCCATGGGGCAGTACCAGCGAGCGAAACAAAATGGCCGCCATTATCCGGGTTTTCGCCGGTCTGTCTTGCTCGCTGGTTGCGGATGAAAGCGCGTCGGACCGGCGGCGAGTGCGACGCCGGCCCGAGCAATGACTCAGCTGTCGAGTTCGGCGGTGTTACTGGTGCCAATGGAGGTGTAGCTCGGCCATTGCCGCAGCAGGGTTTCGACGAACTGTTCGGCTGCCGGCGACAGCGAAGAGCCACGGCGGCGTACCAGGCCCAGGGTACGGCTGATTACCGGGCGACCAGCGGCCGGCTGACCAGAATCGGGTGATCCTCGGCCGGCATCGCCAGGCTGGGCAGGGCGGCGATGCCCAGGCCGGCCTCGACCATGCCGAGTGAGGTCGACAGGTGCTGCACCTCGTAGAACCAGCTCGGGCGCCAGTCGAGATGGGCCAGGCCGTGATCGAGCAGCACGCGGTTGCCACTGAGGCGGCCGACGCCGATCAGGCGGTAGTCGCTCAGCTCGCGCCAGGCCACTTCCGGCTGCTTGGCCAGGGGATGATCACGCCGGCAGGCGAGCACGAAGGGCTCGTTGGCCTGCTGGTCGACCGCGAGCTGACCGACCGCGACGACAAGCGCCTGAGTAGCCGCCTGCGCCAGGCCCGGCTCAAGCACAACGCCTGCATCGAAGACATCGACTACCGCAGCCCGCGCGGGCTGGATAAGGCGCTGATCCTGCAACTGAGCAGTGGCCAGTGGCTGCGCGACGGTCTCAACCTGATCATCGGCGGCCCCACCGGTGTCGGTAAAACCTGGCTGGCCTGTACCCTGGCCCACCAGGCCTGCCGGGCCGGCTACCGCGTGCGCTATCTGCGCCTGCTGCGGACATCCGCCACTTGCACTGCAGCCATCGGGTTCGGCGTGCTGCTCGGTTGCGCAACTTGGCTTCACGCCGTTTCGGCCCTTCGTAGTCGCCGCTCATCTTCTCGGCGCAGACGCACCCGACGTCGAAGCTCTCGTCCAGATCGGGATGCTCCATGATGTGGACGTAGCGGATCTTCTCGTTGCCGCACATTTGGCAGGTCGCTTAGTCGGTCTCGTCTGCTGACTCGCCGTCGGCCCTCAGATCGACCACGTCAACGCAGTGCCATCCCTTGTGGGGCACACCCGGCTGGTCCCATCGATTTCCACTCACGACTGACTTCCCTGATCCTGGATCATCGAATACTTGCCTGTATGGCATTCCACGCCACATCCCAGCGTATCCGCTCCTGCTCGAGGCGGACTTGTTGGTCCCAGACATTTCCTTTAATCGACTGGTAGAGCTTTTGTTCGGTATTGGTGAGTAGTGGGAGCTCTGTGGAAGAGTGCTGGTCTTTCTCTTCGACCCATAAATCGCGATGACTCATCAGCGTAAACTCGTCCATAAGCACAGTCTTCAGGCTTGGGATGTATGTTCTGGCTCGATTAAGAATGGCAAAGCCGTGCGTATCAATGTCACCCCAGTAGATACATTGCGCCTGTTGTAGCCATGGAAGCTGTCCCAAAACGTCAACCGCGTAACCCAGTCGCATGATCACAACCGCCCCTGGCAGATCATCAAAGGCCAGGCCAGTTTGAAGGTTCTCAACAACGAAGACACTCTTTGGTCGTATACCAATTCTCGCGACCTCATCACAAGGCGCAGAGATATCGCCAAGACCGCCAAAATGAGCCCTTAGATCCGGGTCTAGAACGCGCATGCGCATTAACTGCGGCTGTGCCCTCAAGCCGCAGCGCCAGAAGAAGTCGCGCTCTCCTGTTGGGTCACCCTGGAGCGTTGCAATCAAGTCAGAGATGATGCCCTTTCTAGAATCCAGCCATTTGCTGTCGGCACCGGCAACCGGAATTTGTCGTGGGTAGAGATTCGATTTCGGATTGCGACTGATCCAATCCAGCATCTCTGCCAGTCGACGGAAATCGGCATCGCTGTAGTCAGCGAGGACATCAAAGTATCTCGGCAACTGCTGTGCAAGCACCGGCCAGCGAGCAGTGAGCGTCTGATACCGAGACAGGGAACGAACCCACCGTGCGGATGCACCGATCCACATGGCAACATCTTCAGGGCCTCGTAACGCCAGTTTCTCTGGCAGTCGCTGGACACCAAGCGCTTTCCACCGACGCTCACACCAGGACAGGGTGCCGACTCCTTGCCAGCCTTGCCATGCGCTCACCCAAGCGCGAACGCCGTCGACTTGCCTCAGCGCAGCCTGCTCCGTCGGTATGCCGAGGGGAACTTCCAATGGCCATTGGCCCTCGCCCGGATCACCGACCAACCACTCGCGGTGCTTGCTTTGAAAACGACGGGCAAGAAACTGCCGAACATCTTCAGGAAGCTTCAACGCTAGCCTCCTCTCGTGCGTGCTCTGGCAGCTTCAACCGCTGACGATCACCGTCGTACTCGATGAGCAGGACGCCTGAGACGCGCCGATCGCTGATATCCACAAAGCAGGCGCCACCGATGAATGGCTCAAGGGTCATGACCGACTTTAGCGGCGTAGCGACCACCATCTGGAATCCGAAATTGGTAAAGATGTTCATCGCCAACGCGGTGAACTCGTTATCCGCCTTGTCGAAGGCTTCATCCAGCACGACGGGGGCATACATCGGCACGCCGTGGTCGTTCCCGCCCAGTTGATATCGCAGGGCTGCGGCCAAGCACGTGGTGGCTAGCTTCTGCCGTTGGCCGCCGGACTTGCCTGCTCCGCTGCGGTAGATCTCGACCTCGACACCGCTTTCGTCGATCTCCCGCCCGATGAATTCAACATGCTGTCGAACATCGAGCACAGTCTCACGCCAGCGTTTCTGCTCGGGGTCCTGACTGGCAAGTCGATCAACAAGTCGCCGCAAGGCCAGGAACCGCGCCTCGGCAAACTCGCGATCCTCCGTCCATGCGTGGCTCAGTGCCTGCTGGATCTCCCGCTTGAATTCCTTGACGTCGACAAGCTGCCGGTCACTGGCGTCGATGTGGAGATAGGTGCGTTGATTGGCGCTCTGGTTGAAGGGCACCTGGCCAAGACTGTCGTTGACCAGATCCATCCGCTCCAGGATCGCCTTACGCGCATCGTTCAGGTAGGTGGAAAGCGCCGCCAGATTCTGGTGACTTTGGTTCTGCAGCAATTCAAAGAATCGCTGCTCATAGGCGGGCAGCCCATCTGTCTCCAGCCGAACCAGTTTGGCGAAGAAGTCTGGCGCGCTGGCAAGGCTCGTGTCCATGTCGCCCGCGTCCATCGGCCATTGCCGTTTGAAGTCGGCAAAGCGTGCTTCTATTTCCTTCTCGCAGGCACCAATCCCACGGTTGACCTCTTCGATCTCCGCATTGAGTGCGCGTTCTACAGAAGTTGTCACCTTGTCGATGTTGTCGAGCCGGACTGCATCTGACTGCTTGGCGAAGCGCTCGTCGAGACCCGAAACCTGATGGGACGTCAATGGAACGATAGACGCGTCCTGCAGGAGGGATTCCAGTTTCTGGGTGCTGGTCTTGATCTGGTCAACAATCGAGTCGTGCGCACGCGTTGCCTGCCGAAGATCTTTGTCAGCATCATCGACGAGTTTCTTTTGCTTCTCGATCTGCTCACTGATTTGCAGCAGGGTGGTGTTCCCCTCGCGCGCTTCGCGGATTTGCCGCTCAATGGTGGAGATGCGATCCAGCAATGGGAGCAGATCTATTTCTTGCCACTGGAGATTCACCAGAGTCTGGCACTGTATCGCTCGGGCCGCACGATTCTTGTCTTGCTCGGAGAGTTTGTCGATCTCCCCGGCGAGGCGCGCAACCGCGTCAGCCTGCTCCTGCGCCTGAGCTTGAAAGAGCCCTAGCTTCTCCCGGTTATCAAATCCGAGCACCCAGTTTCGCCGGTCGCCGACACTTCTGCGGTCGTCTTTCTCGTGCCGAGTTTTGCTGTGCTTGACCTGACCCTCGCGGGTAATGGCGCGATCTGCGCTCCTGAACGACTGAATGGAATCGACGCACGCGTAATCGAAGCGTTGCCGCAGCTCGGCCTGGAGCCAATCAGCGTAGCTCCCCTCCTTGACGTTCAGCTTGAGGACGAGCGAATTGGTCCCGATGGGCTTGGCCTGCCGCGTCTCCGGGCGGCCAGTCCGGTAATACACCAAGCGCTGCCCAAGGTGGGTGGTGTTGATGTGATTGGCCAATGCCGAATACTGGCGCTCGTCTACCAGGAGTGAGAGCGCAAACCCGTGCAGTACGCGCTCAATGGCCCCCTGCCATTCGACCTCGTCAGACTTCACCTCGACGAGTTCGCCAACAAAGGGAAGTGCCGACTCCGAGATCCCGATGGCGGCGGCGATGTTTCGACGCATTTCCAGCATGTCCGCCGGAATGTTCGATGGCTGGCGCTGGAGTGCCTGCACCTCTTTCAATGCTTGCGAAAACGCGGTCTCGGCATCCTTCTTTTCTCTGTCCAGGCGGAACTGCTCGGCGCGGCTATCGTTGCTGCGCTGCTCCCAGTTTTCGACCTCCTGCCGCGCGCTGCCCAACAGTTCCGCAAAGGCTTGAGGCGAATCCGGGAGACTCCAGCCCAGCTTCTTGCACGCATCTTCGGCCTGGGCGCGTTTGCGCAGACGATCCGTGCGCTGGCCCTCCAGCCCCGATTTCTCGGTTTCCCATTGCTCGATCTGATCACCGCCTGCCTCACGGTGCTGTCGCTCCAGATCGCGCAAGATTGCGGCGTGGTTATCCAGCGTGCTTTGACGTCGCCCCACTTCACCTTCTGAGCCGTTGGCTTGCACCTCCAGGGATGCCACGTGCTCCTTGAGGAGATCAATGCGGCGGGTCTCCCGGTAGCCGTCCACGCCCAACCGAAGCTCATCCAAGCCATTGCGCTGCAGCATCAGCGAGTCCCTGCGCAGGTGCTGGTCCCGCGCTGGCGCGAGCGTTTGAACCTGCTCGCGAGCCGTGACGACTGACTGGTGGGCCGCATTGAGCTCGCCAAATTCACTGACCAAGCGATCCGCTACCTCGAAGGTCTCGGGCTTGTCGAGCATGAAGTCGCGCAGGAAGGTATTGAGGTCGCCGAGGTTTTTGGCGGATTGGGTTTTGTGCAGCAAACGTAGCGCCATTTCGCTCTCGATGCCGAGCAGACGGCAGAACCGTTCGCAATAGGGACGAAATTCGTCGCGGGCGAATGCCTCCGGGAAGGACTGCTTGAGCTTACGGATGTCGAAGTTGGATTGGCCGAAGTCCTCGAGCTCGCGCAGGTCAAAGGCCCGCTCCATGACAAGGTAGTGGCGTTTGACGTCGGTGCTGCCGTTCGCATTGCCCCGCAGCCAGAACACCTGAACCAACACCACAGATTGGCCCAAGGCATTCTGGTAGGTCAGCGCCAAGGCTGACCAGGTCGTCCCCGCGCGCAGGTAGCGCGTTGCGATCTCTCCCGACTCCCCATCTTTCTGTTCAGCCCACGCACCACGTATGTAGGTGACGAGGTTCCGGTCTCGGCCACTGCGGTCTGCCTCACGCGCAGCAGCGTTGAAATCGATCCAGCGAGGTGGCGTCAGCAACGCCGAAAATGCATCGAGCAGCGTCGACTTCCCTGCGCCGGATCGACCCACAAACAGAAAGCCTCGCTCGCTGATTGGTACGTCGTGCAGGCCGGAGAAAGTACCCCAGTTGTAAACCTGCAGGCGGGTCATCCGGAACTGCTCGCGGGCAAACAAGGAGGCGGTTTGGGGTTCCGAGATCATTGGTCAGCCTCCTCATCAGCTTCAGTCTGAACCAGCTGCGCTGGCGTTTCTGCGGCAGCCATTCGCTGATACAGGTGCGTCAGCGCTTGTATTTCCTCTGCCGAGAAGAGGAGCTTCAGCGTCGGCGAAATCTCGAAGCGATCCTCACTCGAGCGAATTTTCTGAAGAATGCTGTGCTTCTTGATCTTCTCGATGGAGGCATGAACCCGTTTCACGAACCCTGCACGGTCGGTGTTGGCGGCGCGCTCATAGAGGGAGAGAAACTCCGTGATCTCGTCTGTCGACACCACGGCACGATCCCCCTGCGAGTCCGCCTGGGTCAATCGCTGGCGAAGGTGGAGCAACAGAATGGAGTCAATGAACGTCAGTTGGGCGCGACGCAGCAGCAGGGGCACTTCAAGGTCGCCGGTATCTGCCTGACGCGTGAAGGCCACTTGCACATCCCGATCGATGACCAGTTCGAGAAACAGTTCGGCAAGACGCCGACGGATCACCGCTTCGTCTCGCGCCAAGATCGGCCAGAGTTTTGGATGCCGACGACCGTCGAGCGATGGCCCTGCCAACAGTTGTACTAATGCGCGCCGGGTATCCAGTGGCAACTCGCCGCTGTCACCCATGAAGAGGGTGTTGGTAGGTGCTTGAGCAGCATCTGGCGCTTGTGTTTCGGCTGGTATTGCCGATTCGTCGTTCTCAGACCAGTTCATTGGCCCGCTCCCTCAAAAAGAAGATCTTTGGAATTCGGGCGCTACGACGCTGCTCGTCGCCTCCAACCCAGCCTACGGTTTCACTGTGGTCGGCTTTGAACCCATGCCGACTGCCCAATGCCAGCAGGCCGACGACGCTGCCCAGCCCCTGTGCAGCGGGGAACTGCTCCAGCACGTCGGCAATGGATGCCTGGGAGCGTTGCTCCAGGACAGCCAGCACGTTGGCCTTCAGTGTTCGGAAGTCGATCTCGGACTGTGCGACCAGTTCGCTCACAGACTCAAGGTCGATTGGCGGCGCATCCCCTTCTGCCATCTGCCCGGGCAATGCTTGTAGGGATGGGTCGTGCAGCACCCATTGAGACAATGAGCGCAAACGACTGCTCGTTAGCTCAAGCGTGTACTGGAGGGTTTCTGTGGCCTTGACCTCGTTCTTCAGGGCCAGTGCTGCGCGCTGGGCGTCTTTCAGCAGGTGATTGAGTCGGCGTTGCTCGAGGTATTCACGACTCTGGACGAAGTGCTTCAGACTGCGCGCGAAGGTCTGGAGCACCTCGTGAACCATGCCGCCCTGCTCAAGAAGGGTGCGCGTCAGCCGCAGAAGGAATCGTCGCTCCTTGGCTTCGAGCTGCCCCACGAACTCCCGCGACATAACGCTATCAAGCGCCTGATCAAGCGTGGCCGCTTGCTCTGGGTCCGTAAGCAATCGCCAGAAAGCGGAGAAAGTTCTTCCGGCGTCACTCTCTGAAATCAGGTCGATTCCGGCGAACAGCGAATCCAGCACATCCCCACGATTGCCATCGTTGTCCATGATGCGTTCACGAAGATCGCGATTCAGCTGGTCGAACTGATCTCGAACGCGGCGGAAATCACCGGCCAGATCGTCAGCCAGCGTGATGATCTCCCGCGTGCGCTCGAGCGCCGTCGTATGGGGCAGCACGCGCATCTGCCCCTTCTGGATGGCGTCAATCTCCTTGTCGATGCGGGCTTGCTCGGCCATGAGCCGGTCGATGCGGCGGAACTTGTCGGTGTCGGTGTCCTCGGCAAGTCGGGCCAATGCCTCGATGACGAGCGTCAGGCGGCTTTCGGTGGCGGCGGAATGCGGCTGTGCCAGGCCAGAGACAAACCGGATGGCTTCGACGGCCGCCGTGGTGAGTTCATATTCCTCTTCGTAAGCGCCAGCCGGGAAGCGTCGCTCGAGGAACCCATCGGCGAGCCAGCTGGCGACATACGCCTGTGCCGTTTGGGGAAAGTCTTCGCCTTGGGCGCGCAGCTCTTCCAGATCCCTTGCGATGCGTTCGTGAAAAATGGAGGCAGGGAGGCTTCGCTCGCCCTCATACAGATGAGATTGAAGCAGGCCAATGACGGTAGGCCCGGTAGTCGAGGCAAGCAGACGCCACAGCGGCTGCGCCCGCATGCGTCGGTAGGTCGCGATGGCTTTGTCTGCTTTCACTCCCATGCTCCAAAGTGCGGGCATCGCCCGTCATGTAGTAATCAAAATGCAACGCATGCAAGAATCAAAAACATTGCATTGCCGCATTCTAGATCAGCTTATATACTTCGCGCAATAATCCGCACAAGCATTCGTTAACCCGATAGAGCACTCAGGAATGCCCAAAGACCAACTTGCAGAACTGACCCAGTCTCAGCGCGACCGGCTCGCCTTCATTGAGCTGCGTGTGCGCTTCGTGGGGGAGATCCGCCGGCAGGACTTGGTTGCGCGGTTTGGCATCCAGTCCGCAGCGGCAACTCGGGATTTAGCGCTTTATAAGGAGTTGTCTCCGGGCAACATCGAATATGACCCGAAAGGCAAGGCCTACGTCCTGGGGTCGGACTTCCGGCCCGTGTTCGACTATCCCCCGGAACGGGTGATGTCGTGGCTAACGCAAGGCTTTGGAGACGGCGAGCCGATGCGACTCAAGGTGTGGGTGGCCAGCGAGAGTCCGTCGCGGCTTACGCACCCAGATCTGGATGTGTTGGCAAGTGTGACTCGAGCGATTCACCAGGAATGCGCACTTGCTATCGACTATTACTCGATCTCAAGTGGCAAGTCCGAACGAGAGATTGTTCCCTTCGCATTGATCGACAACGGCCTGCGCTGGCATGTCCGCGCCTTCGACCGGAAGTCCCAGGAGTTCCGGGATTTCGTCATCACCCGGATCAAGAACCCTGTCGTGCTCAAGGGGCGGCCAGTTGCAGCCCATGAGATGAGCGATCAAGACATCCAGTGGACGCGGATCGTCGAACTGGAGTTGGTGCCGCACCCGGATCAGCCCCGGCCGGAGATCACCGAAATGGATTACGGCATGCGCGACGGCGTGCTGCGGATGAAGCTGCGCGCTGCCACGGCTGGATACATCCTGCGCAAATGGAGTGTCGACTGCTCTCCTGACCACAGCCTCCGCGGGCATGAGTACCGGCTTTGGCTGAGAGACCACCTTGCCATCTACGGCGTGCGCAATGCTGTGCTGGCCCCGGGATATGCGGCACCAGGTAGCTCTGGCGCGGGAGCGGCTAATGACTGATCAACAGATGCATCAGCCTACGTGGGTCGTGTTGGAAAAACCAACGAACAAAGAGAAATGAAATGAAGGAATCCTACCTATCCACCCTGCTGCAAATGAGGCCCCTCGTCGGCTTCCTCGGTGAGCGTGCTCAGTGCATCTGGTGGTCCGCGGCGCTCTATTAATATGGCAAATAAATAGGGCATATTGCATGATCTGTCTCCATGAAAATAGATGCCCGCAAACTCAGCCCCCAAGAACAACGTGAAAAGCGCTCCACGGCCCTACGCATGCGTGAGCAGGGTTACACCTACAAGGCTATTGGCGAAGCGGTTGGTGTTCACCCCCGCACTATTGCTCACTGGGCGC
>Ga0247725_1001117_pt1 | contig 14788 bp, 11 predicted proteins | sample OKSTACKMCFT3sol_FD_183021 | JGI IMG/M metagenome (GOLD analysis project Ga0247725, IMG submission 183021) | Subsurface sediment microbial communities from gas well in Oklahoma, United States - OK STACK MC-FT3-sol | ecosystem: Environmental > Terrestrial > Deep subsurface > Rock core/Sediment... | reverse complement strand
CGCCTGGCCCGCGCCACCCGCAGCTGGCCGGGCCTGGCCATGGGGGCTGGCCCGCGCGCCTCCATCGCCCTGGTGCGTGGCGGCCGTGCCCGCGCCCTGCTGCGCGGCGGCGACTTCGTGCTCCCCGACGACATCAAGGCCTGCGCCCTGGCCGTGCTGCGCCACCGCGTGCGCCTGTCGCCCGAGCTGGACATCGAAGGCCGCTCCGTCGACGACGTACTCCAGCAACTGCTCGACCAGGTGCCGGCACCCCGCCTATGAAGCCATCGCGCCTCCTGCTGGCCCTGCTGGGCGTCCTGCTGGCGCTCGGCATCGTGCTCGGCACCCTGGATGCCCTCAAGGTCGGTGCGCCGGCGCAGCTCCACCTCATCTGGTGGGGCCTGCTTGGCGCCCTGGGCTTCATCGCCGCGCTCGACGCCACCTGGCTCCGACAACTGCCCTCGCCACGCCTGGAGCGCCAGCTGCACGGCAACCTGTCCCTCGGTCGCTGGGGCGAAGTGCGCATGACCGTGCACCACCCCTACGCCCGCGAACTGGCACTGAAGGTGTTCGACCACGTGCCCGAAGGCATGGAGTTCGAGCACCTGCCCCAGGTGGTCGGCCTGCAGCCCGGCAACACCACCGAATTCGGCTACCGCGTCCGTCCGCTGGCCCGCGGCCGCTTCATCTTCCCCCGCTGCGAGGTGGAGCTGCCCAGTCCGCTGGGGCTCTGGGGCCATCGCCGGCGCCTGGAGATGAGCGACGAAACCCGCGTCTACCCCGACTTCGCCCGCCTCTACGGCGCCCAGCTGATGGCGGTGGACGACTGGATCAGCCAGCTCGGCGTGCGCCAGCGCCCACGCCGTGGCCTGGGGCTGGAGTTCCACCAGTTGAGGGAATTCCGCGACGGCGACACCCTGCGGCAGATCGACTGGAAGGCCACCGCCCGCAAGCGCACGCCGATTGCCCGAGAGTACCAGGACGAGCGCGACCAGCAGATCGTCTTCATGCTCGACTGTGGCCGCCGCATGCGCAGCCAGGACGGCGACCTCTCGCACTTCGACCATGCCCTCAACGCCAGCCTGCTGCTCAGCTACGTGGCCCTGCGCCAGGGCGACGCGGTGGGTCTGTCGACCTTCGCCGGCACCGGCGCGGATCGCTACCTGGCACCGGTCAAGGGCCAGGCCCAGCTCTCGGTGCTGCTCAACGCGGTGTACGACCTGGAAAGCAGCCAGCGCCCCGCCGACTTCGCCACCGCCATCGACACGCTGCTGGCCAAGCAACGCCGCCGCGCCCTGGTGGTGCTGGTGACCAACCTGCGTGACGAGGACGACGAGGAACTGCTGACAGCGGTGAAGCGCCTGGGCCGGCAACACCGTGTGCTGGTGGCCAGCCTGCGCGAGGAAGTGCTCGACACCCTGCGTCACACGCCTGTGCAGCGCTACGAGGAAGCCCTCGGCTACTGCGGCACGGTGAGCTACCTCAACGCCCGCAACGGCCTGCACGAGCGGCTGGCCGCCCACGGTGTCCCGGTTCTGGATTGCCGCCCTTCCGAGCTCGGTCCCGAGCTGGTCAGCCGCTACCTGGCCTGGAAGAAGGCCGGCGTCTTCTGAGTCGCTCCGCCCCGATCAGGCGGAGGCGGCCAACGGGCGGAAGCTGAAGTAGTAACGCAACGCCTCGACCAGCTCCGCGTACTCCGGCGGCGGCGCCACCAGCGAGAAGCCCGAGTCGTAGTTGCCGGGGTTCACATCCTCCCGGCTCCAGTGGCACGTGGCGTAGAAATCGATGAAGCGGATCTGCCCGTCATGCGCCGGGATCTTCAGGCGCATGTCGAAACGGGCCCCCACCAGCATGGGCAGCTGGCTGACGAGCATCAGGCCATCCAGGGACACATTGCCCAGATAACCCATGGGTTTGTCGGTGATGCGGTTGAACACCTTCAGGTAGTACGGCAGTTGATGGCGTTCGATATGGCGCTGGCTACGCATGATGGCGAATCGCTATTGATGGCCGTTCAGTATGGCCTCACTACTGCACCCAAACCAACTACCGCCCGCAACGCTCCTTGATTGCGTCGGTCAGTTTGCGACGAGCGGCGTCCACCTGCTCGGCGCTGTAGTACTGCCGTTCTCCCTTGGCATCGACGCTGAAATACTTGCCCTCGCGCTTGATCTGCGACAGCTGGGAACGCAGCTGCACGCACTGGCTCGCCCGCTCGTTGCGGGCCTGGGCCTCCTTGCGGCGAGCCTCCTCCTTCTCCTGGCGACGCGCATCGAAGAATTGTTCAGTGCGCTGCAGACGCTCCCGGGTCGGCGCGTCGTCATCCAGGGCCGGCGGGCGGACTTCGACCTGCTGCGCGCCCTCCTGTGGCTGCTCGCTAAAGTGCACCTGGCCGTTGGCATCCGTCCAGCGGTAGATCTCGGCCGACGCCAGGCTGGAGCAGGCCAGCAGGCAGAAAAGCAGGTGACGCATGGATTCTCCCTATCCCGCCACGCCCGCCCTCAGAGGGGCGCCGCGTTCGGTTTGGCCGCGCTGCCCAGCTGGCCGATGCGCTCCAGGGTCTCGAGACGAGCCTTGGCGCGGAAGGCGTATTCACTGCTGGGGTAGCGGTTGATGATGAAATGGTAGGTCTGCGCCGCATCCACGAACAGGCTCTGGCGCTCCAGGCACTGGCCACGAAGCAGGGAAATCTCCGGCTGCATGTAGCTGCGCGAGCGGCTGCTGCGCTCGGCCATGGACAACTCGAGCATCGCCTCCTCGCAGTTGCCTTCGTCATAGGCGCGGTAGGCGTTGTTCAGGTGATGGTCGAGGGACCAGCGGGTGCAGCCGGCAAGGCCGACCAGCAGGGCCAGGATGATGAACGTGCGCATTGGGGTGTCTCCTCCGTTGGCGAGTATATCGGCGCTCCCGGGGATTTCTACAACGCCTTCCGGCGGCCGGGCACAACCTCCGATGGGACTTGCACGGCCCCGCAACGATGCACCCGGCGGCGCTGCTAGACTCCCGCCGTCCGGCCCGAGAGCCCACCTGGAGCCCCCATGCGCCACCTCCGCCCTGCCCTGCTCGCCAGTTGCCTGCTCGCCTTGTCCGCCTGCGCCCCCACCACCCCGTTGTTCATCGCCCAGATCACCACCAACGAAGTGGTGGAGCAGAAGGCCCTGAAGAACGCCCGCATGGCAGCGGCCGTGGAGGAAGAAGGCGACCTGCTCACCTACAGCGCCATGGCCATCCGCGACGGCACCAGCGCCAAGGCCGAAGCGCTGTACATGACCGGCTACCGCGACCGGCAGTTCACCCCCGAAGTCCGCGCCATCGCCCTCTACCAGATCGGCCTCATCTACATGAGCCGCTACAACGACCAGCGCGACGACACCCGGGCCCTCAACCTGTTCTACCAGGTCACCAACGAGTTCCCCGGCACCCACGCCGCCGAGCATGCCCAGGCGCGCATCCTGATGATCCAGAAACGCGCCGAAGCGCCCGTGCAGAAGAGCGCCCGCGAGCTGCTGGCGGACTGGAAGCCCAGCCAGAACCTCGACCTCTACCAGCGCGACCTGGACCCCGACATGACGCTGCTGTCCCGCCGCGCCGTGCTCAAGGACCGGGTCGGCGAAGCCGAGCAGCTCTACGCCCTGGCCCTGATCGACGACCATGTGCAACCGGACATCAAGGCCCGCGCCCTGTACCAGATGGCCCTGATGAACCTGGCGCCGGCCAATCCCCATGCCGACCGCCAGAAGGCCGTGGGCTACCTGCGCCGCCTGCTGGCCGAGTTCCCCGACGCCGAACAGGCCGAGCCTGCCGCCCGGCACCTGGACATGGCGCTGAACCCCGGCGTGAAGTGACGCCGTGCACCCGCCGCGCGGGTAGTAGAAATGGAACGAGACTACAGCCGAAGGGCGGTGTAGCCTCGGGCTCTGCTTTGAAACTGGAGCCTTCGCATGTCCTTCCGCCGTACCAAGATAGTCGCCACCCTCGGCCCGGCCAGCAACTCACCCGAGGTGCTGGAGCAACTGATCATCGCCGGGATCGACGTCGCCCGCCTGAACTTCTCCCACGGCACCCCCGAAGAACACAAGGCACGCGCCCGCCTGGTGCGCGAGCTGGCGGCCAAGCACGGCCGCTTCGTCGCCCTGCTGGGCGACCTGCAAGGCCCGAAGATCCGCATCGCCAAGTTCGCCAACAAGCGCATCGAACTGGCCGAAGGCGACAAGTTCCGCTTCTCTGTCACCCACCCGCGTGATGCCGGCAGCCAGGACGTGGTCGGCATCGACTACCCGGACCTGATCAAGGACTGCGGCGTCGGTGACGAACTGCTGCTGGACGACGGCCGCGTGGTCATGCGCGTCGACGCCACCACCGCCGACGAACTGCACTGCACCGTGCTGATCGGCGGCCCGCTGTCCGACCACAAGGGCATCAACCGTCGCGGCGGCGGCCTCACCGCCCCGGCCCTGACCGCCAAGGACAAGGCCGACATCAAGCTCGCCGCCGAAATGGAGCTGGACTACCTGGCCGTCTCCTTCCCCCGTGACGCCGCCGACATGGAACTGGCCCGCCGCCTGCGCGACGAAGCCGGTGGCAGCGCCTGGCTGGTGGCCAAGATCGAACGCGCCGAAGCCGTGGCCGATGACGAGGCCCTCGACGGCCTGATCCGCGCCAGCGACGCCGTGATGGTGGCCCGTGGCGACCTCGGCGTGGAAATCGGCGACGCCGAGCTGGTGGGCATCCAGAAGAAGATCATCCTGCACGCCCGCCGCTACAACAAAGCCGTGATCACCGCGACCCAGATGATGGAGTCGATGATCCACAGCCCCATGCCGACCCGCGCGGAAGTCTCCGACGTAGCCAACGCCGTGCTCGACTACACGGACGCCGTGATGCTCTCCGCCGAGAGCGCCGCCGGCGAATACCCGGTGGAAGCGGTCAAGGCCATGGCGCGCGTCTGCGTCGGTGCCGAGAAGCACCCCACCAGCCAGAAATCCAGCCACCGCCTGGGCCACACCTTCAGCCGCTGTGACGAGAGCGTGGCCCTGGCGACCATGTACACCGCCAACCACTTCCCGGGCGTGAAGGCCATCATCTGCCTGACCGAAAGCGGCTACAGCCCGCTGATCATGTCGCGCATCCGCTCCTCGGTGCCGATCTTCGCCTTCTCCCCCCACCGCGCCACCCAGGCGCGCGTGGCGCTGTTCCGTGGCGTCTCCACCATCCCCTTCGACCCGGCCGCACTGCCGGCGGACAAGGTCAGCCAGGCTGCCGTGGACGAACTGCTCAAGCGCGGCGTCGTGCAGCAGGGCGACTGGGTCATCCTGACCAAGGGCGACAGCTACCACACCGTCGGCGGCACCAACACCATGAAGATCCTCCACGTCGGCGACCCGCTGGTGTAAGGCATCTGCAGCACGTGAAAAGGCCGCTCATCGAGCGGCCTTTTTTCATGCGCCGAAACGGGAGGGGTGGGCTGAAGCCCACCCTGCGGGACCACTCAGGCGAACTTGGAAAAATCGGGTTTGCGCCGCTGCATGAACGCCGACAGCGCCTCGATGGCCTCGGGCGTACGCAGGCGCTGACCGAACAGCTCGCCCTCTTCCATGATCACCCGGCGCAGTTCCTCACGGCCGGGTTCGCGCATCAGGCGCTTGCTCACCGCCACCGCCGAGGGCGCCAGTTGCTCGAAGCGCTGGGCCATCTCGCGGGCACGGGCCAGGGTCGCGGCGCCGTCCGCCAGGGCCTCGTTGGCGATGCCCCAGGCAGCCGCCTGCTCACCGGTGAAGGACTCGCCGAGCAACAGCAGCTCCGCCGCACGGGCGTGGCCGAGCAGGCGCGGCAGGATCAGGCTGGAGCCGTACTCCGGGCACAGCCCCAGGTTGACGAAGGGCATCTTCAGCTTGGCGTCGCGCGCCACGTAGACCAGGTCGCAATGCAGCAGCAGCGTGGTGCCGATGCCCACGGCCGGGCCACTCACGGCGGCCACCACCGGCTTGCTGAAATCGAACAGTGCCTTCATGAAGCGGAACACTTCGCTGTCCAGCCCGGACGGCGGCGCCTGGATGAAGTCGGCCACGTCGTTGCCGCTGGTGAAGCAGGTCTCGCTGCCGGTGATCAGCACCGCACGCACGCTGCGGTCCTCGTCGGCCGCGTCCAGCGCATCGGCCAGGGCGCCATACATGGCGCGGGTCAGGGCGTTCTTCTTGTCCTCGCGGTCCATGCGCAGGGTCAGCAGGCCCTGCTCGCGTTCCAGGTGGATGTGTTCGCTCATGGTGGGTCCTCGGCGGTGGCCGCCTCAGACGGAGCGGCTCAGGAATTCGTCGGCCAGCAGTTGGTTGCGGGGCAGGCCCGCGAGATAGAGCCGGCGGGCGAAGGCCTCGACCCGCTCCGGCCGCCCGCAGAGTAGGGCGACGGTTTGCCGGCTCACAAGCCGGATTTCGGCCAAAACAGCCTGCAGCTGCGCCACCGTCACCAGCTCGACCGTGACGTTGGCATGCTCGGCCGCCAGCGCGTGCAAGGGCTCCGCCAGGTAGTGGCCGGCCTCGTCATGGGCCACGTGAATGAGCCGGATGGGGCCGGCATGATGCTGGCGCAGCGCCTCCCGCAACACACCCCAGATCGGTGCCAACCCCGTGCCGGCGGCCAGCATCAGCAGCGGCCGGTCGTCCCAGGCCGGGTCGTAGTGCAGCGCACCGCCGCGAAGCTCGCCCAGGCGCAGCGCATCCCCGGGTACCAGGGCCCGGGCGGCATCGCAGAAGGCGCCCGGCGCACGGCAATCGATGTGGAACTCCAGCCAGGGCGTCTCCCCCGGCAGGCTGGCCAGCGAGTAGGGCCGGGCCACGCCCTCCCCCGTCCACAGCAGCAGGTGCTGGCCGGCGCTGTAGCGCAGCGGTCGTTGTGGTTCCAGGCGCAGGCGCAGCACCTCGCCCCCCAGCCAGTCACAGGCCGCGACCCGGGCCGGGATGCCGTCGCGCTGGGGGTCGAACAGCTCCACCGCCAGGTCCTGCACCACCAGGCACTGGCAGGCCAGGCGCCATCCCTGTTCGCGACGCTCGGCATCCAGCGCCTCCGGGCGCGCATCGGCCGGTTCGCCGGCGGTCACCCGCACCAGGCAGGCATGGCAGCTGCCGGCACGGCAACTGAACGGCACGCGGCAGCCACCGGCATTCAGGGCATCCAGCAGGTTGCTGGCGGGCGCCACGCTCCAGCGGCGCCCGGCGGCTTCGAGTTCAGGCACCCTGGATCTCCCATGCCGCATCGCAGCGGTTGCGGCCATTGCGCTTGGCCCGGTAGAGCGCCTGGTCGGCCCGCTGCAGGGCGTCGTCCAGGTCATCGTTGCAACCGATCAGGGTCATGCCGGCAGACAGGCTCAGCGCCCCCACCTGCACCCCCACCGGCTCGGCGCTGGCGAAGGCCTCCCGCAGCCGCTCGCAGCAGCTGGTCAGGCGGTCGGCATCGCAGTCGGGCAACAGCAGCACGAACTCCTCGCCACCGTAGCGGGCCAGGAGGTCGCCATCGCGCAGGCAGGCCCGCGCCACGGCCGCGAAGGTCTGCAGCACCCGGTCGCCGGCCGCGTGGCCATGCTGGTCATTGATGCGCTTGAAGTGGTCGAGGTCGATCAGCGCCAGGCCATGGAAACGGCCCGGCGGCACGCCCTTCATCTCCCGCGCCGCCATGCGCAGGAAGTGCCGGCGGTTGAACAGCCCGGTGAGTTCGTCGGTGGCCACCAGGTCTTCCAGCTGGCGCATCATCCCGCGCAGCGTGTCCTGGTGGGCCTGCAGGGCGAAGCGCCGCTGACGCATGCGCTGGCGCATCGCCTGGACGTAGCTGGCGAACAGCCCCAGCCACACCAGCAGCACGAACAGCGCACACACCTGCAGCAACGCCAAGGCTGGCGACTGCAGGCGCATCTGGTACGCCTCCAGCAGGTTCAGGCCGGCGAAGGCCGTCAGCCCGAAGCCCGCACAGCGCAGGAATACCCGTGGCGGCAGCTGGAACACGCCGAACAGCAGGATCAGCACATACACCACCAGCAGTGCGCCCCGGGCCGGCCCCAGGTCGGCCATCAGCAGGGTGTGCCAGGTCATGGCCACGAGGATCTGCGCCTCGGTCAGGCTGGGGTCGGGGAAACGCAGGTTGCGGCCGCTGCGCAGGAGCGCGAAGAACACGAGTTGGGAAATGACGATGAGTCCGGTGAAGCCCAGCGCCACCCAGGGCGAGCGCTGGTAGAAACCGCCCAGCACCGCCAGCCAGAACAGCAGCAGCACGAGCGCATAGGTTGCCACTGCCATGCCGAAGCGCTTCAGCAGCAGGCTTTGCAGGCCCCGTTGGGTGGACCCTCGACTGGATGTGCTCATGGGCTCCGTCCCGTGCTGGCACGATGCCGCCACTCTACGCGCGTGAAAACGAAAAACCTAGGGGACGCAAGCGGTTCGCCGAGCGCCCGGGGTCGACTCTTGGCGGGTGTGCCCGGCCTTGAGCACGCGGTATACTTCCGCGCCATTTTCACCCCCAATCCAATGCGCGCCGGGTCGTGGTCCGGCGCTTCCTGATGTTCCCGAATTGAAGAGGAGCGCACCCATGACCGTGATCAAGCAGGACGACCTGATTCAGAGCGTCGCCGACGCCCTGCAGTTCATCTCCTATTACCACCCCGTCGATTTCATCCAGGCCATGCACGAGGCCTACCTGCGCGAAGAGTCGCCCGCCGCGCGCGACTCCATGGCGCAGATCCTGATCAACTCGCGCATGTGCGCCACCGGCCACCGCCCCATCTGCCAGGACACCGGCATCGTCACCGTGTTCGTCCGCGTGGGCATGGACGTGCGCTGGGACGGCGCCACCATGAGCGTCGACGACATGATCAACGAGGGCGTGCGCCGCGCCTACAACCTGCCGGAGAACGTCCTGCGCGCCTCCATCCTGGCCGACCCGGCGGGTGCCCGTAAGAACACCAAGGACAACACCCCGGCGGTGATCCACTACTCCATCGTCCCCGGCAACACCGTGGAAGTGGATGTGGCCGCCAAGGGCGGTGGCTCCGAGAACAAGTCGAAGATGGCCATGCTCAACCCGTCCGACTCCATCGTCGACTGGGTGCTCAAGACCGTCCCGACCATGGGCGCCGGCTGGTGCCCGCCGGGCATGCTCGGCATCGGCATCGGCGGCACCGCCGAGAAGGCCGCGGTGATGGCGAAGGAAGTCCTGATGGACCCGATCGACATCCACGAACTGAAGGCCCGTGGCCCGCAGAACAAGATCGAGGAAATGCGCCTCGAACTGTTCGAGAAGGTCAACCAGCTGGGCATCGGCGCCCAGGGCCTGGGTGGCCTGACCACCGTCCTCGACGTGAAGATCATGGACTACCCGACCCACGCCGCCTCGCTGCCGGTGTGCATGATCCCCAACTGCGCCGCCACCCGTCACGCCCACTTCGTGCTCGACGGTTCCGGCCCGGCCGCCCTGGAAGCCCCGCCGCTGGACGCTTACCCGGAAATCGTCTGGGAAGCCGGCCCGAGCGCCCGCCGCGTCGACCTCGACAGCATCACCCCCGAAGAGGTGCAGAGCTGGAAGCCGGGCGAGACCCTGCTGCTCAACGGCAAGATGCTCACGGGCCGCGACGCCGCCCACAAGCGCATGGTCGACATGCTCAACAAGGGTGAAGAGCTGCCGGTGGACCTCAAGGGCCGCTTCATCTACTACGTCGGCCCGGTCGATCCGGTCGGTGACGAGGTGGTCGGCCCGGCAGGCCCCACCACCGCCACCCGCATGGACAAGTTCACCCGCCAGATCCTGGAAAGCACCGGCCTGCTGGGCATGATCGGCAAGTCCGAGCGTGGCCCCATCGCCATCGAAGCGATCAAGGACAACAAGGCCGTGTACCTGATGGCCGTCGGCGGTGCCGCCTACCTGGTGGCCCAGGCGATCAAGAAGTCCAAGGTCCTGGCCTTCGCCGAACTCGGGATGGAAGCCATCTACGAATTCGACGTGAAGGATATGCCGGTCACCGTCGCCGTCGACACCAACGGCGAGTCGGTGCACATCACCGGCCCGGCGATCTGGAACAAGAAGATCGCTGAAAGCCTCGCGGTGGAAGTGAAGTAAGCCACACCGCAATTGAAAAGCCCGGCCTCGCGCCGGGCTTTTTCTTGGCGCTCTTCCGGTAACGCGCTGCTGATCAGTTGACCGCCAAGCGGATTCCAGACGCCAATCTACTGCCCACCAAATCCCCAAAACGGGACCCACATCCTGATATGACCAACCGGTCAGTTTCAGGAGTGTGAGCCCATGCACAGTTGTACTCCGACCAGTCGAACGGACGTGCCGCTTTCCTTATTCTCTCGCCCGCTTGTCGGGGCTCCCCCAGGCAGGTCGCCATAGGAAACCAACACGTCGCATGGATGCGCAGCAGTCTGTCGAGCTTTCTCTATGCCCTGGACCTTTGCCCTCTCCCTGCGCCTTCCGGCCGGCACGCGGCTGCCCGTAGCCGATTGCCCGAGCATCCGGGAGCCCCGCCGATGAGCCTGTGCCTGCCCCGTCGCCTGGCCCGCCTCGCCTGGGCCTGCCTGCTGCTGTGCCCGCTGCTGTGGGCGGAGCCGGCCAGCCAGGACGGCGAGGAGCGCTGGACCATCAACATGCGCGACGCCGACATCCGCGACTTCACCGAGCAGGTCGCCAGCATCAGTGGCCAGACCCTGGTGCTCGACCCCCGGGTCAAGGGCCAGGTCACCGTCATCTCCGAATCGCCGCTGACCCTCAGCGAGGTCTACCAGCTGTTCCTCTCGGTGATGAGCACCCACGGCTACAGCGTGGTCACCCAGGGCAACCAGGCGCGCATCGTGCCCGATGTGGAGGGCCGCAGCGTGGCCAACAGCCCCGTCGGCAGCGGCCCGGAAACCCTCGAAACGCGCCTGCTGCAGGTGCAGCAGACACCGGTCAACGAACTGCTCCCGCTGATCCGCCCGCTGGTGCCGCAGAACGGTCACCTGGCGGCCATCCCCTCCAGCAACTCGCTGATCGTCAGTGACAAGCGCGCCAACATCGAACGGCTGATCGCCCTGATCGCCCAGGTGGACAGCGCCGGAGCCAACGACAGCGTGTTCTACGACCTCAAGCACGCCTGGGCCCGCGACGTCGCCGCGATGCTGCAGGAAAGCCTGCGGCGCGGGCAGCCGGCCGGCAACGGCAACGCCCAGGTGATCGCCGACCCGCGCACCAACCGCCTGCTGCTGCTCGGCCCGCCCGAGGCCCGCGAGCGCCTGCTGAAGATGGCCCGCCAGCTGGACACCCAGCCCGTGCGCTCGGCCAACACCCGGGTCGTGCGCCTGCGCCATGGCGACGCCAAGGACCTGGCCAAGACCCTCAGCGACCTCTCCGAGCAACTGCGCGGCACCGCCTCGCCCACCACCACCCAGGCCCCGGTGCTGATCCGCGCCGACGAGGGGATCAACGCCCTCATCCTGATGGCCGAGCCGGACATGGTGGCGCAGCTGGAAGACCTGGTGCACCAGCTCGACGTGCCCCGCGCCCAGGTGCTGGTGGAGGCCGCCATCGTCGAGATGTCCGGCGACGTCAGCGAAGCCCTCGGCGTGCAGTGGGCCATCGACGGGCGCTCCGACAGCGGCCCCATCGGCGGCAGCAACTTCAGCAACACCGGGCTCTCGGTGGGCACCCTGCTCGGCGCCATCGAAGCCAAGACCCCGGTCAGCCTGCCCGACGGCGCCATCGTCGGCATCGGCAACAAGAACTTCGGCGCGCTGATCACCGCCCTCTCCGCCAACGGCAACAGCAACCTGCTTTCCACCCCCAGCCTGCTGACCCTGGACAACCAGAAGGCCGAGATCCTCGTGGGGCAGAACGTGCCCTTCCAGACCGGCTCCTACACCACCGACGCCGCCGGGGCCAACAACCCCTTCACCACCATCGAGCGCAAGGATGTCGGCGTCACCCTCAAGGTCACCCCGCACATCAACGAAGGCGGCACCCTGCGCCTGGTGATCGAGCAGGAGATCTCCTCCATCGCCCCCAGCACCGGCGCCGCCTCCCGCGCGGTGGACCTGGTCACCAACAAACGCATGATCAAGAGCACCGTACTGGCCGACAACGGCCAGGTGATCGTGCTCGGCGGCCTGATCCAGGACGACGTCACCCGCAGCGAGAGCAAGGTACCGCTGCTGGGCGACATGCCCCTGGTGGGCGGTCTGTTCCGCTCCAGCAAGGACGTCAACGTCAAGCGCAACCTGATGGTCTTCCTGCGGCCCAGCGTGGTCCGCGACGGCAACCGCCTGGCCGACCTCAGCCAGGAGAAGTACCTCGACCTGCGGCAGCAAGCCACCGGGCCAAACGCCCAGCGCAGCCTGCCCCAGGAGCCGGCGCAGCTGTTCAAGTCCACCCGCTCGGCCGCCCCGGTCGCGACGGCACCGGCACCCGCGCCCAAGCCGGCCCCGGCCCCGGCCCCGGCCCCGGCCCAACCCTACGCCGCCCCGGCTGAAACGCCCCTGCAGCGCAGCACCCAACCCGTGGTGGCCGCTACTCCGCCAGCGACACAACCCCCGGCGCCCGCGGCTCCGGCACAGCCTGCCGCCGCTCCGGCGCCAGCCCCGGCCGCCCTGCAGCGCTACAGCATCAACCTGATCGAAGGCAGCAGCGAGCAGTACATGCGCGCCCTGATGGCCCGCCACCCCGGCGCGCCCCTGCGCATCCAGCATTCGCAGCGCAACGGCCAGGACTGGTACCGCATGTTCTACGGCGAGTACTCCCAGGCCGACCTGGCCGAGCGCGCCCTGCGCGACCTGCCGGCCACACTGCCCAGCCATCGGGGACGGGTCATGGCGCTCTAGCGCACGTCCCGGCTCACAACAATCACAACAAAGCCGAACTGAAAGCGAGGGGACATGTTTCGCAAGCTCGTACTGATCTACGGACTGCTCAGCCTGGCCGGTTGCCTTGACCTGGGCGGCGGCGGGGGTGGCGGAGGCTCCAGCAACCCCGCCCCACCGGCCACCAGCCCCCCGGAGACGCCATCCCAGCCGCCAGCCGGTGGCGGTGGCACCCGCCCCGATCCGGAAACGCCCGAGACCCCGCAGCCACCGGTCACGCCCCCGGTCACGCCGCCCACCGAGCCGCCGGTCACCCAACCGGAGAACCGCTTCCCCGAGCCCAGTGCCGCCGTGGTGGATGAGGTCGGAGCCCTCGGCTTCTACGACCAGACGGCCGACGGCCAGCCGCGCCCGGTGCGCAACGACCTCACTGGCACCCTCGCGGCCATGCTGCAGTTCGTGCAGAGCCACTCGGTGGACCCGCAAGGCAACGAAGCGAAGAACATGCCGCGCCTGACCAGCGAGCGCGAAGCCCTGCTGCTGGTCACCCCCGACCCGGACCAGCCCCTGCCCAGGTCCATGCGCGTGCAGGTGCTGGTGGACGGCGCCCTCAAGGGCGACCTGACACTGCGCCACCCCGACGAACTGTTCCGCGCCGACCGCACCGGCAGCGACGCCCGCCCCGACGTGGTGTATTCGCGCCGCGCCTGGTCCGCCGTGCTGCCCTGGGACTGGGTGGTGCCCGGCATGAGCCTGCAGCTCAGCGACGATCAGGGCCGCAGCGGCCAGCGCGGCGCCGAGGCCTTCGACTTCGCCCCGCCCGCCGAACTGCTGGTCCAGGCCATCCGCATCGGCATGCTCACCCCTGAGGTCCCGGGCGGCCAGCACTGGTTCAACACCCAGCCGGCCCAGGCCGCCACCGACTACTTCCAGACCGTGCCCATCGCCCGCATGGTGGCCAGCCGCTACGAGGACGTGCTGCTGCGCAAGGTCATGGTGGCCAACGGCACGATCTACGACGCCGACCAGGGCCAGGCCAGTGCCACCACCGGCGACGTGTACAGCGGCGACATGCGCGAGAACACTGCCAAGTCCACCTTCAGCACCGGCATCAACCTGGCCAACTGGGGCATCACCAGCGCCGGCATGGCCAGCCAGGAACAGCCGCAGCTGACCAACTCGGCGGTCATCCACCACGCCCGCGGCCAGTACGCCAACGGCCCGGTCAACCACGGCCTCAGCGGCGGCAACGGCATCCTCACCCTGATCGACTCGGTGGGGAACGAATTCAGCCACGAGATCGGCCACCACTACGGCCTCGGCCACTACCCCGGGCAGAGCGGCGACAACTACTTCTGGTCCGGTCACCACCACGACAGCGGCTGGGGCTACATCGCCTACCGCAAGCGCATGCGCGCCAACCTGCACTGGACCCGCGCCAAGACCGGCGGCCTCAACGGCATGCCGATATACGCCGATGCCTATAGCTTCGCCACCGACGCCATGGCCGGCGGCAACTTCGCCAGCGGCCTGTCGCGCTACACCCACTACACCGGCTACAGCACGCGGCAGAAGATCCAGCCGGCGCTGAACCGCGCCGTTTGGGCGCCCGACTCCCCCACCGGCTACCGCAAGTGGGACGCCACCAGCCGCAAGATGGAGGTGTTCCAGCCGAAGACGCCGACCTCTCGCACCGTCTGGTACAACAGCGCCGACGGCAACTACCGCAAGCCGCGCCTGTTCGGCGTCCCGGTCATCGCCCTGCTCGGCGGCTACGACCCGGAGACCGGCGCCGCCGTGCTCTACCCGGCCCTGCGTGGCAACTGGGGCCAGGTCTACGACCTGCCGCCGCCCGACGCCGCAGCCACCAGCCGGCAATGCTGGCTGGAGGTCAGCTTCGCCAACGACAGGACCCAGCGCATCGCCGTCGCCCCCACGCGCCTGGGCAGCAACGCCAACAAGCTGCACGTCAACCTGGCCCAGGCCGAACAGCCCGTCGC
>Ga0247725_1001116_pt1 | contig 14798 bp, 11 predicted proteins | sample OKSTACKMCFT3sol_FD_183021 | JGI IMG/M metagenome (GOLD analysis project Ga0247725, IMG submission 183021) | Subsurface sediment microbial communities from gas well in Oklahoma, United States - OK STACK MC-FT3-sol | ecosystem: Environmental > Terrestrial > Deep subsurface > Rock core/Sediment... | reverse complement strand
GGCTTTGCCGGGGGTTCCCCACCCGATCCCATTCCGAACTCGGTCGTTAAGTCCCCCTGGGCCAATGGTACTTCGTCTCAAGGCGCGGGAGAGTAGGTCGCCGCCAGGTCCGCCAAAAGGATATCACCCAAGTCCAAAACCCTGCATCACAATCTCACACACAACACCCTGACGCGGGGTGGAGCAGCCCGGTAGCTCGTCAGGCTCATAACCTGAAGGTCACAGGTTCAAATCCTGTCCCCGCACCCAAGGGTCTAGATCGATAAGAAGCCGCCTTCGGGCGGCTTTTTTCGTTTCAAGGCTCCGTCACCAGAAGGGCTTGGCGTCGACGAGGTCCTTCAAGGCTTCGCCGGCGGAGGCGATCAGGTCGGTTTCCGCATCGCTCAGCACCACCCGATGCGCGGCGCGGGCGAGATCGGTGTCGCCGTGGGCGGCGAGGTCGACGAGGCCTTCGCGCACCGCGCGGTCGTTCAAAGCGCCCAGCGTGTCCTGAGCGGCCTTGGCGGCTTTCACGAAGCGGTCGGCGCGCTCGGCGTGCTCCGGAAACAGCGGGGCGAGGTCCTCGGCGGCGTAGCGCAGGGTCTTGCCCTTCAGGCGCAGGCGATGGCGGGCCTCGGCGTCGAGGTCGTCGAAATGTTTGGCGCGCTTCTTCACCGCCTTGCGGCGATGCTCAAGCACCTCGGCGGCGTAGGCCTTGGCCGGGCCGTCGCGGACCCCGGCGAGGTCGGGATCGGTCGTCCAGTCGCCGGCCTCGAGCCAGGCGGCGGCTTCGAGCAGCACCGCGCGGGCGCGGGGGCTTTCCAGCGCCGCCTCCATGCGCAGATAGGCGTTGGCGTGGACGGCCTGCAGGCCGCGCTCGAAGACGTCCTTGCCGGTGAATTCCGCGCCGGAGGCCGCGCCGCGCCAGATCTCGCCGACGAAGACATCGAGGTCGCGGGCGTTGTCGAACTCGCCGGCGAGCCATGAGAGCTCCTCGTCGAGGCGCGCGGCGGCCTCGTCGCAGGCCAGGGGCTTGAAGATCTTCAAGAGGGCCCGCAGCCGCCGGGTGGCGACGCGCGCCTGGTGCACGCCCTCGGCCTCGGGCCGTTCGCGCAGGGCCTCCAGCGCCGCGCAGAGATGGCCAAGATCGGCGCGGCCCAAGGTCTGCAGCGCCTCGCCGACGGTGGCCTTGTGACTCAAGCCGGCCGCATGCCGGCGCGGCGGCAGGCCGTCCTCGCCGGCGGCGAGGCCATAGCCGCGCTCGGCCTTGCTGACCAGCGACAGGCGCAGCGGCGCCCGGTCGGCCAAGGTGCGAGCCAGATCGAACAGGGCGCGGGGCGGGCCGGCCTTCAGCTCCAGCTCAAGCTCGCAGACCGGCGCGCGCCGATCGGCGGCGCTGAGCTCGCCGCGGTCCAGCGCCGTCTCGACGATCGCCTCGCCGAGCTGGACCAGGCGCACCACGCGCTCGACATGGGTCGTGAAGACCGGCGCCAGCGGCTGGTCCCGCAGCATCGCCGCCGCCGGCGTCAGGGCCAGGGCGTCGCGATCGGGCTCGGGGCCCTCGACGCAGGTTTCCCATTCGCCGCGCGAGAACACCCCGCCGGCCGAGGCCGATTTCAGGGTCTGCTTGCGGCCGCCCTCGCCGTCGCGGACCCGCAGGCCGTAGCCGGCGCGGCGCAGGGCGTGGTCGGGGGTGTCGAAATAGGTGGCGTGCAGCTGGCGCACCGCGCCCTCGCCGGCCTGCACGGCCTTCAGCTCGGCCAAGGCCAGGCTGGCGGCCTCGGGCGGCAGCAGGAACTTCAGCTCGATCTCGCGATCCATGACCTGATCCACTCCCGCGCGGGCCGCGACAAACCCCAAAGAACGCCAGGGCCGCTCAAGCGCTATGGTGACGAACGCGCGCCTTGGCAAGCCCTTGCCAAGACTCTGGCGTCGGTCCAAACGTGCGCGCCATGAGCAAGATCAACGCCTTCGAACCCCGTCACGACTGGACCCTGGCCGAGGTCGAGGCCCTCTTTGACCTGCCGTTCATGGATCTGGTCCACCAAGCCGCCAACGTCCATCGCGCCTGGTTCGATCCTTCCGAAATTCAGCTCTCGCAGCTCTTGTCCGTCAAGACCGGCGGCTGCGCCGAGAACTGCGGCTATTGCAGCCAATCCGCCCACTTCAAGACCGGCCTCAAGGCCGAGAAGCTGATGGAGGCCGACGACGTCGTGGCCAAGGCCCGCGCCGCCCGCGACGGCGGCGCCCAGCGCTTCTGCATGGGCGCGGCCTGGCGCGAGCTGAAGGATCGCGACCTGCCCAAGCTGGCGACCATGATCGCCGAGGTGAAGGCGCTGGGCATGGAGACCTGCGCCACCCTGGGCATGTTGACCGCCGACCAGGCCAAGGCGCTGAAGGCCGCCGGCCTCGACTACTACAACCACAACCTCGACACCGGGCCGGACTACTACAAGGACGTTGTGACCACCCGCACCTATCAGGAGCGGCTCGACACCCTGGCCCACGTCCGCGACGCGGGCATGAGCACCTGCTGCGGCGGCATCGTCGGCATGGGCGAGACGCGCCGCGACCGGGCGGGCCTGCTGCATCAGCTGGCCACCCTGCCGGCTCATCCCGACAGCCTGCCGATCAACGGCCTGGTGCCCGTCAGCGGCACGCCGCTGGGCGACAAGATCCTTGCGGATGGCGCCAAGCAGATCGACTCGATCGAGTTCGTCCGCACCATCGCCGTCGCGCGTCTCGTCTGCCCCAAGTCGATGGTCCGCCTGTCGGCCGGCCGCGAGGGCATGAGCCGCGAGCTGCAGGCCCTGTGCTTCATGGCCGGCGCCAACTCGATCTTCGTCGGCGGCAAGCTCCTGACCACGCCGCTGCCCGACATGGACGAGGACAGCCGCCTGTTCCAGGACCTGGACCTCAAGCCGATGGGCTCGGTCCGCGCCGAGTTCGTCGCGGCGGAGTAGGGCGGGGCGCTCAGGGGCGCGGGTCCAGCAGGATCTCGCGCCGCCAAGCCTCCAGTTCGCGTCGCGTCTCGGCGGCGTCGGCCAGATAGGTCGCCAGCACCTGGGGCGGATATGCGCGGGTCAGCAGGCGCATGTCGTGCTCGGCCTCGTCCAGCACGGTCGTGATCTTGTCGATCATCTCAAGCCAGACCTCGTCGCCGGCCCTGAGGCGGCGCTTGCGGCGGCGTCGGCCCTCGCCGCGCAGGCGCGCGGCCCGCGCTGGGATCAGAAGTTGGGTCATGGGAGGTCCTTCCTAAGTTCCTCCCCCGTCACACGGGGGAGGTGTCGCGAAGCGACGGAGGGGGCGAGCTGGAGGTCGGCCGAGTTGGCCCCCTCCGGCCCTCTGGGCCACCTCCCTCGCATCGCGGGGGAGGAACGAACCGGAGCGGACACGACTTCGCCGCTTCACGCGATGGCTCGCTGAAGGTGTGGGGAGGCGACGGAGCGGTCGGGCGAACCCGGAGACCGTAGGGTTTGATTGCGTTTCGGCTCGACAGTCCGCTCCGCCAGGCTGTTGTTTCCATGAGGACGGCGGGCGTGAGCGTTATCTGCTCGGGCCTCCGTTCCCCCCGGACGGGCATGGACCAACTGGATCGGCTCTACCGTCTCCAGCCCGACGATCCACGATAGGCGGCTTTACCGATCACCGCCCTGTCGCTCCGCGCTCGCCTCTCTGCGGCCTCTTCCGAGATCCCGGATCTATCCAACGAACAGACCCCGGTCGAAACCGCTTCGAGACCACGCGGCCCCGCTCAGCCTATCCCCGCCGCCGTATTGGGCCGGATCCATACGCCCTCCCCCGCGACGGGGACGGCTTTGAGTATGGATGCGGTTTCAACGCGGATGATCCAGCGGCGTGTAAAAGTGAGAAGCCGTTGAAATCCCTCACTTCGATTCCGGATACGCGGATCATAGAGCGCCGCGAACGCTCGTACTTGCCCCCTCCGCGCCTTCGGCGCTCCTCCCCCGGAGGGGGAAGAAGGCAGGGCGTCCTTCCGCCCCTCCGGGGGCGGACGACCACGCGCAGCGTGGTCAGGTGGGGGCCTTCGGCATCGGCCGATTTCTCCAGGAGATCGTCGCCCAGCGGCGGGAGCCATCCTTACATCTCACGGCGAGACGATCGCAGGGCCGTCCGGATTGCTCAAGGACGACGCTCCGCGTCGCCGCCGCGCGGCCGCCGGAGGCCGGTCCTTGACCTTGGCTGACGTTCGAAAGGGCTGCTTCTAGGAGGCGCCGCGACACCTTGAATCGTGACGGGCGCGCCAAGCCTCTAACTGTACGCCTGGGTAGCGCGCCGATCTCGCGATCGGCCTGGATCACGCCGCGGACCCGCCGCTGGCTCAGCTCCAGAGCGCTCTCGAGATGGGCCACGCCTCGCGCCGGACGAGGGGGCCCGCTATTTTGACGGCAGCTCTCGCGCGCGCCCCCAGCATGGGGGCCGCCGCGTAGGCGTTTGAGCCTGGCGTTCTCGTCCTCCCCGTCCGCAGGCGCTGGGCGTCTGACAGGCTCATCCCGCTGAACTTGGCTTTCCAGGCGTCGATCGCGTCTTCCGCTATCCCATGCTTGCGGACCGGCTCGCCCGTCTTGGCTCAAGTTTCGTTGTCCCGAAGACCCCTGATGATCTGCTCTTCGGCCGGCCTCGCTCGCCTTAGGGCGTCCTCTCAAGGGGGCGGGGGGCGGTCTCTGGTCAGCCTAGAAGGAAAAAGTCGAGAAGGCCTGTCAGATTTCAGTCTGGCCGTCGTCTAACACTCAACAAGCAACAAATTTCGTTGATTGTTGGGGGTGATTTGTGAATAAATTACGACAGTTTATCTATAAATCAAATATATTGACCTGTAAAATTCTTGGGTCGTTTCGAGATTTCCCGGCGTTCGGCGCCAAGAAACGAAATACGGCGCCTCAATTCTCTATATCGCGCGGAATTGTCTCCATTTTCGCCTTTTCTGCCGTTGTCGCTCTTATCTCAGCGCCGTCAGCCGTCACGGCTGAGCCGTTTGCCCAAGCGCCCCGTAAGCAAATCCTGGAACGCCGTCTTGCCTCTCCCGACGGTCAGGTGATGGTGATCGCTCATCGAGGCTGCTGGAAACAGACATCCGAGAACAGTCTGGACGCGATCCGCGCCTGCATCCGCGCCGGCGTCGACATGGTTGAGCTGGACGTGCGCGCCACGCGCGACGGCAAGCTGGTTCTAATGCACGACGACAGCGTCGATCGCATGACGAACGGCGTCGGCAAGGTCGCCGACATCGATTGGGCCCAGCTGCGGAAACTTCGCCTGCGCGAGGGCCGTGGGGGAAGCGCGCCCCTGACGCGCCGCCGGATTCCCACCTTCGAGCAGGCCCTGCGAGTCGCCAAGAACCGTATCCTGATCAATGTCGACGCAAAGGCGCCGCTGCCGGCCTCGACCCCGGCCCTTGTCGACGCCGTCAGCAACCGCCGCCAGCTGTTGTTCAAGGCTGAGGCGTCGGTGGCCATGATCGAGCAGGCCGCGCCTTGGGCGCGCGACGTGCGGTTCCAGCCGATCCTGCGTGAGCCGAACATCGCGACTGATCCCGCCGCTGGCATCGCCGCCTACGATCCGTTGCGACCCGTGAGCTACGAGATCGACGTCAAGCACGCCGAGTTCACCCCGACCCTCACCCAGGCCATCCGGACGCGTTGCGCGCGCTACTGGGTCAACAGCCTGGCGGGCAGAGTGTTCGATGACCGCGACGCGGTCACCGATCCAGACTTCGTCTGGGGTCGGATGATCGCTCAGGGCGTCGACGCGATCCAAACCGACGAGCCCCTGGCCCTGCTCGCCTACCTAAAACGGACCGGCGCCCACGGCCACAGCTGTTCGCGCTGAGCCGTCGGCTTCGGCCGCCCGCCCTTTTCCCGAACCCTTCGCTTACCTCCCCACCAAAGGACCGCGATCGTGAAACCTATCGCCAAATACTCCTACGCCGTCGCCCGCTCGGCGCTGATAGCCGGCCTGATGGGCGCGCCGGCCCTAGCCCAGGCTCAGAGCGCGCAACAAGGCGCCGTCGCCGGGGAGGCTGACGCCGTTTCGGCGGTGATCGTCACCGGCTACCGCACCTCCAACGCCGCCGCGATCGAGGCCAAGCGCCGGGCGGTCGGCATCACCGACTCTGTCGCTCAGGACCAGGCCGGCCTGCTCCCGGACCTGACCATCGCCCAGGTCGCCCAGCGCATTCCGGGCCTAGCCCTGGTGCCTGATTTCGCCACGTCGGACGACCGTTCGCCCGACCTCGCCGAGAGCGTGATGATCCGCGGCGTCAGCTCGAGTTTCAACCTAGTCACCATCGATGATCTGCCGCTGGCCACCACCTCGCAGAACAGTCGCGGCGCTCGCATCGAGCTGCTGCCGCCGTCGTTCGTCAGCCGGGTGGATGCGGTGAAGACGATCACCGCCAATCTCGACCCCCACGCGTTGAGCGGCCAGCTAAACCTGATCACGGCCAGCGCTTTCGACAGCGGCAAGCGCACGCTGACCACCCGCGCTTCGGTCGGCGACTCGTCGACCTCGGGCGCGGCGGACGTGAAACAGGGCAAGAACGTTCGCGCCGACGCGACCTTCAGCAGCCTGTTCGGCGCCAATCGCGACTTCGGCGTCGTCGTGTCGGGGTCCTATGCGCGCCTCTATTCTAGCAACTACGATCAGAAGCCGGGCGCGGTCGAAGGCAGCTACCTGCTTTACCAGAACGGCTCGAACAAGCAGGTCGACTACAACAACATCACCAATTCAAACGGCTTCGCGGCGGCCTCGCGCAACCAGATCTTCGTCTACGACGACAACGTCACCCGCGCGTCCGGCGTGGTGAAGCTGGAGTACGACCCCCAGTCCAGCACCCACGCCTCGATCTATACCGGCTATTTCTTCCAGAAGGAGGACGAGGTTCGGAACGAGTACCTGGCCACGGCTGACAGCGGCGCGGCGCCGGCCAATCAGACGGCCGCCTCGGGCGTCTGGGCCAAGGGCAAGACCGCGCTGGGCTATTCCCACCAGCCGCAAAAGCGCCGGACATTCGTCGTGTCGGGCCTCCTGGACCAGCAGCTGAACGACAGCCTGGCGATGCACGTGCGCGCCTCCCATTCCGAAGCGCGGCTGGACACGATCCGCGACCGCTCGAAGTTCAACATCGCCAGCAACACCGTGAACTCGGCCTTTTCCTATGACCTGAGCGGCGGCTATCCGGTACTCAAGTTCTCCAATCCGACCTATGTGAACGACGCGGCGAACTATGTGCAGAGCTATATCCAGCACATCACCCAGGCCGCCAAACAAGACCTGAGCTTCGCCAGCGCCAGCTTTGACTACAACTTCGATCGCGACGCGCGGGGCTTCGGCTTCAACCTCGGGGTCAGCTTGCAGGACACTGACCAGGCGTTCGACGCGGGCCAGTTGAGCGGCAAGCTGCTGGGCGGCACGGTCACCATGGCCAACTTCGTGCGCTCGACCCGCCTGCACACCACCGACCCGAACGTCGACTTCATGTTCATCGACGATGAGGCCTATCGCAAGGCGTGGGCGGCGCAGGGTATGCCCGCCAGCCGCGATGACAGCGCCAACGCCATCTCCAACGACTACCAGTTGAACGAGAAGGTCTCGGCCGGTTTCGCCGAAGCCGCCTACCGCACCGACGCCTTCAACGTGCGCGCTGGCCTTCGCTACGACTCGACGGTCAACAATATCGACCTGTGGGCGTTCGACGCGAACCGCACAGCGACGCCAAACAAGGCGGCCCAGTACGTAAAGACCCACCGCAAGGCCAAGTACGACTATCTGCTGCCTTCGGTGATCGCCACCTACGACCTGGGTCGCGGCGTGCTGCTGCGCGCCGGCTACAGCAAGACGATTGGTCGCCCGAACTTCTCCTACTACGCCATCAGCGAGAGCATCAGCCTGCCGGACGATAGCGAGGAGAACACGATCAGCATCACGCGCGGCAATCCCGATCTCAAGCCGCGGACCTCGAACAACTTCGACGTCTCGTTCGAGTGGTACATGGCGCGCGGCAGCATGCTTTCGGTGGCGATGTTCAAGAAGGACATCAAGAACCTGATCTTCGCCCAGAACGTCAAGGTCGATAACTACGAGTACAACGGCGGGCGCTACACGGCTAACATCACCACGCCGACGAACTCGCAAAGCGCCGGGCTCAAGGGCGTCGAACTGTCGGCGCGCCAGGACTTCCACAACATCCTGACGGGTCCGCTCAGCAATTTCGTGGTTTCGGCCAACGCCACCTTCATCGACGGGCATCAGGTGGTCGTCCAGGCCGACAAGTCTCTCCGTTCGGTGGACGGCCTGGAAGGTCAGCCGAAGTTCCTGGCCAACGCCACGGTGTCGTATGAGACGTCCGTGTTCGGCGCCTCGGTGGCCTACAGCTATGTCGGCGACTACCTCAAGTCGATCAACGAGAACGCCGCGATCTTCGATATCCACAGCAAGCATCGTGGGGAGCTGTCGGCCCAGGCCCGCTGGAAGGTGCGAGACAATGTGACCCTCATCGCCGAGGGGCAGAACCTGACCCAGTCGGACATCGAGTATTCGCGTGAGATGCCGACGGGGACGCTGGTCGGCGAACGCAGCCAGAAGCCCCGGGTCTTCTGGCTCAGCATCAACGCCAAGTTCTAAAGGCGCGTGCGGGGCGCGGGCGGAGCCAGGGCATCCAGGTTCGCCAGGCCGCGCGATCGTTTCCGACGAAGGTGAAGACCGATCCTATGATCAGCAAACTTGCCAAACTCTCCGTGGCCGTGGCTTTGGCCGCCGCCGCTTTTCCCGCCGCCGCGGCGCCGTTCTGCGGCGACACCCCGCGCATCGCGGTCCTGCGCGACGCCTGGGCCGATCCGAAGGGGGCGATCATGATCGCCTCCCATCGGGGCGGTCACCTGAGCGCGCCCGAAAACTCTCTGGCCGCGGTCGATGAGGCGATCGCCGCGGGGGCCGATTTCCTGGAGATCGACGTGCGCGTCTCCAGCGACGGCGTCCCCTTCATCCTGCACGACGGCACGGTCGACCGGACGACCGATGGCGTCGGCGTCGGCGAGACCATGACCTATGGCGAACTGCGTCGCCTTCGCCTGAAGGGCGGCGACACCCCGCCGCCGACGCTGCTGGAGGTGCTGACCCGCACCTGCGGGCGGATCCTCGTTGATCTCGACATGAAGACCGGGCGCTTCGCCCCGGTGGTGGCGGTCGTCGAGAGCCTGGGCATGCTCGACCAGGTCCAGATGTTCGATAGCGACCCCGGCGTCCTGCTGGGCGCGCGCCGGCTCGCCCCGGCGCTCGAGGTCATGCCCCGTCTGCGTGAGGGCGCTTCGCTCGAGGCCGTCACGGCGGGCCTGCCGCCGGTTCGCATCGTGCACGGTGATCCCAAGACCCTGACTCCGGCCATGCGCCAGGCGATCAAGGCGGTCCCCGCCCGGATCTGGGCCAACGCCCTGGGCGAGGCGGATGCGGCGCTCGTGACCGGCGGTTCGCCCGCCTGCGAGGGCCTGAAGCGCCTGCGCGAGCAGGACGTCTCGGTGATCCAGACCGACCGTCCCGCCCTGTTGCGCGCTTCGCTCGACCGGTGCGGCCTGACCGTACGCTAAACCCTCCTCCCCGACCTGACATGGAGCGCAAAATCGCTCCATGTCCCTCTTCGCCGGGCCCTATCTTCATACGCTTAGAGCGCGTCCGGGCGGTTTGATCGCTCACACAAACCTAACGCGCTCTAGAGGCTCAAGTTCAGGCTGACTTGGTAGGTGCGCGGCACTGAATAGCTGTCCTTCAGCCACGCGCGCCCCGGTCCTGTCACGCTGGTCAGGCGCTCGCCGGTGATATTGGCGGCGTCGACGATGAGGCTGAGGCCCGGCCCAAAATGATAGCGGGCCTGCAGGTCGAACTGCCGGCGCGGCGCCCAGTAGAGATCCTGCCACGCCTTGTCGGGCGTCAAGCTGCGCAGGGCGCGATTGGTCCAGCTGACGCCGCCCCGCAGTTCGAACCCGCCGCGATCATAGAAGAGCGTCAGATTGCGAATGGCGCTGGGCTGCCCGACCAGGCGATCGACCGTCCTCAGCTCACCCGTCGACTGGGCCACCGTCATCTCACCGGACAGCAGAGTCCAGTTGGCGTTGATCCCTAGATGGCGTAGCGCCGGCGAGACCGCCGCCAGAGAGTCGATATGGACGCTGGCCTCCAGACCCGAGATGTGGGCGGAGGTCGCATTGACGGGGCGGGTCACGGTCGCACGGTTGTAGAAGACGCCGTCCAAAGCGTAGCCGACCGTGGTGGCGTCGAAGATCTCGTCACGGATCGCCTTGTGGAAGAAGGCCGTGGAGACCGCGCCGTTCAGGCGACCCGGCAGGCTCCATTCAAGGCTGACGTCGAAATTGTCCGACCGGCGCGGCCGGATGTCCGGATTGCCGAGGCGGACCGTGATCCCGGGCGACTCGGGATCGCCGACCGTGGCGTTACTCTGGAATTTTATCGCGGAGCGTGGGGCGTAGGCCTCGTAGCCAGGACGCCCAATCGTGCGGCTGTAGCCGGCGCGCACGCGCAGCGAGGGGAAGGGCCGATAGTTGATCAGCACCGACGGTAGCAGCTGGGAATAGCGCGCCGAGTTCGAGGTCGGCGACCAGACGTCATCGATCTTCATTTGACCGCGGGTCTTGACCGCGCTGCCCTCGAACCTAGCCCCGCCCAGCAGTTCAACGTCTCCGTACGCGTAGCGCGCCAGGCCGTAGCCGCTCGACGTTCCCTCGCGATAGGCGAAGTTGTCCATTTGGTTGGAGTCTTCGGTGTTCGCTCGGGTGATGCTGGCCTGGTTGGCCCAGAACATCCGCCAGGCGCGGTCGGGATCGATAACCAGGAACGTCAGGCCGCCTTGGTTGAAGGTTAGAGGGGTGTCGCTGACGAACCCGGCGTCGGCCAGCACGAGGCCCCGGTCGGAGGTGCGATACTGCTCGTTGCGATAGGCGTAGGAGAAGGTCGAGCGCTTCCACGCCAGTCCGGCTGCGAAGCCGAGGCCTTTGTCGTCGGCCTCCATTCGGTGACGCCAATCGCCGTGCAACACCGCGATCCGCGACCCGGCCTCGCGTTTTCGGTGCCTCCAGTAGTTCGCCGAATAGAGCGTCAGATCGCGGTAGGCCTCGGCGCTTGGATTGAAGCTGTGGTGCAGGCTGGCGCTGTCGTAGGTGAAGGCCAGGCGGCTGTCGCCGACGGTCGAGCCGGCCGCGTTCATGCCGGCGATGAACTTAACCATGTCATAGCGTTCGACCATCGCGGCGTGGGAAAGCCCCGCGCGAATCCGGATCAGGTCGTCAGGACCTGTCCGCCAGTCGGCGGCGCCTTGCAGGATTCGGGTCTGGTTGCGGGTGACGCCGCTGCGGTAGCCGACCTCGATCGCCCCCGCGTCGAAGCGGCCGGAAGTCGCGGTCTGATCGTGCACGTCGCCGTCGACGGGATCGATCAGCACCTCATTGCGCGTGAAGCCGTCGACATAGCGGTAGCCGCCCGCGAGCAACGACAGGCGCAGGTCGTCGAGATCAAGCTCGGCCCTGGCCGTGACGCTACGGCGCCGGCGATCGCTGCCATTGGACCAGTATCGGTCCTGCTGCGGCACCGGAACGCCGTTGCCCAGTTCGTCGTCGTCCTGTCGGCGGCCTGCGTCGTCATAGAAGGCGACGAAGCCTTCGTCGCTGGTGCCATGAACGTCGCTGTTGTTTTCCAGGTGCTGGTCGTCGGCCGAGATCATCAGGCCCAGTCTGCGCTCCGCCCCGAAGACGCCGCTGGCGGTTAGGGAGGCGCGTCCGCCCACCGGTGATTGTGGGCGCGCGGCCCGGCGGCGATCCGTCTTGGCCAGACCCGCCTCGATCGACAGGACCGGTCGTCCATGGTCATCGAAGGCGCTGCGCGTTTGTAGATCGATCGCGCCGCCGATCGCGTTGGGATCGAGATCCGGCGTGAAGGTCTTGACCACCACCAACTGGCTGACCAGCGAAGCCGGCAGGATATCCAGCCGAACGCCGCGGGTGGCGCTGTTGGAGGCGGCGTCAGGAATGCCGGTGGAGGCGATCGCCAGGCCGTTGATCGTGACATTGTTGTAGGCCTGGGTCAGACCCCGGACCACCGGCGCGATGGGAATGTCACGGGGGTGCTCGTTGTCGGCGATGGGGACCACCGAGACGCCCGGGATGCGGCGCATCGCATCGACGATGGTGATGTCTGGCAGTCGCCGCACCTCGTCGCTGGAGGCGACGTCGACGATGTTGCTTTGACGGTTCTTCTCGGCCAGCGCCCGCTGGTCGGCTATGCGCTGCCCGATGACGACCAGCGGCGACAGCGCCGCCGACTCGTCGTCAAGGCCGACTGACGGGCGTTCAACCAAGCCTCGGCGGAGCGAAGCGGCCGGGCGGCCATGGTCTCGCTCGTCATCGGCGACGATCAGGTAGGACTCGCCCCGCGGCCTGCTCACCAGGCCCGTGCCGCGCAGCAAGGCCTCGAGCCCCTTATTGACCGTCATCCGGCCTTGCACCCCTTGGGTGCGCCGTCCGCGCAGAACGGTCGGGTCGGCGAAGACCTGAATGTTGGACGCCTGCGAGAAGGCGGTGATCGCGGAGGGCAGGGGACCGGCCGGAATCGCGAACTCAACCGACTGTCCGTGGGCCGGCGCGGCGATGGCGAGCCCCAGGGCGCAGGCCGTTCCGCCGAGCGCCTTCATCGACGCTCCTCCATGCCGCGCGCCGTCCGGCCAGTCGTCCGCGCCCAGGTTCGCGCATGATCGATTTGTGAGCGCACGGGAAGCGGGCTATCGCGTGTCGATTACATAGGCCTGGCTGGTCTCCTGCACGTCGAAGCCGCCAAGCGCTCCGAGACTGTCGAGCACGGCCCTTGGGTTGGAGAGTCGGAACCGGCCGGCGACGCGCTTTTGCAGCAGCGCCTGGTCACGAACGAAGATCGGTTTGCTGGACCAGCGCTCCAGTCGCGGCAGAATCTCGGCGAGCGGCATGTCGGAGGCTTCCAGCCAACCGGTGCGCCAGGCGGCCGCCGTGTCGAGATGGAGGGGAGACGGCGGAGCGATGGCGCCGCCGGTCAGCGAGGCTCGATGCGAAGCCGGCACCAGAACGCCGGTTGATCGGTCCAAGGCTTTGTCGAACCGGACCAGTCCACGCTCGACCTCCAGGTCCACTCTTTCCCGATTGAGCGCGACGTCGAAGCGCGTGCCCAGGACCGTCACCCGTCCGTCGCCCGCCGCGACCACGAAGGGACGGTTCTTGTCGTGCCGCACGTCGAACAGGGCCTCGCCGCGCTCAAGCGTCACCTCTCGCCGGGCGCCGCCGATCTTCGCGCGGATGCGGCTCGCGCCGTTCAGGGCCACGGTCGAACCGTCAGCCAAGGCGACATTGCGGACCTGGCCGGCGGCGGTCTCGTAGGTTAGCGCAGGGCTGAGGGCGAAACGGGCCAACGGCCAGGCCAGGATGACGCCGACGACGAGCGCCGCCGCCAAGGCGGCGTACGCCGCCACCGCCGGGATCGACCGGCGCGGGACGGCGGGGCGCCGTTCCGGGCGATCGTTCAGGCGCAGGGCGTCGGTCACCACCTCGTCGGCGCAGGTGGCCCACAAGGCGTCGAACTTTTCCTTACGACCGGGCGCGGCGTTCAGCCATTCCGAAAATGGCGGCGACGTCGACTGGCCCGCCCAGTTGGCGGGCGACCCACAGCGCCGCCTCTTCGTCGTCCTGGTCTATCGACAGATCGTTCATTCCGAGCCCTTGGCCCCGTCCACCGGCGGCGCGCCCTTGTGTAGCGCCAGCACGGCGCGGGCGACGTGCGTATCGACCGCGGCGGGGCTGATCGACAGCGCTTCGGCGACCGCTTTGGCGGACATGCCATGCAGCCTACGCATTATGAAAACCTCGCGACGCAGGGGTGGCATCTGTTCGAGGATTTGTGAAACTCGTTCCATACGCTCTCTGTGGAGCAGGGTGGTTTCCGCTGACGGTTCGTCGGTCGAGATGTCCTCCGCGGCGGGGAGGGCTTCCTCGGCCCGCCGGGCCCGGAATCGGGCGCTGTCGACGATCAGGTTTCGAGCGATCTTTCGGAGCATCCCGCCCATGTTGAGGATGGGATGGGCGCTGTAGCCGGCGAGTCGCAGGAAACTATCCTGAACCACGTCCTCGCTCGCGGAATGGTCTCGCAGGTGGCGATACGCCAAGCGGTAGAGATTCTCGCGATAGCGACGATATGCGACTTCGTCGAAATGCAAGCGACGCCCCATCAACTGAATTCGGGCGCATACCACCTCGCCATGTCGCCTTCGTGACGGCGGACAGTCGCTCCCGTCAGCCGCCAGGAATCACAGAGGTCAGGGCCTAAACCGCCCCTACCGCTCCTCGTCAAACCGGTTCGCCACCAGCTCGCACAGCGCCTCCAGGGCCGCCTCCGCCTCCGGCCCTTCCGCCGAGATATCGATGGTCGAGCCGATGCCGGCGGCCAGCATCATCAGGCCCATGATCGAGCGGGCGTCGACGCTGGCGCCCTCGCGGCTGACGGTCACTTCGGCGTCGAAGCTGGAGGCCATTTTCACGAACTTGGCCGAGGCGCGGGCGTGCAGTCCCCGCTCGTTGACGATCTCGACCGTTCTGGAATTCATTCGGCTCACTTCTCTCCGGCGAGCACGTAGGAGGCCACGGAGATGTACTTGCGTCCAGCTTCCTGGGCGTGGGCGACGCAGGCCTGCAGGCTCTCGCGCTGGCGCACGCTGGCCAGCTTGATCAGCATCGGCAGGTTCAGGCCGGCGATGACCTCGGCCTTGGTCTGCTCCATGA
>Ga0247725_1001115_pt1 | contig 14799 bp, 15 predicted proteins | sample OKSTACKMCFT3sol_FD_183021 | JGI IMG/M metagenome (GOLD analysis project Ga0247725, IMG submission 183021) | Subsurface sediment microbial communities from gas well in Oklahoma, United States - OK STACK MC-FT3-sol | ecosystem: Environmental > Terrestrial > Deep subsurface > Rock core/Sediment... | reverse complement strand
CGCGCCAAGCTCAAACCCAACACGGCCGCCGAGGACACCGACTACCGCCACGCGCGCGGGCTCGACAAGGCACTATTCCAGCGTCTACTGGCCGGGCAATGGCTGACTGACCGGCAAAACGTGCTGCTGACCGGGCCCACCGGCGTAGGCAAGACCTGGCTCGCCTGCGCGCTGGCCCACCAGGCTTGCCGCCAGGGCTACAGCGCGTACTACGTGCGCTTGCCACGCCTGCTTGACGAACTGGGCATCGGCCGCGCCGACGGGCGCTACAGCAAGCTGCTCAAACAGTTGGCCCGGATCGACACACTCGTCATCGACGACTGGGGGCTGGCCGTGCTCGACGACGCTCACCGGCGCGACCTGCTGGAGGTGCTCGACGACCGTCACGGCGTGCGCTCGACCATCGTGACCAGCCAGTTGCCCATCGAACACTGGCACGCCGCGATCGGCGACGCCACCCTGGCCGATGCCATCCTAGATCGCCTGGTCCACAACGCGCATCAGCTCAACTTGAAAGGAGATTCGCTACGAAAAAAACGGGCCGGTTTGACAATCCCGGCCCATCAGGAGTAAAACCCGAACCTCGACCCCGAACCGTCACGCCCCAAGTGTCCAGTTTGGCCTGGAACAGGTGTCCAGTTTGCGCTGGAATGAGTGTCCAGTTTGCGGCGGAACGGGTGTCCAGTTTCGGCGGAATACGCAGTGGCGAGACTGCTGCCGCCAGAGAGCGCATCAATCAAGGATGTGGCCAACGAAATCGGCGTGGGCGCGTCGACGTTGGAGCGCTGGCGTAGTGAGGCATTGGCCCAGCCAGGCCGGGAGCGCATCTGGACGGGGGCGGCGCGCTTCGATGCCGTGTTGAGCACAGCAGCGATGGACGAGGCCAGCAAGAGCGCCTGGTGCCGTGCCAACGGCGTCTACCCGCAAGAGCTGGCGGTATGGCGCGAGAATGCGATGTCTGCCTTGTCCGGTGACGCGGTACCACGCACCAGCGCCCAGGAGGCGAAGCAGGACCGGCGCAAGATCAAGGAACTCGAGCGCGAGATCCGTCGCAAAGACAAGGCGCTGGCCGAGACCGCAGCGCTGCTGGTGCTGTCAAAAAAAGTCGCGGCGATCTTCAACAGGGACATGGGCGAGGACGAATGATCGGCCTCGAAGATCGCCAACGCATAGCCCAGGATATCGGCACAGCGCACGCAGACGGAGCAAGGTTGTACAAGGCCTGCGCGGTCGCTGGCATCGATGTGCGGACACTGCAACGCTGGCAGGTGGGTCAAGGACTGGTCACCGGCGACTTGCGGCCATCGGCGGTGCGCCCCACGCCTGTGCACGCGCTCAGCGCCGACGAGCGCGTACAGGTGCTGCAGGTGGCCAACGAGGCGCGTTTCGCCGATGTGCCGCCAGCGCGGATCGTGCCCATTCTGGCCGACGAGGGTGTGTATGTTGCGAGCGAGTCGACCTTCAGCCGTGTGCTGCGCGCTGCGGGTCAAGCGACGCACCGGGGGCGCGCCAAGACGCCGCGCAAGACACGCCCACCCACCACCCACGTCGCAACGGCGCCGCGCCAGGTCTGGTGCTGGGACATGACTTACCTGCCGGCCAATATCGCCGGGCGCTGGTTCTACCTGTACCTGATTCTTGACCTGTACAGCCGTAAAATCGTTGGCTGGGAGGTTCATGGCGAGGACGATGCCGATCATGCCGCGCACCTGGTTCGCCGTACCGCATTCGCCGAAGGGATCGCCGCCAGCGCCACCAAGCCGGTGCTCCATGGCGACAACGGCGCCACGCTCAAGGCGACGACGGTGCTGGCGATGCTGCATTGGCTGGGGGTGAAGCCGTCGTACTCGCGGCCACGCGTCAGTGACGACAATGCGTTCGCCGAGGCGTTGTTCCGCACGGCGAAGTATCGACCGGAGTTTCCTGCCGACGGCTTCACTGACCTCGACGCCGCACGGGCATGGGCCATGCGCTTCACCCACTGGTACAACTTTGAACACAAGCATAGCGGTATCAAGTACGTCAGCCCGGCACAACGCCACGCCGGTGACGATCATGTAATCTTGGATGCGCGGCACGCAGTGTATCTGGCTGCTCGGCAGCGCAACCCGGCGCGCTGGTCGGGGGCTACTCGCAACTGGACACCCATAGGCCCGGTGACTCTCAACCCTGAACGAGACAGCGCTGTGGATCTGGCCGCCACCGTGGAAGGAATAAGTCAAAAAGCTGCATGAGTCGGGCGACAACTACCTTGACATGCACCGGGGCGCCCCCGCCCAGTACCGCTCGACCTCATGCAGCGCGTCCCACGACATGAGCGGAGTCCCCGATGGGTGGTCGCCGGTGACGATGGGATACCAGTCATGGCCGAGTAGGATGACGACAGTGTCATTGTCGTCTGTGTAAGTCCGTGCCAGCAGGTTGTCGGTCCAAGGCGATATGCCGATACTAAAACCAGTTCCGGCCGACAAGGCCGCATTGCGAAGCGCATTGCCACGTTCCTGTTCGTCGAGACCTTGCCGATCAATCTCTAGGGTTTGCTCATGCAGGGTCTTCAGTTGTTCAAACGTGACACTGTGAAAATCGGACGCAACGAGAGACCAAGGGCGCATACGCTGAAGGCCCCAGTAATCCGCCAGCTCAGGCGTTATTTTCGGAACGATAGATCGGTACGCATGCGTAATCTGCTCTACCGCGCTAACACTGTAGGTTGTTTTATTTTTCATCGTTGCTGCATATTGTTGATTTTTATCCTGGAGACTAGCGTGCGCCAACGCCCTTGCTGAAAGTAAAACCAAGGGGCTGCTCTAACCCGATTCGAGCGTCGGTTCAGTACACGCCCCATTTCGGTAGATGCGCACGATGTCCGGCCCAAGTCGGGAGAGAGTCGCATACGCCATCTGCGTCCCCCAAAGCAGACTCTATTTGTTGAGAAAGCTTATTATTTAAGGCTAAGTCTAGATTTTAGTCGAAAGCAGCATACGTTACCTTGCCACCGTTGATAGACAAGTGACCAAACGTATGCAATGCATCAATGACTGCCGAAACCTCTGCGTCAGTAAGCTGCTTTTGAAAATGAGCAGCAACTGAGCTTCTTAAAGTTTTTTCTGTCTGCGGTTTTGTTGAATTCGGCAGCTGAAGTTTTCCAAAAAAAACACGCGCTCGCTCATCAGGCGTTCTAATGTGTGTCGCTTTCACTGCTGGAATTTCATCGAGCGATGTCCAGCGACCGCAGAAAATCTTCTGATCTTTAAGATGTTGGATAAGCGGATCGAAGCCGCTATCCCTCGAAATGATGTGAAAGAAAGCGTCTGGATCGCTGGAAGAAAGGCGTCCAATGTAGTAAGCAATGTGAAAGTCCAGAGCATTTGGACCAACTCCCGAAATCTTGACATACTCCGCACGTCCTCCCATACGCTGCATAGCCGTTACCAGCTCAAAAGGAAGCTTGTTCTGTGTAGCACCAACGAACAACTTGAGCTTGAAGTGGTCACCAACAAGGAGACTAAGGGAGGCAGGTTGCACGCTCTCGAAATCGATAAGGACTATGTTTGTACGCACCTGATGTCTTTCTCGCTCTCTCTATCTTTGCTTAATTGACCGATTGTGGCCGATTGATTGTAGGCCTTTGTTGAACATGTAGTGTAACGGCTTCGTTGCCAGACAAGAACTCCTTTTTGCTTGACAGCCTAAGCCAGGCGTCCGTCAACGACCCTGAGCGGACCTTACGTCTGTCTATTTCAACTGCACCAGCAAATAGAAGGTGTAACCAAGCACTCCGAAAATGAAGTAGATACCAATGTAGGCTGACCACATCATGAACCGTCCTTCCCAGCTACCTTCTTTGCTGAGTTTCGCATAGTAGCCCTATGCATGGCCGGGTTCGTATCGCTTGCGATGTCTATAATAATAATTTGATTGGGGATGCCAAAAACGATCAAAAAAATGAGAGTAAGGACTTTCAGTTCAATCATGTTGTTCTCGCTCGCTCATTCTGTAATGTCCGCTTCTGGCCGATAGCGGACCGATATCTATGTCCAATTCTATAATAACGTTCAAATACAATCTTATGTAATTTTATCCGACTTTTTTAAGTTGCATGTTTGGCAGAATATTTGATATTGTTTGCAGAGTTTCCACCGCCTTTTGACACCGGTATTATATGGTCGAATTGCAAATTCGACTTAGACTGACAATAGACGCACGCCCCGTCATCTCTTGTCCATCAAGTAACTTCACACCCCTAGGAATAGGAACTCTGTTTCGCGTCGCATTTCCTTCCGCCGCAGCTTCAAGATTAGCGACTGTCTCCCGCAACCCTGCTAACTCAGCATCTTCTAAGAAAACGTGTTTTTTTACCCGCAAAGAAAATTCTTCTGCCCGTATATATGCATCTTCGTGATGCTCAGGTAAAAATAGACGGTTACGAAAGAATAAAAGCGGCGACGGAAGTAACGCAAATGGCTCGGTCGGAGAATAACGAGAATTAAGTTGTGGCTGAAGCTGAAGCTCCACCATCCTCGCAGCCGGGCCTTTACCGATCAGCACGTGCAAAATCCACGTTGATGAAACATCTGCGTCATCTACGGTGTTCAAATTAGTTAGAAATACTGCGGTGTCGGTAGTCCGTGCGCCTACATCAGTCAACCTTACACGGGATTCGATAATATCCGCGACCTTGAAAATCTTCAACTCATCCACCCTCATTTTAGTTGAACACGTTGGCCGTCATGCTCTAGGTGTTCGTATATACACGTTTAACATAGTTACCTCGATCGGGACCACGGACACTAAGTAAATGTTATAGGCTTAATTCTGCTGGACGGCAAATCATAGCTATACGAACTGTTCTAAACTAGCGATTTCGGACGACCGTTTTTGCCGCACTCAGACCTTCGCGCAAGGCAGTGTACAAGTGCGATCCTCGCGGTACCGCGTATGGTTCGCGGCCAAGTCGGGCCCGGGTCAGCGTGCGCAATCCGCCGAGCGCACCGTAAGCTCGTAGATCAGGACTCCGTGCATGTCGCGTGTAAGGTTACGCACCGCGATGCCGCTGTTGAGCAAGTTGCGCACCCCGATGTTGGAACACACGTCCTTGATGAAGCTGGGCCGGATCCCGTCGGGCGACGTCTTCGGATACGTCTTGTTCTGCGCCGCAACCATGCTATCGAGTTCTGCCTGGGTCAGTGGCGCCAGGCCAGACTTCTGGGCGGCCGACAACGCGCAGTTGCTCGCTGCGCGGCTTGGCCGCCGCCTCCCTGTATATTTTGTCGACCTCCGCCTGCGGGAAGCGCGCGCCAGCCGCCTGCGAAGCAAATGCCAGGACTAGTACAAGGATCAGGCCGGCGGCGGCCACGCAGGCCTGCCTGGCGCTACGGGAGAGCAGGTCATCGACCGGTTTTGGGAGCAACATGGCGACGGCAATCATTTTGATCGAGATACGCTAATTTGTTCGGATAAACGTCATCCGCCTGACTTTATTGCGTCGGACTGCATTCGAGCAACGAGACCGTCAATGCAAGCGGCAAGAGGCGTAAGCTCGGTGCTGGAAAGCTGAGCGGCAAAACTCACAGCGGTATCGTAAGACTGATTCTTGTATCGCACAGCGAACTGCATGCGCTCACAGGCCATCATGCTGGCGATCGCCGCGTGTGTCCCGGCTAAGTCAGCAGGCCCAGGATGTAGCCTGGCGAGTCGCCGGCGAACGATTTGAATGGAATAAGCGCCTTGGCATCCAACTCTTTGACTGTCCAGAATTTTCTGGGCCAGGCAACACGACTTTCTGGTCAGTTTGCCCTTTCGAAAACTTGGCGAATGGCGTTTGATGTTTCCCAGCCTTGACTGTCCCGGCAGGTATTTCCCGGCGCAGGTACAACGAGAAGTCGTAAGCGTCGACAACCTTGGGTTGGACGTCGAGGACAATTGCGCGAATGCCGCAGGCCGTATAACCATCGGCGTCCCGGCTAATCTGCGGCTGGAGCTAGGCAGTCGCCGCTTCCACGACAGGTTGAGCGTGCAGTGGCAGCGTCAGCGTACCGTATAGAGCCAAGGCGAAGGTTCTTTTCATGTTGGCAATTATAGCCTTCAGCATGACCTGGCCTGGGGCGAAACACACGATCGGCCAAGATCGAACTATGCAGCTCCGGCTGGTTGAAGAGCAAGCCGGAAACAAGCAGGTAGCAAGGCGCCAGCCTTAGGTCCTCGCCATATCTGCTTTTACGGTAGCGGTGAGGGAAACCGGCCTGCCGGCCGGCCATTGGCAGCTCCTTAGAATTCGGATTTAACCGGGGTCGAGCTTGCGGTCACCTTCGGCACCGAGATGTCGGCACCCTTGGCCAGCTTGGCTACGCCCACGATGAATGAGCCGGAGTCGCTCGCGACCTTCCCCAGCAGCGGCAACGAGTTCTTCACCGGCACGATCTTCGGCAGGTCCATTGGATTGGCACCAGCCTTGGCCACCAGCGACTGACCGGTCCTGGTCAGGTCAACCGCCTGCAGACTGCCAATGCCGAAGTTCACCAGCGCGTTACCGATCTGCTTTTTCTTGTCGGCGCTCAGAGTACCGATGCGCTTTTCCATCTCGCCCGAGTCCAGCAGGGCCTGGCCGGCGGCCTGGGTCGACTTGTACAGCTCGGCATACTTAGCGGCCTTCTCGGCCGGGTCGGTAATCTTGTTGATGTCGGCCAGCTTCGAGCGCTGGCTTTCGATCTCCTGGTCGCTCTGGAACGCGGCGGTGATCGCCGAGACCGAGCGAGTGGTCAGCTCGCTCAGCGCGGCGCTCTTCGACACGAACGTATTCACGTCTGCGCTGATGTCGCCGCCGCTGGCGCTCGGCTTGCCGCCGCTGAGCATCGAGCCAAGGCCGCCCAACTGTGCATTTGCAGCGCCTGCAGCCATCAGGCATGCGGCGACGACGACAGCTTTACGAATAATTTTCATGGAAATTCCTAGTTGGTGTTGATTTTATTGATCAGGTCTGCCTGCATCGACAGTCCGTTTGCCAGCCCTCTGTAGCTGTAGAAGGCATTCTTGCTCTGCGACGGGAAACCGCTGAATTCAGTGCGCAGTCCCGTGCTGAAAATCTTCTGTACCTCGGCACCCTTTTTTAGGCGCGCCTGCACGCCCATCATTACCGTGGCCTTGCAGCTGGCAGGATCGTCGCAATTCGACGCTTCTTCCTTGACCAGGTAACCCGGCTGGCTGCACACCTCGATCGCCGGGCGCTCGACCTTTGCTTCGAACAAGCCGAAGCGGAGCAGGGCATTGGCCTGCTCATAGAACGCCGGGTCGCCCACGTAGGAGGCGAACTTCTTCGACTGATACAGAGCGTGGCGCGACAGGAGCCCGAAGTAGGACCCGTCGGCCACGTTGTTCTGGCCGATGTAGGTCGCCTCGTCGCAGTCGATCACACGGGTCGCGTTCGGCGGCACGTCCGTGTACAGGCGCAGCAGGTCGCCGCCGCGCGGCTTGGGCAGCGCCGGGTTCACCGCGGCGTAGGGGAAGCCGACCAGGTCGCCCTCGGCCACCGCGCCGCCGGAGCCGCTGCCGGCCTCCAGGTCGAGCAGCGCGCTCTTGCCGCCCACCTTGGCGTCGAGCGGGTGCAGGATGTCGAACGCTACCTTGTCACCTACCGGCATTCCCGCCAGTCCGCTGACCCAGACCTTGTCTTTATCGACGCGCTGGACCGTGTAGTCGCGCGGGGCGAAGCGCACGTTCGCCACGAAGTTCTGCGCCAGCTTGGCGGTCGCGTTCTTGATCGATACTTCCTTGGCCTGAGCCAGCCCAAGGCCTTCGCCGGCGATACGCTTGATGGTGTAGTTGTCCTCGCCCAATCCCGAGTAGATCACCCGGCCGTGGCGGTCGACGACCTGCGCTGTTACCAAGGTATGGAACTGCTCTTCGGACTTGGTTCCGCCCGCACCGGTAAGTGTGACAGACTGGGTAACGGATGGAGTAAAGCGTAGGAAGTAGTCCGGCGCATCTTTGGCCGCGCGCGACGACTCCGCCATGCCGGCGATCTTCTGCCAGGTCACGCAGTTGGCCGAGCGCGTCAGCAGTTCCCTGGTCTGGGTGAAATTGACGTCCACCGGCGCGAGCTGGAACGTAGCCTTGAACCCGATATCCTTCTCGAACAGGCCGGCGACCGCGTTCGGCCACGGATCGGCGCTGTCCTGTGCAACGACAGGCATGATGCGCGGCTTGGCGCTGGCGTCCGCGCTGCCCTCGAAGATGAACTTTAGACTGCTGCCAATGGATGCCGATCCTGCGGCCACCTTGATGACCGCGTAGCCCGTATCCGCGTACAGGACATCGAAAATCGACTCCTTGCCGGCTGCATCCCGCGCTTCGACCTGCTCGCCCTTGACGAAGCCTGCCTCGGCGCCGCGGTCGGTGACGAAGAAGTCGCCGTCGCGCCCCACGATGCCGATGCTTACATCCTTCGGGTCGAAGGCCTGGCGCGCGGTTGCGACCAGGCTCGCGGCCTGCTCGCCGAGGTTGCGGATCAGGGTGTCGCGAATCACGCCGTTCGCGGCGCCGGACTCGTATTCCTTGCGGCCCAGCCGAAACGGCGAGTACACCGTTTCGCTGATCGTGTAGACAACCTTGCCCAGGCTCGGACGCACGAACTGGATGTTTAGCGTAACCGGAATCAGCACATCGATATTCTCGCCCTTGGGCACCTCGTAGACCGAGGCGCGCGTGATGCCCAGCATAACCGCGTAGGTGTCGGCCACCGCAACGGAAGGCGATGCCTTGCACTGCAGGTTGTCGTCGTTGACGAACCTGTGTGCGCCTGGCACCTTGACGTCGGCCACCTGGCGCGGGTGCACCACGGATTCCGGGTAGGCTGCATTAAGGCGCTCGACGAACTGCCCGATGAGCTGGCGCTGCGCCTGCTTCCCGGCTTGGTCGTCGAACAGTCGCGCCATGAGCTGCTTGTCGAGCAGCTTGTACTTGTCGCGCGCCTCCTGCGACACGCCCTCGATCTCCTTGACGGGGAAGAGGTAGAACTGCGCGGCGGATGCGCTGGCGCTCAGCGCCAGCGAGCATGCCGCAGCCACGGCACATGCCAGTTTCCGCATCAAATCTCCACTGGGCATTTGCCCTCGACGCAGAACACCATCCTGTTGCCGCGCTGCTCGAAGCGGGCGTTCTTGTAGTTGGAACCTTCGCCTTCCGCGATCTCGTCGATCAGGTCTTCGACCGTCTCGGCGAAATTGCCTTTCGCGACTACTGTCCAGCGGCGCATGCCTTCGCTCGCGTTGTCGTCGGCGATGACCTCGACCACGCCCGCCGCTTCTTTGATCTTGGCCGAGAAGTCGCGACGCAGTTTGGCGGGCACGCGCGAGTCGCTGTAGAGCGCCACGACGTATGACCGGCCCCGGGTTGCCGCGATCTGCACTTCCCGCTGGGCACTGGTGCCAACGCTCTCGGCCAGCGCGCTCGCCATCGCTTCGGACAGGTTGGCGCGGCAGTTCTGGTCCGACGAGCCGGATGCGCGCTTGACGATGGTGCCGGAGATGAATCCGTCGCCAGTGTCGACGTTCGAGGAGGTCAGCATTAGTTGACCGGCGCAGGAAACCTGGCCGCTCGGGGTCGCGCCCTCCGAGTTCATGACGGCCGTGCCATAGACCAGGTACTTGGCCTTGTAGTTGCCCTGTGCTGCTTTTTGCAGGTACATGTCGAACTTTTGCTGGCGGGCGATCTCGGAGTTGGTCAGGCGGCGGCCGTTCTCGATACGGAAGTCCTTTTCGTCGGTCCACGAGATGCCGTGTTCCTTCACCACCTGCTGCAGCTTCTGGCTGATCATGGCAGCTGAATCGTCCGACGGCTTGGCGTTATCGATGCCGGGGAACACCTGGCGCACCTTCAGGTTCACGACGTCGTTCTGCTTCTCGACCGCGTTCTGGCGCGAAGCAAAACTGGACGCGCTGGCCGACTTCGATGCGCTGGCGCTGGACGAGGCAGCGCTCACCGCGGCCTGCGACGAGGCGCTGCCGGCAGCGGCCGACTTCTGGGAGGCGGCGAACCGCGAGTCGCTCGAACCGGCCACCCGGGTATCGCGGGCGCCTGCCACGTTGGTGCTGCGCGCACCGGCGGCCGCGCTGCCGTAACCGTCCTGCATGGCCACCGAACCGCGGTCCGTACTCGCGAACGACTGCTTGTCCGAGCCTGCGAACGAGGACTTGTCGCTGCCGGCCGCCGCCGACGACGAGCTTGCGGCGAAGGCGGACTTTTCAGAAGAGGCCGCGGCGAAACTGGACTTGGCGGCGCTGGCCGAACTGCTGGACGCGCTCTTGGCGCCGGAGCTGGTCGCGGTGTAGTCCGACATCGAGCTCTTGTCGTGCGAGTAGTCGATTTCCGTGACCAGGGGCTGCGACGGGTCGAGCTTTGTACCTACCCCGTAGTATTCGTCGATCAAGAACAGCACCTTGGAGGCGGAGGCCGAGCCGGTCGAGGTGATGCCGAGCACGCGTGCCATGTCCATGAACTGGGCGGCATCGACCTCGAGAACGGTTTTCGCCGTCAGGATATCGCCCTCGGCGTTGAAGCTGGTCTTCATGTTGTCGGCGAGCTGCTTGCGCAGGTCGACCAGGCCGTCCTTGACCTTGGCGCTGCTGGTGTCCGCGCCCAGCTTCAGTTTCAGCAGGCGCAGCACGGCATCATTCTCGGCCTGGTCGCGCGCCACGCGTCGCGCCTTGATCAGGTCACCGTTTGCTTTGACGCTCACCTCAATCGAGCCGTTGGCGGAAAGCGGTTCGGCGTGCGCGAGACCAAGCCCGAGCGCGAACAGCGCCGAAGCGATAAGGGTTTTTTTCATGTTGTGTCCTGCGAGAGGGTGGAGTTGCTTGCCTGGATCAGTTCGGGAGCTTGACCGACACGTCGCCGGCGCTGGCTTCTACGCCGCCCGGGCCGACGCTGGCGCTTGCGGCCGGCGCTGGCGGCGTTGCCTTGGCCGGCGCGCTTGTTGGGGGCTGGGCCTGCGCTTGCGCCCCATCGACAACGGCCGCCACGGGTTCAGGAACCGCAGGCGCTTCCGGCGTGGCTGGGGCGCTTGCCGCTGCGCTGGGGGGCGCGGTGTCGGCCTTCTTTTCGCAGCCGGCCATCAAAGGGAGCGCCAGGGCGAGGGCGGTAACGGTGGTGATCAACGATTTGGACATGTCGGCTCGACTGTTATGTTTTTTGGAGCATGGACATTATCTAAACTTTTAGTTGCTGTAAAGAACGTGTACTAGATAAACCACTATTTTCTCTAATTAACAGCTCTCACCAAGCAATTTTATGCGACAGGCATTACATTGCAACAGCGGTGGCGATATACAGCGACACATTTCAAACCATCATTGATATCCACGCTCACGCAATGACGAATTCGGAAAGCTAGGCAGCCCGGGCGCGTGGGGCGAAACCAAAGCGCAGTTCGCATTTTGCTTCCAGGTAAGTAGAAGGCGTTCATCGTTGATCCAGGGCCGTTCTGCGGATCGGCAATCGACAAATGGTCAGCGGAACATCGTCACTGCGATGCTTCACCAAAACGTAACAATATGGTTACGGTTGGCGAGAATCCTTCCCGATCTATCCGGTAAACTCGTGAATTGGGCCAAGACAACCGTAACCGGTTGTCACTTCAACGCACCACTGCCGGGCTGTTTGCCACATGGTTGCGAGCGATTGAACGGCTTCGGCGGCCACATACCGTTGCAGTCTAGTTACATGAGCGGGTGACGGCGCGGGCGCTTGATTTCCAACGTATTCCACGCTCAGGTAATAACGACGAAACGGCCCTGAATAATATTGGCCTTGACGATTTCCTGAAACTGAAAGATTAAAGAGAGAGATATATGGCATTGATGTCCTGCCCCGAATGTCACGGTTCCGTTAGCGACACGGCGTTGAAGTGAACGCATTGCGGCAAGCAGCTGCGCAAGCTACCGGGCCAAGCGCGTTCGGCTTTCATCAAGCAGGCAGGCATTGAGCTGGACGAAGCCGATGATGTGCTGAAGCACGACCTCGGCCAGGTGCTTCTGAAACTTGAAAAACTGCAGGCGGCGCCTGACTGGCCGCCCTCAAGAAGGACGACGACATTCATCTCTGAGCGAAGCCGAGCAAGCCTCCGTTCTGGCCCTGCTGCACTCACCCGACTTATGTTTCGTCAAACTAGGGCGATTTTGCTTACCTTTGTTGATTCGCGATAAGCGGACGGGTCTACTCCATAGGCTTCCTTGAAAGCGCGTGCGAAGCTGCTGCGGCTTGCATACCCTGAACTACGGATTACATGCTCGATCGACACATTCCCAGCTGCCAGCTCGGTCGCAGCCTGACGCATCCGCAAATCCCGAAGAACCATCATCGGAGAACGTCCAATGGCGTTCGTAAACCTGACCATGAATGCCGACCTGCTCAGACATGCGGTCTCCGCCAAGGTATGTACGGTATGCGCTTTCCCCGGTTGGGCAACCATGTCCGCAAAAACATGTGCGATTTGGGGGTCGCTCAGCATTGAAAAGCGTTCAAGCCATAGATTCATTGAACTCAGTGACTTACGCACCAAAGCCACAATCACCTGCTTCAGCAAGGCACCGGTCATTGCACCGGACCCGATTTCCTGCGACATCAGTTCATCCATTGCCATCCTTAATTTAATGTCAAGCTGATCGGCAGGACAAAATTTCTCCACGATGGGGGCCGACAAAGTCTCGAACAAATCCATGGATGAGCCATACAAGGTCTTAAAGTAGCCGCAGATCATAACGGCTTTGGGCCCAGCATCGCCTGCTGTGTAGCGATGCACTGAGTCGACCAGCTTCATATTGTCTTCCGCATAGACAGGCTGCGTTACGCCAGATTGTTCACCATCTTTGAAGACCTCCAGCCGGAACGGGCAGTTTGGTGGCCCGATGATGAGTGTATGTGGCTCGACTTTCACGGGCGGATCATTGCGAAGGTAAATCAACCCTGTCCCTTCCAGCACGTAATGAAGGCCAGGAGAACCATTTCCGCCCATGACTAGGTTGTAGCCCGGACTGATCAGGCATTCAGCGAGAGCGCTCACTTGGACGTCCAACACGGCAATCAAGCGGTTCAGATCGGGAACCGAAATTTTGGAGACCGACTTCATTATGAATTCCTTTGTTCGTGATGCCATTTTACTGTGCGCAGAACTGCCTGGCACGATCCATTCAGGTCAAGCCCTGTGCTCACATCGAATCTAATCGAGCAGCTATTTTAGCCTGACCGGAATCGCATGAAGTATCAAAACGACAAGATACAGTGAATAATCGAAAATCAAGAATTAGCAAGGAAAATAGAGGGGGTAACGCCGTCTTGGCTAGCCTTGAGGACATGCGAACATGCCAAGCATGATTGTGGGCCGGGTGCTCCATCTAGCCGGCTTCGCACCGCATATTGCACCGCCTTCACCCGGGTGACTCCCTCCAGGCGATCCCCTTAAAGTCGGCTGCGGCGGCGCAGTAGCGATTTGTACCAAACTAGGTTTGATCATCGAAACAAGACTTCCGAGTTCAATTTTCGGATTCTGTGCAAACCAGCATCTTTAATATTCACTCATGCGAAAACACAGCGATAAGCCAGTGAGCTGGTGTAGCAGCGCAGTTTTATCAACCTGATTTATTACATCCAAAGGAAATATCATGCACGTCAAAAAAATGCTGGAAAAAGTGTACTCCGGTGCTGCGGTTACCCCGATTGAAGCACGCGACGCGATGCTTGGCTGCTTTGTCACGATTCACGGCGAGTCGCTCAAGCGCGGCGCTGCCTTGCTAGGCAAGTCCCTGAGCGACACCGAAGCAGAAAAGCACGCCACTGTAATCATGAAGGGCCTGCTGGGCAACAACTGGGATACGCCGACCTCCAAGTCCTTGCACGAGGCGCGCATCGTCATGGATCGAAAGATGAGCTTCTCCAAGGCGCCAAAAGAGCTGCGTGACATGCACGATCAAACATGCAATCTCATCGTCAGCCGAATCTAAAGGTAGCGATGGCCTGGGTTGCCGCGCCTCTCTATGGCGTAGCTCCCGTCGGCACTCGAATTCGTAATACGCCAACTGCCAGAACCGACCTGCCATGGAAGAGGACAAGGAGAATGCCGATTCATTCAAAGGAGCTTGCAGTTTCAAGCTTCGCACAGCTGGTCAGAGCGGTGGTATGCAAATCCCTGCCGGGGTGAGCGCTGAAACCCTTGACCGTCTGCTTGGCACTCTAGATGTGCGGGTAAGTACGCTTTTCGAACTCGACGTTGGGCCGGGGCTTGCGCTGGACCTTGAGGCGTACGACACACCGAGCTTCCACTACATAAAGAGGGGGCATGGACGTCTATCGATTCCCGAGGGAAGGCCGGTCGAGATCGGACCGCAAACGCTGGTGATCGTGCCGCCTACCTGTCTTTTCAGGTTCGAGCCGGTCCAGGAAGAGAGCGTAACGTCTCTATGGAGCGGTAAATTTCGCAGCTTGCACGGCAATTCGGTCGACCTCTTCGATACGCTACAAGTGCCCATCATCGAGTGGTTTCCCAATGCCGATGCACTGGAGTCCAGATTGCAGCTCGCGCTGACTGAGGTAATTGCACGTGATGTGTGCTCCGATGTGCTGGTTTCGATCGCGATAAAGCAGGTCCTTATCGCACTGATACGCCAGTCGTTTCTGTCGATGAACAGCTGGACAGGGCGGTTTGGGACCTGTCAGGAATTTTGTGTGCCGGGGTCGCGTAGTTAGTTAATCGCGTTGGTAAAGCGTTCCCCAAACAGAATGGCAAACTGGTTGGCGGCCATCTTCCAGGTC
>Ga0247725_1001113_pt1 | contig 14818 bp, 15 predicted proteins | sample OKSTACKMCFT3sol_FD_183021 | JGI IMG/M metagenome (GOLD analysis project Ga0247725, IMG submission 183021) | Subsurface sediment microbial communities from gas well in Oklahoma, United States - OK STACK MC-FT3-sol | ecosystem: Environmental > Terrestrial > Deep subsurface > Rock core/Sediment... | reverse complement strand
TCTTCCTCGATCACCGCCTCGGGCAGGGTGAACAGCTCGCGACCGGCGCCGAACAGGTGGTTGAAGCGCTGGCCGATGTCGCGTGCCATCTCCACGTGCTGGATCTGGTCGCGGCCGACCGGCACCTTGTGGGCGTTGAACATGAGGATGTCCGCCGCCATCAGCACCGGGTAGCTGTACAGGCCCATGGTGACGCCGGCGTCCGGGTCTTCGCCGGCCTCGACGTTCTTGTCCACCGAGGCCTTGTAGGCATGGGCACGGTTCAGCAGGCCCTTGGCGCTGACGCAGGTCAGCAGCCAGGTGAGTTCGGGGATCTCGGGAATGTCGGACTGGCGGTAGAAAGTCGCCTTGTCGGTATCCAGCCCGCAGGCCAGCCAGGTGGCGGCGATCTCCAGGCGGGAACGCTGGATGCGCGCGGGGTCGTCGCACTTGATCAGCGCGTGGTAGTCGGCCAGGAAGTAGAACGAATCCACATCGCTGGCGCGGCTGGCGACGATGGCGGGACGGATGGCGCCGGCGTAGTTGCCCAGGTGGGGCGTGCCGGTGGTGGTGATACCGGTGAGGATACGAGTGGTCATGGTTTTCGCTTGTCGGACTTCGTTCGGAATCAGAGACGCGGCAGGACCAGGTCCTTCAGATCGGTCAGCTTGCCGTGGAAGAAGTGGCCGCATTCTGCCACTTTCAGCAACTCGTGGGGGCGTGTCAGGCTCGCGCACCAGTCATACACCGCCTGGGGTAGAACCACCTCGTCGGCCTCGGGCTGGATCACCGTCAGCGCCGCGCGCTCGGGCAGCTCGGCCGGATCGGCAAGGCGCATCACCGCCGGGGCCACCATCACCAATCGGGGTACTTCGACCCCCTCGCGTTCCAGCCGCCCTGCCAGGCTCGCCGCCACGAAACCGCCGAAGGAGAAGCCCAGCAACGTCAACGGCTGGCCGGGATGCTGCTCGATGAACCAGCGGGCGGCCGCCTCGGCATCGTCCACCTCGCCGGTGCTCATGTCGTGGCTGCCGGCGCTGGCGCCTACGCCCCGGTAGTTGAAGCGCAACGTGGCGTAGCCTGCATCACGCGCGGTGCGCTGGAGGGTGGAGACCACCTTGTTGAGCATGGTCCCGCCCTGCACGGGGTTCGGGTGGCAGATCAGCGCCAGCCCACGGGCGTCGGGCAGGTCGAGGTGAAGTGCCTCCAGCGACCCGCAAGGCCCCTGGAGCAGGATGGGATTTTCACGATTGGACAACGGGAACTCCGTGACCCCAGGCCGGGTCGACTCGTCTTGGTTAGGCACCACATAGGGCTTGCGTCGCGGTATACAGCGCAGATTCGAGCCGTTAACGTAAAGCAAAGCCGCTTATAGAGGAAGGACTCGTGGAACAGTCGCTCACGGCCTGGTTGTTACCGGCCCTCGCCCTGCTCGCCGGCATCGGCATCGGTTTCCTGGTGGCCCGCGTGCTGCCGGGCACCTCCCCCAATCGCACCCAGCGCCAGCTGGACGACCTGCAGGCCCGCTTCGACACCTACCAGAGCGAAGTGGTCACCCACTTCAACACCACCGCCAGCCTGGTCAAGAAACTCACCCAGAGCTATCAGGAGGTTCAGGAACACCTGTCCGAAGGCGCCAACCGCCTTGCCCTCGACGAGCTGACCCGCCAGCGCCTGCTGGCTGCCCTGCACGCCGACGACGCCCCCGGCACCCGCGAGCGCCTGACACCGCCGCGCAGCAACGAAGCGCCCAAGGACTACGCCCCGAAAGCCCCGGACTCACCCGGTACGCTGGACGAGAGCTTCGGTCTCAAAGGCAAGTACTGATCCAACGCGCTGCAAACAGAAGGCCCCGCACATGCGGGGCCTTCTTCATGGGGCAAAGCTCAACGCCCGCTCCAAAGAAAATGCCCCGCCTGAGCGGGGCATTTTCGTGGAGCGGCGCTTAGATCAGGCCGCGGCTGCGCAGCAGGTCGAGGACTGCCTTGGCCCCCTCCTCCACCGACAGGCTCTGGGTGTCGACCACCAGGTCGGCATTCAGCGGGATGTCGTAGGGGAAGGACTCGCCCGGGATGTTGTCCTGGCCGGCCGCGTAGAGCCCCTGGGGATCACGTTCACGGCATACCTGCGGCGAGGCCTGCACGTAGACGGTGATCAGCCGCTCGGGACCGATGAGCGACTTGGCCTGCTCGCGGCCTTCGGCATCCGGCGCGACGAAGGCGGCCAGGGTGAGCAGGCCGGCTTCGTTGAACTGGCGCGCCACATGGGCGGCGCGACGCCAGTTCTCGGTGCGGCCCGCACGATCCTGCGGCAACCCCTTGTTCAGGTCGTGGCGCAGGTTCTGGCCATCCAGCACGTAGACGGCACGCCCCGCATCGAACAGCTTGCGTTCCACGGCATAGGCCAGGGTGCTCTTGCCCGCGCCGGAAAGGCCGGTGAACAGCACGGTGGCCGGCTGCTGGCCGAAACGCGCGGCGCGCTCCTCGCTGCTGACGTGACCAAGGGGATCACGATGGCCCGCGCCGGACTGAGGCTCGGCGATGATCATGCCGGCGCCGACGGTGCCGTTGGTAAGGCGGTCGATGACGATGAAGGCACCGGTGGTGCGGTTCTGCTCGTAGCCATCGAGGGCGATGGGGGCATCGAGGCTGACCTTGACCCGGGCGATCTCGTTCAGTTGCAGGCTGCTGGCAGCAGCCTGCTCCAGGGTGTTCACGTCCACCTTGTGAGTGATGCTGGGGATGGAGCCCGGCACGTAGCTGGTGGCGCGCTTGATGTCGTACTTCTTGCCCGGGAGCATCGGCTCCTCGGACATCCACACCAGCATCGCGTCGAACGCATCGCTGACCAGCGGGCGATTGTCGGCATGCACCAGCATGTCGCCACGGGACACGTCGATCTCGTCTTCCAGGGTCAGGGTGATCGCCTGGCCCGGGCCGGCCTGCTCCAGCTCGCCTTCGAAGGTGACGATGGACTTGACACGGCTGCCCTTGCCCGACGGCAACGCCACCACTTCGTCGCCCTTGTGCACCACACCACTGGCGAGGGTGCCGGAGAAGCCACGGAAGTTCAGGTTGGGGCGGTTCACGTACTGCACGGGGAAGCGCATGTCATCGAGGTTGCGGTCGCCACTGATCTCGACGCTCTCGAGGATCTCCATCAGCGGCTGGCCGGTGTACCAGGGCGAACGCTCGCTGCGGTTGACCACGTTGTCGCCCTTCAGCGCCGACATCGGCACGAAGTGCAGGGAGCTGGGCTTGAGGCCGATGCGCTCGGCGAACTGCAGGTAGTCCGCCTTGATCGACTCGAACACACCCTGGTCGAAGTCCTTGAGGTCCATCTTGTTGATCGCCACGACGATGTGGCGGATGCCCAGCAGGGACGCGATGTAGCTGTGGCGGCGGGTCTGGGTCTGCACGCCGTAGCGGGCATCCACCAGGATGATCGCCAGGTCGCAGGTGGAGGCCCCGGTGGCCATGTTGCGGGTGTACTGCTCGTGGCCGGGGGTGTCGGCGATGATGAACTTGCGCTTGGCGGTGCTGAAGTAGCGGTAGGCCACGTCGATGGTGATGCCCTGCTCGCGCTCGGCCTGGAGGCCATCCACCAGCAGGGCGAGGTCGACGTCGTCACCGGTGGTGCCGACCTTCTTGGAGTCACGGGTGATGGCTTCGAGGTGGTCCTCGTAGATCATCTTGGAGTCATGCAGCAGGCGCCCGATCAGGGTGCTCTTGCCGTCGTCGACGTTGCCGCAGGTGAGGAAGCGCAGCAGTTCCTTGCGCTCGTGCTGGGCCAGGTAGGCGAGGATGTCCTGGCTGATCAGATCGGATTGGTGGCTCATGGTGCGGAATCCTTAGAAGTAGCCCTGACGTTTCTTCTCTTCCATCGAACCGGCCTGGTCATGGTCGATGACACGGCCCTGGCGTTCGGAGGTACGTGTCAGGAGCATTTCCTGGATGATTTCCGGCAGCGACTGGGCGGTGGACTCCACCGCACCGGTGAGCGGGTAGCAGCCCAGGGTGCGGAAACGCACCATCTTCTTCTGGATGCTGGCCTTCTGCTCGGGCGTCAGGTGCTCGAGGATGCGCTCATCGTCGATCATGATCAGCGCGCCGTTCATCTCGATCACTTCGCGCTCGGCGGCGAAGTACAGCGGGACGATCGGGATCTGCTCGAGGTAGATGTATTGCCAGATGTCCAGTTCGGTCCAGTTGGACAGCGGGAACACGCGGATCGACTCGCCCTTCTTCACCTTGCCGTTGTAGACGTTCCACAGCTCGGGGCGCTGGTTCTTCGGGTCCCAGCGGTGCTTGCTGTCGCGGAAGGAATACACACGCTCCTTGGCGCGGGATTTCTCCTCGTCACGGCGGGCGCCACCGAAGGCGGCATCGAAGCCGTACTTGTCGAGCGCCTGCTTGAGGCCCTCGGTCTTCATGATGTCGGTGTGCTTGGCACTGCCGTGGGTGAAGGGGTTGATGCCCTGGGCCTTGCCCTCGGGGTTCACGTGGGTAATCAGCTCGAGCCCCAGTTCGCTGACCATCTTGTCGCGGAACCGGTACATCTCCTGGAACTTCCACTGGGTGTCCACATGCATCACCGGGAACGGCAGCTTGCCCGGGAAGAAGGCCTTACGTGCCAGGTGGAGCATCACGGCAGAGTCCTTGCCGATGGAGTAGAGCATCACCGGGTTGTCGAATTCGGCGGCCACCTCACGAATGATGTGGATACTTTCCGCCTCCAGCTGTTTCAGGTGCGTCAGTTTATCGAGCATGGCTACTCACGGATTTCGGTCTTATACGACGGCCTTCGGGCCGTGGACGAGCGCGCACTCTAGCACAGCGCCTCCTTATATTGAGGCGCCCTGTTAGAACGAAACGATCTAGTTATATAGCCGCGGAAATGGGCGTCGAAAGCGCCTCAAACCGGGTTGGGACAGTCGATGAACAGATGCTCGATGGCGAAGCGCCGAGCCAGGTATTCGCCCAGCGCCTGCACGCCGTAGCGCTCGGTGGCGTGGTGGCCGGCCGCGATGAAACCGACATCGTTTTCCCGCGCGCTGTGGAAGGTCTGCTCGGATGCTTCGCCGGTGAGGTAGAGATCAACGCCTGCCGCGATGGCCGTGTCGATGTAGCCCTGGCCGCCGCCGGTGCACCAGCCGATGCGCTGGATCGACCGCGATCCCTCCACCAGCAGCGGTTCGCGGCCGAGCACGTCGCGCACGCGCCGGGCGAAGTCCAGCGCCGCCATCGGCTCGGACAACGAGCCGACCAGGCCGACCACCTTGGCATCGTTCGGGTCGAGAGGGCCCTCCACGGTGATGTCGAGCTGCCGTGCCAGCTGCACGTTGTTGCCCACCTCGGGGTGGACATCGAGCGGCAGGTGATAGGCCAGCAGGCTGATGTCGTGGGTGAGCAGTGTCTTCAATCGGCGCTGCTTGATGCCGGTGACACAGGGGCTCTCGCCCTTCCAGAAATAGCCGTGGTGCACCAGCACCACGTCCGCATCGGCCTCCACCGCCGCATCCAGCAGGGCCTGGCTGGCCGTGACGCCGCTGACGATGCGCCGTACCTGGGGGCGCCCCTCCACCTGCAGCCCGTTGGGGCAATAGTCGCTGATGCGCGACGCGCCCAGGTAACGATCCGCTTCTTCCACCAGGGTGGTCAGTGCGATGGCCATCCGCCTCTCCTCACAAGCTGTTTCGCGCGGCTATTTTCTTCGTCGCCGCCCCGTATAATGGCCGCCACCTTAAGGGGGCCTCTCCCCCCTCGCAACCCTCAGGATTCCCCTCGATGTCCAAGGCCCTGCGTTTCTTCGGCTGGCCCCTGCTTGTCGGCGTACTGGTCGCCCTGTTGATCATCCAGCAGTACCCCGAGCTGGTGGGCCTGCCCCGCCAGGAAGTCCACCTTCAGGAAGCACCCCGCTACAGCGTCTCGCGCCCCGGCCCCGAGTCCTACGCCGAGGCGGTGAACAGCGCGTCGCCCGCCGTGGTCAACCTCTACACCACCAAAGTGGTGAGCAAGCCGGCGCACCCGCTATTCGACGACCCGCAGTTCCGCCGCTTCTTCGGTGACAACCTGCCTCGCCAGCGCCGCATGGAGTCCAGCCTGGGCTCGGCGGTGATCATGAGCCCCGAGGGCTACCTGCTGACCAACAACCACGTCACCGCCGGTGCCGAGCAGATCGTCGTCGCCCTCAAGGATGGCCGCGAAACCCTGGCTCGCCTGGTGGGCAGCGACCCGGAAACGGACCTGGCGGTTCTCAAGATCGACCTCGACAACCTGCCGGCCATCACCCTCGGGCGTTCCGACGCCATCCGCATCGGCGACGTCGCCCTGGCCATCGGCAACCCGTTCGGGGTCGGCCAGACGGTGACCATGGGCATCATCAGCGCCACGGGCCGCAACCAGCTGGGCCTGAACACCTACGAGGACTTCATCCAGACCGATGCCGCCATCAACCCGGGCAACTCGGGGGGCGCGCTGGTGGATGCCGCCGGCAACCTGGTGGGTATCAACACCGCGATCTTCTCCCGCACCGGCGGCTCCCAGGGCATCGGTTTCGCCATCCCCACCAAGCTGGCCCTGGAGGTGATGAAGGCCATCATCGAGCACGGCCAGGTGATCCGCGGCTGGCTGGGCATCGAGGTGCAGCCGCTGACACCGGAGCTGGCGGAGTCCTTCGGCCTCACCGGCCGCCCCGGCATCGTGGTTGCCGGCATCTACCGAGACAGTCCTGCCCAGCGCGCCAACCTGCTGCCGGGGGACATCATCCTCGCCATCGACGGTGAGCCGGCAGGCGATGGCCGCCGCTCGATGAACCAGGTGGCCCGCACCAAGCCCGGCGAGAAGGTCAGCATCCAGGTGATGCGCAACGGCAAGTTGCTGGAACTGGTGGCGGAGGTGGGCCTGCGCCCGCCCCAGCAGGTGGCACCGGCGGAGAACGACTGAGGCCGCCAGAGTCCGCCCATGAAAAAGCCGAGGTCATGCCTCGGCTTTTTCGTTACCGCTTCGCGATCAGCTTGCGTCCAGGGCATCCAGCAGCGCCTGGTTCTGCTCCGGCGTGCCGATGGTGATGCGCAGGAACTGAGCGATGCGTGCCTGCTTGAAATGGCGCACGATCACGCCCTTTTCCCGCAGCCCCGCCGCGATGCCCGCGGCATCCTTGCCCGGGTGACGGGCGAAGACGAAGTTCGCTGCTGACGGCAGTACCTCGAAGCCACGGGCCTCGAGCGCCGCCACCAGTTGCTCGCGGCTGTGGATGACGCGCTGGCGGGTTTCATCGAACCAGGCGCGGTCATCGAAGGCCGCCGCCGCACCGGCAATCGCCATGCGATCCAGCGGGTAGGAGTTGAAGCTGTTCTTGATCCGCTCCAGGGCCTCGATCAGGTCCGGGTGCCCCACCGCCAGGCCCACACGCAGGCCGGCCAGGGAGCGGGACTTGGACAGGGTCTGGGTCACCAGCAGGTTCGGGTAGCGGTCGACCAGGGCGATGGCGCTCTCTCCACCGAAGTCGATGTAGGCCTCGTCGACCACCACCACCGAGTCCGGGCTGCCGTTCAGCAGGGCCTCCACGGCGTCCAGGGTCAGCAGGCAGCCGGTGGGCGCGTTCGGGTTGGGGAAGATGATGCCGCCGTTGGGACGTGCGTAGTCCTCCACACGGATCTGGAACTGCTCGTCCAGCGGCACCGCCTCGAAGGGAATGCCATAGAGGCCACAGTAGACCGGGTAGAAGCTGTAGGTCACGTCGGGGAACAGCAGCGGGCGACCGTGCTGGAACAGGCCGTGGAAGATGTGCGCGAGCACCTCGTCCGAGCCGTTGCCGACGAACACCTGGGCCGTGGTCACACCGTAGTGGTCGGCGACGGACTGCTTGAGGCGGTCGCTGTTCGGGTCCGGGTAGAGGCGCAGGCTATCGCCCAGCTCCGCCTGCATCGCGGCGATGGCCATCGGCGAAGGGCCGTAGGGATTCTCGTTGGTGTTCAGCTTCACCAGGTTGGCGATCTTCGGCTGTTCACCCGGTACGTAGGGCACCAGTTCCTTGACGAAGGGACTCCAGAACTTGCTCATGCTTATTCCCCCTTGATCCGGTATTCGGCACTGCGGGCGTGGGCGGTCAGCGACTCGCCACGGGCCAGTACGGAAGCGGTCTTGCCCAGCTCGGACGCGCCATCAGCGGAGCAGTAGATGATCGACGAACGTTTCTGGAAGTCATACACGCCCAGCGGCGAGGAGAAACGCGCGGTGCCGGACGTCGGCAGCACGTGGTTCGGGCCGGCGCAGTAGTCGCCCAGTGCCTCGGCGGTGTAGCGACCCATGAAGATGGCGCCCGCGTGGCGGATGTGCGGCAGCCAGGCCTCGGGCTCGGCGACCGACAGCTCCAGGTGTTCCGGGGCGATGCGGTTGGCCACCACGCAGGCCTGGGCCTGGTCGGCGACCTGGATCAGCGCCCCGCGGTTGCTGAGGGAGGTGCGGATGATCTCGGCACGCTCCATGGTCGGCAGCAGCTTGTCGATGCTGGCAGCCACCTTGTCGAGGAACGCGGCATCGGGGCTGACCAAGATGGCCTGGGCATCCTCGTCGTGCTCGGCCTGGGAGAACAGGTCCATGGCGATCCAGTCCGGGTCGGTGTCACCGTCGCAGACCACCAGGATCTCCGAGGGGCCGGCGATCATGTCGATGCCTACCTGGCCAAAGACGTGGCGCTTGGCAGTGGCCACGTAGATGTTGCCGGGGCCGACGATCTTGTCCACACGCGGCACGCTCTCGGTGCCGTAGGCCAGCGCGGCCACGGCCTGGGCGCCACCAATGGTGAAGACGCGGTCGACGCCGGCCACGCAGGCGGCGGCGAGGACGATCTCGTTGATCTCGCCACGGGGGGTCGGCACCACCATCACCACTTCGGCCACGCCGGCGACCTTGGCCGGGATGGCGTTCATCAGCACGGAAGACGGGTAGGACGCCTTGCCGCCCGGTACGTACAGGCCGGCACGGTCCAGCGGGGTGACCTGCTGGCCCAGCACGGTGCCGTCGGCCTCGGTGTAGGTCCAGGAGTCCTGCTTCTGCTTCTCGTGGTACAGGCGCACCCGCTCGGCGGCCTTCTCCAGCGCCTGGCGCTGTTCGGCGGTGATGCGGGTCAGGGCCAGCTCCAGGCGCTCGCGAGGGAGGATCAGCTCCGCCATGGTGGTGGCCTGCACGCCATCGAAGCGCTGGGTGAACTCGACCACGGCGGCATCGCCACGCTCGCGCACGGCCTGGATGATGTCGAGGACGCGCTGGTTGACCGCCTCGTCGGAAACGCTTTCCCAGCTCAGCAGATGATCCAGGTGTCGACCGAAGTCCGGATCAGCGGCATTGAGACGACGGATAGCAATGGGAGCAGTCATAGCGAGCCTCTTGTAAGAATGGCGTTAACTCGGGCGCCGCTAGACTACCAAGCCCACCGTGCGGGCACCCGAGAAAATTCGCTATGACACGGATAGGGCCGGAGCTGCACGCCAGGCCGGCTCCCGAGCGGGAAACGGGCCTGGAGGGCAACGGGTATCAGTGACGGTGTCGCTTCTCGACCGCTTCGCGCAGCGTGTCGATGAGGGCCTGGATGCGTGCGTGCTGCATCTTCATCGAGGCCTTGTTGACCACCAGGCGGGAGCTGACGGTGGCGATGAGTTCCTGGGGTTCCAGGCCATTGGCGCGCAGGGTGTTGCCGGTGTCCACCACGTCGATGATCTTGTCGGCAAGACCGACCAGCGGGGCCAGCTCCATGGAGCCGTAGAGCTTGATCACGTCGACCTGGCGACCCTGTTCGGCGTAGTAGCGCTTGGCGACGTTGACGAACTTGGTGGCCACGCGCAGGCGCCCCTTGGGCTCCGGCGCGCCGACCGCACCGGCGGTCATCAGCTTGCAGTTGGCGATCTTCAGGTCGAGGGGCTCATAGAGCCCCTGCCCGCCGTACTCCATCAGCACGTCCTTGCCCGCCACGCCGAGGTCGGCAGCGCCGTGTTCGACATAGGTCGGCACGTCGGTGGCGCGGACGATCAGCAGGCGAACGTCATCCTGGGTGGTCGGGATGATGAGCTTGCGGCTCTTGTCCGGATTCTCGGTGGGCACGATGCCGGCCTCTGCCAGCAGCGGCAGGGTGTCATCGAGAATGCGGCCCTTGGACAGCGCGATGGTGAGCATGGGGTTCCCTTGTTAGCCCGGCACGCGGCGGATCTTGGCGCCGAGCAGCTGGAGTTTTTCCTCGATGCATTCGTAGCCACGGTCGATGTGGTAGATGCGGTCGATCAGCGTGTCGCCCTCGGCGACCAGGCCGGCGATCACCAGGCTGGCGGATGCACGCAGGTCGGTGGCCATCACCGGGGCGCCCTTGAGCTTCGGCACGCCGGTGACGATGGCGGTGTTGCCCTCGACCAGGATCTGGGCGCCCATGCGGTTCATCTCGTAGACGTGCATGAAGCGGTTCTCGAACACCGTCTCGATGACCGCACCGGTGCCTTCGGCAACGGCGTTCATAGAGATGAACTGGGCCTGCATGTCGGTGGGGAATGCCGGGTACGGCGCGGTGCGCACGTTGACGGCTTTCGGGCGGTTGCCCTTCATGTCCAGCTCGATCCAGTTGTTACCGGTGCTGATGTGGGCACCTGCTTCTTCCAGCTTGAGCAGCACGGACTCGAGGATGGTCGGATCGGTGTCCTTCAGCTTGACGCGACCGCCGGTGGAGGCCGCGGCGACCAGATAGGTGCCGGTCTCGATACGGTCGGGCATCACGCTGTAGCGCGCACCACCGAGGCGCTTCACGCCGTCGATGATGATGGTGTCGGTGCCGGCGCCCTGGATCTGCGCACCCATGGCGATCAGGCAGTTGGCCAGGTCGACCACCTCCGGTTCGCGGGCGGCGTTTTCCAGCACGGTACGGCCGTTGGCCAGGGTGGCGGCCATCATGATGTTCTCGGTACCGGTCACGCTGACGGTATCGAAGAAGAAGTGCGCACCACGCAGGCCACCGGCCGGAGCACGGGCCTTGATGTAGCCGCCGTCGACGTCGATAAGCGCGCCCATGGCTTCGAGACCGCGGATGTGAAGGTCGACCGGGCGCGAGCCGATGGCGCAGCCACCGGGCAGTGCCACTTCGGCCAGGCCGAAACGCGCGACCATGGGGCCGAGCACCAGGATCGAGGCACGCATGGTCTTCACCAGCTCATAGGGCGCGACCAGGGTCTTGATGGTGCTGGCGTCCACTTCGACGCTGAGTTTCTCATCGATGACCGGCTGCACGCCCATGCGGCCGAACAGCTCGATCATGGTGGTGATGTCGTGCAGGTGCGGCAGGTTGCAGACGGTGACCGGGGTATCGGCCAGCAGCGTGGCAGCCAGGATCGGCAGGGCCGAGTTCTTGGCGCCGGAAACGCGGATTTCGCCATCGAGGCGTTGGCCGCCGGTGATAATCAGTTTGTCCATTGGGAGTCTCGTCGCCGGGGGGTCAGGAACGCTCGGCCCAGCCGGCGCGGCTGAAGAATTTCATGGTGACAGCGTGGATGCTGCCGTCGGCGATCCAGGGATTCAGGTGCGAATAGACCTGCTGCTGGCGCTTGACCGGGCTGAGGGCGGCCAGTTCGTCGCTGATCAGGTTCAGCTGGAAGTTGCAACCTTCGCCTTCCACTTCGACCTGGGTACCGGGCAACTTCGCCTCCAGGAGGCTTTTCACTTCTACGGCCTGCATGCTCAACCTCTATCGGCGCCCTGTGCGCGCGGGTCGGCAATGATACAAAAAAGCCCCCCGCCTGCGAACCCCGCGCATGCGGGGCCTGACGGAGGGCTTTCGGGCATCAGTGCTCGAGGGGCAGCAACGCGTCGAGCCCGGATACACCGGCAATCTGCCGCATGTCCTCAGGCAACGCGCGGATGCTGAGAGTCTTGCCGGCCTTGCGGGCATCACGCATGAAGGCCAGCAACAGGGAAAGCCCGACGCTGCTGGACTTCTCCACGCCGGAACAGTCAACCACCAGGGCAGCGGCGGCCTGCTCGCGGATCAGCCTGGCACCGGTTTCACGCAAGGCGGGGCCGCTGCTGTAGTCGAGGACGCCGAGGAGCTTGAGCTCCCCGCCGCTACCCGCAACCAGAGACGCCTCACTCATGACCGGCAGCCTTCTGGCCTTCCTCGGACTGCTTGGCCTTCGCCACGATCTCGGCCCAGCCGTCGATGGTCTTGTTGAGGTCGTTGCCGTTCTTCTGCATGGCGTCGGCGAACTGATCGCGGAACAGCTTGCCGATGTTGATGCCGTTGATGATCACGTTGCGCAGCATCCATTGACCGTCGATGTTCACCATGGTGTAGGAGACGGGGTAGACGGTGCCCTTGCTGTCCTTCACTTCCATACCGACGCTGGTGCGCTCGGGGTCTTCCTGCTTGGCGGGCAGGACGCGGATGTCCTGGTTGTCGTACTCCAGCAGTGCATTGCCGTAGAACTGGATCAGGCTGCGCTTGAAGTTCTCCTGGAAGCGGGTCATCTGCTCCGGGGTAGCCTGGCGCGAGTACTTGACGGTCATGATGCTGCGAGAAATGCCGTCAGCATCCACAACCGGACCCAGGATGCCGTTCAGCGCATCGTAGAAGGCACTTGGGTTGCTGCGGTACTGGGCCTTGTTGGCCTTGAGATCGCTAAGCAGCTTGTCGGTGGTCTGCTGCACCACATCGCGGGCACTCGGTGCCGCATTGGCCAGCAGGGGCAACGCCGCCAGCAGCAGCAACAGGCCGTTTCGCAGGGCTTTGATCATTTCGAAGGTCCTCACTTGGTGTCCTTGTTGACCGTATTGAGCAGGAACTTGCCGATCAGGTCCTCCAGCACCAGCGCGGACTGGGTATCGCGGATGGTGCTGCCGTCCTTCAGCAACTGGTCGTCGCCGCCGACGCTGATCCCGATGTACTTCTCGCCCAGCAGGCCGGCAGTCAGGATGGACGCGGTGGAGTCGGTCGGCAGGTTGTCCACCTTCTTCTCCAGCTCCATGGTGACGCGACCGGTGTAGCTGTCGCGATCAAGGTCGATGGCCGTGACCCGGCCGATGGTCACGCCGGCCATGGTCACCTTCGCTCTGACAGTGAGACCGGCGATATTGTCGAAATGTGCATAAACCTTGTACGTCTCGCCGGCACTGCCGACGGACAGCCCGCTGACACGCAGCGCCAGCAGCAGCAGGGCAAGCAACCCGGCCAGGAGGAACAGGCCGACACCAATTTCCAGGGTGCGGATTTGCATCAGAAATCTCCAAACATCAGGGCGGTCAGGATGAAGTCGAGCCCCAGCACGGCCAACGAGGCATAGACCACGGTTTTAGTCGTTGCGCGGCTGATCCCTTCGGAAGTGGGCTCGCAGTCGTAGCCCTGGAACACGGCGATCCAGGTGGCGACGAAGGCGAAGGCCAGGCTTTTCAGCACGCCATTGAGTACATCTTCTGTGAATTCGACACTGTTCTGCATGTTCGACCAGAACGAGCCGTCATAGACGCCGAGCCAGTCAATGGCCACCATCGCACCGCCCCAGATGCCGACCACATTGAAGATCAGCGCGAGCACCGGCATCGAGATGAAGCCGGCCCACAGGCGAGGCGCAATGATGTACTTGAGCGGGTCGACACCGATCATCTCCAGGCTGGAGAGCTGCTCGGTGGATTTCATGTTGCCAATCTCGGCGGTCAGCGCGGAGCCGGCACGCCCTGCGAACAGCAGCGCCGTGACAACCGGGCCGAGCTCGCGTAGCAGGGTCAGTGCGACCATCTGCCCGACAGCCTGCTCGGACCCGTAGCCGACGAGGATGTTGTAGCCCTGCAATGCCAGCACCATGCCGATGAAGATGCCGGAGACGACGATGATCGGCAGCGACAGCACGCCAACGAAATAAAGCTGCTTGACCAGCAGCTGGAAGCCGGAACCGGTCCCGGTGCGGCCGAACAGGGCGCGCAACAGGAACAGGGTGGAACGGCCGAGCGCCTCGACCACGTCAAGGCCGGCGCGCCCGAGCAGGCGGATGCGCTCGAGCGGGGACTTCTTGCGCATCAATGCTCTCCCAGCAAGTCGTTACGGTAATCGGGCGCCGGGAAGTGGAACGGCACCGGCCCGTCGGGGATGCCCTTCATGAATTGGCGGATCCGCGGATTGTCCGAGTCCATCAGCTCGGCCGGAGAGCCCTGGCCAAGCACCTGCGCATCCCCCACTACATAGATGTAGTCGGCGATGCTCGCGGTCTCCGCCAGGTCATGGGAGACGACGATGCTGGTGATGCCGAGCGCGTCATTCAACAGGCGGATCAGGCGTACCAGAACGCCCATGGCGATCGGGTCCTGGCCCACGAAGGGTTCGTCATACATCAGGATCTGCGGATCCAGGGCGATGGCCCGTGCCAGCGCCACGCGCCGCTTCATACCGCCGGAGAGTTCATCGGGCATCAGGTCGATGGCGCCACGCAACCCGACGGCTTGGAGCTTCATCAGCACGATGTCGCGGATCATCTCCTCGGGGAGCTGGGTATGGACGCGCAGCGGGAAGGCCACGTTCTCGAACACATCCAGATCGGTGAACAACGCGCCGCTCTGGAACAACACGCCGAACTGCTTGCGCATGTCGAAGAGTTCGGAACGGGAAAGCGAGGGCAGGTTCTGACCATTGACCCAGACTTCTCCCGACGCCGGTTTCAGTTGAGCAGCGATCAGGCGAAGGAGCGTGGTTTTGCCACAGCCGGACGGCCCCATGATCCCGGTGACCTTGCCACGGGGTATGCGTATGTCAACGTCGCGAAAAATGCTGCGCTCGCCGCGCTTGAAGGTCAGGCCCTTCAGCTCCACGGCATAAGCGT
>Ga0247725_1001110_pt1 | contig 14858 bp, 19 predicted proteins | sample OKSTACKMCFT3sol_FD_183021 | JGI IMG/M metagenome (GOLD analysis project Ga0247725, IMG submission 183021) | Subsurface sediment microbial communities from gas well in Oklahoma, United States - OK STACK MC-FT3-sol | ecosystem: Environmental > Terrestrial > Deep subsurface > Rock core/Sediment... | reverse complement strand
AGAAGCAGGGCCACAACCCGCAAATCCTGGCCGGCCACAGCGACCCCCGAATGACAGAACGATACATCCGGCTGCGCGAAATCGACGTCGCCCAGGGCCCCGCCCTGGCCAAGATCGCGGCCGATGAACGGTAATCCAGGGCAAAAAGTATTAGACATAAATGCCCTGTCAAATAGACAGATTGCGCTAAGTTATTGATTTATGGACGTTTCCGCACACACACCGATGATGCAGCACCAGAAGTAATTAAATATCTAAGCAACTGATTTATAAAATATTTTTCTGAAATCTGTCTAAGCCGCATTCATTACAAAAACAGCCCTAACCACATATTTTCCGCGACTGTTTGGGGCAGTTTTAGACAGCTAAAGAGCCTCAGTAGCACCACGCCGAAGGGCTACCAAGTAGAGAGTTGAGGGCCTTTCTCTCCCTTGTTACCCCCAAATACAGCAGGCACAAAAAACGGCCTGATGAGTCTCCCATCAGGCCGGGCTTTTTGTGCCCGCAGCAGGTGCGGCGGGCGAACCATCATTGATGCCCTACAGATACGACTTCGCAGTCTCGATAAGCTTCTCAGAATGCGCGTAGATGTCATCGACCCCATTGATTGGTATCCGCGTCTCGGCTTTGTCCTCATCGAACACGCCAAGGTACTTCTGGCTGCGATTGAAGTGCATGCGGCAGATCGGTTTGCGGTTGTTATCATCCAGTAGTACGCCGCAGTAACTTTGATTGTCGCGCATGGCAACACGCTTCACATCGACGGCATGCCGCACGATCGCCTTAACGATCATGAAGCCTTCGATCTCTTCCTCGGTAGTGACGACCTTGTCATCACCTGCAACCTCGGCCTCGACTGCAACCACCTCTGTTTCCTTGACCGGCGCAGCCGCCTGGACAGGCGAACCACTTCCGCTGATCGCGGACTTCAGCCTGTCGTTGGCTTGGTCATTGAGAAACTGCGCAGCAGCCTTGCGAGTCAGCTCGCCAAAAAGCTCGCGCACCTTCTGGGTTACAGCTCCTTCGTATACGCGAGACGCCACGAACTTGACGAAATCCTCATCAGGATTGGTGAGCAGCCCTGTCAGCAGCTTCTTGATCTGGCTAACGTACTTCAGCTCACCCGCCGCATTCACAATGGACTCGACGTCAAAGGCCGTCTTGGTCAGTTTCAGCAGCTCGGGCACCACATGCTCATCGATGTCGAGCAGGTCCAGCTCCAGAAACGGCTTCTCATCCATCTTGTTCGGCGCGTCCAGGTCAGTGAAGAACTTGTAGACCTGGCCATTGGTGAGAATGGCAATGCGAGCATTGGTGACGTGGAAGTATCGGAACAGCTGACTGGCATGGTTCAGCGAGAGCGGCTCGCCGATTTTCTTGCACTCCATGAGGATCTGGATCTCGCCGCCCTTCAGGATGGCGTAATCGATCTTCTCACCCTTCTTGGTACCCACGTCGCACACATACTCCGGCGTCACTTCAGCCGGGTCGAACACGTCATACCCCAGAACTGAGTGGATGAACGGCATCACGAATGCGTTCTTGGTAGCCTCCTCAGTCTGGATAGATGACCCCTGCTGGCGAATCTTCACCGACAGGCTGTTAAGTTTTTCTGCAAACTCCATTTCAGCCTCCTAGCCGAGCAAAACAGTGATCCTAGCCTAGCTCAATCGCACTTTGACATACGTGCAACAACAAAACCGCCGTCAATTCCTCAGCGCACAACCAACAACCCGTCCAGACTGGTCGTGAAGCTTCGGCTCATCATCTCCCGCTTCATCCCCCAGCCCGGCGTGGGTGGCACAACGCCAGGGCGCAGCGTCCCCCTGCCCCACTTCGCATTCACGGCATCCAGCACCGCCATCACCCGGCGGGAGGCCTCCGACTGTGTCGGGGCGAACAGGTCGTCGGTGTACTCACCTCGGTGACACAGATCAAGCAGCAGCACCTCGGCCTTGCTGAAAGCAAAGCCGGGCCGGTATATCTGTTCTAGGCCAGCCAACGCAGCATGACTTATCAGCCGGGTGTCGTCGCTGGGATAAGGCAGCTCGCACAATACTCCCCGGGCGAACTTCGGCTCGTCCGGATTGAACATGCCGGTACGGATGCTCACGCGCACGCGCTTGCACACGGAACCCTGCTGCCGCAGCTTCTCGCAGGCCCTGGCCGCATAGGTGGCCACCGCCTCCCGGATCGGCTCCAGATGCTGCAGCCGCGAACCGAAGGAGCGACTGCAGCAGATCTCCTGCTTCGGCGGCGCCACGCCATCCAGCTCCAGACAGGCGGTGCCGCGCAGCTCGCGGGCTGTCTTCTCCAGCACCACGTTGAACTGCTTGCGCAGGGTCCAGGCATCGGCCGTGGCCAGGTCCCAGGCGGTCTGGATGCTCATGGCGCCGAGCCTCTCGGTCAGACGGCGGCCGACGCCCCACACTTCGGAGACCGGCACCGCGCGCAGCAGCTTTTCGCGGCGTTCCGGATCACGGATATCTACTACTCCGCCTGTCTGCCTCTGCCAGCGCTTAGCGGCGTAGTTGGCCAGCTTCGCCAGCGTCTTGCTCGGACCAATGCCCACTCCGGTGGGGATGCCGGTGCCGGCAAGGACCTGAGCGCGAATCTCCCGGCCCAGCGGCTCAAGATCGCCAGGGATTCCGGTTAGCTCGGCGAAGGCCTCGTCGATGCTGTACACCTCCAGCGCCGGCACCAGGCTCTCGATGATGGTCATCACCCGCTCGCTCATGTCACCGTACAGCGCGTAGTTCGAGCTGAAAGCCATGCCGCCAGCCGCCTCGTAGCGCTTCCTGATCTGGTGCCAGGGCTCGCCCATCTTCACGCCCAGCGCCTTGGCCTCGGCCGTGCGGCTCACCACGCACCCATCGTTATTGCTCAGCACCACGATGGGCGTGCGAGCCAGCTCCGGTCGAAAGACCCGCTCGCAACTACAGTAGAACGAGTTGCAGTCGATCAGGGCGAAGGCGCGCTCAGCCACTGGCGCGCCCTACCCGGCACAGGCCGATGTACACGCCCCAGATCTGGAACTCCTCGGACTCCATGATGTAGCGCGGTGAATACTGCGGGTTGGCGGACAGCAGGATGACCTGGTGCTTGTCGCCGCCGAGGATCTTCAGCAGGGGCTCGCCGTTCACGCAGGCCACCACGACATCGCCGCGGCGTGGCGTGAGCGCCTTGTCGACCAGCACCAGGTCGGCATCATGGATGCCCAGCCCCTGCAGGCTGTTTCCGGCCACGCGCACCAGGTAGATTTGCGGGCGATGCAGACCGAACAGCTCGTCCAGCGAGATGCGCTGCTCGAGGTGATCCTGGGCGGGGCTTGGGAAGCCGGCCGGGATGGACGGCAGAAAGAAGGGAATGGTGACCGACGAGGGCGCGACGGGGCCGAGGATGGTAACGCTGTCCACGGTTGAATGCCTGATTTAACTGTATATTAATACAGTATTGTCGAATCAGACGGCCGTCAATGTAGAGCGACAGGAGGTGGGAGGATGTGCGGGAGGTTCGCCCAGTACCGAGGCATGCGGGACTATCTGCGGGAGCTGGACAGCGAGCAGGAGGTGATCGGCCTGGCTGGTGACGAGCCGATCGAACGCTACAACGTAGCGCCGAGCACGCAGGTGCAGCTGCTGCACAGCACGGCCGGCGGCCTGGTGGTAGCAGCGGTGAGGTGGGGATGGATGCCGCACTGGGCGAAAGGGAAGATGCCGCCGCCGATTAACGCCCGGGTGGAGAAGGTGGCCACGGGCGCTTTCTTTCGACAAATCTGGCCACACCGGGGACTGGTGGCGGCAGACGGCTGGTACGAGTGGGTGAAAGACGAAACCGACCCGAAGCACAAGCAGCCCTACTTCATCCGCCTACGAGACGGCGCGCCCTGCTTCTTCGCCGCGATCGGCCAATATCCGCAGGATGGCCGCGAGCCGCGCGAGAGCGACGGCTTCGTGATCATCACCGCCGACGCCGAGGGCGGCATGGTCGACGTGCACGACCGGCGCCCGGTGGTGCTGGCCCCAGACCTGGCGCGCGAGTGGTTAGACCCCGCCACCACGCCCTTGCGCGCAGAGCAGCTGCTGTTACATCAAGGCCGACAGGCCAATGACTTCGAATGGTTCAAAGTCGATAAGGCAGTAGGGAACGTGCGCAGCCAGGGCCCGCAGATAATTCGGCCGATTGCGCGAGATGAGCACACGAAAGAGAGTCGCCCGCTCGGCAGGAACGACAAACGGTGAAACCCACAGCCTGCGCGGCACGCCGTCGAGGAACTCAGAACAACTCACAATCCACCCACAAGTTATCCACAGAATGCGCGCCAGCAGAGGGCTTTATTGGCCAGGCGCAACGGATATACTGAAATCGCAGGCTCAAGGCTTGCGGGGTAGTGACGCAGATAAAAAAAACCGAGAGGGCGGCAACCCTCTCGGTCTTCTCCAGTCTGCGGCGGCGATGGTGAATCTGGACAACCAAATCCGCTGTGCACGCGCGCACTGTGCTTACGTATACACGCTAGTAAACATTAGCACGCGCTAACCACATCACCAATATCCAGCCATCACCTTAGGGCTGAATATGAATAATCTCCTGATAGTGCTTCTGATTGAAGCACTGAGGGTGGCACAGCTGCTACTGCAGTTGTTGCTTACCAGCTGAATCAGAGGGCGCTTACGGGCGCCCTCTGCTTTTGTTGCCTAGACGCCCCATTCCTCGGCAGCACTCTCGAAACCTACCCACTTCCCCTCCCGATCCAGCCAGCGATCCGCCATCATCCTGACGGAATTGCAGGCCGCATTGCAGCCCCCATGCGCGCTGCAACAGCTTGCAGAATCTCCGGCAAGAACTCGGTCGGCACGGTGAATGGATCGCTCAGCACATTGGCCAGGCGGGATGGACTCACCAGAAGCGCGCCCGGCGGGATCGGCTTGGCCTGGTAGGTACCACGCTCATCGAAGCTCACCAGCAGCCGCATATCCAGCAACTGCTCCAAGCCAAAGCGCTCAACCGGCGACCCCGCGTGGGCCTGCGCCGTGGGGGCAGTCACTCGCTGCAACCAAGCCTTGTACTCAGTGGCTACATCAGGCCTGCAGTAATCCGCTGCTCGGTCAGCACCCACCACGTCAATCATCCACAGCTCGCGGGTACCGCGCTTCAGTCTGCGCTTGTGCCGCTCTGCCAAGCTGCGTACGAGCCGATCGGAGCTGCCCAGCCCGAGCGCCGTACTCAGATTGCCGGCGCTGAACCACATCTGCTCACCGTAGTGCGCGACCAGTACATTGCAGCCACGCAAACCGAGCTGCTCTATCGCAGGCTCATCATTTGCCCGTTGCGGCTGAGCATGGGCGCGACGCTCCATCTCTATGAAGTAACGCCGCGCCATACGACCCTGCTCGTTGTTTTCCACCATCGACAACTCTTTGGCCATGTCGAGGGTGAGGTGGTAGTCAACGCTACGGCGGTCGCCGCCACGGCCATTTTTGATTTCACTTTTTAGTGAAACCATAGAGAAGTCCTGATTTTCCTCGAATCCGTACTGGCTGATGCGCTGCTTGATCCAATCCGAGAACTGCCTGCCGTTCTTCAGGAACACATGCAGCTCACGCCCATCGCACACCTGCGCGGGCCGCCCACCGATAACACCATCAAACACTCGTACCAGCTGTTGCGCACCACTCTGTACCGCCGTAGTATTTCCCATGTGAATCGCCTCGAAATGATTTACACCGAAGCCCTGGCCTGCCCGCCGGGGCTTTTCTTTTTGGCAATCATGCCGCTTCCTGCTGCAGCTTGGCCTGCTCCAACCGGAATACGATCTCTGCGTTCTGACTGCGCCGATTTGCTGTGGCCTGCTCCTTCAGCCACTCCTTCAATTGCTCTGGCAACCTGACTACTACCTGCGGATCCTGCCGACTCATAAGCACACCTCCGTTATATGACGGTGATAGATATATAACGGTGATTCATTGCCGTCAATAGCACGGTGATGCATCCTCATGTTCCGTTCACCGGAACAGTCACGAATGAGCAGAGCCGACCCGCAATTCAACCTCCGCATCCCGGCCGATCTGAAAACGCAGATCGAAGAGGCAGCACGGCTCAACAAACGATCTGCAACTGCCGAGATTGTTGCTCGCCTGCAGGACAGCTTTCGCCAGACGGAGGCCCCCGTCACACCGGCTCTGCAGATGCTGCGAAAACTCCACGAAGAGAGCGCCGCTCGCCTGGCAGAGTTGAGGGCGATCAGAAAACCCACCGCGATGGAACAGGTGGAGCTGGAGCACGAAGAACGCGCTGCCAAGAACCTCAGGCACACCATTGCTCGAAGCCTGCAATTTCTGACTGATTCATTTCCTCAGAAGGAAGATCCAGAAACGGCAGAAGAAATAGAGCTCGGGGTAATCGATTACGAGCTGCACCGTGCCACCCCCTCCTCTACAGCCAAACGCCCTCTGCGCAAAACAGGCCGCCCCTTGGGGATGGACCAGGCCGAGTGGGAAGAACTCAAAGCAGCAGAGCGCACGAAGCCAACCAGATAGCTGCCCTGCCAAGGCGCAGCCAGAAATAATCCTGCGCAAGTCTTGCAACGGTACGAACAAGACCGCAGCAGCCGGCCCGGGTGTTAGCGCACCCTGGCCGGCTGCTCTCTTCATTGCATGAGTGAATCGTAGGAGGCCTCGCAGGCCTGCCCCCTCACTCGGTTGTCGTCGGCGGTGGCAGCATAGAATCCAGCAGCCGCTCCAAGCCGGCCGAGCAGGTCGGCACGCATTCGGGCGCCGGCTTCTGCTGCCGCGCTGAGCTGGGCAGTGATGGCATCACCGCACTGGCGGGCTCGCTGCTCAGTCTCTGCGTATCGTTGCTGCAGGCGCCGCAGAGCATCACCAGCCCGAGCAGCATCGCCTTGCGCCTGACCAAGTTTCCCTTGAGCATCTTTCTCTACCCCTTCGGCCGCCACCTGGCGGCGCTTCGTTTCAGCCAGAGCCACCACCGCCGCCCGGCGATCACGCTCGGCTACCTCGGCGCGGTAGTCACTGTGTGCTGCCTGCTCGGCCACCAGCTCGCCCCGCAGATTCGCCAGACGCAGCTCCTCAACCACTGTCCACAGTCCAAGGACAAACGCCAGCCAGGCCCACAGCGGGACCACCCTCACCCACGCCATCACCGCACCACCTCCAGCGCCAGGGCATAGTTCCTCTCCCACTTCTGCCGCAGCTCAGCTCGCTTCTGGGCGGTGCCGCGGGTGAAGGCGCCGGGGCGCCAGGTACGCAGATACAGCTGCCAGGCGCCCTCCTCGTCACCGAGGCCCGGCAGTCTGGCCGGATCGGTGTAGAGCAGCAGGCGAGCGAGGCCAGCCGCCAGCACATCGTCGTGCTCGATCGCTTCCCAGACGGCACGCGGCTGGGCCGGCACGCCACGCACGGCGCACAGCCCGCGCGCCAGGTCCTGCACATCCTGGTTATGGAAGCCGAGCAAGCCGGCAACCATGCCGCCGCTCTGCTCCCCCTGCCACAGTGAGCGCGCCGGGCCATTGCCGTGCTGGCGGCGGTGCTTGAGTTCGGACTCCTGCAGACCGATCGCCAGCAGCATCAGCTCGGCCTGCGGGCTGGTCATCTTCGCTGGCAGCTGCAACAGCGCCTCGGCCAGGGGGCCATTGCGTAGTTCTCGTGGCGTCATGGTGACTCCTGAAATGAGAAAGCCCGCACTCAGCGGGCTTTAGTTGTGGCGTATTGGCGCCTATGCTCTGCCCAACATTCACGCACGGAGGCGTAACACATGGGGCTCACAGTCAAACGGCTGCCTGGCGAGCAGAGCCGCATCGAGGTGAAGCCAGGCACTACGCCGGCGGAACTTCTTGAGGCGCTGAAGCAGGGCATAACCATCACCCTGATAGAGCACACCAGGGGTGGTGCCCGGCTTCGGATTGACGCGCCGGATAGCCTGAGCATCCACAGGCCGCCGGCTGGGCTGGATGAGCCTGACGCGGCGCCCGGGCTGGACTACAGCCTATGGCACGGGCAGCCGCGCTAGTAGCTGAACGCGAAGGCGAACAGGCGCACCTGCAGGGCAACCGACGTGGTGCCGACAGTTTTGGTCAACCGAACCGAAGGCTGATAGAGGGGGCGGGAAATATCCGCACCGTTCTGCCATGTGCTGGTGTTGAGGTAGCTGTCGCTGAAGCTCGACGTCGTACCGTTCACATCGACCTCGACCACGAACGAATTGTCGGGCTGCTTGGTCGCTTTGATGGAGGCACTGCAGCGGAGACCAGCAGCAACAGCAACCCCCGTATCGTGGTACTTCACCGCACCGCTGGTATCGCAGTAACGGATGCGCCAGTTGGTGCTGGTGGTGCGCTGGTAAATCAGCTGCATCGCGCCGACATTGGTCGGATTGGATACGAACGGATGGCCTTCTGGACCGAAGTCCATCAGCACCACGAACTCCTGAGCAGACGTACTCAACGCCGGTACATACAGCACTCCGCGCGCGGCGAAGCCCGAGATGTCGGCCCGAGCCACCGTAGCCGGAGCACTTATCAGGTCGTCAGTCCATACCTCGTTCGACTCCCCGTACTTGAGAATCGACAGGCCGGTTGCGTCCGTGCCTGTGTTCAGCTGCAGCATGTTGGTGTTGGCGGTTGGTCGTGTTATCCCGGCACCCGCAGTGCCGCTGGACGAACCAATCCACCCACCCCCTTCAACCAACGAACCGTTGAACGCAGTGGTTATAGCGGCGGCCACAGGCGATGCGCAGAACACCGACAGCGAGAACGCGCTCATGTCCTGCTGCACCGTTGTCATACGCCAGCGGCCATCAATCAGCCCCTGCAGCACATCGCCACCGCCCTGCACTTCGACCCATCCATCCCCTGGGCTAAAGGCATACTGCTTGCTGGTGTCGGTCGGCAGCCCCAGAAGCGCCGCCAGCGGCGAGAGCTCCGCTAGAGTTCGAGAGTTCATGACCACACCACCAGTGCAAGTTGTTCCGGCGTTTCAGCGGCCAGAGCGGCACGCTCCAAGCGGTGGCGTTTGCCAGTGAGCGCACCGTATAGGGTCGCGTAGGCATCCGATTTCCCACGAATCTTGGCGATCAGCTCGGGCATCGTCTCGGGCACCTCGGCGCCCTCATTACGCTCAGCCAGCATCGCTGTCAGGCAAGGCGTAGCCCCAGCGCCAGACTCATAAGCGTCTGCCTCCCGCAGTTGAAGCGCCCAACCCTCTCGCTCAGCCTTCGGATACTGCTGCTCAAGCGCGAGAAACTCGACCTGGTAGGCGGAGTTCACGCGCGAAAGCACTATGCCTCGCGCAGATACCATCGAAATACTAAGCATCTCCGCCCCCTACTCCAGTAGGCTGGCCAAGCCCCGCGGGGTCCAACTTCCACGATCCACGGAAATCGCCGTAGCTCGCAAACAGGTCATCGAGAACGCTCTTATCCACCTCCCAGTATGGGAGGCCGAGCGGGACCGCCTGAGCAGCCGCCACAGCAAACTCGGCGCCATCACCAATGCACGCGTAAGCCATCGGTCTATCGTCAGGCTGAAAAATGATGTAGCGGCTCATGACTTCCCTCCGAATACGGCGACATTTAGACCCGCAACGTCAATCGCCTTTGTGCCGTCATAAGCAATAGTCTGCAGCCGAACACCTGACGTAGATCGCGAGTGCTCGACGCAAATCAGGCCATTGTTGATGTTGATGGCGGCCGGCGCGGATGTGCCGACAGCCGAAAAGTTGGTGTTATCCATCCCGGTAGCGAAGTTGACTGTGTAGTCGCAGACCCCGTTGTCGGTGATGCTGTTCACGTTGTAGCTATCGCGGATAGCCACGGTTCCGGTTCCGGTGAAGTTGACCCACGCAGTGCAGAGCTGCTTGGGGTTAGGCGCTGCTGAATTTGCCCATACCGGGACACCCCCGACACGGGTCAACACCTGCCCCTCGCTGCCTATGCCGAGCCTGGTCGGAGCCCCACTCGCGCCCCCGACAATCAGGTCTCCGGCGGTCGTCATCGGGTTGGCCATCTTGCCGCCGATCTGACCCTCGAGGTCAGCCACCACGGCAGCCAGCTCGGCGTCCGTTACAGCATCCGCCACCTCGAACGTCGAGAACCGCAGCACTACCAGCTCCGATCCAACAACCACGCCATCGCCGCTGGCCAGTACCACGTTCTCACCGTCGGTGGCGGTGTAGTGGGTCGGCGCCAGGGTGGAGCCGCCCAGGATCACGATGATGCCGCCCACGGTGTAGCCGCCTGGCACCTCGAACGAGGTCTGCCCGTCGCTGGTTGCGGCCAGCGGCACGATGTCGAACGCCGCCTCGCCACCAGAGATGTCATCGAGCAGCGCAATCGTGCCCGACTTGTTCGGCAGCGCATGCGTGCGTGCCGCGGTCAGGCCGCTGGCATCCAGCATGCCGAGCCCCACGCGGAATGCCGCGCGCAGCGTACCGGCCAAGTTAGAGAGAAAGTGCATTGGCCAGGTCTCAGCTCGGAATGACGTAGGTGACCAGCAGGCGTGCCGCACCGGCGCCGGCGCCGCCGGCCGAGTAGGTGGCAATCAGATCCTCGGTGCTGTTGTTGGCCTCCAGGCCAGGGGTCACCTCGAAGATGGTGCCGGCCGCCGCAGTCAGGTCCACCTGCGTGCTGCCCAGGTACTTCGACAGCGTGCCGGGGATGCCGATCGACAACGAAGGTGCGCCGTCGAATGACTCGTCGATGATGACTTGCACTCGCTCCACGACGGCATTGGCCGGCAGGGTGAACATCGCCACCGGGCTGCTGGAGCCGAACACCAGGTCAGTGGTGTCGGTGGCCTGCATGTTGGTCGCCGAGGCAGAAGCCACCCAGGAGAGATTGCCCGCGCCATCGGTCTGCAGCACGAAGTTGGCGGTGCCGTAGTTGGCCGGCAGCTTGAAGTCCAGGTCCTGGGTCATGCCGGTGGCTGGCCGGCTGAGTGTCAGCTTCCAGTCCGCGCCACTTCCGGCAGCATCCTCGTTCAGGGTCAGGCTGTCGCCAGAGGCCTCGATGGTGCTACCCACCAACGGCGCATCGGCGCTGTCGGCGGCGTTGCGGGCGCGGATCTTCCCACCAGCGGACTTGAGCAGCAGGCCGTTGATACCCAGTTGAAACTTCGCACCCAGGGTGCCGAGCAGATCGAGAAAGCGCATGAGTTATCCCTCAGTGCAGGTTGAGCAGAATCTGGCCGGCGCCGGTTGTGGCGCCCGCACCAGGGGTGATTTCGAGGTAAATGGCAGAGCCAGCCGGCATTTGCGCGGCGGGTGTTGTTTCGAAGGTGGCCACAAGGGCCGGGGCGTTCTGGTCAGCCGCCATCAGCACCTGGCCATCCTGGGTGCGCAGCACCAGCTGGGCGCCGGCGCCATCGAACGGCTGCTGGATCACCAGCTGCAGGTCCGCCAGCAGCGCAGGCCCGTCGAAGGTGTGCACCAGCATTGGCGCCGCATCGCCGTAGGCGAAGCTCACCGCCGGTAGGGCGCTGCCAGACTGGCCCGGCCGGCCAGCAGGCCCCTGCGCACCGACTGCCACCACGGCAACCGCGGCAACCTCTACCAGCACGGCCACCTGCTGCTGCAACTCGGCCGAGCCGCTGGCCTGGGTGAGTACGATCAGTTCAGCACCCATTGCAGCAACCACCGGCAGCAGGCCCGCCCGTCAGGTAGGTAGTTACTGCGCCATCGCTGAAGGTGATGCCGAAGCTATAGCGCCAAGCGCCGGTGAGCCGTTCGGTCTGCGCCGGCGTGAGAGCGCGGGTCACAAGCCCGAAGGTATCCACCGCAAGGCCTTCATCGTCCTTGAGGGCGAACAATGCATTACCGGCTGAGTCCGTGAAGTTCATCCAGGCCGAGCAACCAGCCAGGTCGATGGGCTGCCGATAAACCAGCTGGCCGCCCGCCGGCGTACCGCCAGCGGCGGACAGCGGGTTGATGCGCAGACTGTCGGCACTTAGCCGCTCGGCGAGCCACGGTAGCTCTCGGCCAGGCTCCCGGTTGATGGCCGCAAAGCCCGAAACACCGCGCACCCATACCGGCCAGTCCAGCGCCAGGCCGTGGCCTGGCACATCAAGCACCGCGGGCGCTCCGCTAATGCTCTGAATGGGGTGATAAACCAGGGTTGGCTGCATGAGCCGCACGGTGTCGCGGTAGGTGTCGCCGGGGACAATGGCGAGATCCTGTTTCACAGGTAGCATGCCGCGCTCCTTGGTCAGGCCGGGAAGGTAAAGGCCACGAGGCGTTCGCCGCCGTCTGCCCAATCACTGCTGGAGATTGCCCACTGGTAGCCAACAACCGGCGTACCGCTGATGACATCGTCGAAGGTGGTGGCATCCGCCACCGCGAGGGCGCCCACGCCTTCCACATCCAGGCTCTCGATAACGCTGTGTGCAAAGTCGCCATCCAGCACCAGCGTGAACTGCAGGTTGCCGCCGCTGGCGTACTGGTACAGCACGCGCACAGGGCAAGGCCCCACGGTGGGAACCTCGATGGCAACCGGTGTAACGGTGCCCACAGGCTCATCGTTCTGCATGTAGTAGCCAGCGGCGGTTGCGCCAACATGCACGCCCACGCGCAGCGAGCCGGCCGGCACGGGGTTTTCCAGGGCGTATACGCGCGCCTGCAGGTCGATCAGGCTGGCCGCTTGCGCCGTCAGCTGCGCGAACATCGACGACAGCTGCCCGGCAGTCAGAGGGCAGTAAATAACGCTGCCGGCCGGCCAGGCCCGCACCACGGTCGCCTCCTGGCCGCGCACCAGGGTTGCAGTGCCATCAGCCACGCTGGCCGCTACCACCTCCCACAGCGAGGCCTGGGCGCCCAGCGCGTTGCTGATCATCAGCATGTAGTCGCCGTCAGGCAGGGTCAGAGCAACAGAGGTAGCGTCGGCGGCAAGCTCAATCGCCTGCTGCCAGTTGTTGATGAAGTTCATGTTGAGCCCTCAAACGAACATCACGGCGATGCCGTCGGTTTCATTGGTGTCGGTCGCTATCGCGTGCTCTACCGGGTGGTAAACGGCGTTCGGCCTTTCCAGATCGCGGAGATGAAGCTGCGCATGCGGCCATGCGAGGATGATTTCGCGGCGCTGGGCGGCCACTTCCTCCATGACCACAGCGGCGGCTGGGGCAACCGAGCATGACCAGCCAATGCCCTGAAAGGTGGCGCCGATGCTGTCGGCGTCACGCTGCGTGGTTCCAACGGGCATTTCCGAGGCGTATTGCGGAGTGCCCACCCCGGATGTAGTAGCCGGCGCGGCTGCCTGGGTGGACGGCCATGGTCCGCCCTTTTCGGCAGTGGCGCCGGAGGGCTCAACAGACGCCCCACCGTCAACAAGCGCCGGCAGCGTCAGCGTGGTGTTGGATCGAGCAGGTCCAAACCCATGCACGTTCTGGGTGCCACCGACCCAGGCATATGCCCAGTGCTCCCCTGCCGAGAGGGGCGGCAGTGTGGCGGTGTGGTTGACGCTGTACGCCTTCTGGTTGTGAACACTGGCTATCGGCGTTCCGTTCTGCGTCAGCTCAATGGTCTGGGAGATCAGCTCCCGAATGGTTCGGCTGACGCTCACAACTACGGGCGTTGTCTCCGTCCAATCTGGCGGCATGATTGCCACCCCATCTCCGCTGGCTGTCAGCTGCCCAGCAGCTGCGCCCACCCACGCGGGCATGCTGCCCTCGTAGTGGTAGGTGGTGTTGTAGGCAAACTCATGCAGCACGCCATCGCCATCGAACTGCAGGCGGATGATTCGCCCGGTGCGGCCAGAGGTCGCCTCGACATCACCACGCCGGAAGGTGGCATAGCTGGCAAAGCCGTTCGTTCTCTCGCTGTCGGTTTCCTCCAGCGCCACCAGCGTCGCCGTTACGATGCCACCGCCCACCGGGTACTTGGGCACGGCAGGGCCATCTGGATACACCGCCCCCTGAAGCTCGGCACGCGGCAGAAGGGACCGATAGGCAAACAGGGTGTTGAGGTTGGAGACCCCGGGGTGCGTGGTAGACCAGGTACCGCGCACCTGCGCCTGACTCTTGTATACGCTCAGGCTGGCAGCGGGCAGCTCCCCATCGTCCGTCATGTTTATGGCCAGGAAGCCGGATGGCAGATCCGGCGCTGTGGGCAGTGCAAGGCGCATGAGCGCGAGCGAGCCCGTGTTGTTCACCGTCTCCAGCGAGTAGAAGCGCGAGCCAGCGGTGGACTGTTGAATGTCGGCACAGGTGATAGTGAGCACAACTGGCTCAACCGGCGCTTCACCGATCCGCCCGAACGGGCGGCAATTCAGCCCCATAGTGAATGGAGCGCCGGCCGCCGGTGCCGTTGAAATAACCGGGCGGATCAGCCAGGGCGTGCCATTGCCGTGGATATACAGCCAGCCGCCCACGTTTCGACCGAACAGGCTGCCGCTGCGCTGAACCATGGCGTAGTTCTGCCACACCCGGCCCAGGGCTCGCTCTGAGGCCAGCTCCTCGGGCGCCAGGTCAACAGGACCAGCAGCAGGATGGCGCACCACCTGAAGCACGCCCGAGTCCCCGGCAAAACCAACGTCATAACTTGCCGGCAGTGCAAAGCGCACACCGCCCACTTCGACCGATCGGTTGCTGATGTTCCCGCGGATCAGACCGTGGATGGTGTGCCCGAACATGCGCACCTCATCCAGCGGGTGAAGGTGACTGTCGATCACGGGGTGGGCACCGGCGGCTTGGGATTGGCGAAGATCTGCACCACTTCGTCGGCATTGGCATCCACCTGCTCGATCTGCTTGATGGGCTTGACCCGGAAGCTCAGGAGCCCGTCCGAACTGGTAATAGTTATGTCGTCCCAATACGTGCGGTCGGAGTATTTGATTTCGGTGATGGGGCTGGCGAT
>Ga0247725_1001107_pt1 | contig 14888 bp, 9 predicted proteins | sample OKSTACKMCFT3sol_FD_183021 | JGI IMG/M metagenome (GOLD analysis project Ga0247725, IMG submission 183021) | Subsurface sediment microbial communities from gas well in Oklahoma, United States - OK STACK MC-FT3-sol | ecosystem: Environmental > Terrestrial > Deep subsurface > Rock core/Sediment... | reverse complement strand
AAATCCTCCCCCCAGAGGGGGAGGAGGCCGAAGGCCGGAGGGGGAAGTCCTGCCGAGCCGGCTTCTTCCCCCTCCGTCGGCTTCGCCGACACCTCCCCCGCTGGGGGGAGGATTTGGTCCGCTCACCACCCAAAGCTGACCTTCGGAATATCTGCTTCTGGCGCTCGCGCATGACAGCCCGCCATCAGAGCGACTGAACCCCGAAAACAAGATCGGCGCCGGATGCGATTCCGGCGCCGATTTAGCTTCGGAGCACCTAGGGGGCACGGCCCCGAAGCGCCGCCGTCCGACGTCGAACTGGCGATGACGTCGAGCGGCGGTAGGCTCCTGCCTGGACCGCAAACAGAAGAGCCTGAAGACACACTGCGCCTGTCCGTCCGGGCCAGCTTTGATCCCGCGCAAATCCCGATACGAAAGCGGCGCCGGAGGGGCAGCTCCGGCGCCGTGATCGCGTCCTAGGGATTGAGGTGGGAGAATACCCTAGGGCGCAACCGCCTCGGCCCCTGGGCGACGCGGATCGGCGCCGCCCAGAAAGAGACCATTGTCGATCATGATCGACTGGGCGGAGCCCATGGTCTCGTCCGAGGTTATCGGGTGGCCCATCGCCTTCAGCAGGGCCACCGTGTCGGGATTGAAGTTCGGCTCGACGCGCAGGGTGTCGCTGGCGTCCTGGAAGATGCGCGGCTGGTGCGTGGCCTCGGCGACGTTCAGCTTGAAGTCGACGGTGTTGACGATGACCTGCAGCACCGTGTCGATGATGGTGGCGCCGCCGGGCGTACCGGTGATCAGCCAGGGCTTGCCGTCCTTGAAGATCATGGTCGGCATCATGGTCGACAGCACCCGCTTACCCGGCTCCAGCGCGTTGGGCGGCAGCGGCTTGCCCGCCTTCCGGGCGCGCCAAGCGGCCTCGTGGGCGTAGTTGTTCATCTGGTTGTTCAGCACGAAGCCCGCGCCCGCCACCATCACGCCCGAGCCGAAGTCGGCGCCCAGGGTGTAGGTGTTCGACACCGCGTTGCCCTCGGCGTCCGCCACCGAGAAGTGGGTGGTGTTGTGGCTCTCGAACGCCCAGGGATCGCCGACGCCCAGGTCCTTGGCGGGCGTGGCCCTGTCCGGGTTGATCCGCTTGGCGCGCTCGGCGCCGTAGACCTTGGACGCGAAGCCGCCCAGCGGGACCTTCACGAAGTCGGTGTCGCCCAGATACCGCGCGCGGTCGGCGTAGGCCATCTTCATGGCCTCGGCCTGCAGGTGCAGGGTCTTGGCCGAGCCGAGCCCCGAGGCCTTCAGGTCGAAGGTCTCCAGGATGTTCAGCATCTCCAGCAGCGTCGCGCCGCCGGCGCTGGCGGGCGGCGAGGTCATCACCGTCAGGCCGCGATAGCTGCCGATCAGCGGCTTGCGGATCACGGCCTTGTAGGACGCCAGGTCCTCGGCGGTGATCAGGCCGCCATGGGCCTTCATGTCGGCGGCGAAGCGCTGGGCGATCTCGCCGCGATAGAAGGCGTCCGCGCCCTTGTCGGCGATCTGTCGCAGCGACCAGGCGAGATCCGGCTGCTTCAGGGTCTCGCCGGCGCGGTAGAGCGCGCCGTCCGGCTTGTAGAACGCCTGCTTGCCCGCCGCGCTCTCGGACAGGCGCTGCTTGCCCCAGCTGAACACGAAGGCCTCGTCGGGCGACAGCACGACGCCGTCGGCGGCCAGGCGATAGGCCGGCTCGACCAGGGTCTTCCACGGCAGGCGGCCGTACTTCTGGTGAGCCAGATAGAGGCCCGCGACGGTCCCGGGCACGGTCGGCGCGCGATAGCCCTTGGAGGCGACGTCGTCGATCTCCTTGCCGTCCTGGTCGACGAAGGTGTCGAGCTTGGCGGCCTTCGGCGCGACGCCGCGATAGTCGATGAAGATGGTCTCGCCCGTCTTGGCCAGATGGACCATCATGAAGCCGTCGCCGCCGATATTGCCGGCGCGCGGCAGGGTCACGGCTAGGGCGAAGGCGGTGGCGACCGCCGCGTCCACGGCGTTGCCGCCCTGGCGCAGGATGTCGGCGCCGACCTTGGTGGCGATCGTGTTCTGGCTGACCACCATGCCCTTCTCGCCGACGACCGGCGAGTGAATGCTGGGATACTCGAGAAGCTGCTTCTTCTGCGCCCAAGCCTCGCTGGAGGCGAGCGGCGCGGCCGCGATGGCCAGGGCCGCCAGGCTGGCGGAAACGAACCGGAAGAAGGTCATGGGCGGCCTCATGCGAGCACGCGGAAAGTCATGACCGACTTCCCCGGCGAACCGGGGAAGTCGGAGCTGGTCCTAGAACCGCTTGGAGACGTTCATGTACCAGTAGCGGCCGGTCGCGTTGTACAGCGCGCCGTAGTAGCCGAAGTTGTTCGAGGCGATCGGCGGGGCCTTGTCGCCGACGTTGCGGACGCCGACGCGGACCGTGGAGCCGTCGAAGCGGCCTTCCTTGAAGGCGTACTGGCCGTACAGGCTGACCGTGGTCCAGGACGGCATCTGGTAGTACTCGCCGCCGGTCAGGGTCGAGCCGGTGTCGTAGACCTCGCTGACATAGTTGACGAAGGCGCCGGCGCCCCAGCCGTCCTTGCGCCAGGTCAGGTTGGCGCTGCCGCGGAACTCCGGAGAGCCGCCCAGGCCGATCTGGTTGCCGGCGGTGGTGACCGTCACGCCCGGCAGCTTACCGGCGGCGACGGCCTGCTGCAGCAGGGCCTCGGTCGCGCCCGGCGACTGGTCGTACTGCAGCAGCTTGGCGACATTGATCTTCAGGCCGAAGTCGCCCCAGGGGGTGTCGTCCAGATCGTAGTCCAGCGAGAAGTCGACACCCTTCACCACGCGCGGCTGCAGGTTCGTATAGACGTCGTTGATCTGGGCGATCGCGCCCACGGTGTTTGTCCCCACCGGGGCGTCGCGGACGACGTTCGGGTTGGACGAGCCCTGCTGGCGCAGCAGCCAGTCCAGCGCGATCTGGTTGCCGCCGCCCAGAATGCCGATGACTCCCTTCTCGCGGATCGACCAGAAGTCGGTGGTCAGGGTCAGCCTGCCATATTCAGCCGGGATGAAGCGCGGCTGATAGACGAAGCCGACGCTGGCGTTGTCGGCCTCTTCCGGCTTCAGGTTCTGATTGCCGCTGCGGACCTCGATCGTGCTCGCGCTCGAGCAGGTGGTCGCGTTGGGCGTGTTGATCCGGCAGAAGGCCCAATCGGTGCGGGTGTTCGAGACCGAGGCCCCTTCGCTGTAGAACTGCGGCAGGTTCGGCGCGCGGAAGCTCTGCGAGACCGAGCCGCGCAGCGACAGGCCCTGGCCGACCTTCCACAGGATCGCGCCCTTGGGCTTCAGCACGTTGCCGAAGTCCGAATAGTGCTCGTCGCGGGCGGCGATCTGCAGGCTGACTTCCTCGACGAACGGGATGTTCATCTCGGGCGAGATGACCGGCACCGCCAGCTCGAAGAAGGCCGAGGCGATCGTGCGATGGGCCGAGACGTCCGGCGAGCCGGAAGCGCCCATGACGTCGGTGCCATAGGTCACGCCGGTGACGCTGTTCGTGTACTTGATCGTGCCGTCCAGGCGCTTGTCGCGGTTGTCATCATAGGTCTCGCGACGCACTTCCACCCCAGCCGCGAAGCCGACGTCGCCGCCGGGCAGGCTGAAGAGGTCCTTCTTCGACACCTTGAAGTCGCCCAGGGCCAACGAGGTCTTGCTGATCCGGTAGACGTTGATCAGGAACGAGTTGATCGTGTCCTGGCTGTTGGGCGTGGCGTCCGCGCCCGAATAGTTGGTCGTCGAGCCGCCGTTGAAGGGGTTATAGGCCGACGCGTCGGTCCGGTTCAACGCCGCCTGGAAGAGCGTGTTGCTGATCGCGTTGTGCGTCATGTCCTTGGTGCGGGCTTCGGAGTAGAGCAGCGCGCTGTCCCACTTCCAGCCGTTCCAGGACCCCTTGAGGCCGCCCAGCAGGCGGAAGCTGTCGTCGGTGACCGTGTAGGTGCGGCCGCCAGCGTCGACCGGGCGATAGTTGGTAATGTTCATCGCCACGCCGGTGTTGGCGACGCCGGTCAGGCCCGTCAGACGGTTCGGATTGACCGCGCCATTGGCCAGGGTCGTCGGGCCGAAGGGGTTCCAGTAGGCGTTGGCCGCGATGCTGATCGGGGCGGTGCTGAGCGGCGCCGACTGCTCGCGATTGCCCGTGAACAGGGCGTGATAGTAGCCCGCCTCGCCATAGGCGGTGATGTCGCCGAAGTCGTGCTCGACCGTCGAGAACAGGTTGGTCCGCTCCAACCCGCCCTTCAACGAGCGCTGCGGGTTCTCGTCGTAGCGCAGCGGACGGTCGGCCGCGCCGGTGATCGTGCCGGACTTGATGCAGATGTCGCCGGGCAGCGTCGCGGACGAGCAGCCCGCGGCGGTATTGCTGATCGGCTCGATGTGGAACACGCCCGAGGTCGTCAGCGCCACGTTGTTCTGGCGCGGCGCCGTCGAGGACGGGATCAGGGTGAAGGCGCCCCACGGGCTCGAGGTCGAGCGGTTGTCGAAGGCGGTATCGTTGGCCCAAGCGGTGCCGGCCATGGCGGCGCGGTGATCCTCGCTGGCCGCGTAGTCGCGCTCGCTGGCCATCAGGCGGCTGTGGCCGGTGTACGAGCCGAAGAAGGTCAGGCGGGTGCCGTCCTCGAGACGGGTGCCGGCCTTCACGTTGAAGGTCCCTTCGCGATAGCCCGTGCCTTCCGAGCCGCCGACCTGGGCCTCGACGCGCAGGCCCTGGAACTTGGTGTCCAGCACGGTGTTGACCACGCCCGCCACGGCGTCCGTGCCATAGATGGCGGCCGCGCCGTCCAGCAGAACTTCGACACGCTTCACGCCGGCGACCGGGAAGGCGTTGGTGTTGACGGTCTGCACCGGCACCAGGTTCTCGGTCTGGGTGCCCGGCGCCAGCACGGCGCGACGGCCGTTCAGCAGGGCCAGCGTGTTGCCCGTGCCCAGGCTGCGCAGGTTCAGGGACGAGACGTCGCCGCGCGCGTCATTGAGGTTGCCCGTCGTGCGGGCTTCCTGGAACTGGACGTCGCCGGCCTGCGGGATCGAGCGGAACAGTTCGTCCCCGGACACGGCGCCCGTGGCGATGATCTCCTTGTCGCCGACCACCGTCACCGGCAAAGCGCCCGTGGTCTTGGCGCCCTCGATCTGCGAGCCGACGACCACGACGGCTTCGACCATCTGGGCCTCGTCAGTCGTCGCGCCGGCCCCCGCGCCCGCGGACTGGGGGAGTTCGGCCGGGGCCGGACGCAGGGTGATGGTCTTGCCGTCGTCGGACTGGACGACCAGACCGGCGGCCTTGGCCAGGCGCGCCAGCGCCTCGGCGTCGGCGATGTCGCCGGCCACGGCCGGCGTGCGCTTGCCGGTCGCCGCCTCGAACGGGAACAGCACCTGCTTGCCCGACTGCTGGGCGAAGGCCTGCAGCGCGGTCACCGCGTCGCCAGCTGGAATATTGAAGGTGTGGCGGGTCCCTTGGGCCAGGGCCGGACCGGCCAGAACCAGAACGGCGGCGGAAGCCATCAGGAAGCCGCGAACCGTGCGGCGACGCGTGTCGTTAGACATTGTTCTTATAGATCCCTATCGACGCCTCCAGCCCCGACGGGAAAGCGTCTTCTCGGGATCGACGGTATAGCTTCGCGTTTCCGCCAGTCGCGATGGAACTTTTTTGAGGGGCCCTTCGAGCGAGGGGCCTAGCTGCGCCGCGACAGCCGGATCGCGCCGTCCGCGCTTTCGGAAGCGCGCACCGGGAAGGCGTTGGTGACGGCCGACACAAAGCTGTTCGGTTCCGTCGTCTGGAAATAGCCGGCCAGGCGCAGATCGGCGATCGACGGGTCCGCGATGCGGATCTGGCGATGGTTGTAGCGGTTGAACTCGGCGACCGCCTGCGCCAGGGACTGGCCGTTCAGCGCGATCGCCCCTTGGCGCCAGGCCAGGCTGCGATCGATCTCGGCGTCGGACACCGCGCGGGACCGCGAGCCGCGCGAATCGTAGATCGCCACCACGCCGGCCTTCAGGCGCATGTCGTCCTTGGACTCGGCGCGAACCGGATCGATATCGACCGCGCCCTTCTTGACGGTCACCGCCGCGCCGTCCGAGCGAAGGCGCACCACCACCTCGGTCGAGCCGTCGGCGGCGATCACCGCGTCGGCCGCCTTGACCACCAACGGCCGCGCGCCGGGCGCTGCGTCGAACAAGACCTCGCCCTTGACCAGCTTGACCTCTCGCACGCCCCGCTTGAAACGGACCACCACCTTGCTGTCGGTGTTCAGCTCAATGCGGCTGTTGTCCCCCAGCACGACGACCCGACGCTCGCCGATCGCCGTGGCGTAGGCGGTCGAGGTTCCGAAAGACAGGCTTCCGGCCACGACCAGCGCCATGGCCGCCGAGGCGGCCATCCCACGCGCCCAGGGCGAACGCGCCAAGGCCGGCAGACGGGATTGGGACGTCGGCGCCAGCAGATCGGCGTCGGGCCTTTCCAAGCCTGGCCTCAGCGCGCGCACGCGGTCCAGCCGCGCCCAGGCGGCGGCTTCGCGCTCGTAGGCGGCCTCGTGCTCAAAGCTCTCGCCGCGCCAAGCCTCGAAGGCGGCGCGGTCGGCGTCAGAACACGAAGGATCGTCAAGCCGCACCACCCAGAGGGCGGCGGCCTGCCTTACCGCCTCGCGTCGTGATCCTGTTTCCCGCTCCATGAGCGCCCTTCGTCGACCTTGATCTTCCGTTCGTTACGCCGTCCCAGCTTCTCGGAACAGTAGCGAAGTCCCTTCACCAGGTGCTTCTCAACAGTTGAGACGGACAAGCCCAGCCGAACCGCTATCTCGTCTGGCGAGAGGCTGTACACTTTTCGCAACGTGAAGACGCGTCGACATTGTGTCGGGAGTTCGGCGATGGCGTCGGCGAGAGCGCGAAGCTCCTGGCGCGATTCGACGATCGAGTGCGCGCCCGGCGCCTCGTCGATGGGATCGATGCGCTCGAAGTCGGCGACGGCCGTGATCGTCAGCACCTTCCGACGACGGAGGGTGTCGAGGGCGCAGTTGCGAAGGATGCGGGTGGCGAAAGCGCCTGGGTTGCTGATCTCGCGCCAGGTCTTGCAGGCGATCGCCCGCGCGAAAGTCTCGTGGACCAGGTCTTCCGGATCGGTCTGCCCGTCGCGGCAGAACCGGCGCGCATAGGCCAGAAGATCCGGCTCCAGCGGCAGGATCTCCCGCCGAAACCAGGCGCGCCTGTCTTCATCTTCTTGCGCCATGAACGCTCCCCTCGGCGACAAGCAAGCCGATCAGGTGCGGAATGGCAACCCAGCGACAGCATTGTCGCCGGGTTGCTTTGGGCTCGGCGCCTAATCCTCGATCGGATTGTGCCGCGTATCCTTCAGGAACAGCCCACCGATAACGGCGGTCACTGTAGCGATGATCACCGGATACCAGAGGCCCGAATAGATATCGCCCGTCGCCGCCACAATCGCGAAGGCCGTGGTGGGCAGGAAGCCGCCGAACCAGCCGTTGCCGATATGATAGGGCAGCGACATCGCCGTGTAGCGAATCCGCGTCGGGAACATCTCGACCAGCATGGCCGCGATCGGGCCGTAGACCATGGTCACATAGATCACCAGGATCGCCAGCAGGCCGATGACCACGGGCTTGTCGACCAGCGCCGGATCGGCCTTGGCCGGATAGCCGGCCGCCTTCAGTTGGGCGCCGAGATCCGCCTCCCAGGCCTTGCGGCCGTCGGCGAAGGCCTTGCCCGTGGCGCCCTGGGGATCGAAGCCCGACAGGCTGACGCCGCCGACCTGGACGGTGGTCGGCGCGCCGGCCGGGATGTCCTGCGACGTGTAGGTCACGCCCGCCTTGGCGAGATAGGCCTTGGCCACATCGCAGGGCGTATTGAACTTGGCCTTGCCCACCGGATCGAACTGGAAGGCGCACGTAGCCGGATCGGCGTTGACGACGACCGGCGCCGACGCTTCCGCCCGAGCTAGCACCGGGTTTGCGTAGGTGGTGATCGCCTTGAAGATCGGGAAATAGGTCGCCGCCGCCAGCACGCAGCCGATGATGATGATCCACTTGCGGCCGATCTTGTCCGACAGCCAGCCGAAGAAGACGAAGAACGGCGTACCGATCAGCAGGCTGGTGGCGATCAGAAGATTGGCCAGCGCGCCGTCCAGCTTCAGCGTTTTCTCCAGGAAGAACTGGGCGTAGAACTGACCGCTGTACCAGACCACCGCCTGGCCCATGGTCAGGCCGAACAGCGACAGCAGCACGACCTTCAAATTCGACCAGCGGCCGAAGGCCTCGGCCAGCGGCTTCTTGGTCCCCTTCCCTTCCGAGATCATGCGCTGGAAGGTCGGGCTCTCGTGCAGCTTCAGGCGGATCCACAGCGACACGCCCAGCAGCAGCAGCGAGACCAGGAACGGAATGCGCCAGCCCCAGGCCTTGAAGGCGTCCTCGCCCATCCAGGTGCGGGTGGCCAGGATGACCAGCAGCGACAGGAAGAGACCGACGGTGGCCGTGGTCTGGATCCAGCTGGTGTAGAAGCCGCGGCGCCCCTCCGGCGCGTGCTCGGCCACGTAGGTGGCCGCCCCACCGTACTCACCGCCCAGGGCCAGGCCCTGCACCAGGCGCATGACGATCAGGGCGATCGGCGCGGCGACGCCGATCTGCTCGTAGGATGGCAGCAGGCCGACCACGAAGGTCGAGACGCCCATCAGCAGCATGGTGATCAGGAAGGTGTTCTTGCGGCCCCAGATGTCGCCGAGTCGTCCAAAGATCACCGCGCCGAGAGGTCGGATCGCGAAGCCGGCGGCGAAGGCCAGCAGGGCCAGGATGAAGCCGGTGGTCTCGTTGACGCCCGAGAAGAAGTGGCCGGTGATGATCACCGCCAGCGAGCCATAGAGATAGAAGTCGTACCACTCGAACACGGTGCCGAGCGAGGACGCTCCAATCACCAGCGCGTCGCGGCCCTTGCCCGTTTTCCCCTGGGCGGGCGCGGCTTGGCTGTCAGCCCCCATCGATGATTTCCCTTCCCTGAACGCCGCGTTTCCCCGCGGTCAAGCAGGACCCTAACTCAGCGAACGTGACTCTTGCGATGCAGGAAATCTAGGAGCGGTCACTTTTTTGGGACCGGTTTCCACAATGCGAGGCGCGACGCGCGCGATGACGGCGCGGTCGCGATATGCCATCACGCCGGAAGAGGAAGAGGAGCCGCCATGACCGTCTCGAAGATCGCCCGTCGCGCCCTGGTCGGCGCCCTGGCCGCAGTCCCTCTTTTCGCCGGGGCCGCCTCGCCCGCCCTCGCCGCCGGCAAGCCGCGCGTGGCGATCGAGACCGACAAGGGGACCATCATCGTCGAACTGGAGGACAAGAAGGCGCCGATCACGGCGACGAACTTCCTCTATTATGTCGACAAGCACCGCTTCGACGGCGGCCAGTTCTTCCGCGCCAACCGGGCCAAGGGCGCGGCCGGCGCCGGCTCGATCCAGGGCCAGCCCAAGCCCTACTCCCGCCGCGCGCCGCCGATCGCTCATGAGAGCACGTTGAAGACCGGCCTCAAGCACAAGGCCGGCGCGATATCGATGGGCCGCGACGCGCCCGGCTCCGCCACCGCCGACTTCTTCATCTGCGCCAGCGCCCAGCCCTATCTCGACGCCAAGCCCGGCAAGTCCGACGCGGCGCAGGGCTATGCGGTGTTCGGCTATGTCGTGCAGGGCATGGACGTGGTGAAGAAGATCCTGGCGGGCCGCACCGACGGCCCGACCAACGTGCCCTCGATGAAGGGCCAGATCCTCAACCCGCCCGTGAAGATCATCAGCGTCAAGCGGGTCTAGGGACCCAAGCCCGCCGAGCCGCATTTTACGCCAGCCGGCTTGCGCTGGCGCATTTATACTATAAACGCCGACGCGAACATCCGCGCGGGAGGAGACTTACGTGATCCGCATCGGCCTCGTCGGCGTGGGCAAGATCGCCCATGACCAGCACATTCCCGCGATCGCCGCGGATCCGCGCTTCGACCTGGTCGCCGCCGCCAGCCGCAGCCAGCCGAACCTCGGCGGCTTGCCGGTCTTCCACGACATCGAACAGATGCTGGCCGAAGGCCCCGCGATGGACGCCGTCTCCCTCTGCACGCCGCCGCAAGCGCGCCGCGAGACCGCGCTCGCCGCCCTGCGCGCCGGCAAGCACGTCTTTCTGGAAAAGCCCCCCGGCGCCACGGTCGGCGAGGTGGCCGAGCTGGCCGCCGTCGCGCGCGAACAGGGCGTCGTGCTGTTCACCAGCTGGCACTCGCGCTTCGCCGCCGGCGTGCCTCGGGCCAAGGCCTGGCTGGCGGCCAACCCGGTCCGCACGCTGTCCATCGAGTGGCGCGAGGACGTCCGCCGCTGGCACCCCGGCCAGACCTGGATCTGGCAGGCCGGCGGCATGGGCGTGTTCGACCCGGCCATCAACGCCCTGTCGATCCTGACCGAGATCATGCCCGACGAGGTCTTCGTCACCAACGCCAGGCTGCAAGTCCCCGAGAACGTCCAGTCGCCGATCGCCGGCCACCTCGACATGACCACCCTGAACGGCGCGACCATCACCGCCGACCTCGACTTCCTGCAGACCGGGCCCCAGACCTGGGACATCACCGCCTGGAGCGACGCCGGCGAGCTGAAGCTATCGCTGGGCGGGGCGGAACTGACGATCGACGGCAAGGCTGTGGAAGTCGGCGAGAACCGCGAATATCCTGGCCTCTACGACCGCTTCGCGACCCTGATCGCCGAGGGGCGCTCGGAAGTGGACGTGCGCCCGCTGACGCTGGTCGCCGACGCGTTCATGGTCGGGACGCGAGAGAGCGTCGAGGCGTTTGTGGAGTAGGGGTTTGTAGATGCTCCCCCGCGATGCGGGGGAGCTGTCGCGGAGCGACTGAGGGGGCTAACGCGGCACGCGCACAGCTCGCCCCCTCCGGCCCTCTGGGCCACCTCCCCCGCATCGCGGGGGAGGATCTACCCCGCCTAGTTCACCTGCCGCTCGCGCCCCTCCCAATACGGCGCCCGCAGCTCTCGCCGCAGGATCTTGCCGGAAGCGTTCCGGGGCAGCGCCACCACGAAGTCCACGCTCTTGGGCGCCTTGAAGTGGGCGATGCGCGAGCGGGCGAAGGCGATGATGTCGGCGGGGTCGGGCGTGACGCCGGGCTTGGGCGCGACCACCGCCTTGACGGCCTCGCCCCACTTCTCGTCGGGCACCCCGATCACCGCCACCTCGGCCACGTGCGGATGGCCGTAGACGGCGCTCTCGACCTCGGCGGGATAGATGTTCTCGCCGCCCGAGATGATCATGTCCTTCACCCGGTCGTGGATGAAGAGGTAGCCGTCCTCGTCCAGGTAGCCGGCGTCGCCGGTGCGCAGCCAGCCGTCGGCGTCGATCGTCTTGGCCGTGGCCTCGTCCAGCTTCCAGTAGCCGGCCATGGTCGAGCGCGACCGGATCGCCACCTCGCCCACGGTGTTCGGCGGCAGGCTGTTCCCCGCCTCGTCGACGACCTTCAGCTCGACGCCCGGCATCGGCAGGCCCGCCGCGCGCATGCGCTTGTTGCCGGCGGGATCGTGGTCCTCGGGCGGCAGGTAGACCACCGTGCCGGTTGTCTCGGTCATGCCGTACTGCTGGACAAAGCCGCAGCCGAACACCTCCATGCACTCGCGCAGCAGGTCCAGCGGGATCGGCGCGGCGCCGTAGAGGATGTGGGACAGGCGCGAATAGTCGACCTCGCGCGCCCGAGGCAACCGCACCACGATCTGCAGCGCCGCCGGCACCATGAACATCTTCGAGACGCGGTCCTTCTCGATATAGTCCAGCACCTTGGTCGGATCGAACTCGCGCGCCACCACGCCCTTGGCGCCGTTCAGCAGGCCGACGAGCCCCCAGCCGGTGCCGCCGATGTGGGCCACGGGCATGGCCACCAGACTGACGTCCTGTGGTCCCCAGCGGTTCCACGGCAACTGCGTCGCCGCCGGCTCGCGCCGCATGGCCAGCAGGTTGTCGTGGGTCAGCATCGCGCCCTTCGGCCGGCCGGTCGTGCCCGAGGTGTAGAGCTGGATGGCGATGTCGGACGTGGCGATGGGCTTGTGCGGATCGGTGTCAGGCTGGGCGTCGCGCCAGGCCTCGAAGGTCTGGTTCTCGCCCGCGCCCTCCGGCTCCATGGCGATCACGACCGGGCGATGGGTCAGCTCGGCGGCGACCTCCTCGACGTGGCCGATCAATTCGGGACCGACGAAGACCAGCTTGGCGTCGCTGTCGGCGACGATGTAGGCGATCTCGGGCGCGGCCAGGCGCCAGCCGATCGGCGTGGTGACCACCCCGGCCTTGGCGGCCCCGATCAGCAGCTCGAAGTACCAGTCGCTGTTCTTGCCGACATAGGCGACGCGGTCGCCGGTCTCGAGGCCCGCCGCGATCAGGGCATGGGCGACCTGGTTCGTGTGCCGGTCGAAGTCGGCGAAGGTGGTGTCGCGCCCCTCGAAGCTGAAGGCGACGGCGTCGGGCCGCGCCTCGGCGTGATAGCGGGCGACGTCGCCCAAGGTCCGCATCCGCTCGAAGTCGATCGCGTCCGACATCCGTCCTGGCTCCCTCGTACGCCGGCTCTGCGTCCGGTCAAACGGATGTTGGGCCAGGCTTCCGCGCGCGGCAAGCCATCCATGACGATAGAGCGTCGCGAGCGCGTCAGCGCCAGGCTCTGACGCCGATCACCACCGCCGTGCTCCCGGCGCGCTCGCCCGCCATGACGGCCGGCCCGAAGACCCGCTCGCGCACGACGCCGACATAGGGCGCGAACTCCCGCGTGATCTCGTAGCGCAGACGCAGGCCGCCCTCGAGCCGCGCGGCGCCGGCCTCCGCCAGATCGCCCTCCAGCCTCGGCTGCAGGATCAGCTTCTGGGTCAGGCGCAGGTCGTAGGAGACCTCACCTCGCGCCGAGACGTCACCCTCGTCGGACAGATAGGCCGCGCCCTGCACCTCGAACCAGTAAGGGGCCAAACCCTCGAAGCCGAGCGTGGCGTAGCTCCGCCCCTTCGGCGCCAAGTCGTAGCGAACGCCCGCCTGAAAATCGAAATAGGGGCCAACCGGCCAGGCCTTCAGCGCCTCGGCCTCGCCGCGCTCCCAGCCTTCGCCGGCCTTGCGCTCGCCGCGCGCTTTCACGACCCAGCGCGAGGCGTCGCCGCCCCACCAGGCCTCGCCCTCGAAGGCCTGGCCGTCGGCGCCCTTCATGGCGCGATGCTCCAGCACGTCGGCGCGGACGGTCCAGGCGGTCCCGCCGCCGTGCTCCTTGGCCAGCTGGGCGCGCGCGGCGGCCATCACCGCCGGGCTGTAGAACCGTTCGGCGGCGTGATCGGTCGGGATGGGCGGAGGCTTGGCCTCCGCCGCCGGAGCGGCCGGCGCGGGCATGTGGTGGCCGGCGTGCGGGTCGGCCGGCGCCGGCATTTGATGTCCCGCGTGAGGATCGGCGGCCGGCGCGGCCTGGTGGTGCTCGTGCTGAGCGGCGGGGGGCAGATCGACCAGCATCACGCCGCCTCCCCGTCCATCGGGCGCACGGTGACCACCGCGAACATCCCCGCGTGCATGTGCAGCAGCATGTGGCAGTGGAAAGCCCAGTCGCCCGGCTCGTCGGCGGTCAGGTCGAAGGCGGCCTTGCTCCCCGGCGCGACATTGACCGTGTGCTTCAGCGGCTGCCGCGCCTGACCATTGACCAGCTCGAAGAAGTGGCCGTGCAGGTGGATCGGGTGGGACATCATGGTGTCGTTGACCAGCACCACCCGCACCCGCTCGCCGCGCGCGAAGGCGTAGGGCTTGCGGCCAGGCCCGTAGGGCTGGCCGTCGAACGCCCACATGAAGCGCTCCATGTTGCCGGTCAGGTGGATCTCGATCGTGCGTCCCGGCGGGCGCTTGTCGGCCGGCTCATGGAGATTGGCGAGGTCGGCATAGGTCAGGACCTTGTGGCCGACGTCCTCCAGCCCCTGGGGCGGCTCGGCCATGCGGTCCATCGGCATCGGCGAGATGCTCTGGACGCCGGGCGTCAGCGGCACGCTTGGGGCGTTGCTCTGGGACCGCATCGACATGTCCATGCCGGGCATGTCCATGCCGTGGGCCATGGCGCCCATGCCCATGTCCTTCATGGTCGCCAGCGGCCGCTTGCGCAGCGGCGGGACGGGGGCGGTCATGCCCAGGCGCGGCGCCAGGGTGGCGCGGCCCATTCCCGAGCGGTCCGAGGCCTCGGCGACCAGGGTGAAGGCCTTGTCCTCGGCGGGCCGGACGATGACGTCATAGGTCTCGGCCGGCGCGGTCTGGAATTCGTCGACGCGGACTGGGACCACCGGCTGACCGTCGACGGCCACGACCTCCAGGGCCAGCCCTGGGATCCGGACGTTGAAGGTGGTCATGGCGGCGGCGTTGATGATCCGCAGCCGCACCCGCTCGCCCGGCGAGAACAGGCCCGTCCAGTTGTCGCCCGGACCGTGACCGTTGACGAGGTAGGTGTAGGCCGAGCCGGTGACGTCCAGCACGTCGGTCGGGTCCATCCGCATCTTGGACCACTCGACCCGATCCCTCAGCGATTGGTCCTCGCCGCGCAGCAGGCCGGCCACGGTCTGCTTCTGACGGTTGAAGTACCCCGCCTGGGCCTTCAGCTTCCGGAACAGCTCGTGCGGATGCAGGAAACTCCAATCCGACAGCACCACGACGTGCTCGCGGTCATAGGCGATCGGGTCCTCGCCGGCCGGGTCGATGATCATCGGCGCGTAGTGACCGACCTGCTCCTGAAGACCCGAATGGCTGTGCCACCAGTAGGTGCCCGACTGCCGGACCGGAAAGTCGTAGGTGAAGGTCTCGCCGGGCTTGATCCCCGGGAAGCTGACGCCCGGCACGCCGTCC
>Ga0247725_1001105_pt1 | contig 14925 bp, 15 predicted proteins | sample OKSTACKMCFT3sol_FD_183021 | JGI IMG/M metagenome (GOLD analysis project Ga0247725, IMG submission 183021) | Subsurface sediment microbial communities from gas well in Oklahoma, United States - OK STACK MC-FT3-sol | ecosystem: Environmental > Terrestrial > Deep subsurface > Rock core/Sediment... | reverse complement strand
TTCATCACCTATGGCCAGAGTCTGAGCACCGGCGTAGAAGGCTGGCCAGCGCTATCCAAAACGCCAAAGTACGACAACCTGATGTATGGCGACAGCCCACGCCCCAACTCTCTCAGCGGCCCCGGATTCACGCCGGTCGGCACCGCTTCGCTGAAAGCACTGAAGGCTGTAACGCAAAGCCCTGCAGGAACTGCTGTCATGTCCGATCTTGACGTGGCAGCACTCGCGCCCGGTTCAGGAAACGGCGGCGAATCGCCTGATGTCGGCGCGCTCAACTATGCGCGGAAAATGTTCCTGCAGCATATGGGACTAGCTTCCGATCTTACCCGGCAGTTTGTTTCTTCCAACTGCGGTGTATCTGGCCGGACCATCGAAGCGCTGTCTAAAGGAGCATCGCCAGAACTGTATTTGCGCGCCACTCAGGCTGCGCAGGCAGTCAAAGGGATTGCGGAGGCCCAAGGCGCTACTTATTGCGTCCCAGCGATCGTTTTCCTGCAAGGTGAGTACAACTACACCCCTGACTATGGTGGCGTAACTGACAAGGACGGGTACAAAGCGCTACTGCGAAAGCTACGCAATGACATGGTGGCGGATATTTGCAACGGCATTGCCGGGCAAAGTGCACCACCTGCATTCATCACCTATCAAACCGGCGGCCCCTATACCCGGGACGAAAACGACATGGCAATCGGCCAGGCCCAGCTGGAACTATCGCAAGAAGAACAGAACTGGTATCTGGCAACGCCGACCTACCCCTACACCGACAAATGGAGCCACCTCGATTCAAACGGATACCGCTGGGTGGGGCAGCAAATCGGCAAGGTGTTCCATCGCGTCGTCACATTGGGCCAAGGCTGGCGGCCGTTGTCGCCTCGCCAGATCACTGCAAAGGCACGGGAAGTCTTGATCGACTTCCATGTGCCATACCCGCCATTGGTATTTGATCGGCCCTACGTTAGGGGCGACACAGTCGACTACCCCAGCAGGGGGTTCAAAGTAATTGACGAACAGGGTCTTGTTGCAATCGGGTCCGTCGAGATCGCTTCCGACACCATCGTGCGGATCAACCTGGCACGAGACACCATTGGCGCCGTGAAGGTGCAGTACGCAGACAAGGAAGTGCATAACGGGAACGGATGCCTTCGAGACAGTGACCCAGCCATCGCAAGTGATCTGTATGAGTACAGCGTAGGAACAGGGCAATACGAAACGGCCAATGTGGCCGCCTTGGTCGGTAAGCCGTACCCGCTCTTTAATTGGTGCGTGGCTTTCAGCCTGCCCGCAAAAAACTCTTAGAAAGGAAGTCACCATGGGAATTTTGATCCACGTGAAGAACGCCAGTTTTGAGGCGAACGCCATAGCTTTTATTCCGCCAGTTTCAGAGGGCCTGGAATACATGAATTTCTTTGGAAGCAATGCGAGCAAGGCAGCTCGCAATCTCGCACCTGGAAAGCCCGCGGCCGGTTTAGTAGGCACTCCGACACATAACGCTCACAGTTCCATCTTTCTGCCTGGTACAAACTATGTCGTCACCAGCGTGGACGATGTCGAATCCATGACGCTTATTGCCGTCGCAAAACCACTGGCCGATGCGAGCACGCTGCTCATTTCCAACTTCAATGGCCCGCGAGCTGCAGGCGTTGGAACAACCTACGGCAAAGTGCTCGATTTTGAGTCGGGTGGTGTGATTGACGGCTTGGTTAGCAGCAAGGCGTTCAGCCCGCGCTGGGATGGCATAAATAGTGTGTCTGTCTCCCCAGGTGTTGGGATCCCTGGTAATGCGGCGATGACACCCGTAGGCGAATGGCGCGCCATTGTGGGGCGGTCGCGTGAATCCGATAAAACTCTCTCCGTGTTCAACAAGACCGCTGGGCTTTCGGGGTCTACCGTCATGACACAGATGCCAGACCTTGGCGCGGCCAAGATGAGGATTGGGGGCACTGCGGTGGCCAATGGAGGTAGTTTTGCCAATTCGGTTGAGATTGCAGCAGCTGCGATCTATAGCCGAGCGCTCTCGGATGATGAGATCTCGAAAGTCTATTCCTTCCTCAAGGGCTACTACGCTCGCCGCGGTATCGCTATCTAATCGGACAAAGAAATGGCATTTAAGACTATCCACACTACCAAGGGGCTGCAGCGTATGGCTGCAGCTCAGGCTGCAGGTATTCCGATCAATTTGACGCACATGGCTGTCGGTGACGGCGCCGGCAAGCCGGTGAACCCGGAGGAGGATCAAGACCACCTGGTGCGCGAACGGTTCCGGGCGCGCGTCAATCGTGTCTACCAGGACCCGAAGAACCCCAAAAAATATAGCGCTGAAATGGTGATCCCGGCCGATATCGGCGGCTTTGTCATGCGCGAAGTTGCCGCCTTCGATGAGTCCGGCGGCATGTTCGTGGTCGGGAACCTGCCCGAGTCCTACAAGCCGACGCTGGACGAAGGCGCGATCGACAACCCGGTGGTCCGCATCGACTTCCTGGTGAGCAACGCGTCTGTGGTCACCCTCATGGTCGACCCCAACGTGTCCGTTGTCACCCAGGAGTGGATCAGCAACAACGTGACGGCGGCCATCCTGCTACCAGGTGGAACCACTGCCCAGGTACTCCGGAAGCGGACGAACCAGGACGGCGACACGGAGTGGGCGGACCCCTGGGAGGTCAACGTGGTGGTCAACACCATCGAAGAGGCACAGGACCTGGTCGAGGGCCAGACCACGGTCGACCTGGACATCACCACCACCAAGGGCCTGGCGATATATATCGACGGCGAGCGCATCACGCAAAAGCCCGGCGCCGAAGGCTGGCAGCCGGATGAAGAAGACGTGACGCGCCTGTACCTGGGCCAGGCGTACCCTGGCTCTGAAATCGTACTGGTGCAGAACGAGCCCGCCGGCAACCTGTCCGACCCACTCGCCAAGAAAAACAACCTCTCCGACGTGGCCGACGTGGCAACCGCACGTGGCAACCTGGATGTGTACAGCAAGACGGAATCGAACCGCCTCGCCCCGGTGTCGGAGGTTGCATTCTTCGCGCGCCCATCCGCGCCAGACGGCTGGTTGAAAGCGAACGGTGCTGCTATCAGCCGCACCGCTTACGCCTCCTTGTTCGAGGTCCTGGGCGAAACGTTCGGCAAGGGTGATGGATTCAACACGTTCAACCTGCCGGACCTGCGAGGCGAGTTCCTTCGCGGGCTGGATGATTTCCGCGGCGTGGACAAGGACCGAAAGCTTGGTAGTGCCCAGACCAGTCAGAACTTGGCTCACAGCCATGACGGTAGTACCGGCACGGCTGGCTCCCACAGCCACACCTATGTCGACGGCAGGCCAATGCACCCACCAGGGGATGCGGGGCTGCAGAACGGCAACGTGTTCAAGGGCATCTGGGAGAACTCTGATCTCCGCACGACCGGCTCGGCCGGCTCGCACAGCCACAGTTTGACCACCAGCTCGAGCGGCGGTATCGAAGCCCGTCCGCGTAACGTCGCGCTGCTGGCGTGTATCAAGTTCTGAGGAGGATGGTTATGTCATCGAAAACCGTTTATCAATACGACGTCGCCGGCCGATACCTGGGCGAAACCTTGGCCGATGAAAGCCCGCTCGAGGCAGGCGTCTACCACCTCCCAGCGCGCACCACCGAACAGGGGCCGCCTCCGAAGGACAGCTGGCCAGAAGGCCGGTGGCCTCGCTGGAACGGGATATCCTGGCTCATGATCGGATCCACCGACCCGCTGCAGCAACCTCCCGAGGACGATCCGCTTGAGAAGCTTGCCCGATTCCTAGAAGCAAACCCTGATGTGCTGGCAGTGATGGATCGGAAAGTAACCAGCTAATCCTCGACACGCGCCATTTTCGGCCGGCCTCCCAGCAATGGGCGCCGGCCTTTTTGTTGTACGGGCCGCCTGTACAACCTGTGCTAGATGCGGCACCCGCGCGCGCGGGGCATTCTGTCGCCACCATCTGTTTTCGATGCCGGGCGGCAAATGCCGCAACCCTTTTCCCAACCCTGGAGCACTACATGCCAACGGATTACCACCACGGCGTACGCGTTTTCGAAGTCAACGAAGGCACGCGCCCGATCCGCACTATCTCGACGGCCGTTGTCGGCCTTGTCGCTACCGCCGAAGACGCCGACGCCGCCGCCTTCCCCCTGAACAAGCCTATCCTCCTGACCGATATCGCGGCAGCCGCCGGCAAGGCTGGCAAGAAAGGCACCCTGGCCGCGGCGCTGAAAGCGATCGCCCTGCAGACCAAGCCGGTGACGATCGTTGTTCGCGTGGCCGAAGGCCAGGACGCAGCGGCGACCACCACCAACGTGATCGGCGGCGTGACCGCTGACGGCCAGAAGACTGGCATCGAGGCGTTGTTCGCGGCCCAATCCGCGTTCGGCCTCAAGCCGCGCATCCTCGGCGCGCCCGGGCTGGACAACGAAGCGGTGGCCACCGCCCTGGTGGCCGCGGCACAGAAGCTGCGCGGCTTCGCCTACGTCGCCGGCTACGACTGCGCGACCAAGGAAGAAGCGACAGCCTACCGCGCCAACTTCGGGCAGCGCGAGGTCATGGTGATCTGGCCGAACTTCATCGCCTGGGACACCGCAACAAACAAGGACGTGGAGATCCCGGCCGTGGCCTTCGCCCTGGGCCTGCGCGCGAAGATCGACCAGGAAACCGGCTGGCACAAGACCCTGTCGAACGTCACCGTCAACGGCCCGACCGGCATTTCGAAGCCGGTGTTCTGGGACCTGCAGGACCCGGCGACGGATTCCGGCTACCTGAACGAGCAGGACGTCACCACCCTGATCCGATCGAACGGTTTCCGCTTCTGGGGTAGCCGCACCTGTTCGGACGACCAGCTGTTCGCCTTCGAAAGCTACACCCGCACCGCACAGGTCCTGTCCGACACGATGGCCGAGGCGCAGATGTGGGCGTCGGACAAGGGCATGCACCCATCCCTGGTGCGCGACATTCTCGCCAGCCTGAACGCCAAGTTCCGCGAGCTGGTGAACGCGGGTTACCTGATCGGTGCGGAAGCCTGGATCGACCCCGCGGCTAATACGGCCGACACCCTCAAGGCCGGCAAGCTGACGATCGACTACGACTACACCCCGGTCCCACCGCTGGAAAACCTGATGCTTCGCCAGCGCATCACCGACCGTTACCTGATGGACTTCGCCGCCAGCGTGGCGTTGGCCTGATCCATCCCAACTAGGAGTAAGAAAACATGGGCATGCCCAAGAAACTCAAGAACTTTAATTTGTTCGGCGACGGCAACAGCTACCAGGGCGAGGTCGACGAGATCGTCCTGCCGAAGCTCACCCGCAAGATGGAGGAATGGCGCGGCAGCGGCATGCAAGGCCCCATCAAATGGAGCAACGGCACCGAAGCCCTGACCATGGAATGGACGGTCGGCGGCCTGATGCGCGCGGTCCTCGACCAATGGGGCGTCACCACGCACAACGGCCTACAGCTGCGCTTCGCCGGTGGCTACCAGGCGGCCGACTCGGACACCGTGGATGCGGTAGAAGTCGTCGTTCGCGGTTGCCATAGCGAGATCGACATGGGCACCGCCAAGGCCGGCGAAGACACCAGCATGAAGATCGTCACTGAAATCAGCTACTACAAGCTGGCGATCAACGGCCAGGACGTAATCGAAATCGACTTCCTCGGCATGGTCGAAAAGGTCAACGGCGCCGACACCATGCAGAAGCTGCGCCAGGCCATCGGCCTGTAATCCCCCGGCCGCTCGACCAGCTCGAGCGGCCACCCTCTCCCCTCCCCTGATATTGCGAGAACAGTATGAACATCGAAAAGAACGACGCACCCACCACCCTGCCGCCCAACACCATCACCCTGGACACCCCGATCGAGCGCGGCACGCAGAAGATCGAGCACGTGACCCTGCGCAAGCCGCAAGCCGGCGAGCTGCGCGGGACCTCGCTCAACGCCCTGGCGAACCTCGAGTACGACGCCTTGCAAAAAGTGCTGCCGCGTATCTCCACCCCGACCCTGACCGAGGCCGACGTCGCGCGCCTCGACCCTGCCGACCTGATGCAGTTCGGAGGTGTGTTCGCCGGTTTTTTGCTGCCGAAGGCGCAGAAAGCGAGCATGGGCTTCCCAACCGAGTAGAAGACGCAATGGCCGACATCGCCCTGGTATTCCACTGGACACCCCAGGCGATGGACGGCTTTTCCCTGGCTGAACTGATGGACTGGCGCGAACGTGCGCGGGTCCGATGGAGTAACGAAAGCGAGTAATGGCGAACGAACTCAACCTACAAGTCCTTTTCGGTATGGTGGATCGCGTCACCAGGCCGCTGCGCAATATCATCTCGGCCAACCAGCAAACGGCCGGAGCCATTCAAGCCACTCGCGATCGGCTGCGCGACATGGATCGGACGCAACGCGATATCGGCGCGTTCCGCCAGCTGCGCACCGGCGCGAAGGCCACCGGCGACGAACTGAAACAGGCCCGCGCCAAAGTGGCGGCGCTGGCCCAGGCACTGCACGCGAATGGACCACCGACCCAGGCAATGGTCCGTGACTTCGAAGCGGCCAAGCAGGCGGCCGCACGACTCACCCAGCAAAGCCGCCAGCAGCATGCCGAACTCCACCAGCTGCGCACTAGGCTGTCCGGCGCCGGCATCGACACGCGCAACCTCTCCCAGCACGAACGCGACCTTCGCCAAAACATGCAGCGGACCACCGAGGAGATGCAGCGGCAGCAGCGCGAGCTGGCCGAACTGACGGCGCGCCAGCGGCGCCTGGCCGAGGCGCGCGAGCGCATGAACGCAACCCAGGCGACCGCGGCGAAGATGGCCGGGACCGGCGCCGGCATGATGGCCGCCGGCGCCGCCGCTGGCGCGGCCCTCTCCGTCCCTGTTGCCGAGTACGCGAAGGCCGAGGACTCGGCGGCCCAGCTCAAGGGCGCGCTGATGAAGGCCGGCGCCGTGGTCCCTCCCGAGTTCGAAAAGATCAACGTCCTGGCCTTGAAGATGGGCGACAGCCTTCCCGGCACCACCGCCGACTTCCAGGACATGATGACCATGCTGGTGCGCCAGGGCATCTCGGCCAAGGCCATTCTGGGGGGCATGGGCGAGGCAACCGCTTACCTGGGGGTGCAGCTGAAGAAGGGACCGGCCGACGCGGCCGAGTTCGCGGCCAAGCTGCAGGACGCCACCAAGACCGCCGAGGGCGACATGCTCTCGCTCATGGACGTGGTGCAGAAGTCGTTCAACCTGGGCGTTGACGACAGCAACATGCTGAACGGCTTCGTCAAGCTGGCCCCGGCAATGGACACCATCAAGCAGCGCGGCATCGAGGGCGCCAAGGCAATGGCGCCGCTGCTGGTGATGGCCGACCAGGCCGGCATGGCCGGCGAAGTCGCCGGCAATGCGTACCGGAAGATATTCCAGCTGGGGATGGATGCCAAGAAGATCGGCGCCGTCAACAAGCTGCTGGGCAAGGGCATGAAGATCGACTTCACCGACGGCAAGGGCGAGTTCGGAGGCCTGGACAACATGTTCAAGCAGCTCGACAAGATCAAGGGCCTGAGCACGCAAAAGCGCCTTGCGGTCCTGAAAGAAGGTTTCGGCGACGATGCCGAAACCCTGGGCGTGCTGTCGGTCCTGATGGAAAAGGGCGCCGCCGGCTACGCCGAGGTGCAGGCCAAGATGGCCGCCCAGGCATCGCTGCAGGAGCGCGTCAACGACCAGCTGGGCACCCTCAAGAACCTGTGGGAAGCAGCCGGCGGCACCTTCTCCAACGCGATGGTGGCGTTCGGCGCGTCGATCGCACCGGAACTGAAAGCCACTACCGAATGGCTGGGAGAGATGGCCGGCAAGACGGGCGCCTGGGCACGCGAGAATCCACGCTTGGCGTCTGGCGCGATGAAGGCCGCCGCCGCCCTGGCGATCATCCTCACCGTTGGCGGCGCACTGGTCCTGATGCTGGCGGCCGTACTCGGGCCGCTCGCCATGCTTCGTTTCAGCATGGTGACGCTCGGCATGCAGGGCGCAACCATGGCGCGCGTGCTGGGCCTGGCCGGCAGCGCGCTCGGCATGGTCGGCAAGGCCGTGCTATTCGTGGGCCGCGCGCTGCTGATGAACCCTATCGGCCTGGCGATTACGGCGATCGGCGTTGCGGCGTTCCTGATCTACAAGTATTGGCAACCGATCACGGGTTTCTTCTCTGGGCTATGGGGCAATGTACGAGCGACTTTCGATGGTGTGATGGTCTGGTTCAGTGCCCTGCCGACGAAGTTTTCCACCTTCGGCGCGAACATCATCGCCGGCCTGGTGAACGGGATCACCAACGGCCTGGGGGCGGTAAAGACGGCGATCACCTCGGCCGCCGATAGCACCGTAGGCTGGTTCAAGGAGAAGCTGGGGATCCACAGTCCGAGCCGCGTGTTCGGCGAGCTGGGCGGGTTCATCAGCGAAGGAGCAGCGATCGGCATCGACGGCGGCAAAGCCAAGGTGGCGAAGGCCGCCCTGGCCCTGGCAACGGCGGCGACGACTTCGTTTGCGCCGGCAGCCGCACAGGTCCCGATCGACGCCCGCAAGACCGTGCTATCCGCACCAGGTGGCGGCGCAGCTGGCGGCGCTACTGCAACTGCAGCTGGCGGCGCGCCGGCCAGCTACACCATCAACATTCACCCCGCACCAGGTATGGATGCGAACGCGATCGCGCGCGCCGTTGCGGCCGAGCTGGATCGCCGCGAGCGATCCAAGCAGGCGCGCCACGGCTCGCGCCTGAGCGATTAAGGAGAAACAGCCATGATTCTGGCCCTGGATCAATTCGTTTTTGGTATGGAGAACCTGCCCTGGCAAGAGCTGCAGCGGCAGACGCAGTGGAAGCACCGAGGCAACTCGCGCGTGGGCGCCAGGGACTCGCGGCAGTACCTCGGCCCCGGCGATGACATGCTGACGATCACCGGCGTGCTGGTCCCGGAAATCACCGGCAACGCGTCTTCGCTCGAGGACCTGCGCACGATGGCCGACTCCGGCGGCGCCTATGCCCTGGTCGATGCCAACGGCCTGGTGTACGGCGCCTTCATCATCGAGGCTGTGAGCGAAGGCCAGACCAGTCACAACCGCACCAGTGCGCGCCGGATCGACTTCACGGTCGGTCTGACCCGAGTTGACGAAAGCCAGGTGGGCGAACAGCTGGGGGGCCGCAGTGCTGCAGCCTACACCTGATTTTTCCATCTCCCTGGATGGCAAGGACCTGAGTCCGAAAATCACGCCGATCCTCATCAGCCTGACTATCACCGAGTGCCGAGGCGACGAAGCCGATGCACTCGACTTGGTACTGGATGACAGCGACGGCCGCCTGGCCCTTCCCAAGAAAGGCGCCGTCCTTGCGGTGTCGATGGGATGGATCGGCCAGGCCCTGGTCGACAAGGGCACGTTCACCGTAGACGAGGTGGAGCACGCCGGCGCGCCCGACGCCATCACCGTGCGCGCTCGCAGCGCGTCGATGACCAAGAACATGGGCGAGCGCCAGGAAAAGAGCTGGCACGACCAGACCCTGGGCGCGATCGTGCGCGCGATCGCGGGCAAGCACAAGCTCAAGCCGACCGTATCCGACGCTCTGGGCAAGGTCCGGATTCCGCACATCGACCAGACCCAGGAAAGCGACATGGCCTTCCTCACGCGCCTGGCGAAGCGTTACGACGCGGTCATGACCGTAAAGGATAGCCGGCTGCTGTTCCTGCCGATCGGCGCCGGCGCCAGTGTCAGCGGCAAGCCACTTCCTGTCGTCACGATCGAGCGCAACAGCGGCGACCAGCATCGTTACAGCGTGCGCGACCGCGGGAACTATGAGGGTGTGCGCGCCTACTGGCACAACGGCCAGAAGGGCAAGCGCCACACGGTCTATGTTGGTGGCGAGTCACCACGCGGCCTCAAGACGCTGCCCGAGGTGTACGCCACCGAAGGCGAGGCGCGCGCGGCCGCAAAGTCCGAGCTGCAGCGGATCGAACGCGGCCAGGCCACGATGGCCTACAGCCTGGCCCTGGGGCGCCCGGAAATCCGGCCGGAGCTTTCAGTGACCGTGCGCGGGTTCAAGCCCGAGATCGACGGCACCGACTGGCTGGTGGCGCGCGCTACTCACACCATCTCGGACGCTGGCCTGCAGACCTCGCTCGAGCTGGAGCGCGGCGGCGCGCCGTCAAGCGGCAGCGTCTAACAAACCACGGTTTATTTGACACTCAACAAGAAAGGGCCTCGCGGCCCTTTTTTCTTGCTTTCTGTGTCTAAGAATACTGTATAGTTTTCTATGTAAAACAAACCACATGATTAATTGATTCTTATACATAAAGGGTAACTCCATGAGTAGCGATATCAGCTTTGGTGGCCGCAACCTGAGCGACGAGGAAAAGACGCGCATCACAGCAGCGTTTGCCGAGCAACGCCGCCTCGAGCAGGAGCGCATCGACCAGCTGCCGCAAGTCCGGACCGAGGGCGAGGCGGCGCTACGCCGGCTGCTGCCGATCGCCCAGGGCCACAGCGGACAGTGCCGGCACGTTGCGGCCTTCCTTCTAGGTCTCTACAACGGGACCCGCTTCCCCTTCGACCTAACCGACCTGCGCGGCATCGACCACGCCATCTTCCAGGACTGCCTGGCCGTGCTGCGCATGGACGCCAACCCGCAACGCGAGGTGCACACCTACTTCGACAACGGCGGCCAGGTGTTCGAGCAGCTGGCCGAGGACTGGCGCATTCCCGACCGCCTGGTCCTGCGCCAGGTGATCGAGGCGGCGCAAATCCCAGGCGCCGAGCACCTGGACGGGGTTCGCACGGCGCGCTCTGCATATCTGGACTCACAGAAGGTTTAATTTCCGATGACGAAGACTGTCTTCATGATGCCGCGCCGGTTCGGCAAGACCGCGATCGGGCGCGCGCTGCGCGCCACCGGCGACGACGAGCTGACGCCCGAGCAGTACCGGGCGCTGTTGTATGGCGAGTTCTCGATCGAGGCGAAGGACCGTGAACTGATGGCCCTGGCCGAGGAGTACGACCGCCGCACCGAGTTGTACGACCGCACGGTCTGCACCGGCCCGATCGGGCCAGATGGGATCATGCCTCGGACGCACGCCGAGCTGGCGGCGATCGGCCGGCACGCGCACCAGGTGCGGCGCGAGCTGGTCGACCGTGCGGTGCGCGCCGGCTTCACCGAAGCGCAGTTCAAGGAAGCGATGATGCACCAGGCACGCCGCGGCCCCTCTGCCGTAGCCGCGCAAGCCTTGCGCCAGGACCGGCCGGCCGCGTGGATCGTGGACGAATTTTTCCAGGTCGAGAAAGGGGGCGAGTGATGCGACACCCCGCCGCTACCAACAATCTGGACCTCATCACCGGCGGCCTGCTGATCGGCTACGCCCGGGTCTCGACGGTCGACCAGAACCTCGACCTGCAGCGGGACGCGCTCGAGCGCGCCGGCTGCGGCCAGGTCTACGAGGATAAGGCAAGCGGCCGCGCGAAAGCCGGCCGGCCTGAGCTGGCGAACGCGCTACGCGCGCTGCGCGCCGGCGACACCCTGGTCGTGTGGCGCCTGGACCGCCTGGGGCGATCGCTGGCCGACCTGGTGCAGATCATCAATGAGCTGGGAGAGAAGGGGATAGGGTTCAAGAGCCTGACGGAACAGATCGACACCACGACCGCACAGGGCCGCATGTTCCTGGGAGTGTTCGCCACCATCGCGCAATACCAGCGAGACGTGATCCATGAGAACACAATGGCGGGTTTGGCGGCAGCTCGAGCACGCGGCCGCAAAGGGGGCCGGAAGCCGGCACTGGATGACCAGGCCCTGATGGAAATCGAGACCTTGCTCAAGAATCCAGATATGACGGCTGAAGCTGTGGCGAGCCGCTACGGGGTAAGCCGGGCCACCATTTACAACGCCCTGAACAGGAAAAATAAGCCTGCCCCTATTGGACAGGCTTAACCAGGGAGTGACAGTAGCCAATGAGCTGCAGCTGGCCGCGATCGGCGGCCGGCACACTTTCCGAAGCATAGGCCAGGTTGTCGCACGACAGCCGTACCGAGCCGTCGACCATGTGCTGAACACGCCGGAAATGCACGCTGTCACCGAACCGCACCAGGTACACCCCATCCACCGTCCGACGCTCGAGGTTCACCAGGGCGACCTGGCCGTCTGATAAGGCCGGCTCCATCGCGTCACCCACCACGCGCACAGCGATCGTATCGCCTGGCGGCAACCCCTGCAGCTCGAGCCAATGGCGCGGGACATACCAAGCCTGGCCCTCGAGGGCATTCCCCCAAGCGGCAGCGTCGAAGAAAGGCAGCTCGGCGAGATGCGGCGCCTGGATCGGCACCACGGCCGCGCCTCCCATGTCCCGCTCCCCGCGGCCCAGAATCAACCAGTCCAAGCTGATGTTGTGTTCGATTGCCAAGGTAATGCATTCGGCATAGGGAATCGTGCCGCGATTCTTTAACACACTGACAAAACCTCGTGACCCGCCCAACAACTCCGAGACTTCTTTGTCCATCTGGACGCCAAGCACAGTTTTCATTCTGTCGATTATGTCTGTTACTGATGGCTTATTTTGTTCCATTTTTGAGTTGTACGTTGCAAAAGGTTGTCTAAAGATTGCTGCGCGGAATCGGAGTAGAGCGTACAATTTACGCAGTGAAACGTCGCATTACAGATTGTTACTTTTAATGCCACAAGACACTGCAAATTGAAGCCTTGCCGAAAATTCCGCCGACTGTTTTACCCGAGAAATACTGTATAGATATACAGTATTATTGAGGCCTACACAGTGCTCCTGCGAGGTCGCCAGGAGCGAGATGCGACACCGGGTACGCGGGGGATTATCTACTGATCCGCACCGATCGCCTACGGAAACGGTATGACGGCATAGCAATAAATGCCCGAAGGAAATAAGGAACGACCACCAATTTTGCCTACGAAGAAACGCCAGAGACTACAAAATGAGTTTGCTAATTTCAATTCACTGCCCACATTGCCTTATGAAATCAAGGGCGCGCACCAGCAAGCCTCTTTCGGCCACAATGAGGGAAATTAGCTATCAATGTGTAGACCCGGAGTGCGGTCATACCTTCGTTGCGCAACTTGAGGTCGTCCGCACTATTTCGCCGTCGGCTAAACCAAATAAAGACATCCGGCTCCCAATCTCGCCCCGCACCGTGGCGTTATTGAAGGAACAGCTGGAGTTGATGCTACCCGCGTGATCAAGAAAGACCCTTATGCACAACCCTATGCCGCACAACCCTCTGTATAGCCTTGCCATTGACTTCCTGCAGCGGCACCAGGATGAACATCTCACGCCCGATCGAGATCGCCTGATTACTCGCTGCGCCCACCGCCTGGCCGATCACGGCCGCGTCTCCCTGGTTGAAGCCAGGGACGTGGCGCGCCAGGCGTTCGGCGAGCTGACGTCGCGCAACTGCAGCGCACATATCAACCTTGACCTCACCACGAGTTACGCCCTGTTCATCAATGGACCGGATGGCACCAAGCGCTGCTATCCACTTCCAGAGCTGCTACGCGTGATTCACCAGGCTGAGGCCGGCGCGCTGTAAATCCCCCACGGTTCCCTGCCGCGGCCTTATGGCCCGCGGCTAATTCCCCGTGGCGACGCCCGAATAAAAGGTTGAAAAATGGCTAATATTGACGAAGTAAAACGACGTGTAAATCCACAGCTGCATGACCTGGCCGACCGGCTCGGGATCAAGCGCGGCCCGGGCGGCGAGGACGCCCTTTATTTCTCTCCGCACCACGCGGACAAGAACCCCTCCCTTTCTATCTATGTGGGCCACCCCAAGCACGGCGACGGCTGGAAAGACCACAGCGCCGATGAAGGCGGATCCTGCATCGACCTGGTGATGTACGTGCGCGGCTGCACCGTGTCGGAGGCGATGAAGTACCTGCACGAGGAATACGCTATCCCCTTCGACAAACCCGACCACGCGAACAAACCCGAGGCCGAGAAGAAAAGCATGGTCGAGTACATCGCCGATCGCTGCATCGCCGTGCGCGAGAAGGCGCGCGACTACCTGGCCGGGCGCAAGATCGGCGCGGCCGCGATTGACACCGCGCTGCGCGCCAATACCCTGGGCTTCAATGAGTGGACTAGCACAGCGAAGGAGGCCGGCACGGTCGGCTATGGCGGACCTGGCGTGGCATTCATCGTGCGCGCACCAGGAACCGGCCAGGTAGTTGGCGTCGATATCCGCTACCTGGATCCGGCACTCAACGGGGGCACCAAGACGCAGAGCCAGGGCGAAAAGGACGGCTATTACTGGACGGCCGATCCGCGCAAGCTCGAGAGGGCCAAGCGCGTCTACATTGTGGAAGCGGCGATCAACGCGCTGTCGATCGACACCTGCAGCCTGCCGAGCACGGCATCGATCGCAATCCGTGGCCTCACCAACGCTTCCTCGCTCGACCTCAACTTCCTGCGCGGCAAGCAAGTCGTGATCTGTATGGACAACGACCAGCCCTTCGCCGAAGGGCACAAGCTCGCCGGCCGCCGGCCGGGTCCGGAGGCAGCGTGGATCCTGTACGAGCGGCTGACAGCGCTCAACATCAGCGCAGTGCTGGTCGACCAGGCCGACTGGATCGAGCCGGCCGGCGCCGACGAGAAGGACGGCAAGCCGATCAACGACGTGAATGACTACCTGCAGGCGCGCGGCGAACACGAGCTGGCCCAGGCCCTGGAAGAAAAGAATTACGAAACCTGGCTGATTGCCGGCATGCCTGGCGACACCTCGAGGAAGGGCCGGCCGCGCGTCTACCTGCCCGGGCACGACTTCGCGCAATACTGGAAATTCCGGCCGCACCTGGACTTCACGAAGTACATCGCACGGATGGACGAAAACCGCGACACCGGCGAGGAAACCCCGGTCTATCACGACCTGTGCGGCTTCCGTATTGCATCTCTGAGCCG
>Ga0247725_1001103_pt1 | contig 14943 bp, 17 predicted proteins | sample OKSTACKMCFT3sol_FD_183021 | JGI IMG/M metagenome (GOLD analysis project Ga0247725, IMG submission 183021) | Subsurface sediment microbial communities from gas well in Oklahoma, United States - OK STACK MC-FT3-sol | ecosystem: Environmental > Terrestrial > Deep subsurface > Rock core/Sediment... | reverse complement strand
TCGGTGGCCAGCACGTCGTCCTCGCCGAGCTGGCCCTTGTGCTTGCCGGAAACGGTCAGCAGCGCCTGGTCGGCCGACAGCCGCGCCGAGTAGTTGCTGCTGGTGGCCGGGGACCAGCCGCGACCATAGAGGAAGCGGCCGGCCTCGATGATTTCACGGGTGAGTGTTTCGCGGTTCATGCCCGCTCCTCTTTCAATTGAGTGGCAATGATAACGGCAGCGGCCATGGCGGCCAGGCTGGCGATGACGAAGGTCCAGGAAGCGCCCAGGCTGTTCCAGCTGTAACCGGAGTACAGGGCCCCGAGCGCGCCGCCGGTGCCGGCGAGTGCTGCGTAGAGCGCCTGGCCCTGGCCTTGCTGCTGTGGGCCGAACTGGCGTTGCACGAAATGGATGGCCGCCGCATGGAAGCTGCCGAAGGTCGCCGCATGGAGCACCTGGGCGAACAGCAGCACCGCGAGGTTGTCGGCGAGATGCCCCAGCAGCAGCCAGCGCAACGCCGCGAGCAGGAAGCTCGCGGCCAGCACCTGGCGAACCGGGAAGCGCGAGAGAATGCGCGCCATCACCAGGAACATCAAGACCTCCGCCACCACGCCCAGGGCCCACAGCTGGCCGATGAAGCCGCGTGGGTAGCCGAGGCTTTCCAGGTAGATGGTCTGGAAGGTGTAGTACGGGCCGTGGGACAGCTGCATCAACCCGACGCACAGGTAGAACGCCAGCACGCCGGGTTGCCGCAGTTGGTCGAGGAAGCCGCCGCGGGCGCCTCCCTCCCGGGCCACCGGCGTGGCATTGGGCACCCACCAGCTACTGAGCACGATACCGGCCATGATGATCACCAGCGCCACCGGGTAGACGTCCAGGCTGAACACCTCGAACGCCTTGCCCAGGCCGACCACGGTGAGGATGAAGCCGATGGAGCCCCACAGGCGGATCTGGCTGTAGCGCGCGGCCTGCTCCCTGAGATGGGCCAGGGTGATCACTTCGAACTGCGGCAGCACCGCGTGCCAGAAGAAGGCGTGCAGGGCCATGATCATCGCCAGCCAGGCGTAGCTCTTGTCGACGAAGATCAGCGCGAAGGTGCACAGGGTGCAGAACGCGCCCAGCCGCACGATGGCCAGGCGCCGACCGCTGCGGTCGCCCAACCAGCCCCAGAGGTTGGGCGCCACGCAGCGCATCAGCATGGGGATGGCCACCAACTCGCCGATGCGCGCGGCGGAGAAGCCCAGGTGGGCGAAGTAGAGCCCGAGGAAGGGCGCCGTGGCGCCCAGCAGGGCGAAGTAGAACAGGTAGAAACCGGACAGCCGCCAGTACGGCAGCGCGCCGCCGGTCACAGCTGGCCGAGCACCGGAGTGGTGACACGCACATCGGCGTTCTGCCCGCGATGGCGCAGCAGGTGGTCCATCAGCACGATGGCCATCATGGCTTCGGCGATGGGCGTGGCGCGGATGCCGACGCAGGGGTCGTGACGGCCCTTGGTGATCACGTCCACCGGGTTGCCGTCGACGTCGATGGAGCGGCCCGGGGTGGTGATGCTGGAGGTGGGCTTCAGCGCCAGGTGGGCGACGATCGGCTGGCCCGAGGAAAGGCCGCCGAGGATGCCGCCGGCGTTGTTGCTGAGGAAGCCTTGCGGAGTCAGCTCGTCGCGGTGCTCGGTGCCGCGCTGGGCGACGCACGCGAAGCCGGCGCCGATCTCCACGCCCTTCACCGCGTTGATGCTCATCAGCGCGTGGGCGAGCTCCGCGTCCAGGCGATCGAAGATCGGCTCGCCCAGGCCCGGCGGCACGCCTTCGGCGACGACGGTGATCTTGGCGCCGACGGAATCCTGGTCACGGCGCAGCTGGTCCATGTAGGCCTCCAGCTCCGCCACCTTGTCCGGGTCGGGGCTGAAGAAGGCGTTCTGCTCCACCGAGTCCCAGGTCTTGAAGGGGATCTCGATCGGGCCGAGCTGGCTCATGTAGCCGCGGATGCGGATGCCCTGCCCGGCCAGCCACTTCTTGGCGATGGCGCCGGCGGCGACGCGCATGGCGGTCTCGCGCGCCGAGGAACGGCCGCCGCCGCGGTAGTCGCGGACGCCGTACTTGTGGTGGTAGGTGTAGTCGGCGTGGGCCGGGCGGAACAGGTCCTTGATCGCCGAGTAGTCCTTGGACTTCTGGTCGGTATTACGGATCAGCAGGCCGATGGAGCAGCCGGTGGTGCGGCCTTCGAAGACGCCGGAGAGGATTTCCACCTCGTCGGCCTCCTGGCGCTGGGTGGTGTGGCGGCTGGTGCCCGGCTTGCGGCGGTCGAGGTCACGCTGCAGGTCCTCCAGGGAAAGCTCCAGCCCGGGCGGGCAGCCGTCGACGATGGCGACCAGCGCCGGGCCATGGCTTTCGCCAGCCGTGGTGACGGTGAACAGCTTGCCGTAGGTGTTGCCGGACATGCACAGTGCTCCGCTGAAATGGGCCTCGAAGAAAGGCCGAGGAGTATACCTGCGGCGCCCGACCAGTTCACCCACGAACCTTGCGCCGGTGCCGGCATCCAAGCCTGGCACTCCCACACGGATTCCCCCATGCCCCGACTGCTGTACACCCTGCTCGCCCCGCTGCTCTGCAGCCTGCTCCCACCCGCCACCGGCTTCGCCGCCCAGACCGTGCTGCAGCGCCCCATGGACCTGGACACCGGCACCGGCGTGCTCCACGGCACCCTGCTGCTGCCCGGTGGCGAGGGGCCGGCCCCCGTTGCGTTGCTGGTGGCCGGCTCCGGCCCCACCGACCGCAACGGCAACAACCCCATGGGCGGGCGCAACGACAGCCTGAAGAAGCTCGCCGAGCTGCTGGCCCGCAACGGCATCGCCAGCCTGCGCTTCGACAAGCGCGGCATTGCCGCCAGCCACGACGCCGGGCCGGACGAACGCCAGCTGAGCCTGGACGGCTACGTGGACGACGCCGTCGCCTGGGCACGCCAGCTCAGGGCCGACCCCCGGTTTTCCAGGCTGATCCTGATCGGCCACAGCGAAGGGGCGCTGATCGCCAGCCTGGCCGCGCCACGTACCGAGGCCACCGCCCTGGTGGTGATCGCCGGCAGCGGCCGGCCCTTCGACCAGTTGCTGGTGGAACAGCTGCGCCAGCGCCTGCCGCCTCCGCTCCTGGCACGGAGCGCCGCGATCCTCGCGGCCCTGCGCAACGGCCAAACCGTGGACGAGGTGCCGCCGCCACTGATGGTGCTGTTCCGACCCAGCGTGCAGCCCTACCTGATCTCGCTGCTGGCCCACGACCCGGTCGAGGCCTTCGCGGCGGTGAAAGTCCCCGCACTGATCCTGCAGGGCAGCCACGACATCCAGGTGGGCGTTGCCGATGCCGAGGCTCTGAAGGCCGCGAAGCCCGATGCCGAGCTGACGGTCATCGGCGGCATGAACCACATCCTGCGCATCACGCCGGCCGGTATCCAGGAGCAGCTGGGCTCCTATAATGCCGCCGAGCTGCCCCTGGCTCGCGAGCTGGGCCAGCATCTGCTGGCGTTCATCGCCGCCCTGCCCTCCAGCCCGCCGCCTGGCGGCCGATAACCGGATCACACCGCGCCCGCAACAGGAAAGCCCGATGAGCGACACCGACACCCAGCCCCCCGAGGCCCTGGACCCCACGCCCGTGGTGGTGCCACCGCATCCCTGGGCCGACCTGGCGCCGGAGGACCACCTGCTGCTGAGGCTGGCGCCGTTGCCTGCCGACGCCGCCACGGGGCCCCGACCATTGCGCTTCATCGAGCTGGGCGAGGTGGAACGGCACAGCCCCGACCACAGCCTGCTGGTGCTCAGCCTGCACCTGCCGGGGCAACTCATGCGCAAGGAACAGAACCGCCTGGAGGTCTGGGCCGACCACCGCAGCAAGGAGGTCCGCTTCGGCCCCGACGACGGCCTGCGGCTGGAGCCCCAGAACCGCGGCCTGGGGCGCTTCCTGCTGGCCCGGGGCATCCACTGGGCGCGACGCCAGTGGGCGCACTACCGGGTCGAAGGCGGCGCGTTGCCGAACACGCTGGCCGTCTCGGAAGACATTCGCCAGCGCCGCGACCACGTGCTCAAGGCCCAGGGATTCGAAGTCACCTACCAGGACCCGCTGCAACTGCACGCCCACTACGGCGCCGGTCGCGTCAGCGAGCTGCTGGATGACTGGAACAAGGAGAAAGTGCAGGTCATCGGCCTGCTGGACGCGGCCAACATGCTGCAGCAGGCCGACCACAACCTGCACCAGCAGGAAATCCAGATCCGCAAGCTGGAGGACCGCGTCGCCGAACTCAAGCGCGACGACAGCGGCCTGCGCTTCACCATCACCTGCCTGGTGGTCTTCGCCGTGTTCCAGGCCGGCCTGCTGATCTGGATCGCCACCCACTGACGGGCACGCCCCGGTTTTCAGAGGTGCCCTGAGCGGGTAGGCCCTCTTCAGCCCGCCAGGCGGGCGCGGAACAGGTCCTGGTGCTCGCGGCACTGGCGGGCACTGAGCAGGAACACGCCATGCCCGCCCCGGGCGAACTCCAGCCAGGTGAAGTCCACTTCCGGATACAGCGTCTCCACATGCACCTGGCTGTTGCCCACCTCGACGATCAGGGTGCCCTGCTCGGTCAGGTGGTCGGCGGCTTCGGCCAGCATGCGCCGCACCAGGTCCAGTCCATCGTCGCCACAGGCCAGGCCCATGGCCGGCTCGTGGTGGTACTCCTCGGGCATGTCGGCGAAGTCTTCCGCATCGACATAGGGCGGGTTGGACAGGATCAGGTCGAAGCGCTGGCCGGGCAGGCCGTCGAAGCCGTCGCCCTGGACGGTGTAGACGCGGTCTTCCAGTTCGTGGCGCTCGATGTTCTGGTTGGCCACCTCCAGCGCGTCGAAGGACAGGTCGGCCAGCACCACCTCTGCCTCGGGGAAAGCGTGGGCGGCGGCAATGCCGATGCAGCCGGAGCCGGTGCAGAGGTCGAGGATGCGCGCCGGCATGTTCGGCAGCCAGGGCTCGAAGCCCTGCTCGATCAGCTCCCCAATGGGCGAACGGGGCACCAGCACGCGCTCGTCGACCACGAACGGCAGGCCGCAGAACCAGGCCTCGCCCAACAGGTAGGCGGCCGGTACGCGCTCATGGATGCGGCGCTTCAGCAGGGCCTGGACATGCTCACGCTCGTCGTCCTCAAGGCTGCAGTCCAGGTAGCTGTCGGCGATTTCGTAGGGCAGGTGCAGGGCGCCGAGGACGAGCTGGCGGGCTTCATCCCAGGCGTTGTCGGTGCCATGGCCGAAGAACAGGTTCTCCCCATGGAAACGGCTAACGGCCCAGCGGATGTGGTCGCGCAGGGTGCGCAGGCGGGATTCGGACACGACGCTCTACCTCTTGGAACGGGATGCGGATTCTACACCCGACCGCTCAGGGCTTGCGACGCACCTAGGGGTCTTCCCGGCGCTCACGACGCAATTCGCGCAACACGGCGATGGCCACGGCGCAGGCGAACAGCAACCAGAAAGAAGGGGGAAGATCAGACAGGCCATTCATGCGGCAACTCCTTGCACACGGCGACTTCGACTCCATCCGAAAGGCTTCGATGGTGCGCCGGGCGGGAAGGTTCCCGCAAGAGGATTGCGCGACATGGTTCACTTATCGCGTCACACGGCGGACAATAGCGGCCTACGTCGTACCGGAGATTCGCATGTCTGCTCCCAAATCCATGTTCCAACTCAGCGGCCGGGGCTACCCGCCGACCACCCTGAGCAACGCCACGCTGGTCATCATCGACGTCCAGGAGGAGTACCGCAGCGGCGTCCTGGCCCTGCCCGGCCTCGACGCGGCACTGGAGGAGATCGCGACCCTGCTGGCCGCCGCTCGCGCAGCCGGCACTCCCGTCGTACACGTCAAGCACCTGGGCGTTCCGGGTGGCCTGCTGGACCCCCAGGGCGAGCGTGGCCAGCAGATGCCCGAAGCCGCCCCGCTGCCTGGCGAGGTGGTCGTCGAGAAACGCCTGCCCAACGCCTTCGCCGGCACCGACCTGCACGATCGCCTGCAGGAGATCGGCCACCTGGACCTGATCGTCTGCGGCTTCATGACCCATTCCAGCGTCAGCACCACCGTGCGCGCCGCCAAGGACTACGGCTACCGCTGCACCCTGGTCGCCGCCGCCTGCGCCACCCGCGACCTGCCCACTCCTGACGGCGGCGTGATCAGCGCCGACGAGATGCACCGCGTCGAGGTCATCGCCCTCGCCGACAACTTCGCCAGCGTCGTACCCAACGCACGCGCCCTCGCCTGAGGCAACGCCTCACCGCAAAGCCGGCCCTCTCCTATCGGGCGAATGGCAGGAACCCCACCCGCTGGTTCCGGTCATACGCCCGATCAAGACGAGGAAGACCGGATGAGACAACCCGATGGATTCGACGCCCGCCGCCTTCGCCCCCATGCGCCCCGGCACCTGGGCTGGCGGCTGCTGGCCGGCTGTGCGGCGCTGATCGCCACCCTGGGCATCCTCCTGGCGATGGCCGGCTCGGCCACCCTGCTCGGCCGTCCGCCGGCACTGGGCCCGCTCAACGACAGCACCGGCGCCGCGCTGACCCTGCTGGTCAGCGGCCTGTTGCTGCTGGCCTTCGGCGTTGGGCTCTGGCGCCATGCACGGCGGCGCTTCCGCCGGCGCAGCAACCTGGACCTGTCGCCCCGGTTGATGAAGAAACGCCACTGACGTCGCCCCGCCTCGCGGGTAAACTGGGCGGCCGCTGTGGAGGCCCTCATGCAAGACGACGATTTTTCCCTGTTCAGCCAGCAGATGCGTGGCGTCAAACGCATCCAGCACGACCGCGCGGATGTCGGCAAGCCGCGCGCCGACCGCCAGCAGGTCGTCAGCCGCCGGCAGAACGCCACCCAGGCGGGCACCAGCACCAAGGTGGACGGCCTTTCCGACCTCTTCGTGATCGATGTGGGTGCCGAGGATGAACTGAACTGGGCCCGCGACGGCGTCCAGGAAGGCCAGATGCGCAAGCTCAAGCAGGGCCAGATCGCCTTCGAGGGCAGCCTCGACCTGCACGGCATGACCGTGGAAAAGGCCCGCGAGACGCTCTGGGACTTCCTCGCGGAGGCCACCAAGCTGGAAATCCGCTGCGTGCGCATCACCCATGGCAAGGCCGCACGCCTGGATGGCAAGCGCCCGCTGATCAAGAGCCACGTCAACACCTGGCTGCGCCAGCATCCCCAGGTGCTCGGTTTCACCTCCTGCCTGCCGCGCCACGGCGGCACCGGTGCCCTCTACGTGATGCTGCGCCGCACCATGCTCGAAGGCCGCGACGAGTAACCGTGACCAGGGGGCCGCCCGGCACCGGGCGGCCCCCTGGTTCAACGTTCCAGCGTGGAACTGAACTGGCGGATGGCTTCCACCACCCGCTGTGCACCTTCCTGGATCTCCAGGATCGCCTGGCCCGCCTGGCTGGCCAGCTGCACCCCCTGCTCCACCTTCTCGCGGCTGCTTTCCATGCTCTGGACCGCCTCCTGGGACAGCTCATGGTTGCGCCGTACCACGTCGACGATCTCCACCGTCGCCTGGGCCGTGCGCGCCGCCAGGTTGCGCACCTCCTCTGCCACCACGGCGAACCCGCGCCCCTGTTCGCCGGCCCGTGCCGCCTCGATGGCGGCGTTCAGCGCCAGCAGGTTGGTCTGGTCGGCGATGCCGCGGATGGTCTGGACGATGCTGCTGATCTGGTCGGACTGCTGGCTCACGGCCGAAATGCCGCTGGCCGCCCGGTTCAATTCGCCAGCGATGCCCTGCACCACGTCCACCGTGCGCTGGACCACTTCGGCACCCCGCTGCGCACCACCGTCGGTCTGCAGGGATATCTCGTAGGCCAGGTGCGCCGCCTGGGACTCGGCCTGCTGGTGCAGCACCTGCTCGGTCACGTCCGAGGCCAGCTTCACCACCTTGTAGAGGGTGCCATTGGCGTCGAACACCGGGTTGTAGGTGGCACGCAGCCAGACCACATCCCCGCGCTTGTTGACCCGCTTGAAGCGGCCGGAGAAGAACTCACCGCGGTTCAGGCGCTCCCAGAACTGCGCGTACTCGGGCGAAGCACCATCCTCGCGGGTGCACAGCTGACGGTGATGGCGCCCGCGGATCTCGTCCAGGCGATACCCCATCAGGCTCAGAAAATTCTCGTTGGCGGTGAGCACCTCGCCCTTGAGGTTGAACTCGATCACCGCCATGGAACGGTCGATGGCGCTGATCAGGCTTTCCTGCTGTTGTTCACGCACCACCTGGGCGGTGATGTCGGTGGCCAGCTTGAGCACCCCGACCACCCGCCCGACCGTGTCACGCACCGGGTTGTAGCTGGCCTCGAGCCACAACTCACGCCCTTGCTTGTCCTGGCGACGGAAGCGGTCGCGGATGAACTCGCCCGTCGCCAGGCGTTCCCAGAAGCGGCGGTACTCGGCGCTGTTGGCATAGGCCGGATCACAGAACATCCGGTGGTGCCGTCCCTGCACCTCCTCCAGGCGGTAACCGACCGCGGAGAGGAAGTTCTCGTTGGCGGACACGATGGTGCCATCCGGCAGGAATTCGATGACCGCCATGGAGCGATCGACGGCGCTACGACGCGCCAGGGCCTGCGCGAGTTGGGCTTGGCACTCGGCTAGTTCGCGTTTGAGGGATGACTGGAACATCGGGCAGGACCTCGAAGACGGCATGAGGATAAGAAGGACGACACAGGTATCGGCAGCCTAGGGATTGGCTGAAGCGATGGGCAATCGAAGCTTGCTATCGCCACGATAGCCGACTGCCATCAGACGGCGGGGCGGCCAAAGAAGTTCGGCAAGCACGGGCAGGCGCAGTACAATCGCCGCCGAACGAAACGCGACCATGTGCCGGGTGGCCGTGCGGAAGCCGCCATCAGAGCGTCCCGCCCCCACCGCGTGCGATGCAGCCGTAAGGGCTGCCCCGGCCAACGACCGGGCCCTATGGGCATGCCAATGGTCCGCCTACATCCACTCGATTCTGGAAGCACCATGGACTCTAGCCCCGACAAACTGGCAAGCCACTACACCGCAATCCTCGGCCAACTGGGCGAGGACGTGAACCGCGAAGGCCTGCTGGACACCCCCAAGCGCGCTGCCAAGGCCATGCAGTACCTCTGCCGCGGCTACGAGCAGACCCTGGACGAGGTGATCAACGGCGCCCTGTTCACCTCCGACAACAGCGAGATGGTGCTGGTCAAGGACATCGAGCTCTACTCCCTGTGCGAGCACCACCTGCTGCCCTTCATCGGCAAGGCCCACGTGGCCTACCTGCCCAACGGCAAGGTGCTGGGCCTGTCCAAGGTGGCGCGCATCGTCGACATGTTCGCCCGCCGCCTGCAGATCCAGGAGAACCTGAGCCGGCAGATCGCCGAAGCGGTGGAGCAGGTCACCGGCGCCCTGGGCGTGGCCGTGGTGATCGAGGCCCAGCACATGTGCATGATGATGCGCGGCGTGGAGAAGCAGAACTCCTCGATGATCACATCGGTGATGCTCGGCGAATTCCGCAACAACGCCGCGACCCGCAGCGAGTTCCTCAACCTGATCCGCTGAGGGATCGCCCACGAAAAAACCGGCCCAGGGCCGGTTTTTTATTTGGAGCCCCGGAAGACGACCCGCTAGAAGCTGCGCCCATCCACCTTGCGCACCTGCAGCGCATCCGGATCGACGCCGTCCAGGCAGCGCACGTTCACCGCCGCCATGGCGTTGCCCTGGGGATCGGAAGCCTCGCCGAATGGCGCGCAGCCGCAAGTGCCGCAGAAGTGATGGGCGATCTGCATGCGATTGAAGCGATAGGTGGACAGGTCGGCCTCGGGCGTCTCCAGCACCAGCTGGGCGCGCGGGACGAACCACAGCAGGTAGCCACGCTTGCTGCACAGCGAGCAGTTGCAGGCCATCACCTCGGTGATGGGGCTGCCCTCGACCTCGAACGCGATACGGCCGCAATGGCAGCCTCCCCGGTATTTCATCTGCACGCCTCCAGGCCCGGAATGGACCCGGAGGACGTTAGACCAGGGCTGCCGTGCGCGCCATGGCGGCGACGTGCCGCCTCAGCCGATGCTGACGTGACGCGGATGAGCCGCCACCCGTGCCATCCAGGCCTGGATGGCGGGGAAGCCGGAGAGGTCGAAGCCGCCCTCTTCCGCCACGTGGGTGTAGGCGTACAGGGCGATGTCCGCGATGGAATAGGTATCACCCACCAGGTACGGCGTGCGAGAGAGCTGCTGCTCCATCACTCGCAGGGCCTTGTAGCCGCGCACCAGGCACACCTGGTACTCCTCGGCGCGCTCGGCCGGCATGCCCTGGTAACGCTTGATGAAACGCGCCACCGCCACATAGGGCTCATGGCTGTACTGCTCGAAGAACTGCCACTGCAACACCTGGGTGCGCAGACGCGGCTCGGTGGGCAGCAGGTCGCTGCCCTCGGCCAGGAAGTTGAGGATGGCGTTGGACTCCCACAGGGTGGTGCCGTCCTCCAGCTCCAGGACCGGGATCTTGCCGTTGGGGTTGAGCGCCAGGAAGGCCTCGCTCTGGGTCTCGCCCTTGAGGATGTCCACCGGCACCCACTGATAGGGCTGCCCGAGCAGCTCGAGGATCAGCTTGACCTTGTAGCAGTTGCCGGAAATCACATCACCGTAAACCTTGTACATCGCCTGCTCCTCGATCAGACGGCCTGGGCGGCCTGGGCTTCCCGTACCACGCTGGCCAGACGGCGCAGCCCCTCGCCCAGGCGCTCCGGCGCCACGTGACTGAAGTTCAGGCGCAGGTAGCCGGGGTGGTTGTCCGGATCGATGAAGAACGGCTCGCCCGGCATGAAGGCAACGTTCTGGTCCAGCGCCGGCTTCAGCAGGGTGCGGGTATCCAGCGGCTGCTTGAGGGCCAGCCAGAAGAACAGCCCGCCCTGGGGCACTTCCCAGGTGGCCAGGTCGCCGAAGTGTTCTTCCAGCGCCGCCTGCATGGCATCGCGGCGCACGCGGTAGAAGTCACGCAGCTCGGCCAGGTGGCCCCGGTACTGCTCGCTGCCGAGCCACTGCAGGGCCTGCCACTGGCCGATGCGGTTGGTGTGCAGGTCGGCGGACTGTTTCAGGCGCAGCAGGTAGGGGAACAGGTCCGGACTGGCGATCAGGAAGCCTACGCGCAGGCCCGGCAGCAGGGTCTTGGAGACGGTGCCGGTGTAGATCCAGCTGGCCTTCTTCAGGCGGCTGACGATGGGGGTGGCGCTGCCGCCGTCGAACACCAGTTCGCGGTACGGCTCGTCCTCGATCAGGGTCACGCCGAACTCGTCCAGCAGCGCCGCCACGGCGTCGCGCTTGGCCTCGCTGTAGCGCACCGCCGAGGGGTTCTGGAAGGTCGGGATCAGGTAGGCGAAGGCCGGCTTGTGCTGCTCCAGGCGCTGGCGCAGGGAGGCCAGCTCGGGGCCGTCAGCCTCCTGGGCCACGGCGATGCAGTCGGCACCGAACAGCTGGAACGCCTGCAGCGCGGCCAGGTAGGTCGGCGCTTCCAGCAGCACCTCGGTGCCCGGGTCGATGAACAGCTTCGACGCCAGGTCCAGGGTCTGCTGGGAACCACTGACGATCAGCACCTGGCTGGCATCGCAGGGCACACCCAGGGCGCGCGCCTCGGCAGCCACCGCCTCACGCAGGGCCGGCTCGCCCTCGCTCATGCCGTACTGCCCCATGCTCGCCGGCATGTCCGCCCACTCCACCTTCGGCAGCATCGGCTCGGCCGGCAGACCACCGGCGAAGGACATAACCTCCGGGCGCTGCGCCGCAGCAAGGATTTCACGGATCAGGGAGCTTTTCAGGCGGGCGATGCGTTCGGAGAAGGCCATGGATGTCACCGGGTGCGAAGGCGTGAGAATTGAGTCAAACTGCTTGACCGAAACTACGATGCCCGGGATGGATACGTCAATATGCTTGACCTGAAAAACCCCGCCGTCCAGCACGCCGCCATGGAAGCCTTCTTCTTCGGCTACCAGGCCTTCACCAGCAAGCCCGACGAAATGCTCGCCCGTCGCGGGCTGTCGCGGGTGCACCACCGCATCCTGTTCTTCATCGCCAAGTACCCGGGGCTGAGCGTGAAGGAAATGCTCGGCTACCTCGGCGTGAGCAAGCAGGCGCTGAACACGCCGCTGCGCCAGTTGATGGAGATGGATCTGGTGCAGAGCAGCACCGCCGACGACGACAAGCGCAAGCGCCAGCTGGGGCTGACGGCAGAAGGCTCGAAGCTGGAGAAGAGTCTGCGTCGGGAGCAGGCCCGCCTGTTGGAGCGGGCCTTCGGCGAGGCCGGGGCCGATGCGGTGGAAGGCTGGCTGAAGGTCAACCAGACCCTTGGCGGCGCCCGCCAGGACGAGCCGGAAGGCACCTGAGGCGCCTCAGCGCCCGCCCTCCAGCTCCCGCGCCCCCCGGAAGAACACCAGCGCCGTGGCCACCACCGACACCAACGCCGGCAACGAACTGAACGCCGCCAGCAGCAGCGAAACCAGCATCACACCCGTCACCAGGATGGCGCCGGCCACGACCCGGAAAGAGGCATAGGTGTCCGGCACCTTCACCAGGCGCACGCCGAGCCAGATGCACCCCGCCCCGCACAGCACCAGACCGGAGCCATACAGGGCCATCTCCCACCCCAGGCTCCCCAGCTGGTCGCCCACCGTCATCAGCATCACCTGCAGCAGCACGCTGGTGACCACCACGACCCAGGTGGGCCAGGTCAGGCCGGTGGCAGCAAAACGCGCCTCGGCGAAGGCCTTGAAGCGCAGGGAGACATAGCTGCCCAGCAGCACCAGGGAAAGGCCCGACCAATCGGTGTAGGCCACCGGCAGCTCGATCCCGAACCAGCCGATCGACACAACACCCAGCAACAGCACCAGGTTGCCCAGGAAACCGACCAGGGACAGCCAGCCCAACAGCCTGAGCTGACCAGCGCTCCATTCCGGCAACGGGCGCGGCGCCTCCGGCTGGAGCAGTTCGACCTGAGGGGGTGCGTAGGGGTTCTCGTCCATGACGGGGCTCCTGATTCAACTGACCGGCACAGTAACGGTGCACACGGGAGACGTCACGCGACTGTATCGCTTTTTGCGCACATCGCTGTACGGGGCGCGGCGAAGCGCCACGCCGTAGGCTTTCTCCCTCCAAGAAGAGAGACCTGCCATGAGCCTGGAACTGTTGCTCGCCTTTGCGCTGTTTGCCCTCGTCACCTCCATCACCCCCGGCCCCAACAACATGATGCTGCTCGCCTCCGGAGTGAACTTCGGCATCCGCCGCAGCCTGCCGCACATGCTCGGCATCAGCATCGGCTTCATGGTGATGGTCGCTGCGGTGGGCCTGGGACTGCACCAGGTCTTCGAGCAGGTTCCCCTGCTGTACAGCCTGCTGCGCTATGGCGGCGCGGCCTACCTGGTCTACCTGGCCTGGAAGATCGCCGGCTCCGGCGCCCCTGACGACGCCAAGGGCGAGGCGCGCCCCTTCACCTTCCTCCAGGCGGCGGCCTTCCAGTGGGTCAACCCCAAGGCCTGGGTGATGGCGATCGGCGCCATCACCACCTACACCCCGCAGGAGAACTTCGTCACCAACGCCCTGCTGATCGCCGCCCTGTTCGCGCTGATCAACTGCCCCAGCGTCGGCCTCTGGACCGTTGCCGGCAGCCTGCTGCGCCACTGGCTGTCCTCGCCACGGGTGCTCCGCGCGTTCAATATCGGCATGGCCGTCCTGCTGGTGGCCTCGCTCTACCCCATCCTCGTCGACTTCAAGGGAACGCTCTGATGACCCGTGCCTCCGACACCGGCACCGCCCTGCCCCGCCTGCGCCCGCTGGCCGACTCCTCGCCTTCGGCGGTGGTGGCCGGCTTCATCGCCATGCTCACCGGCTACACCAGCTCCCTGGTGCTGATGTTCCAGGCCGGCCAGGCTGCCGGCCTCTCCGGCGGGCAGATCGCCTCGTGGATCTGGGCCCTGTCCATCGGCATGGCCATCTGCAGCATCGGCCTCTCGCTGCGCTATCGCACACCGATCACCGTGGCCTGGTCCACCCCGGGCGCGGCACTGCTGATCACCAGCCTGCCCGGCGTGCCCTATTCCGACGCCATCGGCGCCTTCGTCGTCTGCGCCATCCTGCTGACCCTGGTGGGGCTCACTGGCGGCTTCGAGCGGCTGATGCGGCGCCTGCCGGGCTCCCTCGCCGCTGCGCTGCTGGCCGGCATCCTGTTCAAGATCGGCAGCGAGATCTTCATCGCCGCCCAGCACCGCACCGCCCTGGTCCTGGCGATGTTCTTCAGCTACCTGCTATTCAAGCGCCTGCAGCCGCGCTATGCGGTGCTCGCCGCGCTGCTGGTGGGCTGCGTCACCGCCGGTGCCCTGGGCCTGCTGGACTTCAGCGGCTTCCACTTCCACCTGGCGCAACCGGTGTGGACCACCCCGACCTTCTCCTTCACCGCCATCATCAGCATCGGCCTGCCGCTGTTCATCGTGGCGATGGCCTCGCAGAACATCCCCGGCATCGCCGTGCTGCGTGCCGACGGCTACCAGGTGCCGGCCTCGCCCCTGGTCTCGGCCACCGGCTTCGCCTCGCTGCTGCTGGCGCCCTTCGGCTCCCACGGCATCAACCTGGCCGCCATCAGCGCCGCCATCTGCACCGGCCCCCATGCCCACGAGGACCGCAACAAGCGCTACACCGCCGCCATGTGGTGCGGGGTCTTCTACGGCATCGCCGGCACCTTCGCCGCCACCCTGGCCGCACTGTTCGCCGCCTTCCCCAAGGAGCTGGTGCTCTCGGTGGCGGCCCTGGCGCTGTTCGGATCCATCAGCAACGGCCTCACCGTGGCCATGCAGGAGCCCAAGGAGCGCGAGGCCGCACTGGTGACCTTCATGGTCACCGCCTCCGGCATGACGCTGCTGTCCATCGGCTCAGCCTTCTGGGGCCTGGTGGCCGGCGTCCTGACCCTGCTGATCCTCAACGTCAGGA
>Ga0247725_1001102_pt1 | contig 14944 bp, 15 predicted proteins | sample OKSTACKMCFT3sol_FD_183021 | JGI IMG/M metagenome (GOLD analysis project Ga0247725, IMG submission 183021) | Subsurface sediment microbial communities from gas well in Oklahoma, United States - OK STACK MC-FT3-sol | ecosystem: Environmental > Terrestrial > Deep subsurface > Rock core/Sediment... | reverse complement strand
CCACCTCGCGCCGCCCCCGATAGCCCAGCGACTCGTACAGCCCGATCGCCGTGGCGTTGTCGGCGTAGCTGTGCAGGAAGGCCTGGTCGCCGCGCGCCAGGATCCCGGCCGTCACCTCGCGCAGCAGCCTCGCCGCGTAGCCCTGGCCGCGATGGTCGGGATGGACGCAGACGCCGCTGGCCTCGGTGTAGCCGTCGGGACGCATCCGCTCTCCGGCCATGGCGACCAGCCGCCCCTCGACCCGGACGCCGACGAACGCGCCGAGCTGATGGGTGCGCGCGAAGAACGGTCCGGGCTTGGTCAGGGTCGCCAGCGCCAGCATCTCGGCCGCGTCGGCGTCGCCGAGCGGCAGCATGTCGAAGGGAACGTCCCAAGCCGGCGCGACGGTCTCGGCGACCATCTGCAGGCAGACGGCGCTGGAGACGACTTCGGTTCCGGGGATCGGCGGCGGCGCGGCGAGTTCGACGAAGCCCACGGAGCCCATCCCACGCACCAGTTCGCCCACGGCCGCGAGGCTCTCGGAGCTGTTATCGGGAATGGCGGCGAAGAGCCCATAGTCGGGCTGCATCCGGATCGCGGGGCCGTGGCGGACGGCGAGGTCAGCCTGGCGTCCGTTCAGCGTGGCCCAGACCGGGCGGTCGAGGATGTGAGCGCTCATGTCCCCATTGAACAGGGACGGCGGACGGGGATCAACGCGTCGGCGCGCCCCGTCCGGTCACAAACAGCCCGAAGGCTGGAAAGATTAGTCCAGGTCTTCGGCCAGGATGGCCATCTCGAACATGAACGAGCCGTCCTCGTCCTCGTCCTGGAAGATGACGCCGATGAACTCGCCGGCGACTTCCACCTCGGCCGAGTCCTTTTGCTTGGGGCGCGGCTTCAGCTGGATGTGCGGGTTCCCGAAGGTCCGCTTCAGGTGCTTTTCGATCTTGGCGATGGTGTTGGCGTCCACGGGGGATCCTTGTCTTTAGCTAGAGCGCCCGGGGCGCGTCTCTCGAGGCGAAACTAGCGTCCGCCGCGCGGCTGGCAAGCGCTTCCGGCGGAAGAGGTGTGGACGCCCCCTCGGCGACGAGCCAATCGCGGAACAGAAGCGTCCGCTCCGGGGCGCCTTCGCGCGGCGTCAGGGCTGCGATCCAGGTCTGACCGGGCGCGAAGCCAAGCGGCGCGACGAGGCGTCCGCTGGCGAGGTCTCGCTGCACGAAGGCCCAGGGACCGATCGCCACGCCCAGGCCCGCCGCGGCGGCCTCCAGCATGTAGAAATAATGGTCGAACTCCTGCTCGCTGGTCGCGGGCGGGAGGTTTTCGGCGCCGATGTCGCGGATCCAGTCGCTCCAGCTCTGGACGTAGGTGCGGGTCAGGAGGCGCGGCGCCGCGCAGATCCGATCGAAGTCGGCCACCCCGCCGGCCGCCAGCTCCGGCGACATGACCGGTCCGTGATAGTGGCGCATGAACGGCTCGGACACGGAGTCGGGATAGTCCGGCTCACCGGCGCGTCGGATGCGGATCGCCAGGTCGATTTGGTCCTCGCGGAAGTCGAAGGGGCCGTTCGACTCGGCCACCCGCACGGGAATGTCCGGATGGGCCGCCTGGAAGCGGGGCAGGCGCGGGATCAGCCACTTCATGGCGAAGGTGGGCAGGCAGGACACCACCAGGGGCTTCGGCCCCGCCTCCGCCGGGCGCGGCGTGGCCGCTTCGATCTGGTCGAAGGCCGGCGACAAGGCCTGGGCCAGCTTCAGACCCGCCTCGGTCATGCGCAGCCGAGAGCGCGGCCCCTCGGTGAGGGCGACGCCGAGGTGCTCCTCAAGCTGCCGGATCTGGCGGCTGACCGCCCCATGCGTGACGCACAACTCGTCGGCCGCCAGCGTCATGCGGCCGTGACGTCCAAACGCCTCGAAGGCGCGCAGAGCGTTCAACGGCGGCAGGTTGCGGCGGGCCATGTGAAAAAACCTCACAGAGGCCTGACGGATAAGTCGTTATCCGGCGCCGCGCAATCGCGGGATAAGGCGGACATGCCCCCTGCCCCTCCATCCCGCATCACCCTGCTTCAGGTCCTGGCGCTGCTCGTCATCTGGACAGCGGCGATCCTTGGCCTGGTGAAGCCGCCGGGTTCAGACGCGCGAACCATGGCCGTGAAGGCTCCGACGGTGTCGTGCGCAAAGACGTTTCGGGAGAGCTAGACCCCAGACAGGGGTGAGCCCCGGCGGCGTCTCGCGCGACCGGGGCTCAGGTCCGCCCACTAGGTCGGGGGGGCGTAGGGGGGCGGACACACGATTAACGCCCTTCCCCGAACGCGGTTCCGCGTTATCGCGCGGAAGAGGTCAGTTTGATCTCGAAAAGTTTCGGCCACAGCTTGCCGGTGACGAACAGGCGGTCGCCCGCCGCGTCATAGGCGATGCCGTTCAGCACGTCGTCGCGCTGGCCGGTCACCCCGGCCTCCTTCAGAAGACCGCCCAGTTCGATCCAGCCCAGCACCTTGCCGGTCTTGACGTCGATGCGGGCGATGCGGGTCGTCTGCCAGACATTGGCCAGCAGCTCGCCCTTCACCCATTCCAGCTCATTGAGGTTTCGCACCGGCGCGCCATCGTCGGTGACCTCGATCCGGCCGGTCTCCTTCAGGGTGTCGGGATCCAGGAAGCGGATGAACGCGGTGCCGTCGCTCATGATCAGCCGCTTGTCGTCGCGGGTCAGGGCCCAACCCTCGCCTGGATAGCTGAACTCGCCGACCTTCTCGAAGCTGTCGATGTCGTAGATGAAGCCCAGCTGGTTGGTCCAGGTCAGCTCGTAGAGACGGTTCTTCCAGTCGACGATCCCCTCGCCGAAATAGCGGCTGTCGATCAGGCGCTCCTGCTCGACCGCGCCGGTCTCAAGGTTCCATTTGCGGATGAACGAGCGGCCGGCCAGGCCGGTGCTCTCGAAAATGAAGCCGTCGCGATAGAACAGGCCCTCGGTGAAGGCGGCGGTGTCGTGGGCGTAGCTGCGCACGACCGTATAGCCGCCCACCGGGGCGGGCGCGGCCTCGGCCGGCGCGATGAGCCCAAGACACAGCGCCGCGCACAGCAGCAGACCGGCGAGACGCATACGCGGAACCTTCAACTCAGATGTCGTAGTCGCCGGAATAGACCATCTCGGCCAGAGTGTGGTCCATGGTCTTGGCCGGCTCTTCGCAGGTCGGGCAATTGACCAGGCGCGCGGGCACGCCGGCGGCGGTGCAATGGGCCGGCACGGGGCGCAGCACCACCGAGCCCGAGGCGATCTTGGCGTAGTCGCCGACGGTGATGTTGCCCAGCACCTTGGCGCCGGCGCCCAGCAGGACGCCCTTGCCGATCTTGGGGTGGCGGTCGCCGCGCTCGGCGCCGGTGCCGCCCAGGGTCACGCCATGCAGCATCGAGACGTCATCGCCGACCACCGCCGTCTCGCCGATGACGATGCCGGTGCCGTGGTCGATGAACACGCCCTTGCCGATCTTGGCGGCCGGATTGACGTCGACCTGGAAGACCTCGCTGGAGCGGCTTTGCAGGTAGAAGGCCAGGGTCTCGCGACCCTCGTTCCACAGCCAGTGCGAAACGCGGTGCGTCTGCAGCGCCAGGAAGCCCTTGAAGAACAGGAACGGCTGGACATAGCCCTTGCAGGCCGGGTCGCGCTCGAACACCGCCTTGAGGTCGGCCTCGGCCGCCTCGACGATCGACGGATCGCTGCGGAAGGCGTCGGCGGCGAACTCGCGCGCCGTCATCGCCCGCATCTCCTGGTCGCCCAGCTTGCGCGCCAGCTGGAAGGTCAGGGCGTCGGCCAGGTTGTCGTGGCTGAGGATCACCGCGTTGAGCAGCGAGGCCAGGGCCGGCTCGGCCTTGGCGGCGTGTTCGGCCTGGTTGCGCAGGGCGACCCAGACGGGGGTTTCCGTCTCGGGGGTCACCACTTCCAAGTGCTTGGCCATCGGGCTCTCCCTCCCCAGCAGGCTGGGCGCGTGCAGCATCTATAGACCAAATGCTCCACAAAACCCGAACGGAACGTTCGGGCGCGCCCCGCTCAGATCAGGGCAAAAGCGCTGGCGTCAAGGTCTCGATGAAGAAAGACACGATGTCGCCGGTCCGTTCCAACGGGTTCAGACCCGCCTCGCCGCCGGCCAGCATGGCCGAAAGCGTGCTGCTGGACCCGGCCTCGGGGCCCGTCGGGACGACGTCCGAGATCACCCCGCACTGGATCGCGCGCATGGCTCGCCCGGAAGAATTGATGCGGGCCGCCGCATAGAGATGGGCGCAGTCGAGATTGACGATGTCGCAATCCTCGAGCCGATAGGCCTCGAGCATCGGGTCGTACTCGCGATAGATCGCGTCGCCGGTGGCCACGCGGACCGGCTTCAACGGCGTCGGACCGGGCCAGAGCTTCAGCGCGGCGTCGATCAGCGTCTGGTCGGCGCGCAGGATGCGGGCGCCGGTGTAGTGCGGGGTCGTGCCATCCGCCGCCAGGGTGTCCTCGGCCAGGTAGAAATCGCCCATGCCCAGATCGCCGGTTCCCAGACCGCCGGCCAAACCATAGGCCAGCACCAGCTCGATCCCGTAATAGGCCAACTCCTCCGCCGTCGAGCTCGACACCGGGCCGCCATAGACGTGGGCCAGCGACAGGAACTTGCGCTCGCCATGGCGCAGCAGCCGCACGCTGTCGGGCGACAGGTGGATGAAGTGCTGACCCTCCACGCGCTCCGGCTGGTAGCGTTCAAGCGCCGAGGGCGGTGGACAATAGCCGACCAGGGCGACCTTCACGTCGCCGAAGACGTCGGGCGGAAAGCGGCGGCCGACGAGACTCTGGGGCGTGAGATGGGGCGCTTGCGTCATGACCGTGCTCGACTCGCGGGTGTGCGGGGCCGCTTCTGGCCTGGAACGCCCCGGCGCGACACGATCAGGATCAATTCCCGGATCGCGACCTCGCTAAAGGATCAGCGCCGCCAGCTGCGCGGGCAGTTGGCCTCGCACCGCCATCAGATGCGTCCGCAGCAGCAGCGCGACGGTGATGGCGTCGGGCATGTGGCCGGCGATCGCCGCGTCCAGCGCCTCGCGGAACGGCACGCGGACCACGGCCAGGTCCTCGGTCTCGTCCGGCGCGGTCTCGGTCGGCGACAGGTCCATCGCCAGGAAGCCGTAGGCGATCTCGTCGGTGACCGAGTTGGAAAGCTCCATCCGTAGGATCGGCCGCCAGTCGGCCGCCCGCAGCCCCACCTCCTCGGCCAGTTCGCGCTTGGCGCCGTCCAGAGGGTCCTCGCCGTGCGGCGCGCCGCCCTCGGGCAGCTCCCAGCTGTAGTTGGCGAGCGAGAAGCGGTTCTGGCCGACCAGGGTCACCGTGCCGTCGTCGTGCAGCGGCACGATGCCGATCGCCTGGTTCTTGAAGCCGATCTTGCCATACAGCGCCGGCCGCCCCGTCGGCGCGATCGCCTGGTATTCTGTGACCGTGATCCAGGGGTTGTCGTAGACGACCTTGCTGGAAGACACGCCCCAGGGTGTTCCGTGCGGCTTCAGCCAGGCGGGCTTGTCGGACATGGACGCTCCAGATTTTTCGCGGCCTCCGGTTCCATCGGGGCCGCGCCAAGCCTAACTGAACGGCCTTACAACGCCGCAACGCCCATGAGGAGGCCGTCTTGGCCGGTTCCGTCCCCCCCGCTCCCAAATTCGGCGAAACCCTGCCGCTCAAGGCCTCGCCCGAGACCATCGCCTTCCTGGCCCGGCGTCGCTCGGCCAGCGCCATGACCCTGACCGCGCCCGGCCCTGACAAGGCTCAGCTGGCCGACCTGCTGCGCCTGGCCGTCCGCGTGCCCGATCACGGCAAGCTCGCCCCCTGGCGGTTCATCGTGCTGCAAGGCGAGGCCAAGGCCGTCTTCGCCGAGCGCATTACCGCCCTCGCCCCCAGCCAGGCCAACCCGACCAAGGCGACGGCCGCTCTGCGCAAGCTGACCAATCCGCCGGTCTGCGTCGCGGTGATCTCGCGTCACCTGCCCGGCGAGATCCCCGAATGGGAGCAGCGCCAGAGCGCCGCAGCCGTCTGCCATCAGCTGCTGCTGGCCGCCTCGGCTCTGGGCTGGGGCGCCAACTGGATCACCGACTGGTACAGCTATGACCCCCGCGCGCTGGAGATCCTGGGCTGCGGTCCGGACGAGAAGGTCGCGGGCTACCTCTATATCGGCACGGCGACGGAACAGCCGCAGGAACGCCAGCGCCCCGACGCTACGGCCCTGACCAGTTACTGGAGCCCGAACTAGCCCTCAGGCGTTGAAGCGCTGACACGGAAGGAAAGCCCATGGCGCGACGCAAGGATCCCTGGACGACGCTGGCCTTCGACAGCTGGGCGTTGGGGATGGAGGCCTCGGCCGTCATCGGCCTGCGCATGATGAAGCTGGCCGCCGGCGGCGCGGCGGCCCAGGCCGAAGCCCAACTGATGGTCAGCGAGAAACTGGCCGCCGGCTTGGCGCTGCAGACGATGGCCGCCACGGGGAAGCTCGGCGCGAGCGGACCGGCGATCGCTTCCGGCTCGCTCGCCCACCTGCGCCGCAAGGTTCGCGCGAACCGGCGGCGCCTTTCCAAGCTCTAGATCAGCCGCGTCCGCGATACGGCGCGACGCCTTGGTCCGGAACCCAGAGGCCCTCCGGCGCGGGACCGGTCTGCCAGAACACGTCGATCGGAATGCCGCCGCGCGGGTACCAGTAGCCGCCGATGCGCAGCCAGCGCGGCTGGGCGATCTCGACGATCTTCCGCGCCACCTTGACCGTGCAGTCCTCGTGGAACGAGCCGTGGTTGCGGAAGCTGGTCAGATAGAGCTTCAGCGACTTGCTCTCGATCAGCCAGTCGCCCGGCGCGTAGTCGATCACCAGATGCGCGAAGTCGGGCTGGCCGGTGACGGGACACAGCGAGGTGAACTCCGGCGCGACGAAGCGGGCCAGATACAGCACATCGCTTTGCGGGTTGGGCACGCGCTCGAGGACGGCGGCTTCGGGGCTGTCGGGCGCGTCGACGACGCGGCCCAGCTGGGTGACGTTGAGATCGGTCATCGCGGCGATTTAGGCCTCCCCCCTTCTCAAGACAAGACTGGGGGCGGGAGACAAGCCGCGCGCGCCTCGCTACAACGCGATCCAACAAGTGTTTGGGGAGAGACGCGATGCTGGGACGCGACTTCGACGGCTTCACCGTGGTGATCACCGGCGCCTCCACGGGCCTGGGCCGGGCGATCGCGGTCGAGACCGCGCGCCGCGGCGCCGGCCTCGTGGTCGTCAACTACGCCCGCAGCGCCGAGGAGGCCGAGGAGACCGCCCGCCTGGTCGAGGCCGAGGGCGCCAAGGCCGCCCTGGTCCAGGGCGATGTCGCCCAGGACGAGGATTGCCGCAAGATCGCCGAAGCCGCGGCCGCCACCGGTCGCATCGACGCCCTGTTCAACAACGCCGGGGTGACCAAGTTCGCGCCGAACCACGCCGATCTCGACGCGGTCAACGCCGAGGACTTCCTGCGGCTCTATTCCGTCAATGTGGTCGGCGCCTTCCAGATGGTCCGCGCGGCCCGCTCGCTGCTGGAGGCCGCGCCCGCCCCAGGCGCTGTCGTCAACACCGCCTCGATCGCCGGCGTCGTCGGCAATGGCTCGTCGGTGCCCTACGCGGCGTCCAAGGGCGCGATGACGACCATGACCCTGTCTCTCGCGCGCGCCCTCGCCCCCCGCATCCGCGTCAACGCCATCTGCCCGGGCTTCATCGACACGCCCTGGTTCGGCAAGGCCATGGACGCCGACCGGGTCGAGCGCCTGCGCGCCGGCGCCGCGGCGGCCACGCCGCTGAAGGTCGCCTCGACCGCCGAGGACGTCGCCGGCGCGGCCGTCTTCCTGGCCTCGCCCGCCTCGCGCCACGTCACGGGAGAGACCCTGCTGGTCGACGCCGGCCTGCACCTGGGCGGCGCCAGCCTGGGAATGCGCTAGGCGACTCATGTTCGCGGAACGGCGCCCGCGCCACAGAACAAGCGCGATTCACCCTTCCGTCGCCTGTTGCGGATCGGCGTACGTTATGAAGCAAAATCGTCACACTACGCCCAAACTTTAGGCGGCAGGCGCCCTTCTCACTGGCGCTTCGCTCGCCTCGATTGCAACTAAAGACGCCTGCACCGCTAATCGACGCGGGACGCACATGCGCTCGCAGGCGCGTCGGGGTCTCGGGATCCAACCCGGGAAACGACACACAGAAGGGGATAACATAATGAAAGCCATGAAGATTGCGCTGGCCGCCGCCGCGGCGACGGTCGCCCTGAGCGGCGCCGCGATGGCCCAAGAACTCAAGCTCTCCTACAACATCGGCGTCGGCAGCGACTACGTCTTCCGTGGCGTGAGCCAGACCCAGGAAGACCCGACCGTTCAAGGCGGCGTCGACGCCACCTACGGCATTGGCTACGCCGGCGTCTGGGCCTCGAACGTCGACTTCGGCGCCGATGATCCCTCGGCCGAGATCGACTTCTACGCCGGCCTGCGTCCGACCGTCGGCGACACCTCGCTGGACTTCGGCGTCCTGTACTACAGCTACACCAAGGACAAGGGCCTGACGCCGGGCGCTTACAGCTACGTCGAACTGAAGGCCGCCGCCTCGCGCACCTTCGGCCCGGCCACCCTGGGCGCGGCCGTCTACTACTCGCCGGAGTACCCGGGCAAGGGTGGCGGCGCGACCTACTTCGAAGCCAACGCCGCCGTGCCGGTCGCGCCGAAGCTCACCCTGAGCGGCGCCGTCGGCCAGCAGACGATCAAGAACTACAAGGACTACAGCACCTGGAACGTGGGCCTCGCCTACGCCCTGACCGACAACCTGTCGGCGGACCTGCGCTATCACGACACGTCCGAGCATGACCTGGGCAAGATCTACGACAGCCGCGTCGTGGTCAGCCTGAAGGCCGCCTTCTAAGGCTGGTCTTCCAAGGGTAGACAAGGAAGCCGCCTCGGTTCGCCGAGGCGGCTTTTCTTTTTGGGAGACTAGGCCGCTGGCGCCTTGGGCGGCCGCATCATCAGAACCGCCAGGAAGACCGCCGCCGTCACCACCGCGAACAGCTGGAAGGTCGGCGCGAAACCGCCCAGTCGGTCGCGCATCGCACCGGCCACGAACGGCCCTGCCGCCGAGACCGCGCCGACCAGGCAGGTTAGCGAGAACAGCTCCAGATTGCTCTGGCGACCGTAATAGTTCAGCAGCAGCACGGTGACGGTCAGGACGGTCAGGCCAAAGCCGACGCCCGTGCCGATCGCGTAGATCAGCATCAGGGCCGGGCTCGCGGCCTTGGCCAGGGCCAGAAGGCCGATGACCAGCATCCCCTGGGCGAAGACCAGCAGCCAGCGCGGATCGACCCGATCGCCCAGAGCCCCGCCGCCCAGCCGCGCCAGGGTCTGCATCAGCGACTCGAGACTCAGCATCTTGGCCGCCACGGCGCCGGCGGCGACAGCGCCTACGCCGGCGGCGACGCCCAGCTCGGTCAGGTGGGTGACCGAGACACTGGCCACCGTCACCCCGACCAGCAGATGGCTGAAATAGGCGGCCGCCAGCACGTAGAACTGCGGCGTGCGCAGGGCCTGTCGCACGGTCCACTCATAGGGCGTGCGGTAGACGCGCGCGGCGGCCGGCGCTTCGCGGGCCTCCTGCTCGACCTCGAGGTCGACCTCATGCGCCGCCGCCGTCAGCCACTGGGAGCCGCCGACCATCAGGGCGCAGACCAGACCGGCCGCCGCCGCGAGGGCCGCCTGAATGACCCAATAGAGCCGCCAGTCGCCGCTGCTGTCGGCCATCAGGGTCAGCGCCATCCACGGCCCGGCCGCCCCGCCCAGCGATCCGAAGGTGAAATAGATCCCGAACGGCAGGGCGCGCTTCTTGAACAACGACGACAGCACGTGCGTGCCGGGGATCAGCGCCGCCATCTGGAAGCCGACGCCGCAGGCCGCCGCGCCGGCGTAGTAGCTGAGCAGGCTCTCGGCGTTGGCGATCCCGATGAAGCCGCCCGCCAGCACGACGGCCCCCGCGAGCAGCGTGCCGCGCACGCCGAACCGCCGGATCAGTATGGCCGGCAGCCAGGACGAGGCGCCGGTGAAGACGCCCAGCACCGTAAAGCCCAGGAACGCCTTCTCGAAGCTCCACTTCAGCTCGCCGATCATCGTCGGCAAGACGACGCCCAGCGAGCCGTAGGTCGAGGCGGTGATCAGGAACAGCAGCAGGCTGAACGCCGCCAGCAGCAGCCAGGGACGGAAGCGGTCTTCGGTTTGGGTCAAGTCAGAACGTCCGCTTCAGGGTGGCCCGCCACTCCCGCCCCTTGCCGGGCAGGGCGCCGAGGTTGGCGTAGGTGTCGGCGTCGGGTGTCACATAGAACGTGTCGAACAGGTTATCGACATTGACCGACAGAGTGTAAGGCCCGCGCGCGACGAACGCCGACGCGTTGACCAGCGCATAGCTCGGATAGCGCACCGCGTTCTGGACCGTGCCGGCGGTGCGGCCGACATGGCTGACGCCCAGGGTCACCCCGGCCTGGCCCCAGTCATGGGCCTTGCTGGTGTAGGTCCCATAGAGGCTGAGCACCGACTTCGGGGTCAGGGTGTAGGCGTAGTCGCCGCTCCGTCCCGGCAGGCTGGCGAAGCTCCAGACCACGTACGAACCGCCGTAGCCCTGCGCGCCCGTGACGCCCGCCGCATAGGCCGGGATGTACTGGAAGGACGTGTCGGGTCCCCGCACCGTCGTGCGCTGGTTGTTGCCGGCGAAGGTGAAGGACAGGCGCTCGGACGCCAGCCAGCGGACCTCCAGCTCGACACCCTTGGACCGCAGCCCCTGCACCGTCGGCGGCGAGATCGCGCCGGCGATCTGGGTGCGGGTCTGGCGATAGGCGGCCAGCGAACCGATCAGCGCGCCGCGCAGCAGCTGGAACTTCACGCCCGCCTCGGAGAGGTCCGAGCTCGACAGCCACGAGCCGTCGGCGACCAGACCCGGCGCGATGTCGCCCGCCTGGCTCATCTCCAGGGCCGAAGCCTTGGCGTAGCTGGCGTAGGGCATCAGGCCGACGGGCAGCTTGTAGGTCAGGCTGGCGCTCCAGGTCGCCTTGTTGCGATCGGCCGACTGGCGGCCCGCGACCGTGTAGCTGAGGAAGCCCGTGTCCTCGCTCTCGACCTTGTAGTGGTCCCAGCGACCGCCCAGCACCAGGTTCCAACGCCCGGCGACGATGTCGGAGGTGATGAAGGCGCCCGTCTCCTTCCAGGTCGAGCGGTTGTCGTTCTCCCAGCGCACGCCGCCGGGCTCGTCGTCGAACGGGCTGTCGATGGTGTCGGTGGCGGTCGCGCCGAAGCTGATGTCGCGGCGGTCCAGGGCGATCAGGCCGCTGTTGTAGCTCTCGCGCCGACGGCCGTCGAACCAGCGGTGCGACACGCCGGTCAGCGTCCGCGCGCGCACCGGCCCGATCTTCGTCGGGAAGGCGTAGGTCAGGCGGACCTCGCTGACCTTGGCGTCGATCGCCGAGGGATAGCCGTACGAGACGAAGCGCTTGTTGTCCTGGCGGTCGTGGAACAGCTGCAGCGTCAGCGACCGGTCGCCGCCCAGGTCCTTGGCGAGGTCGAAATACAGGGTCTGGGTGTTGGTCTTCGAGAAGTCGGCGGGGCTGATATAGACCGTCCGCCGATCCAGCTTGGTCGTCCCGACGCCGGCGTCGAGCGTGTGGACCGCGTCCGTGGTTGGGAAGCCGTAGTACGGCAGGTAAAGGGCGCTTGCGTAGGGGTAGGCCCCGATCTCATTGGGCGTGAGCTTGCCGTTTCCATCCACGTCGCGCAGCGTCGTGTCGCGGCCGGTGACGTACGTCCGGTGGTCGATCAGGTCCTGGGTCAGGCGGTTCCAGCCCGGCGTCTGCACGTCGCCGTCGCTATGGAAGACCATACCGCCAAAGGCCGTGCTCCAGCCGTCTGCGAAGTCGAAGTCGGCGGACGCCTCCAGCGTCTGGTGACGCGGATAGATCCCCCGGTAGTAGCTGTGGCTGTCCTCGGCCTCGCCATAGACATAAACGCCGCCCTCGGCCACGCCAAGGGTGACCGGCGCGCCGAACTGGCCGGTGACGAGCTTCTTGTTATAGCTCCCGAAGGTGGCGGTGACCTCGCCCTCGGGCTCGACCAGGAACCGGCCCTCGTCCCGCGCCGACTTCGGGATGAAGTTGACCAGCCCCCCGACCTTGCCCGCGCCATAGACCGGCGTCGGCGGCCCGCGCAGGATCTCCAGCCTCGCCGCGCCGCCGATCGGAGTCGAATAGGTTCCGCGGTTTTCGACCCGCTTGAAGCCGCGGAAGTAGTTCTCGGCCAGGGCCCCGCGGATGTTCAGCGATCCCGGGACGCCATAGAAGCTGGCGGTGTGAGTCCCGGGCGCGACCTTGGTGGCGTCGTCGAGGGTCTCGACGCCATAACGCTCCAGGGTCAGGTCGCTGACCAGGCTGGCCGAGCGCGGCGTCTCGATCAACGGCTTGTCGATGCCGAACACCGTGTGGCTGGGCGCCTTCTCCAGCAGGCCCGCCTTGTCACGCGCGACGATCACCACAGCGTCGACCTGATCGGACACTTGCGTCTCGGCGCGCGCGCTGGCGGCGGAGAGGGCTAGCAGGCTGACGGACAGCATCAACAGTCGAGACGGCATCGGCTCTCACCTTATCGCCGAGGCGGAAAGCTCGGCGGTCACGCGCCGTTATCTGGGGATCGCTTGATCTTCGTCAAAATGCCTTCTGACATTTTAGATGAGATTGCGAAGCGACTGTGGCGGCGAAGTCTCAGGTCACGCTGGGGAAGTCGCGACGTAAGCGCGCAGCGATAAACTGAAGGAGCTGAAGGCGCGTATCGGGGCCTTAAGCCCTGCCCTGCGCCTCGGGCTGGACGTCCAGGATCCGCAGCATCGCCCGCCGCGAGGCCTCGACGTCGCCGCCCGCGATCACGCGCGCGACCTCTCGGTGCTCCTCGATCTCGTCGATGAGTTCGCGCTCGCTGGCGCCGTTGAACGAGAACACCCAGAACCGCGCGGCCTTGTGCTGCAGCGGAATGAGAATGCGGGCCAGGGCCAGGTTGCCCGAGGCGCGGGCCACGGCGGCGTGGAAGCGCAGGTCCATGGCCACCAGCGCCGGCAGGTCGCAGGTGCGCGCGGCTTCCTCGCCGTCCGCGAAGATGTCGAACATCGCCTGGGCCTCGGCCTTTGAGGCGTTGCGGGCGGCCAGGGCCGCGCAGTGCGGCTCGATCAGCACGCGGGCCTCGAGACCCTGGCGCAGCTCGACGAGGTCCAGCGGCGCGACCGTGGTGCCGGATCGCGCGCGGCGCACGACCAGACCCTCCAGCGCCAGCCGTCCCAGCGCGTCGCGCACGCCGGCCAGGCCTGTCTCGTAGCGCGCGGCCAGGAACTGCTCGTCCAGCCGCGACCCCGCCTTCAGTTCGCCCAGGATCAGGTCGAGCAGAATGCGCTCATAGACCTTGGTCTTCTGCAGCTCGGGCGCCCAGTCATCGAGACCCGAGGAATTGGCGACATCCAGCACCAGCCGACGGCCGGCGGGCGATTTCAGCGTAGGCGAGGCCATGGTGGCTCCGAGGCATGCGAGCGCTGATAGGTACGGTGAAATGTTAGAGGTGACTAGACACTAGATCCTCCCCCGCGATGCGGGGGAGGTGGCCCAGAGGGCCGGAGGGGGCTAGCTGGACGTGTCCCGCGTTAGCCCCCTCAGTCACTCCGTGACAGCTCCCCCGCATCGCGGGGGAGCAGCTTCGTCGTCTCCCCTCAGAACGCCGGCACCACCGCGCCGGAATACTTCTTCTCGATGAACGCCTTCACCTCAGGCGAGGTAAGCGCCGCGGCCAGCTTCTTGACGCGGGGGTCGTCCTTGTTGTCCGGACGGCCGACCAGGTAGTTCACGTAGGGGCTGGTCTTGTCCTCGATGATCAGGGCGTCCTTGCTGGGGTTCAGCTTGGCGTCGAGGGCGTAGTTGGTGTTGATCACCGCCAGGTCGACCTGGTTCAGCACGCGCGGCAGCGACGGCGCCTCCAGCTCCTTGAACTTCAGGTTCTTCGGGTTGCTGGTGATGTCCTTCAGGTTCGACAGGGCGTTGGTCGGATCCTTGAGGGTGATCACGCCGTTCTTGGCCAGCAGGATCAGGGCCCGGCCCTCGGTGCTGGCGTCGTTCGGAATAGCGATCGTGGCGCCTTGCGGCGCCTCGGCCAGAGACTTCCACTTGGCCGAATAGGTCCCGATGGGCTCGACGTGGACGCCTTGGATGGGGATCAGGTTCGTGCCCTTGTCGCGGTTGAAGGTCTCCAGATACGGCAGGGTCTCGAAATAGCTGACGTCGATCCGCTTCTCAGCGACTTGGACGTTAGGCTGGACGTAGTCGTTGAAGACCTTGATCTCGAGGTTCAGGCCTTCGGCCGCCAGCTTCGGCTTGATGAACTCCAGCACCTCGGCGTGCGGAATGGCGGTGGCCGCGATGGTCAGGGTGTTAGCGTCGCTGGCCTTGGGCGTCTTGGGGCCGCAGGCGGCGAGAGACAGGGCGGCGAGGCCAAGGACGAGGACAGCGCGGCGGGCGACCATGAACGGCTCCATAAGGCGATCGGACGGGTAGGCTTTTGCCCTGATACGCGGGCTGGAGGAAATCAGATTTCCTGAGCCCCCGTCGAGCTGTCGCCTCCGGCCTCCGTGAAGGCGCTTGACGGCGCCGCCGAACAGGCCGCTTGGATGGGGATGGCCAAGGAAACCGTCCACATCGTGCAAGCCTATGTCGCCGGGCGCGGCAAGGGCCTGAAGGCCGAGCAGCAGATCGGCTGCAAGACGGCGGAAGAGGCGCGCCGCAAGGCCGAACGGCTAGCGCCCCTGCGCGAAGGGGTCGTCGCCTTCTCGGCCAGCGCCGACGTCGAACTGGGCGACTACGACGAGAACCCCGACATCCTGTTCAAGGCCGGCCGCCTGCCCTTC
>Ga0247725_1001100_pt1 | contig 14955 bp, 14 predicted proteins | sample OKSTACKMCFT3sol_FD_183021 | JGI IMG/M metagenome (GOLD analysis project Ga0247725, IMG submission 183021) | Subsurface sediment microbial communities from gas well in Oklahoma, United States - OK STACK MC-FT3-sol | ecosystem: Environmental > Terrestrial > Deep subsurface > Rock core/Sediment... | reverse complement strand
TCTCAGTACTCTTGATATGCACGACGTTTGGCAGCGAATTTAAGAATGGATGATCGGGTCCGCCATTAAAACAAAAATGTCCGCAAACGACGTTTGCTTTGAGCTTGCTCTGATCACCATATTCCAGAACTTGAGTTTCAGTGAGGTTGGCCTTGGATCTAAATTCGACCGCGGGCTCGGCCTTGATTTTTGGTGCACTGGTCATGGTGTGCTCCATCCCTTTGAATAAAATCAAAATATCGCCTTGCTCCGCCAAAGCCTTAAGTTTAAGTTTTGGCACCTCGTACCAAAACTCGCCATGGGTCACGATGTGAAATCTCGCTAGATTCTCTTCCTGCGGGAGACTGATGCCCCAGTCTCCTGCAAATGATGTTCTATACCAGTAGCTACTAGTAAGCTCTACCTTATCTAAAATCTCACTGAGAACATCCATACTTAGCTCCTACGCAAACTGTCTAATAAGTCACATTATACGAACTACTGGGCATGTTATATCTATTATACATGCTGTAAAGTCAGTTTAATCAGTAAATAGATAAAAACCAAGGAGGCTTTATGAAACTAAATTATGTGATCGTTGCCGGAGGGTGTTTTTGGGGTCTTGAAGACCTCCTTAGGAATCTGGACGGCGTGACGTCAACAAAGGTGGGCTACTCTGGCGGAGATTTTGATGATCCTACCTACGCCGATATTAAAACAGGGAAAACGGGTCACGCCGAAGCTGTTCGCGTGGAATACGACCCAGACGAAATATCTCTCGAAGAGATTCTACATTACTTTTTCAAGATCCATGATCCAACTACGAAGAATCGCCAAGGGAATGATGTTGGATCTTCGTATCGCTCTGCTGCGTTCTATCGTGACGATGCCCAGAAAGCGATTATCGAAAACGTGATTGAGGAGGTCAATGAGATCGGTCGCTTCGAGAATGAAGTAGTTACGACCGTCGCCTTGGAAAAAGAATTCTACGACGCTGAGGCATATCATCAAAACTATTTGCAAAGGAATCCCAACGGATACTCTTGCCATTTTGAAAGAGACTAAACCATAAACCAAATGAAAGAGGAAATTATGAAAACACTTAAGAATGTTGTCATCTATACGAAAGACCATTGTCCATTTTGCGCACGCGTAAAGAATTACCTAACTTCTGAAAAGGTTGATTTCAAACAAATTCGCGTAGACGACGATCCGAAGACTTACTTGGAGTTGAAGGAAAGAACAAATCTTCAAACTGTTCCGCAAGTTTTTGTGGATGGAGAATTCATTGGCAGTGCTACAGACTTCTTCTCGTGGATTGATGGCTAAAGAGCAAGCCCTAAAATAAAGGATCAAATATATGTTCAATTGGAAAAGCATTTACAGCTACCTCGATAACGGCACTCCAGCACCTCCCAGAAAAGTTGAAAGGAGCGAGGAAGAGTGGAAAGAAATTCTGACGCCCGCGCAATTTCGGGTTATGCGAATGAAAGGCACCGAACGCCCGCACACGGGAGGACTCTGTTCATTTTATGAAGCAGGTAGATACGCCTGTGTTGGCTGCGACACCGAACTCTTTGACTCGAACCTAAAGTTCGATTCGGGAACGGGATGGCCGAGTTTTTCTGAGCCTGTCGCCGACAACGTAATTCAATATGAACTGGATACGACGTACGGGCGCAGAATCGAAGTGTTATGCAATGTGTGCGAAGCCCATCTGGGGCACGTTTTTCCAGATGGCCCTGAGCCATCAGGGGTCCGATTCTGCATTAACTCTGAGTCATTGAAGTTTGTAGAATAATTTTTAAATTGAGGAGTTTTATGAAAGTGAACCTTTTGGAAAAAGAAGCCGTTGTGTGTTGATCAAGCTGTTCGGTCATAAAGACTGCCATAAAACCAAGATTTACCATTCGTACTTGACAGAAAAAGGGATCCAGTTTGTTTTTTGGATGTTCATGAAGACGACCGTCGGCTGCTGCTGATCTGCGAATGGGAGTGGCTACAATTCTTAAAAAGTTAGGTGAAAAATATGTCGGATCTAAAAATGAATAAAGAAGACGATGTTGAAAGCTATGAATTTGCGACCCCTGAAGCTATCGAAGAAGCATTGAAAACCGGAAAACTTAGTCAAACGGTTTTTGGCACGGGCTGCTTTTGGGGACCGGATTCAAATTTTGGAGGGACGCCGGGAGTAGTGCAAACACGTGTTGGCTACGCTGGAGCATCAACTCTGGATCCGAGTTACCGCAACATCAAGGGACACGCCGAAGTCGTCAGAGTGATCTACGATAAAGACCAAATTAGCTATAGAGAACTTCTTGGAGGTTTTGAGTCATGGTTTGTTCATGTCAGAAAGCAGGGTCAGTATCGCCAGATACTTTTTGTCTTTGATCAGGAGCAAAAACAAGTCACTGAAGAACTGATCCAAGCGATTGGAAAGGATAAGTCTCCCGAGGTGATTGAAGCCGGACAACAAAATGGTTATTTTTGGCCAGCCGAAGATTACCATCAAAAGCATCGTCTTCGCAGAAACAAACAGCTTGTAAGTCTTGCTGAAGTAGATTTCGGTCCTCGCTGGGATGAACATCTGTATTTTACTAAATTGAATAGTACCGACAGAAAAGGCTTCAGTCTTTCAAACTGGTTAAAAAAGTTGTCTCCGCAAATGCAGAAAGCTTACCGAATCGGCTAATCTGAAATTGTGCTGGCTAAAGCACTCTATTTTCGCTACGCAATCAATGTGCCGGCCAACTTTAAATAGAGTCCCACAGTGTACAAAGAAGCTGTGCAAGTGGCATTTTACCGATGTATTTAAACGGACTAATTATTGCCCATATGAGACCAGCTTATCTACCAGTTGTTAGGTGATCCCCCTCAAATTAACAGAACACACTGGTTTGATTGCGGCCTTGGGCTTTAGCTTTGTATAACATCTGATCGGCGGCTTCGAGCAACTGCTTTTTGTCGTTAAATAAATCAGCGCTGGCCAAACCGATGCTGACCGTTAATTGTCGTAATGGCCATTCATGGTTAGCCACTACCAGCCTTAATTTTTCCAGTGTTTTATTGGCCGACACGATGTCTGTGCCTGGCAAGATCAGCACAAACTCTTCACCACCATAACGGGCGAAAAAGTCATAGTTCCTGCTGTTGCGCTGAAACAGACCTGCTACCAGGCTCAGTGCCTGATCACCTTCGGCATGTCCATAGCTGTCGTTAAAACTTTTAAAGTGATCAATATCAATCAGCGCCAACACAAATGACTGGCCTGTTCTTTGCCTGCGAGCAAATTCAGCTTCAAACCTGAGGTCAAATGCTCGTCTGTTGTTTACCCCTGTCAATGCATCTGTCATGCTGGTTTTGTGTAGTTGTTCGCCGACTTTTTTCAGTTCAAGTATGGCGATCACTTGCCTGGACAGAGCCTGTAAAGAGCTTATCTGCCGCTGATTCAGCTGCTTAGGCACATGATCATAGACACAAATTGTACCTATCACTACACCTTCGGGATCAATCAGCGGCGAGCCAGCATAAAATCGGAAGCCAGGCTCAGTAACCACCATCGCATTAGTACTGAATCTGGGATCTAAAGTCGCGTCAGGGACCACCATTACCGCATCAGGTGTTTCCATGGCATACACGCAAAAGGACTCTTTAATTAATACAGAGGTACCTGAAATACCAACTTTGGCAATTAAATTCAGCTTTGTGTCATCGATTCGCGTCACTATAGCCACCGGCACATCGCAGATATAACGCGCCAGTTCAGTGATATCCCGCAGGTTCTGATCTGCTTCAGCAGGATCTTTTAGTGTGGTTTCTGCAATAGCTGTTGGAGCTAAACTAATGGTCATATGCTTCTCCGTTTTTCTGCTGCATTTTTCAAAGATCCTGCATGGAAAAATGAATTAAGCCGTTGATTTAACTCTAGCATAGATCTGTCAGACTTGAAGTTATCCCTGTAGCATTGGTGTTGTTTTGTACAATAGTTACCTGCTTGATTTGAGTTTTAGCTGTGTTTATAAGCTTTTGGCTTTTCCTGTCCTTGCTGATACTGTTAATTGAATTGCTTTGGCCTCCTTCGTTTGTTCTATGACTCCATGGCAGGTTTCGGTCCGGAGGCTTTGAATGTTATTGTTGACTAAGCTTTATCAACCTGGCTATCTAAAGCTAATGCTGCTGATCACTAAACGGTCAACCGATAAAGTAGCTTTATAGTCACCTTATGGAATGATGGCTGTGACCCGTATTTCGATACGCATCTCCGGCAGCCCTAAAGACTCAACTCCCAACTGTGTCCATATTGGAGCCCGGTGAGGCATATAATGGCGATACAGGCTGGTCATTGTCTTGTTCACTATTGGGGGGAAACCGCCAACATGATAGGAGTTAACATGAACAACCTGTTCCCAGCTGGCGCCTGCAGTCGCAAGAGTGCGCTCCACGTTAATAAATGCCTGGGCGATCTCTTCCTCAAGAGAGTTTGGTATCTTTAAATCATCATTCCAGCCACCCTGACCAGATGTTTCGACACAATTGCCAATTTTTAGTGCCTGAGAATAATGCAATGCGTTCAGCAAAGTTTCTCCGTAGCCAGGGGTGATGAAAAGTAACGGTTTTTCCATGGTATTTCTCCGAATGGTAATTTTTCAATTATTTTCTTATCAAAGTGTGAAGCATCTTTTGTAAGCTTTTTCTGGAACAAAAAGTTCAGTTTTTTGCTGGTATACGAGCAATGACCTTGATTTCGAAATCAAAGCCAGACAGCCATGTAACTCCAACTGCGGTCCAATTTGGATATGGAGCCGAAGGAAACATCTTTTGCTTTATCGCCAATACCGTCTCAAACTGCTTTTCAGGGTCGGTGTGAAATGATGTCACATCAACAAGATCACTGAGTGTGCATCCTGCGGCACTTAATGTGGCTTGTAGGTTCTCAAATGCCAGTTCAACCTGACGAGTAAAATCAGGTTCAGGTTTACCATCAGGCAAACTTCCTACTTGGCCGGATACAAACAACAAATCACCTGACTTTATTGCAGCTGAGTAACCGTGTCGTTCATAAAGGTCATTTCTGCCGGCTGGGCTAATTACTTCAGATTGCGTCATGTTAAAACCTCTCTACATTAATATTTGCGATGACAGTAGCTTGTGAAGTTAACAACTTCACAAGCTACTGTGGATTTTGCTATACGCAGCGCATGCAAATAATTTAATATACGCCTCGTATAAATAGTGACTCATGTACGCTCCGTATGTCAATAGAATTATACGCCTCGTATATGAATTTGAGGAGGTTGTGGTGAATCAACGCTCGAAAACAATGGCAGAGAACCGGGCAAAATTGATCTTTGCCGCACGAAAAGCCTTTGCCGAAAAAGGCTTTGCGGCTTCATCTATGGATGATTTTACAGCTAACGCTGGTTTAACCCGAGGAGCGCTCTATCACAACTTCGGTGATAAACGTGGATTACTTGCCGCCGTGGTTGAACAAATCGACTCAGAAATGGCTGTGCACGCTCACGAAGCTGGAGCGGATGCAGGAGGAGGTTGGCCAGGTTTACTCGCGGAAGGAGCAGCATATATTAAGCTTGCTCTTGATCCAGAAGTGCAACGGATAGTGCTGCTTGATGGTCCAGCGGTTCTTGGTGATCCTTCTCAGTGGCCTAGTCAGAGCAGTTGTCTTCAATCAACAAAGTTGACTGTCGAGATGCTGATTGCTCTGGGAACAGTAAAACAGATCGATGCCGAGGCAGCTGCACGACTGCTCAGTGGGGCAGCGCTTAACGCAGCACTTTGGGTTGCCGCAAGTGCAAATCCAAAAGACGTGCTTCCAAAAGCGATTGAGGCGTTTTACGCGCTGGCTACTGGTTTGCTGAATACGCCTCCTTGTTCACGGGTTTAAAAATGATCTTATGGTTAGACCGTTTTGATCTGAAGTGACTTACTGAATTCGGCCACCTGATAAGAGTGTTATGGCATGCTGAGCTCTCGAAAAAACGAATGTCTGCAAATAAGGCAAAGTAGAGATCCGTTTTTTCGAGAGCGCCTGGTTTGAACAACCGCAATTCGCTCAAAGCTGACGATCCAGTAACTGGATGATTGTTGAAACTGGTGGTTACGTGAAAATGCAACGGGTGGAAAGCAGTCAGTGCTCTTGGTGGTAAATTGGGGGGGACAGGCTGGGTTTCATCGCTGCGAAAAACGAATCCTTCTCGTGCCGTCCTCCGCATAACATGGCCCTCAACCTCATTCTAAACCTCAACCTTTTTGGTCGCTGCGCGATAAAGACGCGCAACACCAGTTGGCTTTAGATTATGCGTTTTGTGCTCAGTTTGGAGAAATAATGATAGAGAAAGCAACAGAGATATTGGAGCAATTTATAGCAACAGAATCTCAACGAGTTCAAGGCATTAAGATGCCTCATATGCCTACATTAGGTAGCGCATATGAAGAAATTACTAGGCAAGGGATCGATAGTAACTTTGTTATTCCTAAAGGACTCGATCTCAAGGTTGTATCGGGTTTTATTTCTATTGCTGGTGAAATGTTGCCAGAGCAAATTGACTGTATGCTGGTACATGGTGCTGGTGAAAGATATGGTTTAACCGAGCAATACATTTATGACATCGAGTTGGTATTGTGCATTTTTGAAGTCAAGAAAACACTTAACAAAGCTGATTTCAAAGATGCTTTTGAACACTTAAGTAAAATTCGAAAGAAATTCGCTCAATATTTTGAGAAAAAGCTGGTTGAAGACAGATACGAACCTGATTTAACAGCTCCTTCAAAACTCTTTTCGCAAATCACGGGAAAACCCGCGCCAGAAAAATATCACAACATCCATGACTTAAAACCTGAAGATGGCATCCTTTTTTATGCACTTGTTCAAGAATGCTATGCACCAGCAAGCATTATTCATGGTTATGGCGGCTACAAAACAGAGTCTGGTTTAAGGAAAACTTTTATTGATATCCTTTCAGAGGAAAAAGACAGTAATGGTATAGGCTTTGGAATACCATCATTTCCTACGCTTGTAACATCAAACAACTTTTGTCTGGTGAAAAATAATGGTTTTCCGTACATGGCGCTACAAGGCGCCAATAATTGGATTGCCGTATCATCTACTCGCCATAATCCTGCACATATGATGCTAGAGATTATTTGGTCTAAAATATCATTGTATTTTGGTGTTTCAATGCCATGGAAAAATGCGCTAGAAACCGAGAACATTTCACCTTTATTAACTGCGATTGGTCGTAAAGCTGGTGATCAAGTTGGCTGGTGGTATGAGGCTAATGAACCATCAGAAAAATTGTTAAAACGTGAAGAGAAAATTGGATGGAAACCATCTTTTCTTAGCAAAGCTGCGATTACTTTAACTAATTTAATGATGTTCCGTGGTGGTCAATTTGATTTGGCTGAAAGTTCTGGTTGGCTGAAAGAAAAGTTTGGTGCAACCTCTGAAGAGGTTACTAGTGAGCTCTTATCTTCAGGTTACTTTATGGACGACAACGGTTTCATCAGGCCCATTGAAACAATAAGTTATATCGCAACATTTGACGACAATAGCGGTGTTATAGCCACAGACCGTCAAATGCTAGATCTTTGGCTGGAAGAAAGAGGTCAAGACTTTGTAATATCGGTATTTGCATTTGTGTAAACAAATAACAAATGTTTCGAGATGTGCAGCCAAAGTGTGGCATTTGAATTATGTGTTGTGGTGGTTATGCGGAAGCTTGATAATCGGAATGTCTGTCATTCAAGCGAGCGTGATGTCTGCAATTCGCTCATAACTGACTGTCAGAATCTGATATGAGCTAATACAACTAAGCTAGTACATAGGGTCTGTGCACTAGCTTAGATATTGCCTTACTTAACTTTCCTTTTTGAACTCAGTGACGAGTTCTCCCCACTTTTCGCTTCAAGAGTTACTGTTTTATCCTGCTTTGTGGACTCTGAATTAGCTGACAACAAAAAACTGTCCAGTTCCCCCTTTTCCACTGCCGAAATTATGATCTTAACCACTTCCGGAAGGTTGGCGAGATCTCCCACATCTATTGTTGGCTTGTCAGGTTCTATCTCCCACACTTTTCCGCCAAACTTCACTTCAAAGTAATAATGGCCGTTATTTTCGAAGTACCAAGGCCGGATTTTTCTAGGCACTTTGGTCACAGTTTTTTCACCAGTTTCTTTGTTTATAACCGTTTTATCCTTAAATGCAGTGAAAGGCTGTTTATCAATCAGTGCAATCACCATTGCTGCTTGTTCCTCTAAGCGCTCTATCAGTTTCATGCGTTTAGCAAGAACTGGAGGTTTAGACACGATTTCAGGACGAGCAACAGCCTTGAGCGAACTCAATAAATTTGTAGTCATGGTTTATTCCTTACAGTGGCTTACTTAACGAAGCCAATTGTTGTGGTGGTTGATTTACGCTTGTTTTCTTCAGCTAATACTTCTATCGCTGAAAGTCGGTGGTTCTGATGGGGTTGGAACTGTATACGGCGTGATAAAATCGCAAAATCACCAGGCGTGAGATTGCGTAACGTTCGTAAACGATGTTCTTCATCAGAATTAAGTTGTTTGAGCTGTAGCACCCTCTTATAGAGGGCTATAACCTGCTCAGGTACTAAATAATCGCACTCCAATTTGAAGTCGAATCGACGCAATACCGCCTTATCTAGTGATGATTCGAAGTTGGTGGCCGCAAATAAAGGTTGAGTAAAACATTCAATTTGCGTTAGCAATTCGTTGACTAGCTGAGTCTCATACTGAGCTTGTAAACGCTCTCTACTGGTTAATAAGCTGTCCACTTCATCAAGCAGAAGTAACTGCTTTTCTTTGTGTGCGGTTTTGAAAATTCGGGCAATATTCTTTTCACTTTCTCCCACATATTTGCCTAACACATCCGAGCATTTCACACGCATTAAATCGCGTTGGAATGTCTCTGCCATAAAATGTGCAAATGCCGTTTTGCCTGTTCCTGCTGGTCCACACAATAAAACTCGTATCGGATGACCTTGCTCAATCGCATTACGAATTTGCTCTAAGGTTTCTGCAGATTGCTTAAAATTCAGAAACTCAGGTTCAAATTCCATTTGTTGTGTGTAGGAGATCTCGTCATTCCATAATTCACAGGCACGAAGCGAGTTCTCTATCACTTCTTCTATTACCGATTCAGCCTGTTGTCGTTTTGCACCAATCGTCTTTGCAACATGACTTCCGTTCGCTATTAATGCCGGTGACAGGTGTTTAATTGACCCTAAACGCTTAATAAAATGCTCTGATACTCGCAATCCTTTGCACAAATCTTTTGCCATCGAAAGCATGAATGCCTTATCTGGAGCAGCAACTTCGATCACCAAACTAAATCGACGGATATAACTATGCTCGATCAATTCAACGTAATTGGTTATCCAAATACATGGCACTTTTGTCTGCTCTAAAACACGATGTAAAAGTTCTTTTGAGTAAAATTCATCAGAAGAATAAAAAACACTTTCACATTCATCTATTAAAAGAACCGTGTTTTCTGCATCCGCTAGTAGTTTTTGCAGCAAAAGTAAGTAATTCAACCGCTGTTTACTGACTCGCGTATTTTTAGATTCTTCTTCAAAACTTCCGTTTCGAACAGTTAACGCTTGAACTTCAAAAAGAGTTCGGCCAGATGCGTGTGCAAGACTTCGTGCAAACTCAGTTTTTCCTGTTCCAACATCACCATGTAAAAGCAGATTAATACCGCGTTGACTTTCTAAAGTTGCACCCACAAAAAACGATTCAACTAAATCTATGTTTACCTGTGGAAACTGATCTAATGAAAATTGCGGTGCAGGACTTTCCACCAAAATACTGCGAAGTAGCTCTTCTTTAGACGTTAATACCGTTTGTTTTAAAGCATTCAGTAGGTTTTTTGGGATCGACAAGTCTAAAATTGGTAGTAGAGTGCTCCCCGATATAAAGCCATCAGCATTTAATTTCGTTATAACTTCATGAACAAGATCAGGGGAGATCTCTAATATTTCACAGGTTAACGTACCAATTTGTTCAAGGTAGTCGTGTGAGTCCAAAGCTGATAAAAAACTGTAGAATGCATTGTTGGAATTGAGTACCAGAACAAATTCCAAAAATTGTTTACTCTCTATTGGCAATTCGAATACGCCACATAAAAAAGCTGCGTTTCGTCTTACCATCGTAGTTTTTTCTTTTGCACGGTCTTTATGGCGTAGAGCGTTAATGCGCTGCTCAGTCGTGGTTTTCTTGTGGCGTAGGCTGATATCGCCTGTCAGTCTGGATGCCATCAGCGGAGTAAACAAATCGTCGATATCTTCAAAGCCACCTTGTGTTAAATAAAGATAAGCATATTCACAGGCGAGGTATTCAAAACCACACCTGAACCCAGATTTAATCATGAGGAGTTATCCTTGTGTACTTGCTGGTAATTGAGCTGTTCAGCTGCACTTTTCATAAAACGCTTATCGCGTTTGTCGTAGATAGTTGTGGTCGCAATACTCGCGTGTCCGGCCATTTGCCTGACTGTATTGATATCCACATTTTGCTCTAATAGCCGAGTGATAAAGGTTCTACGCAAATCATGAGGGGAGACATCCTCTAAACCGATGGCTTTAGTCATGCTCTGCACAATTCTGTAAATCGTAGAAGGATCGAGTCCTGAACTTACGTCTACAGGAATTACCTTTGGTACAGCTTTAAGTTGAGATAACAACGAAATGCTTTGATGTGTTTCAGTAGAGTGCTCCCTGTTATTCGATGCAACTAAAGTCGCTTTTTGCTGAGAAATCACAGCACAGAACAAGTAACCGTTTTGATTGCTGCGAATGGCTAACCATCGTTCTATAAACGGTATGACCCACTGAGGTAAAAACACAGTCCTTGATTTGTTGCCTTTCCCTTTAGCAACATAAAGCGAGTGCTCCTCTGTTTTAAGCTGGCTGAACTGCAACATACAGAGTTCACTTCGCCTTAGCCCAGTTCCAAGCAGCAATGTTGTAATCGCTGCATTACGGGTATCTAAAGGTGTTTTCGCGCTCTGTAACCTCTTTAGAAGCGCTGCAGCTTGTTCTGCTGTTAATGGTGAACCTGCGTGTTCGCCATGTTTTAAGTTGCCAATACTTTGAATTTGTAGGTACTGTAACTGGTCTACTTTTCCAACAATGACAGCGATTTTCATAATCCCTTTAATAGCTGTCATTGCCCTGTTTATTGATCGCGCAGATAAACGCGCAGATACGAGCATGGCCCGGATCTGAAGCGCTGTTTGATAGTCAATAGACTGGATTTTTGTAGCTATATCGTCAGTAGACCAGCCAAGACGTTGGCCGATACTGTTGAGTTGGGATTTGATTGAGCGTTGACTTGTTGAGGAAAGTTTGTCCAGATACAGCGTGTAAGCACATGCTGTATTCACTATTATTTCCTTCTTTTGTACCTTTATATTATAACAAATAATGTACAGTGCTTAAATTGTGATTTTTGACACGCTTTGAATTGTTAGAATTCAACAGAAATTGCTCTTTAATGTGGGAAATAAAGTAAAATTTAGTGAAATCAATAGATTAGCGTGTAGATGTAGTTTAAGGAGTGATCTGTGCCGGATTTGAGCATTTCTGCTGATTCTGACTTTTTTGATAAGGTAGTTCCCAGTAAAATTTTTGACATTGAGAACTTTAACTCTGTACATGTTAAGCACAATCGCTCAATTGCGGCACTAACAGATCCAGAGGCTCTTGTTTACAAGAAGAACTTAGACAGGATTGTACATGTTCTAAAAGACCCTGAAGTAGCACATTACCAAGACCAATTGCTTTGCAAAGCAGTAGAAGGTATCAGTGCTGAAAAGGTGGATATAGACCATATACAAATTGGTCTGAAGTTGACTGAGCAAGATTTCACTTCTCTCCTAAATCCAACGTCAGGTTTAAAAATTGTCAAAACAAAAGCCCGAAATCTCAGGTTGCAGGTTGCCACTAAAGGGCTAGGTACAACTAACAAGGGGTTTAAGAAAGGCGACAAAAAGCCGTTTTTTACCCATAAATATAGAATTACCGTAGATCAAGATACGTACAGATATATGGATGTACTGATAGCAGATCCAAAACACGAGAAAAACGACAGAGAATTGCAATTTAATTGCCTGATCGAGTGTATTCCTACGCGACTTACACCACAGCATATCTCTCTCATGTTATTTCAAGTGAAATCGGCCCTAGATCCTAATCGATACGATCAACTTATTAAAAATGCGCTATTACTGCGTTTGGATACAGGCTATGTGATGCATGGCGTATCTCAACTATTTGGTTTTACCTATCGTTGTAAAAGTAGAGTAAAAGCAGGTTTATGTATTCCTAAAGGTGACAGAGCTGTAGAGACAACTTATATAGGAGACCGAAGATACAAACATGTCATCGCTTATGACAAAGTACTCAAAGAAAATAAAAAGTTCGTTGAGTCGGTATTTGCGAGGCAGCGCGTCAATTTTGAGCGTGTGGCACACAAAATCAATGGAATTGAAGAGTGGTTTCCTAAGCAAGCTGCTAGCCTTCGCATTGAATCACGCGATTTTATGTATAAAAAGCCCTTTAAGCTTTGTAATATGGAAACATGTGTTTCTTTACTTGAAGATGTCTCCTTTATACGCCCAACAGCACTTTTAACACTCAATTCCGACCAGATTAAAAACCTTATCAAAAATAAAAAAATAAATAAGATTAGAGAATTGCGCCGTAAGTTCTTTCGAGTAATGACATATAGGATTAAAGAGTACCGATATCGTTTTAACAGAAAAAAGGTTCAATTAGCTTTTGAACCTGTTATAGCTGAACTTAAAAATGCTATTTACAACCCGAGTCCAGACTATTCTATGCCTAAATTAATCAATTACTCTGCAAAGGTAATTGAAGCCCGAAAAATCATTATGCCTTTGATTGATGAACTGCGTAGCAAGCAAGACTCCCTAGAAGCTATAGTTCAATGCTCTGCGCCTGCTGTTTATGTCGAAGGGTGTCCTGGTTCTGGTAAAACAGCGCTGATTGTCGATAGAGTGAAGTATCTTATTGAGTCTGGAGTCGATGCGGCAAACATTTGTGTTCTTGCATTTACCAACGATGCTAGTGAAGTGTTTAAAGAACGTTTACAGAAGCTTCGATTGATAAACTCTTCTATGTTTGTTGGTACTTTTAGTTCTTGGTGTAATAAAGCGCTACTGAAAAGCCAGAAAGATGCAGTCCTCGACCAAGAGATGTGTATCGAACAGCTCCAGTCTTTACTACCAAAAAGAGATCGCTTGGCGAAATGTTTTGCCCCTGAAGATTTAGCCAAAAACATCTTTAGTATAATGAGCTATGCAGCTAACTTCGATCAAGATGACCTTAGTCTTTGCATTAAGGTTGTAGCCCCTCAGTTAGAGGACTGTGAAACACAGGTCAAGAAAGTTATCGATGATTTTGGAGATTGGAAAAAAAGAGCAGGCAAGGTAGATTTCAACGATCTGTTTTTGCAAAGTCGTAAAAAACTGAATAAGAATCCTAATGCTACAGCGAAGCGTTTTAAGCACATTATTCTTGATGAGGTTCAGGATACAAATATTGTTCAGTGGGATATTCTGAAAGACCTCTTTAAGGCAGGAAGTCACTTTTTTTGTGTTGGCGATCCAGCTCAATCAATGTATGGCTTTCGAGGTGCTAATGATAAAGAGCTCCGTCAATTTCGTAAGACATTTGAAAATGGAAAGGTTTTTCAATTAGTCAACAACTACCGTTCAAGCCACGAAATAGTGGAGATAGGTAACTACTTCCGTTATAAAATAAATAGAAATTACAGTCAATCATTGGCGACTAGCCCGATTAATTCATTACCACGTTCTCCAAGCGGAGCATTGCCACGCTACAAGAGTGCTAGCAGTTTAAAATCTGCCACTGATTGGATGGTTGCTGACATCCAAAGTTTAGATATTCATAGTATCAAGGTCAAAGATAAAGAGAGTCATTGCTTAGTTCTTTGCCGTTACAATGCTCATGCTAAAAGTATCACAAAAGCTTTGATAGAAGCTGGTGTTTTAAGTTCTGATGCAGATGAGAATACAGTTAAAGTGATGACCTATCACGCAGGCAAGGGATTAGAGGCGGCTCACTGTTATGTTATCGATCCACTGTTTTCAGCCTACAGGCTGGGGACTCAAAAAGAAGAATTGTGTAATACATATGTGGCGCTAACTCGTGCAAAAGAGCGGCTCACGATAATTGCGTCACTACAAGGTTCTGCTCTCTACGGAACCTCAGAATTGAAAAAGTCAGGAGTTAGTATCTTTGGCCAACTCTATAATGACTTCGAAGATGATGATAAGTATTTAGAGTTCATTACATAAAATTATGTGTATAGCCAGATAGGTTTTTGTTAGTAGGACCATTCAAAAAATGAGGGAAGAGAGCAACTATGGAACAAAAAGAATTAGACGAGTTATTATGTAAAGTGCTGTTGCACTCATCAAAAACGACCGCATTTTTGAAAAGGTTAAGAGCCGCACAACCAGATAAATGGCAACGAGTGTTCGGTAACGTCTCAATGGCTTATCACATGTTAGCTCCCAGAGAAGTTAAAGTGCCTGTTTTTACAATTGGTGTATTTGATCCGACAGAAGATGACCGATGGCCTTGGCATTGTGACTATGAAGATGGAGTCTATCTGTCTGAAAAATTCCGACTCTGTAAGAGGTGGAAAGCTGCTCGTTTCTCAAGTGAGCTTGAAGCTAGGGAGTTTTTTCACAGTTGGAATGGGAAACGCGATTTAAAAATGGAGGTTATCGAGTTTAGCGAGATCAAGATCTTGGAGAGTTATATTTGATTTACTGCTTTACATGCGCATTCTGATTTATGTGAACACCGATTCTGGTCAATATGAACACCCGGCATTTCCCGCATTGGGCTCAGTTCTCTTTTAACCTAGGTGTTCCTTTTCAGTCAA
>Ga0247725_1001099_pt1 | contig 15006 bp, 16 predicted proteins | sample OKSTACKMCFT3sol_FD_183021 | JGI IMG/M metagenome (GOLD analysis project Ga0247725, IMG submission 183021) | Subsurface sediment microbial communities from gas well in Oklahoma, United States - OK STACK MC-FT3-sol | ecosystem: Environmental > Terrestrial > Deep subsurface > Rock core/Sediment... | reverse complement strand
TGACTGGCTGATCATCGACGGTCAGCTCTACCGCCCTGCCGGCGAGCCAATGTACGTGGTGATGACCTTCGGATTGAGCGGCAATCACGGCGGCACCGCGCTCCTGACTGACGATCACCTGAATCCCAATATCCGACGCGAGGCTTACTTCTCGCTGCTGGAGCTGGATCAAGCCGTCACTCACACCCTGCTTGTGGCCGGCAAGCGTGGTGACACCGTTAAGGTGAGCACCGATCCTGGCTTCCAGTTCCAGGTTCTGATCCCGGCTGCAATCCAGTGGAAAAATCCTTCTGCCGGCGCCGATGACACAGGCCAAGCTGCCTGATGAAGAACCCATCCAAAACGCAGCCGGAGACGGACATGAGCATCACTTATCTTGAGCAACGCTACGCCAACACTCTCGCCGAAATGGCAGCACAGGGCCTCATCGAGGGCGACGAACTCCCGTCGCTCCAAGAGCTGATGCAGACCATCAAGGACACCGTGGACGACGAACAGCTCAGCTTCCCGGACTTCGAGCAGTTCTTCGCGTGGTGGGACGTGACTACCGCCTATGACCAGATGGACGAGGAAACCAGCGCCGAGCACCACAAGCCCGCGCTGGAGATTGCCTTCGCTGCGCTTTTGCGCGAAGGGTTCTTCGTCGTGGACTTCAAGAGCACCTACGAAGCAAGGGTGGCAGAGCTGATCCAGTCCGGCACCGTAGCTCAGGGAGAGCTGCCTGACTTCGACGCCATTACCGCAGAAATCAAGGTGGCGGTGCTCATCGATCAGGATCGATTCTGGAGCTTCGCTCAATTCTTCGATTTCTATGAGAAGGCCGTTGCCGTCGCTGCCGAGAACTTTAACTTGACGCTCGAACACCAGAAGCCGGCCCTAGAAGTCCTGTACTGGTCGCTTGTCTGCGAAGACGCTCTTTAACCGGCGCCAGCAGCAACCATCGAATCTTAATCTGGGGATCGCCGATCCCCAGCATTCCAGCTGATTACGGAGACACCCATGCGGCGCCACCTGCTTGCCGTCGAACTCGATAGCGACATGGACTTGACCACCCTCGCCTCGCGCCGTGTGCAGATCGAGGCGATTGCCAACAACCGCTACCGCGTCTCGCCGCAGCTCAGGCTGTACAAGTGCGAAGGAAGTTCTTTCGTTGGTCGCTACCTTCGGCGCCGCGCCCCGCAATTGGCTTGGTATGCAGGCAATGCAAGTCGGCCCACGGGTTACTTCACCCGCACAGACGTGTAGTTCACAAGCAGATCGACGAAGGTCACGATCAGCCGGAGTCACTACGCACCTCCCAGCGGGCACACAGTGCGCAATGCGACAAATGACGCTACACTTGCGTCAAATGTCGCAACAGGAGCAACCATAATGCTCACCGTCAAACGTCATGCTGCATCGAAGGACCGGAAGCCGACCGAGTACCTACTGGGCAGAGACATTAAAATGCTCAGCCCAGTCATGATTTACAAAATCACAAGCGAGGGTTTCGCATACCAGGACGTGCAGGAAATGGTATCCGTTTCCGTCCTCTTGTCTTCCCAGAAGGTCATGAGCCGTATCGTAGGGCGTTCCGTTCGTACCTTGCAGCGCCATGGAGGCAAGAAACAGGCAAATCTCGATGCGAAGCAGAGCGCCGTAGCCCTTCAATACGCCAAGGTCCTTGAGCATGCGATGAGCGTGTTTGGAACCCAGCAACTTGCCGAGGAATGGCTTAGCCGTCCCTGCAAACTCTTGGAGGGTAATATCCCGCTGGAAATGATCGACAACCCGGTTGGGTTTCAGGCCGTCGAGGACTACCTAACACGGATTGAGCACGGGGTGTACCAGTGAACCCACTTCCGTGGTCAGGGTCTTGGAATGCTTGGCGTTTGGACCGGGAAGTGTTCAAGGGCACATGGGATAGCGGCATCGGCGCTCAGATGGTCGGTGGCCGCTGGAACCCACCGGGCCGGCATGTCGTGTACGCATCCGCTGATCCCGCAACCGCGATCTTGGAAGTGGCAGTGCATGCCGGCTTCGACACTTTGGATACCGTGCCTCATGTCCTCACCTGCTTTGAAGTTCTCGACCCCACGCTGATCTATGTTGTTCAGCCGGAAGACGTTCCGAACCCCTTATGGCTATCGAGCGCTCCTGCCTCCCCCAACCAGCAAACCTTCGCCGATGCTTTGCTTGCTGAGCATCCGTTTGTGCTGATCCCGTCAGCAGTCTCAAAACACTCATGGAATCTGCTGGTCAGCTGCGACCTCGCTGCCGGAAAGTACCGACTGATCAGCCAAGAGCGCTTTGGCTTGGATACCCGGTTGGTGGCCAAGCCCTAGTCATCCAGAGGGGCAACCGCCCCTGCCCGGACTTGAACTTTCAATCCCTGGCTTGGGGCATGAGCAATTCATGCTGCTGGCATGTTTATTACCCTGACACAGCTCGGATGGTCCGATGATGCAGGCATCTGAAATGCCTGCGAGGCCTGCCCAAATGACCCTTATCCAAGTCACTCCCGAGCCCATGATTCGTGTATCTGCGCTGGGCTTCACGCTGGGGCGAAACCCCGATTCGATGCCGAATAACATCCGCCCCGACAAGAGCCTTTGGAATGCGCCCGATGGTCGCGAGCTGACCTACACCCAGGCCAAGGAGGAATCGTGGCGCATCAACGCGTATCTGGTCTATTACCTCGTTTCTGGCCGCTACGTGCTCGACCACATCCATGCCGCTGATGAATGCCGCCCGGCTGTATTCCAGACGAAGGAAGAAGCCTTGCTCTTTGTTCAGCAGGAGATTATCGGTCGCCGGTCAATAACTCGGCAGTTTTGCATCGAGGGTCCAGGTGCGGACTACCACATCCCCAACACGCCCCAAGGCCTCAAGGACATGAACTACAACCTCATGCCGGCGCTCAGGAGGACCGCCTGATCGTCGGGCGCCAGCATAGGGGTTGAGCAATTACTGGAATATCTGTGCGCCTGCGATGACACAGCACTACCCCCTAGATACTGGCCACATCCAAAACGAAGGGCACACAGCCCTACCAGACAAGGGGAATCGCCATGGGCTCCACCGTATCCACCAACAAACTGGCCGCAGCTTTCAAAACCAACAGCGGCAAGACCATGTACGTGCTGTTCGAGGAAACCTACGAGTCCAACTGCTACCCGCGCACTCCGCGCTGGGGCTGCCTGATGATGGGCGTGATGGGCGAGATTGCCAACATCATGCGCGGCATCTTCCGCTCAGCTGGATGCTGCGAGGGCGGCATGCTCAAGGGAGCTGGCGGGCGAAACATTACCCCCGAGGGGTACATCCAGGGCTGGCTCAAGGAGCTGGCCAACCCGGTATCGTTCAAGGATCGAACCTTCGAGCTGGCGGTTGGCGATAGTTTGTCCTCCACGGTTCCCCAGGGCGAGTTCAGCAAGATCAAGGAGCGCATGACAGCCAATGGCTTCGAGGCAGAAGCGACACAGCTGGAGAACGGCGAGAAGCTGACCGTCAGCCTGTACGAACACGGCGAGCTGCTGGCCAGCATCTATGACGGCAACGTGGGCGCGTGGCGGATCATCCAAGGCTTCCACGCCCCGGTCTATGGGCTGCGCAACCCTGAGCTTGGCTATGCCCCCGCGAAGGCCAAAACCTTCGAGCTTGAAACCCATGAGTGCATGCGCCTGTTCAAGCATCGCGAGGACGTGGCCGTCAAAGATCAGAACGGGGACTGGCGGAACCGTGGCTGGGCCTACAGCATCATTGGCAACTATGTGCGCGAGCTATGGCAGGCAGAACTGCGCGAGCCGGGCAGCTACCGCGCCCGCATCAAGAACCTGCGCAACGCCATCGAGACTGCCCCGCTTATGCCATCGGGAGCTGTTGTAGTGATCGACACCACTGTGAAGCTGGAGAGCTGGACTCAGGAAGGCGTCACCCGCGTCGTCAACGAAAACTCGCACACCATCGTCGGGCATGAAATCCATGTGGCCGTCCCGCAAGACGAACATCAGGCGTACCGCGTGTGCTGCCTGCATGAAGATTGCGCCAAGTTCGTCTGCATCCCCCTCGCAGCCGAAGAACCAGCACCAGCAGCACCAGCAGCACCGACCCTGCAACTGGACGTGCTGGCCAGCTGAACCCGCCTCCCAGGCAACCCAAATGCCCGCCATGAGCGGGCATTTTCTTGTCCGGCGCCAGCATCCCGCGAGCGCCCATTCTCCGCTTCCAGGACTGGGGAATGAGGAACTGCGCAGCGTTGACCCTCGCCGGCGATGACACAGGGTCGCGCCCCGATGATGGGCACAACCAAATCAGCGAGGCGCATGCCTCAGCGGTGGGTAGCGGCGCCCTGGCCGGCGACTTCTTCCACGTTCACTACCGCTGGTAGATTCATCCTCGGTTGCCAGCATTGGGGCTGAGCATTTGCGGCAATTCTTGCTTGCCGCCGATGACACAGCCCCTCCCCCTAGATACTGGCCACATCCGAAACGAGGGCGAACCGCCCTACCAGACAAGGGGAATCACCATGGGCTCTACTGTATCGACTGGCAAGCTGGTAGCAGCGTTCAAGACCAACAGCGGCAAGACCATGTACGTGCTGTTCGAGGAAACCTACGAGTCCAACTGCTACCCGCGCACTCCGCGCTGGGGCTGCCTGATGATGGGCGAAACTGCCAACATCATGAGTGGCATCTTCCACTCGGCTGGGAGCTGCGAGGGCGGCATGCTCAAGGGCGCTGGTGGTCGCGATATTAGCCCCGAGGGCTACATCCAGGGCTGGCTCAAGGAGCTGGCCAACCCGGTAATGCTCAACGATCAAACCTTCGAGCTGGCGGTAGGCGATAGCCTTTACTCCACGGTTCCCAAGTCCGAGTTCGACATGACCAAGGAGCGCCTGACCGTCAATGGCTTCGAGGCGGAAGCCATCCAGCTGGAGAACGGCGAGAAACTGACCGTCAGCCTGTACGAGCACGGCGAGCTGCTGGCCAGCATCTATGACGGCAACGTGGGCGCGTGGCGAATCATCGAGGGCTACAATGCCCCGATCTACGGCCTGCGCAATCCTGAGCTGGGGTATGCCCCTGCGAAGGCCAAAACCTTCGAGATTGAAACGCATGAGTGCATGCGTTTGTTCAAGCATCGCGAGGACGTGGCCGTCAAAGACCAGAACGGGGACTGGCGTAACCGTGGCTGGGCCTACAGCATCATCGGGAACTATGTGCGCGAGCTTTGGCAGGCAGAACTGCGCGAGCCGGGCAGCTACCGTGCCCGTATCAAGAACCTGCGCAACGCCATCGAGACTGCCCCGATCATGCCGACCGATGCAGTTGTTGTTATCGACACCACTGTGAAGCTGGAGAGCTGGACTCAGGAAGGCGTCACCCGCCTCGTCAACGAGAACCCACACACCATCGTTGGCCACGAAATCCACGTAGCAGTCCCGCAAGACCCTGACCAAGCGTACCGCGTGTGTTGCCTGCATGAGGATTGCACCAAGTTCGTCTGCATCCCCCTCGCAGCCGAAGAACCAGCTCCAGCAGCACCGACCCTGCAACTGGACTTGCTGGCCAGCTGATCCCCGCCCCGGCAACCCAAATGCCCGCCATGAGCGGGCATTTTCTTGTCCGGTGCCAGCATCCAGCGAGCGCCCATTCTCCGCCTCCGGGGGTGGGGAATGAGGAACTGCGCAGCGTTGACCCTAGCCGGCGATGACACAGGGTCGGCGCCCCGATGATGGGCACAACCAAATCAGCGAGGCGCATGCCTCACAGGAGCCCTACATGAGCGAGTTCATCGTCCGCGTGACCTGCTTTGAACTGAATTACCGTGGCCAAGTAGCCGGCCAGATTGCCGAGGCGTTCGTGCCAGTCGAGGCCAAGGACGAAGACGAGGCATGCCAGCGAGCAGTCCTTTGGCACGGGGACAACGGCGTTGCTGTTGAGGATGATGACCTGCAATGGCAGTGCATCGACCTTCCGCGAGCACTGGTCTTCAAGGCAACCAAATGCCTCGAAGTCACAGCTTCGGAACTCGAAGTGTTCTTGTCCCTGACCCAAGGCCTGACCGGCGCAAAAGTCATTGGGCGTTCCACTTCCCTGGCCATGGGCTCGGAGCAAGCATGATGACCAAGCGCACGAAGCGGGAGTGGTATACCCAGAACGGCATAGCGATCATGGGTGACGAAGGCATCCACGTTACTGACGTGAAAGGCCTATCCCGCACCGACAGCGAGAACGAAGCCAATGCCGCACGCATCGTGGCTTGCGTGAACGCCTGCGACGGTTACGCGACCGAGCAGCTGGTGGCTCTCAAGGGCGGCAACGTCAAGCGCGAAGTCACCTACTACGCCGATAAGCTCTGCGACGCACAGAACCGCTATCTCAAGGCGGAGCAGCAACGGGACAACCTGCTGGCAGCGCTGAAAAAACTTCTGGAGCACGAAGGCACCCAGGTAGAAACCGGCATTGGCATGATGGAGCCCGACGAGCTGCAAGAGGCACGTAAGCAGGCCCAGGCCGCAATCCGGGAAGTGGAGGCCGCTCAATGTCGCATCTTCTAGAGACAAGCACCGTCACTGCCATCGATGCCGATGCCATCCGCGCTTGGGTGGCCCGGAATCTTGCCCCGCAATGCCCGGAGGGTGCAGCAATCTCGGTCATTAACCGTCCGTGGCACTGCAAGGGCGAGTCGGCCTACTTCGCAGCTGTGGATGTTGAGGAACCCATCACCATTGAGCAGCTGCGCCGCCTTGAAGTCACCGAGCATTCCCGTGCGCACTACCTGCACTTCTACGTTGATGACGTGATAGCGGCTGCGGTTGGGAGTGGCGCCCTGGCCGGCGACTACTTCCACGTCCACTACCGCTGGTAGAGCAATCCTCGGGCGCAAGGAGTGAGCTGTCTTGCGCCAATTCTAACGTTCGCCCACGCGGCTACCGCTCAAAAGCTTGCCTTTGTCGGTTCCCGGCGTGAGGGTTGAGGATGTTTGCCTGACGTGCGCCTGAGCCGAGACATACCAAGTCAAGTCGCCTCGCTGCGGCAACCGGCAACCTCGCGTGCAGCCACTCCAGTCCCCTACAAGCCGCCTGTGCGGCGGCACCATCAATCAGCTCTCACCGCTCGGGCGTATCGATCCTTCAATCCGACTGCACGGCGGCAATAATCCAGCGGTGGCAAAGAGCCTCGTGCCTCGTACTTTCAAACCGCCTGCTCGGCGGAAACCCGGTTTTGACGATGGCGCGGGTTCTTTCATAACCTTCAAGCCACCTCTACGGCGGCAATCACCCCCCACGAGCATTTCCGAAGGCTACATACTCCTTCAAGCCGCCTGCGCGGCGGCAAACTCGATCCTTGCGCTGCCCCTTGGACACATCCTCCTTCAAGCCGCCTGCGCGGCGGCAATCTGGGCCAGATTCACCTGGCTTATCGCTGTCTGCCTTCAAACCGCCTGCTCGGCGGAACCGCAAGAGGGACGGCACCGACCGTCCTGGTGCCCCTTCAAACCGCCTTCGCGGCGGCAAACACAAGAGCAAGCTGGGTTTCGACCCATTCGCTCCATCAAGCCGCCTGCGCGGCGGCGACCCGCCCGAGATAATGCGTGGACACGTCCTCGCGCCTTCAAACCGCCTGCGCGGCGGCGACCACCAAGCGCATTAACGAGCCCCTGCATGACTCGACCTTCAAGCCACCTATGCGGCGGCAACTCGAAATTGGCATTCTGAGGGTAATGCGGTACACCTACAAACCGCCTGCGCGGCGGCAAACCAACTCTCGTGCTAAGGGTTGCTTGATTCTCTATTTCAAGCCGCCTGCACGGCGGCAACTAATTTACTGTTGAGGAAGCCCGGTTGCCGCCCCTTCAAGCCACCTGTCCGGTGGAAACGCTCAGTATCGGCCAGACGACGCTGTATCGATCCTTCAAGCCGCCTGCACGGCGGCAACCTATAGCGGCGACATGAAGCCTTCGCAGGTCTGCCTTCAAACCACCTGTACGGCGGCTACCTGGACGTGCCCCAGGGTTCCCTGCATGCAGTCCTTTCAAGCCGCCTGCGCGGCGGCGGCCCAGCTGTGGGCTACCGGCCTACTGATCTTTTTCCTTCAAACCGCCTATCGGCGGCAATGGCTTGGCAGCGTTAGAGTGTCAGATCGACTGGGTGAACGGCCTCAACCGCCTTTACCACATCCCAGTAAGGGATTTGGACGGTGACTTGTGAAATCGGTACATCCCTGGAAGCACTAATTTTGTTCCAGATAGCCAACGGCAATGGCCGTGCGGGCTTACCACCTGGAGTAACCCACGACCAATCTTCGGTAACTGGCTCCCAGTGGACGGATGAAATCTGCCCAGCGCCAGCATTGCTTCGCTTTCCAATACCAATGATGTTGTTTTCGATCAGCTGAACAACGCGCTCTGGATCGCCAACACCGAAGAAGACCACAGTTCTGGCGTTGACCCCTTGGTAGTTGCTCATGTTCGATTTATATGGGCCACGGGCGGTATCGACAGCAAGGTAGCGAGTCCCCGCCTTGCTGTTCGGAGAGAACAGTACCTCATCAAGGTCAGAACGCCCTCGCAGCCCCATGACGCGCCCGACTACCTCATGGGTGAAGATGCCATGCACAAACATGCAGCTTGCCTTGAAGATGCCACCCTCCCCCCGCTCCAAGGGGATATGAGCGAAGGTGTCCTTGTCCATCAACCCAGTCTCTTTGAAGACTGCTGCTGATAGCAGGCCATCGAGTGTGGTGCGGGTTCGGCCCATAACGAACGGGGTCGCAAGCTTGATCACCAGTTTGAACGGGACGCTCATCAAATCAACTCCGGGGTGTGCAGCACACCATCAACCGTGAAGATTTTCGAGTGCTTGTACGCTTCGACAAAACGCTGTGGGATACAGTCGGCAAATGCAGAAGCAACATGCAAACGTTGACCCATAAGGATTGGGTCAAGACTGCTGGCGAATTCATCTGGCAGTGGGAACCGTGGATCAGCGATCCAGACGCGCACATCATCATCGTGACGACGAATGCCGCGACCAAGGCCCTGAGAAAAACGCTGACGGGCATCTTGGCTCATCATGCCAAACTTGATTTTGGAAATTTTGTCGTCGGAGTAACCCCGCTGCCGAAGGGAGGCTTCGTGCATTTCCAAGCGTGGACCTGTGATCGACGTATACGGCAAGCGAGTGATCACTAGGTTGCTGACCATACCGGGCAAATCAAGACCTTCCCAGCAATTCGGCCCGATCAATACTGCACGCTCAGCGGCACAATACTGAGCCTTGAGAGCTGATAGCGGGTCGCCACGTCGAGCGACGATGAGCCCTTCCACACCAGAAAGGCGCTCCGCTAGAGCGTCTGTATCGTCATAGCTGTTTGTCAGCACAAGCACCTTCGGAACACGGGCCGGCATGCTGGATGCAGCGCGTATCATTGAAGCGCAGTAGTCCAACCACGACTGTGACGTTACAACCTGGACCGCACCATCACCGTTGCCGCCATTATTTTCCGAAGGCAGGGGCGCATTAGAGTCCGCCAGGACAAACTTCATCTGGCCAAATCCATATGGTGCGTCGAACATTCGGAATAGATCGGCAGTGACGTTGTGTACCGGCTGATTACTTCCAGCGCGGCAGTGACGAATGACTCCAATCCGGCTTGCAAAGCTGTCGAAAGCAACGGGCAAGCTACGGCCTGCTACAGCGAGTGTTGCAGAGGTAAATAACGCCGCGTGCAAATAGCTGCGTGGTGGAAGCACTTCTTCACTATCGCCACTGTCCCAGTTCATCGGCGCTAACAACCGGGTGATGACTCTGGCCGGTTCAGGGCTCCCTACACGCAAGCTTGGGAAGTGACGTACCGGCGACCAGCTGATGATGCTCAAGCTATCTTTAGTGCGCGATGCTGCTGCAACACGACTCAGGTCGTTGTACGAGTCGCAAAACGCAGCCAACAGGTTATGCCGGCCAGACTTAACGAGTTCCACTTGAGGCGATTCGAGCTGCTTGCTGAATTGTTCGGCATAAGGGCGCAGAGCATTCACAGTGTTGTTCAGCTCAGCCACCAGAGCCGGGGGCATAGCTGCCATTGAATTGTTATGGCTCTCTGTCTTCACAGCCAATTCATTGAGCGCTTTGACCGCTTCAACAACTCCAGAGATACCGCAGCTTTCACTCACCGCTTCGGTAAGCTGGGCGAGCCTATGCAGCGACACGTCCGCAGACAACACTGATTCTGCGGCAGCCGTAAGCCGGTCGGCTTCGTCGCAGATCAGCACTTTCGTTTTACGATCCTGCCCATCCAAAACCTTGGCCCAGCGGGAAGCATCAAGCATGACCAAGGCATGGTTCACGATGACCACATCCACGGCACATGATTTCGCCACATCATTCTGATACAGCTCAATTTCGTCAGGCGGGGACAGGGCGCTGATAGAAATAGAGCTTCGCTCAATGCCTGCGGGCAAGAACGCTACTTCATCTTCACCGATTTCATCCAGGTAGTCGTCAATGATCGGCGCTCGCTCTGCATGCACCTCCATCCAATCGATCAGCCCAGCAATAAAGTCCAACGCGGGCTGATTTGGTACATCCTCGCTTTCGAGACGATCACGCAACTCTTGGCAGGCGGAAAGGGAAAGGTAGTTTTGGCGACCAACACGCCGGGCGAAAGTAACTTTCTTGCCAAGCACCTCATCCACCCAGGCGCACGCATTGGGTGCATCTTTTTCCAGCAGCTGATGTTGCAGAGAACGGGTAAAAGTGGAAACCATCACTCGCTCGCCGGTCAGCGCAGCGTATGCGAAGGCCGGCACAAGGTAGCCTAAAGACTTCCCCGTACCAGTTGCGGCTTGCAGCATGTTTACTGCCGCAGCCATATCCGAATCTCGGAAACGGCAGAAGCCGTATACAACTTGCTTCGCATATGCAAATTGGTGCGAGTTGTACCGATAGTGAGGACTGCTACAAACCATCACCCCGTCCGGGCCGAGGATTTTCTCGACCACGATCAGAAGCTGCTTTTGGAGTTCTTCTTGGGACATATTGGTTTCCGATCAAAAAGAGGGGACTGGTACGCCGAAGCCATAGGAATCTGGCTTGGCGTTCTGGTATTCAGCCGCCCCGCTCAGGCTGTAGCGGCAAAGGTCCATGTAGAACGACTGGCCGTTTGTCTCGCTCTGCATTCGCAGCGAATGCAACGCTGTTGGTCGCGGACTCCCAGGCACATACACTTCGCCTCGCTGCTCTGCGCGGCGCACAAGCCGGCGCTGGTGTGAGGGCGTGTTCTTGTCCGCTGCGCGACACCGCTTGAAGGTGTGAGTGCATTCGACACCGACTGGCACGATGGTTATTCCACTCTCGCTGCTGGCCAAGCCATTACGCAGCAACGGAGAAGCCAGTTCGAGCAAATGCTCAAGACCAGTCTCAGTACCGAAAACACGCATGACCTGCCCAAACTGCCCGCGCTCATTTCGCCAGCCGGGCCAGTCAACTGTGAGGCCGTGAGATTCAACGTTGGCTAGATGCACACCCTTGAGCAAGCGCGCATAAACCTCGTAAACAATGCCACTAGCGGGCACAAGATCGACGTAGTGCGTCTGCATGATTTTATGCACCTGGAATGCGCAGGTTCAGAAGGTCACTGTCAAGATATGCAGCGAATGCTTGAGTTGCGGCGTGCAGCTCGCTATCAGCAGGTGCCTCGATAACCGCTGCGCACTCGAACGGTTTCAGCAGCACCATTCCCAGCGAAACTTTGCCTTTCCCAGGCTGGGCTTTGAAGACTTCCCACTCGCCACTCACTAGGCCGCAACCGGCAGCGAAATGTGCGCCGATGACAGGCATGGCGCTGAATTGGCCAATAGCAGCGAGAACTGCACCCAGCTCTACTTGATTGGAGCCAGCGAGGATGAGGCGATGGTCCATAGAGGCACCAGCAGGGATCGCCTCCCAGCCAGCGAGGGGCATACCAACTGAGTTATCGCCAGTGCCGCTTTCAGCCTTGATCGACAAGATTTCATTTTTCAGCGTCTCGATTTCAGCAGCGAGTTGCTTTGCTGCGTCTTCATCATTCGATTTCTGGGCTGTCTTGAGTGCCTTTTCCTTCGAAGCCAAATCACGCTTAACAACGGAAGCGTCGCGGTTGCCTTTCGCACGCGCAATCAGGGTGCTCACGTCTTCGTCAGACAGGTAGCTCACCTGTTCCTTGTCACGATACAAATCGTCAGTACGCGCACCTGAGAAGACGACAGGCCGACTCACTTCACTACAGATTGCGTTACCAACCGACAGGCGTCCCTGCATGAAGCCCAGCACACCGGCATCACCCGCACCGAACAGGCTTAGCAGGACATTTCGGTTACGCCATTCTGCGTCCATAGCCACCGTGCTGCGGTCTGACGTGCCGCCCCCTTTGATGCCGCCAAGGGTAAGCAGGTAGTGCTCGTCGAGAGTGAGTGGTTTCTCGTTACCCGTTTTTTCAATCAGCTTGGCTCGCAGAATGTCACGCAAAGCGCGGCGCAGTTTCCCGCGAATGCCTGTTGCCGGAAACATCAGCCGAATGCCCTTCGGTGTCGTCACGGACGGGACTGGCAGAGGTTTTCCTTTACCCCCGTTTGATTCATTCAAAGCGGCGCTGCACGTCGCCAACGGCTGCTCCGCAACCATCGTTCCTTCGAAAATGTAGTTTGCGCGTTCGTGGTTCATTGGCTGCTACTCCGAGATAGACAAAAATTCACAAGCTGTTAGGCTGGCCGTGAAAATATCCCTGCCGGAGTAGATATGCAACCGTTAAGTTTTTGGTACGACTGCATAGGTCAGCGAATCGCCCCCGACCTGCCGCCCGAGAAAGGCACGAAGGTCGCACTCGCAACACACATGAAAAAGGGTATTGGCCCCAACCCACTTGGGGCAGGTATCAGCGCCTTTTATATTGCGCAGCCGAACGAAAGCTTTCTCATCGGGAAGTTTGCAGAAAACGATAAGCCAGGGTTGAAGTTCATCAGCTCAGAAAGCATGAGCGGAGAGAAACAGATTGCTCGATGGCTGATTGATCAAGCCCCGCTTGATAAGCCTTGGATGATCGGCGTAATAGGCAACGCGAACCCGACTGAATCGCTAAGGATCAGCCAGCCTCCAGGCCTGTGCGCATTTGGCGAAGTGAACGGCGGCTTTGAATTCAACCTTACGTCCGTCAGGGAAGCGGTAAAGCTGATGGGTGATACCCCATGGAAAAAGGATGTTGCACCGGCAATTCACGCCTACGAAGGCAAACTCAAAGCTGCTGCGACTGGCCTCCCTCACCTCATCGAAAATGCGAACGAAAAGCTCGATAAAATTTTCAAAAAGAACCCGGCCATTCGCTCACTCCTGGTGGCGCTGATCAAACTGCCGATAAAACCGAACTCCGGTGAGTACCAAGTGCTTTCGTGGTATAACCGCGAGCGCTGAGCAGTTCCTGCCGCCGAGTAGGCGGTTGGTAGGTGCCGCAGTAGCTATGCGCCAATTGCCGCCGTATAGGCGGTTCAACCCATCGCGTTGTGATTGCTGAACCCCAGCCTCGGAAACGAGGCTTACAGCGATAGCGCCCTGCGGCGCTCGGTGACGACCCCTCCCTCCATCACCTCGAACTTCGGGTCAACGAACTCGGCACGCACTGCCGCAGCTATCTCCCCCAGCTCTAACGGTTTGACCCCAGCGGCGCCCGGCCACACGCGCACATGCCCCGACGCACGCAACGCGAAATTCCGCCCTTTCATGTGCGATGTTCGATCACCAGTGGTCAGTAGCGTGGGAGTGGCGCCCTGGCCGGCGACTACTTCCACGTCCACTACCGCTGGTAGAGCAATCCTCGGGCGCCAGCATTGGGGCTGAGCATTTGCGGCAATTCTTCCCGCCCGCCGATGACACGGCCCCTCCCCCTAGATACTGGCTACATCCGAAACGAGGGCGAACCGCCCTACCAGGCAAGGGGAATCACCATGGGCTCTACTGTATCGACTGGCAAACAGGTAGCAGCGTTCAAGGCCACCAGCGGTAAGGTCATGTACGTGCTGTTCGAGGAAACCTACGAGTCCAACTGCTACCCGCGTACCCCGCGCTGGAGCAGCTACATGATTGGCGAGCTGCCTGCTGTTATGCGCCACATCTTCCGCGCTGCATCCAGCTGCGAGGGCGGCATGCTCAAGGGGGCTGGCGGGCGAGACATTACCCCCGAGGGCTACCTCCAGGGCTGGTTCAAGGAGCTGGAGAACCCGGTCGAGATTGCAGACCGCAAGTTCGAGCTGTACGCCGTCAACAACTACATGGCGCCGATCCCGACCGAGAACTTCGCATGGGCCAAGGCTGCGATGGTCAACGTAGGCCGCGAGGCTGACGCATTGAAGCTTGAGAACGGTGAACACCTGATCGTTTCGCTTTACGACGACGCGGAGCTACTGGCAGCCGTCTTTGACGGCATCCACTTCGGCGCCAGCCGGATCATTAAGTCCGTTCCCAGTGCTCAATATGCGCCGCGTGACCCGAGCCTCGGCTACGCGCCGGCCAAGTCCAAAGTCGTGAGCATGGACACCCCGCGCTTCCTGCGGGTCCGCGAAGGGCATTATCACCTCGCCACCCAGGACGCCAACGGCGACTGGCGCGGTGACGCTTCGCACTGCTTTATGAACTCGTTCATCACCAATCTTTGGAAGTCGGAGCTGGCCGAGCCGCTGACCTATCGCGGCAAGATCAAGGCCTACCGCGAGGCGATCAAGAACGCCCAGGTAATGCCCAGCAACGCGAAAGTGGTCATCGACACCAAGGCCGTCACCGACCGCTACCACCAGGAGTCGGTTGACTGGGTGCTGGCCAACACCCCGCACACCAAGTCAGGCGATGAGATTTACGTCGAGCTTCCGACCGACTACACCGCCCTCTACCGCGTGGCGACCCTCAATGAGAAGTTCGCCCGCTACGTCTTCACTGGCAACGCACCAGCACAGCAGCTTGACCTGTTGGCCTGCTGATCGATGTCAAGCCCCGGAGAG
>Ga0247725_1001096_pt1 | contig 15026 bp, 14 predicted proteins | sample OKSTACKMCFT3sol_FD_183021 | JGI IMG/M metagenome (GOLD analysis project Ga0247725, IMG submission 183021) | Subsurface sediment microbial communities from gas well in Oklahoma, United States - OK STACK MC-FT3-sol | ecosystem: Environmental > Terrestrial > Deep subsurface > Rock core/Sediment... | reverse complement strand
GCCGCGCCAACTCCTACGTCTGGTACGGGCCGCGCTGGGCCCAGGCGGCCACGGCGCCGTCGCGCCTGTACAAGGCCTTCACCACCCAGGGCGGCATCCGCGTGCCGGCGCTGGTGCGTTATCCACAACTGCAGCGACAGCGACAGATCAGCCACACCTTCGCCACGGTGATGGACATCACTCCGACGGTGCTGGACCTGGCCGGCGTGCGCCACCCGGGCACCCGCTGGCGCGGCCGCGAGGTGGCGCCGGTGCGCGGGCGCTCCTGGCTCGGCTACCTCTCGGGCGAGACGCCCCAGGTGCACGACGGCAGGACGGCCACCGGCTGGGAGCTGTTCGGCATGCGTGCCATCCGCCAGGGGCACCTGAAGGCGGTCTACATCCCCGCGCCGGTGGGGCCGGAAACCTGGCAGCTGTACGACCTGGAGAAGGACCCGGGGGAAATCCACGACCTGGCCCAGGAGCGGCCGGAAGCGCTGGCCGGGCTGATCGAGGCCTGGCAGCGCTATGTGGACGAGACGGGGGTGATCCTCAGCGAGTCGCCGTTCCAGCCGTAGGGCGAGCGCGAAGAATGGGGGCGCAGGGTGGACCGTGGTGGCGATGAACCTGTAGGGGCGAATTCATTCGCCCAAGGACCGCATAGCGGTCCCATGGATTCCGAAGGGCGGGCCTGCGGCCCGCTTGGCGGCGGAAGCCGCCCCTGCGGCACGAAGCCCGCATGGCCGGGTGGCTAGACCTGGACGATGCGGTTCTTGCCGCTGCGCTTGGCGGTGTACATGGCCTCGTCGGCGCGGGTGTAGAGCTGTTCGAGGGTGTCACCGGGGCGCAGGGTGGTGAGGCCCTGGCTGAGGGTGACGTTGAACACCTTGCCGTTGGCGCTGAACGACAGCCGCTGCACTTCGCGCTCCAGGCGCTCGGCCACCTGCAGGGCCTGGGCCGGGTCGCAGCCGGGGAACACGGCGGCGAACTCCTCGCCGCCGATGCGGCCGAAGTGGTCGACCCGCCGCAGGGCACCGGCGCCGCACTGGGCGATGCGCTGCAGCACCACGTCGCCCACCTGGTGGCCGAAGGTGTCGTTGATCTGCTTGAAGTCATCGATATCCAGCAACAGGAAGGCCAGGGAGCGCTCGTAGCGCTCGGCGACGTCGAACTCGCGCTGGGCGCATTCGAAGAAGTGCCGGCGGTTGCTGGTGCCGGTCAGCACGTCGGTGGTGGCGAGGCGCTGCAGCTCGGCCTCCAGGGTCTTCTTCTCGGTGATGTCTTCGGCGATGCCCACCACCAGGGTGGTCTGCCCGGCCTGGCCCTGGCGGCTGACGAAGCACTTGTCGCTGAGCCAGCGCACCTGGCCGTCGCCACGGATGATGCGGTACTCGCGGGCCTCGATGGCGCCCTTCTCCAGCACCTGGGCGAGGCTGCTGGCGGCGTACTCGACGTCGTCGGGGTAGATGCAGTTGCGCCATTCGTTGACGTCCACCATCAGCAGCTCGGCCGGGCGGCCGAACAGGCGCTCGTAGTGGGGGCTGACGTAGACGATCTTCTGCGCCTCCCAGTCCAGCGCCCAGAGCACGGCGTTGACGCTGCCCAGCAGCACGTTGAACAGCGCCTCGCGTTCGCGCAGGCGCTCCACCTCACCCCGGCTGTGCAGCAGCGCCAGGGTGAGCTTTTCCGCCTCGCTGGGTATTTCGTCCAGGTTTTCCATCCGTCCCATAGCCTTCCTTCGCGTCCTCGATCGGGTTGAGCCCGCCCATCCCGGGCAGGCGGGGCAAGGCCGAATCAAGCATGGCTCTGGTGGCGGGTGGCGGCAAAACGGTTGAGGAGCCGGTGTAGGACGAACACCGCAAGGAGGGTGACGAAGACCGCTACGCAAACCGAACTGAGCCGATAGGCCAGGCTGAACATCATGTCGTGACTCGGCGTCAGGTATTGACCGAAAACGATGGCCAAAGTTGTCAACGCGCCGAAGCCAACCCCCTGTGCACCCTCCAATACGTGCACCCGGGCACAGAAAAACGCGGCGATCCAGTACAGCGAGGTGACGAGCGGTAGTACGTCGTAGTGGTCGTAGAGCAGCAGTTGCAGGCTGAGGGCGATGACGCAGCCGAGCAGGGTTCCGAGGGCGCGGATACGCCCGGCGAAGCGGATGCCGTGCCAGTGCATCGGAAACAGCACCAGGATCGAGGCGATCTGGGCCGACAGCGAGTCCCTGAGGTCGAGGGTCTGGAAGAGCATGAAGGACAGCGTGGCGAGGCTGGCGCCAAGCACGGCCTCGTGGCGCCTGCTGGGCAGGTCCTTCTCCGGGAGGACGCGGGGTGCGCGCGGTTCGGCGTCGGGGAAGCAGTAGAACATCAGCCAGGCGATCAGCACCGTGAGGCCGGCGGCCACCAGGTTGCTGGCCACCAGGTCGTAGAGGTGGGTGTCGGGGTAGCTGGCGAAGTGCAGCTGCATGGAGAGGAACACGCAGCCCAGGGCGCCGAACAGGAACAGCGGGCCGCGCGCCATGAGGGCGAAGCGCCAGAAGAAGGCGAGGAACACCAGGGGCACGATGAGCAGCGGGCGGTCGCCGAACAGGCCGTAGATGACCAGTGTCTCCAGGCTCACCAGCACCGCCTGGGCGAGGAACTGGCGGATCAGGTGGGCGTTGAGGGTGGGCACCAGGCCGAGCAGCAGCATGGGGTAGACGCAGAAGAACGAGCCGTTGTCCCAGTTCATCAGCTTGCAGATGAACAGCCCGAGGGTGCCGCCGCAGGCCAGGCGCAGGCACTGGCGCAGGCCGTTTTCGTCGAGGGCGCGCTTCATTGTCGGACTCAGTAGATGTAGTGGAGCCAGGCGATGAGGCGGATCTGCGCGCGGCCCAGGGCGCTGGCCAGCGGCGAGTCGTGGGGGTAGAGCTGCACCGTGGCCTTGGCGCCGCTGGGCAGGGGCGCCTCGGGCGCCTGCTCCAGCACCACGTGCAGGCGCTGGCGCTGGGCATCACGGACCCAGCGGTCGGAGCTGGCGGGGGCGGCCAGGTCGCCGTTGGCATCGAGCTGGCCCTCGCGCACGCCGGCGTCGATAGCGCTGACCCGGGCCGGGAAGATGTGCCCCGGCCAGGCGTCGAAGACCACGGCGGCGGCATCGCCCGGGCCGACATAGCGCAGGGCCTTTTCGCGGAAGTCGGCACTGATGTCCACCTCGTCGGCCACCAGGGCCGCCACCGGGGTGCCGGCGGCGACGTAGGCGCCCGGCGAGAGCTGCAGGTTGCTGACCACCCCGGCACGCTCGGCGCGGACCTCGGTGTAGGCCAGTTGCAGGCGGGCCTGCTCCAGCTGGTTGCGGGCCTGGCGCAGGCGCAGGTTGTCGGCGCCAGCGGTGCCCCGGCGGGCCTCCTGCTCGCGGATGCGTGCCTGGGCGGCGAGGACGTCGGCGCGGGCGGCGCTGCGGCGCGACTCGGTCTGTTCGTAGAGCTGGCGGGAGACGTGCTGGGTCTGCACCAGGCGTGCAAGGCGGTCGGTCTCGCGCTCCAGCTCGCGGGCGGTCACCTCGGCGGCGTGCAGCGAGGCCCGGGCGGCGGCGAGGCCGGCGTCCAGCTCGGCGTTGTCCCGCGCGGCCGCCTCCACGGCCAGCTCGGCGGCGGCCACGGCGAGGCGATAGGGCTCGGGGTCGAGGCGGAACAGCACCTGGCCGGCCTCGACGTGGCGGTTGTTGGCCACGGCCACGTCCAGCGCCTGGCCACTGACGCGGGGCGCCAGGCGCACCACCGGACGGGTCAGCTGGGCCTGGGGCGTGACGGGCATCCACAGGTCGGCGGCGAGGAAGTAGGCGAACAGCAGGACGAAGGCGACGATGGCGGCGCGGACCCGGCGCGCGAAGCGTTGATCGGGGGTCATGAATTACCTCTGGCGGCGCTGGACGAACAGGCCGCAAGGCCACGGAACGGGCCGGAAGGCGGCACACCAGCGAAATGGGAAACAGTTCGGCACCGCAGTATATTGGGCCGCTTTTCCCTGATAATCCGCGTCCCCAGAGAAGCAGCCTTGCGCGAGGAGTAACAATGGACACCCTGAACAGCATGCGTGTGTTCGTTCGCGTCATCGAGACCGGCAGCTTCACGGCCGCCGCCCAGGCCCTGGACCTGTCCACCGCCCAGGTGTCGCGCCTGGTGTCGGAGCTGGAGCAGCAGCTGCAGGCCCGGCTGCTGCACCGCACCACGCGGCGCCTGGGGCTGACGGAAGTGGGGGAGCGCTACCTGCAGCGCTGCCGCTCGATCCTCGACGAGGTGGACCAGGCCGCTGCCGAGGCGCGCGGGGCGCACCTCAAGCCCAGCGGCCGCCTGCGGGTGCACACCATGACCGGCCTCGGCCTGCAGCACGTCACCGGGCTGGTGGCCCGCTACAGCGCGCTGTACCCGGAGGTGGTGGTGGAGCTGACGCTGTCGCAGCGCAACCCCGACCCCATCGAGGACGGCCAGGACGTGGTGCTGACCTTCGCCCGCGAGCTGCCGGACTCCCAGCGCATCGCCCAGTCCCTGGGGCAGATGTACAGCGTGCTCTGCGCCTCGCCCGACTACCTGGCCCGCCACGGCGTGCCCAGCGGCCCGGCGGACCTGCGCCGGCACCGCTACCTGCGCCTGCTGGACCCGCTCTACCAGGACAACTGGACACTGAGCGACGAGCACGGCGAATACGACGTGCTGCCGGCGGAGGCCTTCCAGGTGAACGTGGCCGAGTCCCTGGCGCGAGCGGCCCAGGCCGGCATGGGCTTCTGCCTGCTGCCCTCCTTCGTCGCCTGCCAGCCGTTGCGCGAAGGCAGCCTGCTGCGGCTGTTGCCGGAACACCGCCTGCGCGAGCGCAACATCTATGCGATCTACCCGTCGCGGCATTTCATCGACGCGAAGATCCGCACCTGGGTGGACTTCCTCAAGGCCGAACTGCCCCCGCTGTTCGCCCAGGACGACGCGGTGCTGGACGACCCTCGGCACTGGGCTCGACCGAATTCATTGTTGCGCTAGAAGCAATTGTGATTCACCTGCCTGGCGGTTTTTCCGGGTGGGGCCGGCGCCTAAGATGGCCCCCGTTCCCAGATGCATCCCGCCGAGGATCACGCCATGCACCGCAATCTCTTCATTACTGCCAGCTTCGCCGCTTTCGCCCTGTCCTTCGCCCAGTTCTCCTTCGCTGAAGAGTCCTCCGCCTTTGTTGCGCGAAATGCGCAGTATCAGCAGCGCGCCATCGACGCCGCTCACGAGCAGGCCGTCGCCCGCCAGGGCGCCGAGCAACCGGCCGACACCGCCCAGGACAGCTGATTGACCGCGTTTCCTTCCTTCCCTGACCTCCTGACACCGGGTATCCGCTCCTAACCCGCCCGGTGTCTTGTTCCAGCCGCCCCTCCCCGGGCGGCTTTTTTTGCGCGCTTCATCGGGTGGAGGGCGTGATACGCGGGCATGAAAAAGGCCGGCATGTGCCGGCCTTTCCGTAAACCGCTGGACCTCAGGCAGTCGCCGGGCGCAGCGAGTAGGTCTTGAGCTGCTCGGCGAAGTCCCGCAGGGACTGGATGCCGCTGGCCTCGGCCTCGTGCACCCACTGCTTGATGGCTTCGAGCATCTCGTGGCCGTTGGCGCTGGTCTTGGCCCAGATGTGCTGCAGGGCCAGGCGCTTCTCGTAGATGGTGCGCAGGGCCTGGCTCTGCTCCAGCATGGCGGCGATGCGGGCGTGGTGGCCGTCGTCCAGCAGGCTGGTCTCGCGGGAGAGCAGGCGCTTGGCGCGGCGGAACAGGTGGCGGACCGACTCGTCGGCCTTGGCCAGCTCCTGCTTCACCAGCGGGGCGATCACCAGGCGGCGGTACTGGGCCATGATCTGGAAGCGGTTGTTGAGGATGGCCATGGCGGTGTCCATGTCCAGGTTGCCCTTGCCGGCTACCTGGTGGGCGATGGGCGCGACGCGCTGCACCTTGGCCAGGCCGAGCAGGCTGAACAGCTTGATCCAGGCCCAGCCCAGGTCGAACTCCCACTTCTTCACCGAGAGCTTGGCGGAGTTGGGGTAGGTGTGGTGGTTGTTGTGCAGCTCTTCACCGCCGATGAGGATGCCCCAGGGCACCAGGTTGGTGGCGGCGTCGCGGCATTCGAAGTTGCGGTAGCCGATGGCGTGGCCGAGGCCGTTGATGACGCCGGCGGCCCAGACGGGGATCCACATCATCTGCACGGCCCAGACGGTCATGCCGGCGGCGCCGAACAGCGCCAGGTCGATGATCGCCATCAGGGTCACGCCACCGATGGGGTAGCGCGAGTAGACGTTGCGTTCGAGCCAGTCATCCGGGCAGTTCTTGCCGTAGATGCGCAGGGTCTCCTCGTTGCGGGCCTCTTCGCGGTAGAGTTCCGCGCCGCGCCGCAGCACGGTGGACAGGCCCTTGTGCACGGGGCTGTGGGGATCGTCCACGGTTTCGCACTTGGCGTGGTGCTTGCGGTGGATGGCCGTCCACTCACGGGTGTTCATGGCGGTGGTCATCCACAGCCAGAAACGGAAGAAGTGCTTGAGGGCCGGGTGGAGTTCGAGGGATCGATGGGCGGAGTAGCGATGCAGGTAGACCGTGACGCTGACGATGGTGATGTGCGTCATCACCAGGGTGACTGCCACGAGCTGCCAGGCCGACAGGTCGAGAAAACCGTTGTACCACATGGGGTGCATAACCTCGGGGGAAGAAGGAACGAGATCTGCCCGCGATGATTTGTCGGACAAACGACCTCATTATCCCCATGCTTCGTGAGAAAACCATCCTGTTCTTTAGATAAGAAAGAGATGAATGCGCGTTCATCTATAATGCGCAACCGATCACAAATCCGACACGGCCCCGACCACCCCATGAGAGCCCGATTCAGCGCCATGCGCGTGGTGTTGCCCTACTTCCTGCTGTCCTGCCTGTGGGTCATCTTCAGTGATCGCCTGCTGCGCCAGCTGCCGCTCGGCGATGCCCAGCGCGACCTGCTGCAATCGGCGAAGGGCCTGTTCTTCGTACTGCTCAGCAGCGCCTTCCTCTACCTGCTGATCTGCCTGTACCTGCGCCGCCTGAGGGCGTACCTGCAGGCGCGCCGGGAGCAGGACGCCAGCCTGCGCCAGGCGGCGGCGGTGTTCGACAGCACCCAGGAAGGGGTACTGGTCACCGACGCGGAGCAACGCATCGTCCACGTCAACCGGGCCTTCGCCCGCATCACCGGCTACAGCGAGGAGGAGGTGATCGGCCGTACGCCGATGCTGTTCAAGTCCGGCCGGCACGATGGAACGTTCTACCAGTCGATGTGGAACGCCCTGGCCAACCGCAACGAGTGGAGCGGGGAGATCTGGAACCGTCGGCGCAACGGCGAGACCTACCCGCTGTGGCAGAACATCCGCGCCATCCACGACGAAGACGGGGCACTGACCCACTACGTGGCGGTGTTCTCCGACATCAGCGCCATCAAGCGCTCGCAGAACGAGCTGGACTTCCTCGCACACCACGACCCGCTGACCGGCCTGCCCAACCGCCTGCTGTTCACCGAGCGCGTGGAGCACGCCCTGGAGCGCGCCCGTCGGGAAGGCAGCGAGGGCATCGTGGTGCTGCTGGACCTGGACCACTTCAAGCACATCAACGAAAGCCTCGGCCACAACGTCGGCGACCAGTTGCTCAAGGCCGTGGGCGAACGCCTGGGGCCGCTGGCCGAGGGCGGCATGACCCTGGCCCGGCTGGGAGGCGACGAGTTCGGCCTGCTGGCCGAGCGACGCAGCGCCGAGCAGGCCGCCGATCTCGCCGGGCGCATCCAGCAACGCCTGGAGGCCCCCTTCGAATCCGGCGGCCGCGCGCTATTCATGAGTGCCAGCCTGGGTATCGCCCGCTTCCCGGGGGACGCGACCAACGTCGAGCAGGTGCTGCGCAACGCCGACTCGGCCCTGTTCAAGGCCAAGAGCGCCGGGCGCCAGACGTTCGCCTTCTACAGCCAGGACCTCACCGAGCAGGCCCGCCAGCGGGTGGAGCTGGTCAGCGCCCTGCGCCAGGCCCTGGAGCGGGACGAGCTGCGGGTCTACTTCCAGCCCATCCACGCCCTGGCCACCGGTCGCCTGCTGGGCGCCGAGGCCCTGGTGCGCTGGGAGCACCCGCAACGCGGGCTGGTGCCGCCCGGCGAGTTCCTCCCGGTGGCAGAGGAAAGCGGCCTGGTGGGCGCCATCGACGCCTGGGTGCTGGAGCGCGCCTGCCGCCAGATGCAGGCCTGGAGCGAGCGCGGCCTGGCGCTCTCGTTCATCTCGGTGAACGTCTCCTGCCGCCTGTTCAGCCGGGGCGAGCTGGACACCCGCGTCGCCCGTGTCCTCAAGGAAACCGGCCTGGAGCCGGGGCGCCTGGAGCTGGAGATCACCGAAAGCGCGGTGATGGAAGACCCGGACACCGCCCTGGAGCTGCTCCAGCGCCTCTGCGCCCTGGGCGTGCGCCTGGCCATCGATGACTTCGGCACGGGCTATTCCTCCCTGCAGCGCCTCAAGCGCCTGCCGGTGCAGAAGCTGAAGATCGACCAGAGCTTCGTGCGCAACCTGCCCCAGGACCAGGACGACATGGCCATCGCTCGCGCGGTGACCGCCCTCGGCCACAGCCTGGGCCTGCAGGTGCTGGCCGAAGGCATCGAGCGCCAGGACCAGATCGAGACGCTGCTGGGCCTGGGCTGCGACCAGGGCCAGGGCTACCTGTTCAACCGCCCGCGCCCGGCGGCGGAGCTGGAGGCGGAGTGGTACCAGGTGACCCACCCGCAGGAGCACCCGGGGCAGATTCCGCTGATCTGACGCCAACCTGCCTGAAAGTTATATAAAAATTCTTAAATAGTATTTTTAAGAATATTTGCGCCTTGCTTAAATGCGCCCACGCCACGCGAACAACCTGTTCATCGACGCGGGGCCCCTCATCAAGGAGCAAGATCATGAGCGCAACCCTCCGTAGCATCGACGGGCAGGACGAGGCCAGCATCCTGCGCGAAATCCAGAGTGCACTGAACGGCCTGCGGTTCGGTGCCGTCGAGATCACCGTCCACAACGGGCAGGTGGTCCAGATCGAACGCAAGGAAAAATTCCGCCTGCAGCAACCGGCCAAGCACGGTTGAGACACAGGCCCGACTGGACCACCGGAGGGCTGCCGCGCCGACCACCTCGGCGGGCCTCCCGCACGTCGCCGCTCGGCCGTGCCCAATAACAACACCAATCGCCGACACGAATTCCCAGGAGCTTCCATGTCCATCCGCCGTTTCGCCCTGGCCAGCCTGGCCGGTGCCCTGCTCTCCACCCTGGTGGTCGGCCCCGTGGCCGCCGCGACCGAACTGCTCAACGTCTCCTACGATCCGACCCGTGAGCTGTACCAGGCCTACAACGCCGCCTTCGCCAAGCACTGGAAAGCCCAGGGCGGCGAAGACGTGAAGATCCAGCAATCCCACGGTGGCTCGGGCAAGCAGGCCCGTGCGGTGATCGATGGCCTCAAGGCCGACGTGGTGACCCTGGCGCTGGCCGGCGACATCGACGAGCTGCAGAAGCTCGGCAAGCTGATCCCCGAGAACTGGCAGGCACGCCTGCCGGACAACAGCACCCCCTACACCTCGACCATCGTGTTCCTGGTGCGCAAGGGCAACCCCAAGGGCATCAAGGACTGGGGCGACCTGACCAAGGCCGGCGTGGAAGTCATCACCCCGAACCCGAAGACCTCCGGCGGCGCCCGCTGGAACTTCCTGGCCGCCTGGGCCTGGGCCAAGAAGCAGTACGGCAGCGACGCCAAGGCTCAGGAATACGTGCAGGCCCTGTACAAGCACGTGCCGGTTCTCGACACTGGCGCCCGCGGTTCGACCATCACCTTCGTCAACAACAACATCGGCGACGTGCTGCTGGCCTGGGAGAACGAAGCCTTCCTGGCCCTCAAGGAGCAGGGTGGCGAGAACTTCGAGATCGTCGCGCCGAGCCTGTCGATCCTCGCCGAGCCGCCGGTTTCCGTGGTCGACAAGAACGTCGACAAGAAGGGCACCCGCAAGGTCGCCGAAGCCTACCTGCAGTACCTGTACAGCGAGGAAGGCCAGCGCATCGCCGCGCAGAACTTCTACCGCCCGCGCAACGAGAAGGTCGCTGCCGAGTTCGCCAACCAGTTCCCGAAACTGGAGCTGGTGACCGTGGACAAGGACTTCAACGGCTGGAAGGAAGCGCAACCGAAGTTCTTCAACGACGGCGGCATCTTCGACCAGATCTACCAGGCGCAATGACGCGCCGCTGAAGCAGAAACAAGGGCGGGTTCCAATCCCGCCGGGACAAGGGGAAGCGCGAGCTTCCCTTTGCCGTGCCCGGGCCAGCGACGGCCGGCATCGGGCTTGAGCGTTCCAACGCAGAAAAAGGACAGATGATGTCTCGACGTATCTCCCCCGTCATACCCGGCTTCGGGCTGACGCTGGGCTACACGCTGGTGTACCTCAGCCTGCTGGTCCTGATCCCACTGGGTGCCATGTTCCTTCGGACCTTCGACCTGAGCTGGACCCAGTTCTGGGGCATCGTCAGTTCACCCCGTGTGCTGGCCGCGCTGAAGCTGAGCTTCGGCACCGCGCTGGCCGCCGCCGTGATCAACGGCCTGATCGGCACCCTGCTGGCCTGGGTGCTGGTGCGCTACGACTTCCCCGGGCGCAAGATCATCGACGCCATGATCGACCTGCCCTTCGCCCTGCCCACCGCCGTCGCCGGCATCGCCCTCACCGCGCTGTATGCGCCGGCCGGCCTGGTCGGCCAGTTCGCCACCGACCTGGGCTTCAAGATCGCCTACACCCCGCTGGGCATCACCCTGGCGCTGACCTTCGTCACCCTGCCCTTCGTGGTGCGCACGGTGCAGCCGGTGCTGGCCGACATCCCCCGCGAGGTGGAAGAAGCCGCCGCCTGCCTGGGCGCCAAGCCGCTGCAGGTGTTCCGCCACATCCTCCTGCCGGCGCTGCTGCCCGCCTGGCTGACCGGCTTCGCCCTGGCCTTCGCCCGGGGCGTGGGCGAGTACGGCTCGGTGATCTTCATCGCCGGCAACATGCCGATGAAGACCGAGATCCTGCCGCTGCTGATCATGGTCAAGCTGGACCAGTACGACTACACCGGCGCCACCGCCATCGGCGTGCTGATGCTGGTGGTCTCCTTCATCCTGCTGCTGCTGATCAACCTGCTGCAGCGCCGCATCGAAACCCCCTGAGGAGGCCGCCATGAGTTCCGCTACCCTGACCGCCGCCTCCGCCAATGCCGCCCGTCGCGGCAACCCCTGGGGGCGCTTCGCGCTGATCGCCGCCGCCTGGCTGGTGTTCGCGCTGTTCCTGCTGCTGCCGCTGTACATCGTCCTGAGCGAGGCGCTGAAGCAGGGCTTCGGCACCTTCTTCGAAGCCATCATCGAACCGGACGCCCTCTCCGCCCTGAAGCTGACGCTGATCGCCGTGGGCATCTCCGTGCCGCTGAACCTGGTGTTCGGTGTCGCTGCCGCCTGGTGCGTGAGCAAGTTCGAGTTCCGTGGCAAGAGCATCCTGGTCACCCTGATCGACCTGCCCTTCTCCGTCTCCCCGGTGATCGCCGGCCTGATCTACGTGCTGCTGTTCGGCGCCCAGGGCTACTTCGGCAAGTGGCTGAGCGACCACGACATCCAGATCGTCTTCGCCCTGCCCGGCATCGTCCTGGCCACCGTCTTCGTCACCGTGCCCTTCGTCGCCCGCGAGCTGATCCCGCTGATGCAGGAACAGGGCACCCAGGAGGAGGAAGCCGCGCGCCTGCTGGGCGCCAACGGCTGGCAGATGTTCTGGCACGTGACCCTGCCCAACATCAAATGGGGCCTGATCTACGGCGTGGTGCTGTGCACCGCGCGGGCGATGGGCGAGTTCGGCGCGGTGTCGGTGGTGTCCGGCCACATCCGCGGCGTCACCAACACCCTGCCCCTGCACGTCGAGATTCTCTACAACGAGTACAACCACGTCGCCGCATTCAGCGTCGCCAGCCTGCTGCTGCTCCTGGCGCTGTTCATCCTGCTGCTCAAGCAGTGGAGCGAAGCCCGTCTGTCCCGCCTACGTCACGCCGACGCGGAGGAGTAACCCATGTCCATCGAAATCCGTAACGTCAGCAAGAACTTCAACGCCTTCCGCGCGCTGAACGCCATCAACCTGGACATCCAGAGCGGCGAACTGGTCGCCCTGCTCGGCCCGTCCGGCTGCGGCAAGACCACCCTGCTGCGCATCATCGCCGGCCTGGAGACCCCGGACGCCGGCAACATCGTGTTCCACGGCGAGGACGTCTCCCAGCACGACGTGCGTGATCGCAACGTCGGCTTCGTGTTCCAGCACTACGCCCTGTTCCGCCACATGAGCGTGTTCGACAACGTCGCCTTCGGCCTGCGCATGAAGCCCAAGGGCGAGCGCCCCAGCGAGCCGGAGATCGCCGAGAAGGTCCACGAGCTGCTGAACATGGTGCAGCTGGACTGGCTCGCCGACCGTTACCCGGAGCAACTCTCCGGCGGCCAGCGCCAGCGCATCGCCCTGGCCCGCGCCCTGGCGGTGAAGCCGAAGATCCTGCTGCTCGACGAACCCTTCGGCGCCCTCGACGCCAAGGTGCGCAAGGAGCTGCGCCGCTGGCTGGCGCGCCTGCACGAGGAGATCAACCTGACCTCCGTGTTCGTCACCCACGACCAGGAAGAAGCCATGGAAGTGGCCGACCGCATCGTGGTGATGAACAAGGGCGTGATCGAGCAGATCGGCGCCCCGGGCGAGGTCTACGAGAACCCGGCCAGCGACTTCGTCTACCACTTCCTCGGTGACTCCAACCGCCTCTACCTGGGCAGCGACGAGCACGTGCTGTTCCGCCCCCACGAGGTGTCCCTGTCGCGCCAGGCAGTGGACGAACACCGCGCCGCCGAAGTGCGCGACATCCGCCCGCTGGGCGCCATCACCCGCGTCACCCTGAAGGTGGACGGGCAGGACGAGCTGATCGAGGCCGAGGTGGTCAAGGACCACGACAGCCTGGTGGGCCTGGCCCGCGGCGAGACGCTGTTCTTCAAGCCCAAGGCCTGGCAGGCCGCGTCCTCGCTCTGAGCCGGTGACCCGCAAGCCCCTCCCCGGAGGGGCTTTTTCATGGGCGCGCGACCCTGGGCGGGGTGGACCCCGCTCAAGCGAACGCCCAGGGCGCATGGACAGCAGCGACCGGCTTGCCCGGGTTATCCACAGACCGCCTCGGCCGAGCGCTTCAGCCCCAGGTACTGCAGCTCGGCGAACAGCACCACCGCCAGCGCCTGGGCGATGACGAAGGCCTGGCCCCAGAAGGTCGGCTGCACCCAGCCGCTGGCCAGCAGCAGGAGGCTGTCCACCACCCAGGCGGCGTTGACGGCGATCACCGCCCACACCGCGCGCCGGTCCAGGGGCGCGCGGCGGGCCATCCACAGCAGCACACCGCACCAGGGCAGCATCAGCAGGCCGGCGATCTGCAGCAGCGCGAGGGGCAGCCCCAGCAGGGCCGACAGGGGCGCCGCCCCCAGGCAGAGCAGCAGGCCGGCGCCGCCGCTGAGCAGGGCATCGAGTTGCAGGACACGGCGGAGCAGAGGATTCGGTTGCACGGTGTTCATGGCGAGTCTCCTGGCTGGACGAGGCGGCGGCGAAGGCCACTGCCGACGGGCCGAGGATTCGCCGTCCCGCAGCATCGCGTCGATTACCTGGCAGGTAATGGCCAGCCCTACCAGCCTCGACTATCGTCGCTGCCATGAACGCACCAACTCTCCCCATCGGCGCCCTGCTGCGCCACTGGCGCCAGCGCCGCCGCCTCAGCCAGCTCGACCTGGCCTGCAGCGCCGACATCTCCACCCGCCACCTGAGCTTCGTCGAGACCGGACGGGCCCAGCCGAGCCGGGAGATGCTCCTGCACCTGGCCGAGCACCTGGAGATTCCCCTGCGCGAGCGCAACCGGCTGCTGGCCAGCGCCGGCTTCGCCCCGCTCTACCCGCAGCACAGCCTCGACGACCCGGCCCTGGACGCCGCCCGCCAAGCCATCGGGCAACTGCTCAAGGCCCATGAGCCGAACCCGGCCCTGGCCATCGACCGGCACTGGAACCTGCTGGCCGCCAACGACGCGGTGATGGCGCTGGTGGCGGGTGTCTCGCCGGCGCTGCTGGTGCCGCCGATCAACGCCCTGCGCCTGTCGCTGCACCCCGAGGGGCTGGCGCCGCGCATCCTCAACCTCGGCACCTGGCGCGCCCACCTGCTGGCGCGCCTGCGCCGGGACCTGGAGGCGAGCGGTGACGAGGCCCTGGCCGCCCTGCATGCCGAGCTGGCGGCCTACCCGGCGCCGCCCAGCGCAGAGACGCCGAGCGGCGATGCGGTGCTGGTGCCGCTGCTGCTGGACACGCCGCTGGGGGTGATCCGCTTCATCAGCACCATCACCGTGTTCGGCACGCCGGTGGACATCACCCTCTCGGAGCTGGCCCTGGAGACCCTGTTCCCCGCCGACCCGGAGAGCGCCGAGCGCCTGCGCCAACTGGTTCGACCGTCGGAATGAAGGCCCCGCCGGCACCAAATCACTCTTTCGGGTAATTCCGTCCATCCCGCGTCGCAGTAGGCTGTGCGCGCACCGGGCGGGCCCCGTGGGCCCGTCCTTCGTCTGCTCACAACAACAAGAAAAGGAGCACGCCGGGATGCTTTCAGACGCTCTATCACGCGCTTTCATCGGATTGCTGCTGGGCCTTGCCGGGGCCGGGATGGCCCTGGCCGCCGAGCTGGCCCCCATCGACCAGATCCAGGTCCACGCCTGCCGCGCCACCAGCAGCCTGCTGCTGTACCGGGGCGAAGGTTTCCAGGAGACCCACAAGGCCCGCTTCGAGGCCGACCTCCAGGCCCTGGATGCCGCGTTCCAGGCGGTGCCGCAGCCCAGCGACGGGCTTCGGCAGAAGTACCGCGCCCTTGTTACCCAGCTGCAGCAGGGTGTTTCCTACGGCCACAACGAGGAGGACGTGCCCTGGCGCTTCCCCCAGGAGCTGGCCAAATCCCTGCGCGACCTGCTGATCGCCGCCCGCGCCGC
>Ga0247725_1001095_pt1 | contig 15028 bp, 18 predicted proteins | sample OKSTACKMCFT3sol_FD_183021 | JGI IMG/M metagenome (GOLD analysis project Ga0247725, IMG submission 183021) | Subsurface sediment microbial communities from gas well in Oklahoma, United States - OK STACK MC-FT3-sol | ecosystem: Environmental > Terrestrial > Deep subsurface > Rock core/Sediment... | reverse complement strand
ACTTCGTCTGGACCCATGGCGAGGCCGGATGGGCCGACGACCAGGAAATCATCGAACACGCGCACTATATGCATGTCTGGCAGAAGCGCCCCGAAGGGTGGCGCCTGATCCTCGAGGCCCTGATCAACGACCGATGACTGAGTTTTCCCCCCGCGAGATCGTTTCCGAACTGGACCGCTACATCGTCGGTCACACCGAGGCCAAGAAGGCCGTCGCCGTGGCCCTGCGCAACCGCTGGCGGCGGCGTCGCGCGCCGGCCGACATCCGCGACGAGCTGACGCCCAAGAACATCCTGCTGATCGGCCCCACCGGCGTCGGCAAGACCGAGATCGCCCGGCGCCTGGCCAAGCTGGCCCAGGCGCCGTTCCTGAAGGTCGAGGCCACCAAGTTCACCGAGGTCGGCTATGTCGGCCGCGACGTCGACCAGATCGTCCGCGATCTCGTGGAGAGCGCCCTGGCCATGGTCCGCGACAAGCGCCGCGCCGCCGTCCGCGCCAAGGCCGAGGCCGCCGCCGAGGAGCGGATCCTCGACGCCCTGACCGGTCCCGGCTCGACCGCCGCCCGCGAGGCCTTCCGCAAGAAGATCCGGGCCGGCGAACTGGACGACAAGGAGGTCGAGCTGCAGCTGGCCGACACCGGCGGCCAGACCTTCGAGATCCCCGGCCAGCCGGGCGCGGCGGTCTTCAACCTGTCGGACATGATGAAGTCGTTCGGCGGCGGTCGCCAGAAGACCCACAAGACCACGGTCGCCGGCGCCTGGGCCCCGCTGATCGCCGAGGAGAGCGACAAGCTGCTGGACCAGGAGGCCCTCACCCAGGAGGCCCTGGAGCTGGCCGAGAACCACGGCATCGTCTTTCTCGATGAGATCGACAAGGTCGCCAGCTCGTCGCAGCGCTCGGGCGCGGACGTCTCCCGCGAGGGCGTGCAGCGGGATCTCTTGCCGCTGATCGAGGGGACGACGGTCTCGACCAAGTACGGGCCGGTGAAGACCGACCACATCCTGTTCATCGCCTCGGGCGCCTTCCACGTCGCCAAGCCGTCGGACCTGCTGCCCGAGCTGCAGGGCCGCCTGCCGATCCGCGTCGAGCTGAAGGGCCTGACCCGCGATGATTTGCGCCGGATCCTCACCGAGCCGGAGGCCAATCTGATCCGCCAGCACCAGGCGCTGATGGCGACCGAAGAAGTCACCCTCGTTTTCACTGACGAGGCCATCGACGCCCTGGCCGACGCGGCGGTGGCCGTGAACGCCTCGGTTGAGAACATTGGGGCCCGGCGTTTGCAGACCATCCTGGAAAAGGTGGTCGAGGAGATCAGCTTCACGGCCGCCGATCGCGGCGGGGAAACGGTGACGGTGGACGCGGCCTATGTGCAGGAGCGCGTCGGCGCGCTGGCCGCGAACGCGGATTTAAGTCGGTTTATTCTGTGATTTCAAAATCCTCCCCCTAGCGGGGGAGGTGGTCGCGAAGCGACCGGAGGGGGAAGTTCTGCTGAACCGGCCACTTCCCTCTCCGTCGGCTTCGCCGACACCTCTCCCTTGGGGAGAGGATTTTCACCCCGCCGCCGCCACGGCCTCCATCCCCAGGATCGCCGCCTTCCGCGCCAGGCCCCAGTGATACCCCGTGAGCTTGCCGCTCTTGGCGATGGCGCGGTGGCAGGGGATCAAGAGCGAGATCGGGTTGGCCCCGATGGCGCCGCCGGTCGCCTGGAAGGCGCCGGGCTTGCCGGCCCAGGCGGCGACCTGGCCGTAGGTGGCCGTCGCGCCGGCCGGGATGGTCAGCAGGGCCTTCCAGACCTGGATGTGGAACGGCGAGCCGATCAGCACCACCGGCAACGGCCCCTCCCCGCCCGCGCCCCCACCGCGTATGAAAGCGCGCAGGGCCATGGCTTGGGCGGCCGCGTCGTCGCGGACCCAGTCTGCGGCCGGGAAGCGGCGGTGCATGTCGGCGAAGCTCATCTCGTCTTCGCCGTCGGAGAAGGCCAGGCCCGCCAGGCCCCGCTCGGCCATCACGAACAGGCCCTTGCCGAACGGCGTCGGGGCCCAGCCCCAGCGCAGCCGCATCCCCGCCCCGCGCCGCCGCACCTCGCCCGGCGTCGCCGCCTCCTGGGCGATGAACAGGTCGTGCAGGCGTGACGGCCCCGACAGCCCCGCGTCGAAGGCCGCGTCCAGAACCGTGCCGCCGGCCTCCAGCGAGCGGCGCGCCTCGGCGTGGGCGATGGCCGAGACGAAGGTCTTGGGACTGACCCCCGCCCAGCGGGTGAAGATGCGCTGGAAATGGAACGGCGACAGGCCCACGGCCCCCGCCGCCTCGTCCAGCGAGGGGTGATCGGACCACCGCTCGGCCAGCCAGTCGAGCGCCTTGGCCATGCGGTGGTAGTCGACCGAGCGTTCGGCCAAGCGCGCCAGCTCTTGGCTGGCGGCCTCCGAAAGGCCCGTCGACAGGAAGGATGCGTCGTATGCCATGTCCGACACGCTAGCCGCGTCGGATAACGCCGTCCGCCCGGTTCTTGCGGCCGTTTCGCTGGTCACGACCAGCGCTCGTTGCGCGCGGCGCGGATGGCGTCCTGCAGGGCGCCTGCGAAACGGATCCGCTCCTCGGGGCTGAGCGACCGGGCCAGGGTCAGGCGCTTGCGGTGGATCATCAGCCGCACGCGGGCGTCGTGCTCGCCGGGGAGATCGACGCCGACGCGGGTGAAGGCGGTCGGCGAGGTCCAGACGGTTCGCGCGCCCTTCTCGTCCTCGCGGCTGACGGTGACGGCCTCGGCGGTGACCTGGACGCGCTCGACGCGCTTGGCGGCCCGGTCGCTGGCCCGGAAAGCCAGCCACAGGGCCAAGACGTCGAGGCCCAGGAACGGCAGCACCGGCGGCGCGCCGACCACCAGCAGGAACACCGCCACCAGGATGTTGAAGGCCATGACCACGGCCAGCAGCACCGCCGCCCCTTGAGGCGTCAACGAACGGTGCGGCGCGATCACCCGGTCCATGTAGAGCGGCGAGGCCATGGCGCGGAATTTAGGCGCGGCCCGGGCGCTTGGCGAGAGGGGCGCATCACGGCATGGTCCGCCCCATGGCCAAACCCGTTGTCGCCAAGTCGAAGCCCGCCCAAGCCAAGCCAACGAGGAAGAAGGCGGCCAGACGCATCTCTCCCGCCGAACGCGAACGGGTCGAGGTGCTGTTCGAGCGGTTCGAGAGCCTCGAACTCCGCCCCAAGACCGAGCTCAACTATTCCAACCCCTACGAGCTGGTCACCGCCGTGGCGCTCTCCGCCCAGGCCACCGACGTCAGCGTCAACAAGGCCACCGACAAGCTGTTCAAGGTCGCCAATACGCCCCAGGCGATGCTGGACCTCGGCGAGGCGGGCCTCGTCCCGTACATCGCCTCGATCGGCCTCTACCGGACCAAGGCCAAGAACGTGATCGCCACGGCGAACATCCTGGTCAGCCAGTATGGCGGAGAGGTGCCGCTGAACCGCGCGGCGCTGGAAAGCCTGCCCGGCGTCGGCCGCAAGACCGCCAGCGTGGTGCTGAACGAGCTGGACATCGAGCCCGCCATCGCCGTCGACACCCACGTCTTCCGCGTCTCGCACCGGCTGAAGCTGTCGGCTGGCAAGACGCCCGACGCGGTCGAGCAGGACCTGATGCGCATCGTGCCGGTCCCCTACCAGACGCGAGCGCACCACTGGCTGATCCTGCACGGGCGTTATGTGTGCGTGGCGCGCAAGCCCAAGTGCGAGGTGTGCAAGATCAGCGATCTGTGTCCCTCGCGGGAGCTGTTCCTGGGGGCGTGACGTACAGCGGGTAGGCGCAGCAAGCTGCGTCAATTTGTCGCTGTTAACGAGTTGGAAACCAACGTTCAGCGGGTGGCGAATCCACTCACTCTAGCGGTAGCGCTCCGTGTTGGAGCGTCATGGGAAAGGCCCCGGCTGCCACCGAGGCCCCCATTTGGAAACGCCTGTCAGCGCTTGCCACAACACAGTCCATAGGCGGCTAATTCGTCGTCTAGGTCAATCGCCTGACAGGCCCGTTCTAAGCGCCAAAGGACGCAGTTGAACGATGGCCTACAGCCGAAAAGAGATCACCCCACCCATGGTCGGCGTGATCAAGCTCGCCCGCCAATTGGGCTACAAGTACAACCAAATCGCCGCCTACTACGTGATCAATCAGGGCGGAATTGCAGACGTGATGAAAGGGCGTATCCGCCCCGATATCCCCTGCGCGACCAGCCTGCCGTCTGACTTCCCGGCGCTGGCTTAATCGTCTCGGGCGCGGGCTTCGGCTCGCGTCCATTTCTCCTTAGACCGAGCGAACCCACAGATCGATCATGGAAGACATTTTCTGGGGTCCGGTTGACCTTATGCAGAGTGCAAAGGGTCATATCGATGAGATCATCTCGATCCTTGTAGGCATCTTCAACGAGGATTGGGCTACCGTCGTCAAGGAAACTGATCACCAAACCGGCGAGACTATTTTTCGGGTCAAGTTCCACACCCCAGTGCCAATTCGAGTGGCCACCCGCGTCTTCAATGTCGTGACTGAATTGCGCTCTGCCCTCGACCACGCCGTTTACGCCGCCACGGTCGCGCTCGGCGAGCGCAGCGATCCCACTAAAACCAAATTTCCTTTTGGCGACACGGCCTCTGAATTTGAGCAGAACCTTATTTTCAGAGGTGATCACGTCACGTCCGAAATCTTCAACGCCCCTGATTGCACTAAAGCCTTACAAGACTGGAAATCACGTACTCTGGAGCTTGAACAAGATCAGGAACGTGAAAGATCATCGAAAACTTATTGTTCCGGCACCCACCGCGCGTGTAATCAACGCTGTCTCGAAGGAAGAAAGCGCGCCCAGCGCTGGGCCAGTGGTCGTCTCCAAGAGGGCAGGTCCCGACAACGACTTCGTGATCGCTAGGGCTCCAAGCGACGCTAAGGGAACCCTCAATGTAGGGGTGATACTGTGCGTAGCCTTTGGAGAAGTCGAAGCTGTCAAAGGTCTCGACCCTGTCGGCTATCTGATCAAAGCTCACGACGAAGTTGGCAAAGCCATTTCTGCTATCGAGCAAGCAACCATGCGTGCTCTTGAGCAGCGTCATCGCGATGAGGCGGCAGCCTACTAGATCGCCCGCATCACCGCCGCCGCGAAGGCCGCGCCCTTGTCGTGGGCGTGTTCGAGGAAAAGGTCGGGCTCGATGACCTCCAGCTCCATCAGCTGGGGCGTGTGGTCGAGGCCGCGGATCAGGTCGACGCGGGCGTAGGTCAGGGTCCCCGGCGCGGCGTTCAGCACCATCTCGGCGGCGCGCAGAGCCTCGGGCTCCGGCGCGATCTCGCTGACCTGGCCGCCGAACTGCGGCTGGACGCGGAAGTCGCCGGAGGCGGCCACCTTGGCCACGGCGTGGCTGAAGCGGCCGTCGAAATAGAACAAGGACAGCTCGCCCTCCTCGCCGACCGCCGGCAGGAAGGGCTGGATCAGCGCCGGGCCCGTCGGGCCGCCCTCCAGCGAGCCATGGCGCTTGACGCGGATGGTGTCCTGCGAGCCGGCCGAGACCTGCGGCTTGACCACCACCTCGTCGACGCCGAACGCATCGAAGGCGGCCTCGACGGCGTCCATCGTCAGCTGGTCATGGGCGTGGGTTGGGACCACTGGCGCCCCCTTGCCGGCCAGCTCCACCAGATAGGTCTTGGTCGAGTTCCAGCGCAGCACCGCCGCCGGATTGGCGACCCGCGTTCCCTCGGCCTCCAGCCGATCCAGCAGGGCGAACCACTCGGGCTGGCGGTGGTGATAGCCCCAGGCCAGGGACGGCATGACCAGCCGGGCGCGGCCGCGTTCGATCGGGTCGGTCCAGGGCTGAGCCCCGACCAGCAGTCCGTGGGCGCGCAACGGCGTGGCCAGACGCTCGAACAACGGCGTCCAGGTCGTGGCGAACCGCGGCTCGTCTCGGGCCGGAACCAGGATCAGGACGTCGACCATCGGTTTGCTCGCTCCAAGCATTTTCCGACGAAGTGGACGCCCGTTCGTCGTTAGAAAATGCGCCTAATCAAAGAGACGAGGATCTATCGGCGATCTGACCGGACCGCCGACAGGCCCTTATTTGGCGGTTCGCGTTAGAGTGTCGCAGGGTCGCGGGCAAGAGCTTGCGTTGCCTTGACGCCCCACTTCCTTTAATCGCCGTGCTGCTTGGCTTACGGCCCAGTTCTTTCAAAGGTTTGCTACGCCCCATGACCGCGCTCTACGACGTCGCCGCCATTGGCAACGCCATCGTCGACGTCATCGCCCAATGCGACGAGGCCTTCCTCGCGCGCGAGGGCCTGGTGAAGGGCTCGATGGCCCTGATCGATCCGGCCCGGGCGGCCAGCCTGTACGACGTGATGTCGGCCGGGATCGAGGCCTCGGGGGGCAGCGCCGCCAACACCGTGGCCGGCGTCGCCAGCTTCGGCGGCAAGGCCGCCTTCATCGGCAAGGTCGCCGACGACCAGCTGGGCCGCGTCTTCCGCCACGACATGAACGCCATCGGCTGCGTGTTCACCACCCCGCCGCTGGCCGAAGGTCCGGCCACGGCCCAGAGCCTGATCAATGTCACCGCCGACGCCCAGCGCACCATGTCGACCTATCTGGGCGCCTGCGTCGAGCTGACCCCGGCCGACGTCGACCCCGAGATCATCGAGCGCGCGCAGATTTCGTACCTGGAAGGCTATCTGTTCGATCCGCCCGAAGCCCGCCGCGCCTTCGCCAAGGCCGCGGCCCTGGCTCACGGCGCGGGCCGCAAGATCTCGATGACCCTGAGCGACAGCTTCATGGTCGACCGCCACCGCGGCGCCCTGCTGGGCTTCATCGAAACCCAGTGCGACATCGTCTTCGCCAACGAGAGCGAAGTCTGCTCGCTGTTCGAGACCACCAACTTCGGAGAAGCCGTCAAGGCCTTGGCCGACCGCTGCGAGATCGCCGCCGTCACCCGCAGCGAAAAAGGCTCGGTGGTGGCCGCAAACGGGCAGTTGCACGAAATCTCGGCCTACCCGGTGGAAAAAGTCGTGGACACGACCGGCGCGGGCGACCAATACGCGGCGGGTTTCCTCTTCGGCCTTTCCCAGGGCCGCCCGCTGCCTATCTGTGGCCAGCTGGGCAGCCTGGCCGCCGCCGAGGTGATCGAACACTACGGTCCGCGTCCGCAGGTCTCCCTGCGCGAGCTGGCCGCCCAAAACGGCCTCTAAGGCAAGAACGGACTTTAGAACTCAGATGGCCCGCACCGCTGAAGTGGTCCGCGAGACGAAGGAGACCCAGATCCGGGTCTGGATCGATCTCGACGGGACCGGCGCCTCGACGATCTCCACCGGCATTGGTTTCTACGACCATATGCTGGAGAGCTTCGCGCGCCACGGCGGCTTCGACCTGAAGGTCGAAACCAAGGGCGATCTGCACATCGACATGCACCACACCGTCGAGGACACCGGCATCGTGCTGGGCCTGGCGGTGAACAAGGCGCTGGACGGCTTCAAGGGCATCCGCCGCTTCGGCTCGGCCTATATCCCGATGGACGAGACCCTGACGCGCTGCGCGATCGACCTGTCCAACCGCCCGTACCTGGTCTGGAAGGTCGACTTCAAGCGACCCAAGGTCGGCGAGATGGACACCGAGCTCTTCAAGGAGTTCCACCACGCGTTCGCGATGAACTGCGGGGCGTGCGTGCACCTGGAGACCCTGTACGGCGACAACACCCACCACGTCGCCGAAAGCGGCTTCAAGGCCCTGGCCCGGGCGCTGCGTCAGGCGGTCGAGATCGACCCGAAGACCGGCGGCCAGGCTCCGTCCACCAAGGGCGTGCTGTAAGGACACTCCATGCAGACCGTCGCCCTGATCGACTACGGGTCGGGCAACCTGCGTTCGGCCGAGAAGGCCCTGCGTGAGGCGGCCCGCCGCCGCGCGCTCGATGCCGACATCGTCGTCACCGCCGATCCCGACCTTGTCGCCAAGGCCGATCGCGTCTTCCTGCCCGGCGTCGGGGCCTTCGCCTCGTGCCGCGCGGGCCTGGACGCCACCGGCGTCTACGAGGCGATGAACCAGGCCGTGCACGGCCGGGGCGCGCCGTTCATGGGCATCTGCGTGGGCCACCAGCTCCTGGCCACCGAAGGCCTGGAGTTCGGCGTCACCCCGGGCCTGGACTGGATCAAGGGCCAGGTTACGAAGCTCGAGCCCAACGACCCGCATCTCACCATCCCGCACATGGGCTGGAACGCGATCGCCTTCACGCGCGCTCATGCCCTGTTCAAGGGCATCGAGGACGGCGCCCACATGTACTACGCCAATTCGTTCGCCCTGAACGCTTCCAACCCGGAAGATGTCGTCGCGACAACCGACCACGGCGGCCCGTTCACGGCCGCGGTGGCCAGGGACAACGTCGCGGGCGTACAATTTCACCCCGAAAAGTCACAAGCCTCAGGGCTCGCCCTGCTCGCCAACTTCCTGGAATGGCGCCCATGATCCTCTATCCCGCCATCGACCTGAAGGACGGCCAGTGCGTGCGTCTGCTGCACGGCGACATGGAGAAGGCCACGGTCTTCAACACCTCGCCCGCCGACCAGGCCCAGCGCTTCGTCAAGGACGGCTTCTCGTGGCTGCACGTCGTTGATCTGAACGGCGCCATCGAGGGCAAGTCGGTCAACACCGCCGCCGTGGAGACGATCCTGGAGTCGATCTCGATCCCGGTGCAGCTGGGCGGCGGCATTCGCACGCTGGAAGGCGTCGAGGCCTGGATCGAGGCGGGCGTGTCCCGCGTCATCCTGGGCACCGTGGCCGTCCACGATCCGGACCTGGTCCGCAAGGCCGCCCGCCTGTGGCCCGAGCAGATCGCCGTGGCCGTCGACGTGCGTGACGGCAAGGTCGCGGTCGACGGCTGGACGGGCCTGTCGGACCTCGACGCCATCACCCTGGGCAAGCGCTTCGAGGACGTCGGCGTCGCCGCCTTGATCGTCACCGACATCAGCCGCGACGGCGCCCTGACGGGCGTCAATGTCGAGGGCGTGGGCGAGCTGGCCGACGCCGTCTCGATCCCCGTCATCGCCTCGGGCGGCGTCGCCTCGGTCGCCGACATCGAACGCCTGAAGGCGCGCGAGGGCGTCGAGATCGCCGGCGCGATCCTGGGCCGCTCGCTCTACGCGGGCACGATCCGCCCGGCCGAAGCCCTGATCGCGGCGGCCGCCTGATGCTGAAGACCCGGATCATTCCCTGCCTCGACGTGAAGGACGGGCGGGTGGTCAAGGGGGTCAACTTCGTCTCCCTGCGCGACGCCGGCGACCCGGTGGAGCAGGCCAGAGCGTATGACGCGGCCGGCGCGGACGAGCTGATGTTCCTGGACATCACGGCGTCTAGCGAAGGCCGGGGCCTGATCCTGGACGTGATCTCGCGCACCGCCGAGGTCTGCTTCATGCCCGTCTCGGTGGGCGGGGGCGTGCGGCAGGTCGGTGACATGCGCCGCCTGTTGCTGGCCGGCGCCGACAAGGTCTCGGTCAACACCGCCGCCGTCGAGAACCCGGACCTGATCGCCGGCGGCGCTGATGCTTTTGGAGCCCAGTGCGTGGTCGTGGCCATCGACGCCAAGGCGCGCGAGGACGGCTCGGGCTGGAACGTCTGGACCTATGGCGGCCGCAAGGACACCGGGATCGACGTGGTGGAATGGGCCGCCAAGGTCGTGGAGCGCGGCGCGGGCGAGATCCTGCTGACCTCGATGGACCGCGACGGCGCCAAGATCGGCTACGACATCCCGCTGCTGAAGGCCGTCACGGCGGCGGTGAACGTTCCGGTGATCGCTTCGGGTGGCGCCGGCAAGACCGAACACCTGGTGGAAGCCGCCCGCGACGGCCACGCCGCCGCCGTGCTGGCCGCCTCGATCTTTCACTTCGGCGAGATCTCGATCGGCGAAGCCAAGCGAGCCATGGCCGCCGCCGGCATCCCGGTGCGTCTCGACGCCCTGAAGGAGGTCGCATGAGCCAGCGCCTGACCGACGTCCTGCAACGCCTCGCGGCGACCATCGAGGCCCGCAAGGGCGGCGATCCGTCGGTGTCCTATACCGCCAAGCTGCTGAACGACCCCGCCCTCGCCGCCAAGAAGCTGGGCGAGGAAGCCGTCGAGACGGTGATCGCGGCCGTGGCCCAGGGTCCGGACGCCCTGGCCGCCGAAAGCGCCGACCTCCTCTACCACTGGCTGGCCCTGATGGCGGCCTCGGACGTCTCGCTGGACGCCGTAGCCGAGAAGCTGGAAGCCCGCGAGGGGACCTCCGGCATCGCCGAGAAGGCGTCGCGCGCCTAAAATCCCTCTCTCATGGAGAGAGGGAGGGGCCCGCCGCGAAGCGGTGGGAGGGTGAGTGGGTACGCCGCCAACCCCGGATCCCCAAGCCGCCTAGGATTGTTCTGAAAGGGTGAAACCACTCACCCTCCCACGCCTGCGGCGTGGGCCCCTCCCTCTCTCAAAGAGAGAGGGATTTTTCAAACCCGCCGCTTCAGCGCCACGTACAGCGCCCCCTCCCCGCCGTGGCGGCGGTCGGCGGTGGAGACGCCGGCGACCATCTCGCGCAGGGACGGGTCGGCCAGCCATTCGGGCGTGCGCGCGCGCAGGACCCCCTGCCCCACCTTGCCCTTGCCGGTGATCACCAGCACCGCCCGGTGACCCTGGCTGAACGAGCGGCGGATGAAGGCCTCCAGCGTGGCGCGGGCCTGGTCCTGATCCAGGCCATGCATGTCCAGCCGCGCGCCGATCGGGTCGCGCTCCTTGACGATCCGCAGCTTGCGATTGGGCTCGATGGTCCCAGCGGGGCCCTTGAGCGCCTTCGCGAACGCCGGCTTCAGGTCTTCCGGGTGAAGCCGGAGCGGCGCGATCGAGGCCAGGCGCGTCGGCGGCTCGGCCGGCAGGGCGGTGTCGGACTTCAGCGACGGTCGGATCCGCGCCTTGGACCGCATCTTCTCCGGCTTCACCGGCGCGCGCGGGGTCACGGTCGAGGCGACCAGCCGCCAAAGGCGCTTGTCGTCCTCAGGTCCGGGCGGCGGCTTCTTGCTCACCTTACGGCTTTGGAACGAGGCGGTAGAGCCGCAGCATGTGCCGCACGCGGCCCGCCTCGGCCCCGGCCTCCGGACCCGTGCCGATGTAGAGATCGGCGCGCACCTCGCCCTTGATCGCCCCGCCGGTGTCCAGCGCCACGGCCAGGCGGCGATAGGTCGGGAAGGCGCCCGCCAGGGCGGGAGCGCTGGCGTCCAGCCAGTAGAGCGCGCCATAGGCGTGGCGGCTGGGATCGACGGCGATGGCGCGGCCGGGCGGCAGGGACACGCCGGCCGAGCCCAGAGGCTCCTTGCCGTCGTCCTCGGCCATCTTGAAGAACACGTAGCGCGGGTTCAGCCGCATGATCGCGTCGGCCTCGGGCCCGCGATGCTCGGCCAGCCAGGTCCGGATGGCGTCGCCCGAGGTGTTGTTGTCGGGCAAGAGGCCCTTGTCGCGCATGGGCGTGGCGATGCCGACAAAGGGCTTGCCATTGGTTCCGGCGAACACCGCCTTCACCCGGCGGCCGTCGGGCAGCACCAGCACGCCCGAGCCCTGGATCTGCAGGAAAAACAGCTCCTCGGGCCGCATCCAGGCCAGGGGCTTGTCGGTCGGGACCGCCTCGATCTCGGCGCGGTCCGGATAGGGAACGAAGGTCTTGCCCTCGACATGGCCGGTGATCTTCTTGCCGATCAGGGCCGGCTCGAAGGGGCCGAGATCCAGCACGACCAGATCGTCCGGCAGACGGCGCACGGGCGCGGAGAACTCGGCGTTGCGCGACATCCGCGCTTGATACTGGGGGGCGAAATAGGCGGTCAGCAGCCCGTCTTCGCCGACAGCCTGGGCCTGGAAGTTGGCCTCGAAGAAAGCGCGCGCGGCGGCGGCGTCCGAACCGCTCATTCCCCGAGCCAGGTCGCAGACGCGGGTCATGGCCGGGTCCTTCGACACGCCGCAGCCAGCCTGGAAGGCTTTCAGCGCCGCCAGATGATCCTCTTGAGCCCAGCCTGGCAGGTCCGAGAACGAGACGGTCGCTGGCTGGGCGGCCGGCGGCTGAGCCGGAGGAGCCGGAGGAGCCGGCGCCTGGGGCGTTGTCTGAACCGGCGGCGACGCGGGCGGGGCGATCGGCGGCGTCACCACGCTGGCGCAGGCGCTCAGCAGCAGAGCCGCCAGCGCTAGCGGGGCGATGGCGCTCGAAGCGGTCCGGACGCGGATCATCACGCCTCGGCGGCGGCGACGAACGACAGCAGCCAGTTCGGATTGGCGCTCTTGACCTCGCGCTCGAAGGTCCAGAGCTCGGCGGTGCGGCGGTCGTCGACCCCCTCGCCGCGCTCGTCCTTGGTGCGGGTGCGCACCTCGGCCAGGATGCGGACCACCGCCTTGGCGGTGTCGCCAACCAGGTCGACGCTTTCCAGGTCGAGGCGCGGCGGGGCCATGAACTCGACCTTTTCGGTGCGACCGGCGGCCTCGCGCGCCGTCATGGCGTGCTCGAAATTGGCCATGACCTCGGGGGCGAGGAGCGGCTTCAGCGTCTCGCGATCGCCCGCGGCGTAGGCGGTGACGATCTGCTCATAGGCGGTGCGCGCGCCGGTCATGAACTTGATCGGGTCGAAATCGGGCTGGCGGGCCTTCAGCGCGGCGAGGCCTTCCGAGCGCAGCACCGGATGGGCGTCGCTGGCGATCGGCGCGGAACCGGCGGGGGCGGCCTTGACGGACGCGTCCTCGGGCTGACGACCGACCCGACGCCCAAGCGTGGCGTAGAGCTGATAGAGGACGATGGCGGCGACCGCGGCGAGGAACAGGATCTGAAACACTTCAAGGTCCGGCGACGGGCTTTGTAGGCCCAGGGAATGTCTAGGTCGGCGAACGCTCGTCGGTTTCGGAAAAAGGCTCTCCGAACCGGGCGAACGCCCCGTGTCTTTCCTATATAGGCGAGACGCGCGCTCTCGTCAGGCGCCTGGCGTTGCGCCAGACGGGCCCTCATGGTAGCAGCGCCCACCTTACTCAAGGCGTTTTTACGCGCCGATCACGGATTTTGTCCTAATGACCGACACCTCCGCCCCCACCGGCGCCCCCGAGGCGACTTCGGAAGACGCCGCCGGCCAAGTGGGCGTCCGCATCCTGGCCCAGTTCGTCCGCGACTTCTCGTTCGAGAACCCGCTGGCCCCCGATAGCCTGCGCGCCGGCGCGGCCCAACCCGCCATCGACATGGGCGTCGAGATGAACGCCCGCGGTCGTCCCGACGGCCTGTTCGAGGTGGACCTGAAGCTCTCGGCCCGCGCCCTGCGCGATGACCAAGCCGTGTTCCACGTCGAAGTGGTCTATGGCGGCCTGTTCCACATCGCCGGCGTGCCCGAGGAAGATCTGGAGCCGGTGCTGCTGATCGAGTGCCCGCGCTTCCTGTTCCCCTACGCCCGTCGCCTGATCTCGGACGTGACGGCCGAGGGCGGCTTCCCGCCGTTCCTGATCGACCCGATCGACTTCGCCGGCGTCTACGCCGCGCGCAAGGCCCAGGCCGAAGGCCAGCAGGTCGGCAACGCGTAAGCCAGGCGACAGTGGTTTTTGGAGAGGGCTCGGCTGAAAGGCCGGGCCCTTTTCTTTGAGCCATACAAACCATGTCATCCCGGAAGCGCGTAGCGCTATCCGGGATGACACTGATTTATTGGCTTTCAGCTACGGCTGCAGCCGGTAGCCGCCCATCTCGGTGATCAGGATCCGCGCCACGGCCGGATCGGGCTCGATCTTCTGGCGCAGGCGATAGACGTGGGTCTCCAGCGTGTGGGTCGTGACCCCGGCGTTGTAACCCCAGACCTCCGTCAGCAGCTCCTCGCGCGAAACGGGCTTCGAGCCAGCGCGATAGAGGTACTTCAGGATATTGGTTTCCTTCTCGGTCAGCCGCACCTTCTTCTGCTTCTCGTCGACCAGCAGCTTGGCCGAGGGGCGGAATTCGTACGGACCGATGCGGAACAGCGCGTCTTCCGACGCCTCGTAGCTGCGCAGCTGGGCGCGGATACGGGCCAGCAGCACCCCGAAGCGGAAAGGCTTGGTGACATAGTCGTTGGCGCCGGACTCCAGGCCCAGGATGGTGTCGCTGTCGCTGGCGGCGGCCGTCAGCATGATCACCGGCGCGGTGACCCCGTTCTTGCGCATCAGCCGGCAGGCCTCGCGGCCGTCCATGTCTGGCAAGTCGACGTCCAGCAGGATCAGGTCGGGCTTGAGCTCGCGCGATATCCGCACGCCCTCGCCGGCGCTGGCGGCCTCGTTGACCGCGAACTCCTCGTGCAGGGCCAGCTGTTCGGCCAGGGCGCCGCGCAGGTCGTCGTCGTCGTCGATGAGCAGAAGGGTCTTGCGTTGCGCCATAAGGCGAAACATGCACCGCTGCGGCCCTCGGGGACAACCCCGGGCGAGGCCTTAAGTCCGGGAGTCGATGTCTCCATGCTGTTCCGCGCCCATGCCGATGGTCGTTTCGAATTTGACGGGCGGATATTGCGCTGCGCGATCGGCAAGGCCGGCGCGATCGCCGCCGCCGCCAAGCGCGAGGGCGACAGTAAGAGTCCCGTCGGGGTCTGGGCCATGCGCGAGGTCTGGTATCGGCCGGACGTCTATACGCAGGGCCCCACGACCCGTCTGCCCGTCCGCGCGACGCAGGCTCAGGACGGCTGGTGCGACGCGCCTGGCGATCCGAACTACAATCGTCCCGTGACCCTGCCCTACCCGGCCAGCGCCGAGCGGATGTGGCGCGACGACGCCGTCTACGACCTGGTGGTGATCCTGGGCCATAATGACGCCCCGCCGGTTCCTGGCATGGGCTCGGCGATCTTCATGCACTTGGCGCGGGACGGTTATCCGGGCACCGAGGGCTGTGTGGCCCTGGCGCGCGCGGACCTGGAGGCCGTGCTGGCCGCGGCCAAGCCGGGCGACGCGGTGGAGATCGTGGGCTAGGGCCGAGCCATCAACCGCTCTTGCCTTTCCCGTCGATCAGGACGGCCTGCTGCCAACGTCCCGGCGCCTTGTCGGTGC
>Ga0247725_1001094_pt1 | contig 15036 bp, 10 predicted proteins | sample OKSTACKMCFT3sol_FD_183021 | JGI IMG/M metagenome (GOLD analysis project Ga0247725, IMG submission 183021) | Subsurface sediment microbial communities from gas well in Oklahoma, United States - OK STACK MC-FT3-sol | ecosystem: Environmental > Terrestrial > Deep subsurface > Rock core/Sediment... | reverse complement strand
GGCGGGTGCCGAGGCGGGCGTTGACCAGGGTGTAGCCGCCGACCCGCACGTTGTTGGCGTTCTCGGCGTAGAGCCGGTCCTGGGTGACGCTGTTGAGGCGGGCGTAGCCGCCGTCCCATTCGTAGGCTACTTCGGCGAACAGCGACTGGCGCGGGATGCCGGGGATGGCGTTGTCGCCGTAGTCGGCGTTGCCGCTCTTGAACTCGATGAAGCGGTAGTCGTTGTAGCTGTACGCGGCGGCCAGGCGCCAGTGCGGGTCGAGGCGCCAGTCCAGGCTCAGTTCCAGGCCGTCGCGGCGGGACTTGCCGGCGTTGGCGTAGTAGGTGATGCCGCTGCCGTAGGGCACCAGTTCGTCGTCAAGGTCGATGCGGTAGAGCGCCGCTTCGTAGCGCAGGTCGTTCCATTCGCCTTTCAGGCCCACTTCGCGGTTGGTGGCCTGGGCCGGGCCGAGTGCGGGGTTGAAGCCGCCGCCGGCCGGGTTGGCCAGTTCGTTGGCGGTGGGCGTTTCGAAGGAGGTGGCGTAGCGCGCGTAGAGCACGTGGTGCGCGTCCAGCCGGTAGCTCAGGCCCAGGCTGCGGTTCCAGTCGCTGTAGGTGCGGGCACTGGAGTCGTCGCCGTTGCTGAGGAAGCGGTCGTCCACCTCCAGTTTCACGCTGTCGCGGCGCAGACCGAGGGTGGCTTGCCAGCGTTCGCCGAGCTGGATCGCGTCTTCCAGGAACAGGCCCTGGCTGCGGGCCTGTTCCCGTTGCTCCAGGGTCAGGGCGCCGGTGCGGCCGTCGAGGTTGTTGTGGCGGTCGCGGTCGTCGCGCTGGGCTTCCAGGTCGAGGCCGCCGGTGAGCCGCTGGGGCAGGCCGAACCACTTGGCGTGGTGGGTGTACTGGGCGCCAAGGCCGCTGAACAGGCGGTCATAGCGGGTCTGGCCGTTGTACTGCAGGGGCAGGCGGTTGCCGAACTGGCGGCTGCCGACCCAGCTGCGCAGCAGGTAGCTGTCGTCGCCGGCGGCCTGGCCTTCCCAGGTCAGCGCCAGGCGTTGCTGGCGGATGCGTTCGTCGGAGTTGAAGCGCAGGCTCTGGGCCCGCGCCTGGCTGCGGTCGGCGCGGACTTCGGTGCGGGTCAGGGCGCCGGGGTCTTCGGAGCGGTTGTCCAGGGCGCTGAGGCTGAGCCCGAGGCGGCCGGCCTCGGCCTGCCAGGCGAGCTTGCCGGTGAAGCTGTTGGCTTCGGCGCGGCCGTGGTCGCGGTAGCCGTCCAGCTGGGTGCTGTTGAAGGCCAGCAGGCCGCCGAGGTTGTCGACGCTGCCGCTGGTCTCGGCGCGCACGCGGTGGTAGCCGAGGCCGCCGGCGCTGACATCCAGCTGGCTGAAGGGCGTTTCCCCCGGCTCGCGGGTGCGGATGGCCAGCACGCCGCCGGCGGCGTTGCCGTAGCTGCTGGCGGCCGGACCGCGGATCACTTCGAGGCTTTCCACCAGGGCGGTGTCGACGCCGTCCATTTCGGTCTGGCCGTCGGGCATGGTCAGCGGCACGCCGTCCACCAGCACCCGCACGCCGCGCACGCCGAAACTGGAGCGGGCGCCGAAGCCTCGGATGGCGATGCGCATGCCCTGCGCGAAGTTGTAGCGGCTCTGCACGTAAGTGCCGGGCACCTGGGCGAGCTGGGTGTCGAGGGTCAGGCCCTGCTCACCGGGGCGGTTGGCGGTCTCCACGGCGCTGACGGCGACCGGGGCCGTGAGCCAGTCGGTGCGGGTGCGCGAGGCGGTGATCTCCAGCGGGTCCAGTTCGGCGACTTCCTCGGCCAGCAGCGGGCTGGAGGCGGCGAGCAGGGACAGGGTCAGGGCGGCGGGCTTCATGGCGTGTCGTTCTTATGTCGGGCTCGGGCTGTGCCGATCATAGGGGCCCGTGCCGGGGGATGCACGGCACGGGCCCTGGGCCTTTGGTAGGAGGCGGTGGGGGTCAATAGAAGTAGGCGAGGCGGAATTGCAGGGAGTTGTCGATCTTCACGCCCTCGCGCACCTGGGTGTCGTGCATCACCTGGCCCATCAGCTGCAGCTGCTTGTTGACCATGGTGGCCAGGGAGACGCCCACGGTGCCGTTGTCGCGGCTGGTGGCCAGGGTCTGGCCGTCGAGGGTTTCTCGGCCGCCCCAGTTGTGCCGGTAGGTGAGGGCGGCGTAGGTGTCGGGGGTGAAGTTGTAGCGCAGGTGGTTGTGCAGCTGGATCAGCGGGTCCTTCTTGGCATCGGTGCTGCGCTGGTCGTCGTAGAACTCGGTTTCGGCGATGACGTCCCAGCTGATGCGCTCGGTGAGGCCCTTGATGTAGCCGACCTGGAAGTCCACCGCCCAGCGGTTGTTGCTGAGGGCGAAGCCGTCGTTCTTGTCGCTGCCGGTGGGGGCGGTGACGAACACCGACCAGCCCAGGTGCTCGTTGCGCGCCAGGTCGCCAATGGTCCACAGGGTGCCGCCGAAGGTGATGTCGCCGAGGCCCGAGGTGCGGGTGTCGCTGGCGCCCACCTCCTGGGTGCCGAAGGGGATGACGATCTGCGGGTCCCAGGTGTAGCCGGTGCCGAAGAAGTCGGTGAAGTGGATCAGCCTGAGCACGCCGACGGTCATGTCCAGGTCGAGGTTGTCGGCCACCTTGTGGCCGCCGGAGTAGACCTCGTCGCCCCGTGGGTTCTGCTGGTAGAGCACCACCACGTCGGTGCCCTTGGGCAGGGCGGTGTAGTCGCCGGCATCGGGCTTGACGTCAGCCTGGGCGAAGGGGGCGGCCAGCAGCAGGCCGGTGGCGAGGGTAAGGGCGTGGCGTGTGGGCATGGCGGGGCTCTCTTGTTGTTTTTCGGGCATGGCTGCGCCCGGACGGCGCCCGGGTGGGCGTCGCCTGGGTGGCAGCGGTGGGGTCAGCGGGGGGCGTCGGCCTGTTTCAGCTCGGCCTGGAGGTCATGGGTGCGCTTGACCAGGTACTGGCGGATCAGCTCCATGTCCTCTGGCTTGAGGATGTCGGAGAAGTTGGGCATGCCGCGCCTCATCAGCGCGCCGCTGAGGTAGGCGGGGAAGGCGGCGTGCTTGTCGGCGGTGAGGTAGCGCAGGTCCGGGACTTCGCCGCCGCTGATGGCGTTGAGGCCGTGGCAGCCGGCGCACAGGCCGTTGAACAGGTCGCGGGCCTGGGCCAGCTGCGCGGGCGTGGCGTTCAGCGGCAGGTCGGCGTTGGGGAACACCGGGGCTTCGCGCGGCGGCGGCAGTTCGCCCTTGGCACCCAGCTTGAAGGCGATGACCCGGGCTTCGGCGCGCACCTTGCCCTTGTTGGTCAGCGGGCCGGTGAGGCGCGGGATGATGCCGCCCCAGCCCACGGAGAAGGCGACGTACTGCTCGCCCTTGACGCTGTAGGTGACCGGGCCGGCCATGACGCCGGAGTTGGCGCGGTGCTCCCAGAGGGTGTCGCCCTTGTCGGCGCTGTAGGCCACCACGCGGCCATCGGCGGTGCCCTGGAACACCAGGTTGCCGGCGGTGCTGAGGGTGCCGCCGTTACCCGCGCCGGCGTAGGGGTGGGACCAGGCCGGGGCCTGGCGCACCGGGTCCCAGGCGATCAGTTCGCCGGTCCAGGCGTTGCGGATCTGCTCCAGCACCTTGGGGTCTTCCGGCAGGCTGGGCACGTCGAGGCCGAAGTTCACCACCGATTTGTTGGGCAGGAACATCGGTTCCTTGGCCGCCTTCAGCTCGGCCAGGGTGTGCTGGGCGGGGATGTAGACGTAGCCGGTGACGGGGTTGAAGGACATGGGGTGCCAGTTGTGCCCGCCGAGGAAGCTGGGCTGCACCACCTTGGGTTCCTTGGCGTAGTCGGCGGCGCCGGTGAGGATGGGCCGGCCGGTGGCGAGGTCGATGCCACTGGCCCAGTTCACCGGGACATAGTTGCGGGCCGAGAGCAGCTTGCCGTTGGTGCGGTCGAGCACATAGAAGAAGCCGTTCTTCGGCGCCTGCATCAGCACCTTGCGCAGCTGCCCGTCGATCTTCAGGTCGGCGAGGATCATGTGCTGGGTGGCGGTGTAGTCCCAGCGGTCCTGGGGGGTGACCTGGTAGTGCCAGACGTACTCGCCGCTGTCCGGGCGCAGGGCGACGATGGAGGAGACGAACAGGTTGTCGCCCTTGCCGTTGCTGCGGAACTGGTAGTTCCACGGCGAGCCGTTGCCGGTGCCGATGTAGAGCAGGTCCAGCTCGGGGTCGTAGGCCATGGAGTCCCACACGGTGCCGCCGCCACCCCACTTGACCCAGCCGTCGCCGTCCCAGGTCTTCAGCGCCATGGCCATGGCCTTGTTCTCGGGGGGCAGCTTGGGGTCGCCGGGGACGGTGTAGAAGCGCCAGGCCTCCTGGCCGGTCTCGGCGTCGTAGGCGGTGACGTAGCCGCGCACGCCGAACTCGGCGCCGCCGTTGCCGATCAGCACCTTGCCCTTGACGATGCGCGGGGCGCCGGTGATGGAGTAGCTCTTGCTGCGGTCGAGGATGGTGTCGACGCTCCACACCGGCTTGCCGGTGGCGGCGTCGAGGGCGATCAGCCGGCCGTCGAAGCTGCCGACGTAGACCTTGCCGTTCCACACCGCCACGCCCCGGTTGACCGGGCCGCAGCAGCCCTGGCCGAGGTTCTCCGGCGGGACCTGGGGATCGTACTTCCACAGCACGGCGCCGCTGGTGGCGTCGAGGGCGTAGACCACGCTGAAGGCGCTGGTGGTGTACATCACGCCGTCGACCACGATGGGGGTGGCTTCGACGCCGAAGTCCAGCTCCAGCTTGGTGGTCCAGGCCAGGCCGAGCTGGCCGACGTTGCCGGCGTTGACCTGGTCCAGCGGGCTGAAGCGCTGTTCGTCGTAGGTGCGGCCGTGGCTCATCCAGTTGCCCGGCTCGCGGTCGGCCTGGACCAGGCGCTGGGCGTCGACACGGGCGGGGCCGGTGGCATCGGCGGCGACGCCCGGCAGGCTGGTAAGCAGAAGGGGCAGCCCTATCAGCAGCGGAAGGGTCTTCACGGTCGTGGTACTCCGACTCAGGGTTTCTTGTTATGTGGGCCCGCTCGCGGCGGACCACAGGGTGGCAGCGGCACGGGTGCCTGGGGGTATTAGAGGGTTGGCCCCGGCCGGTCGCTTGACCCTGGCTGCCATTCTTTCTTGGCATTCCTTGCCAGGCCGGGGCGGAGGGTCAGGCGCAATGGGCTCGTGCGCGGTAGTCCCGGGGTGACAGCTCGAACTGGCGCTTGAAGGCGCGGCTGAAGTGGGCGGCGTCGAAGAAGCCCCATTTGAAGGCGATCTGGGTGATGGACTCGTGGCGCAGCACCTGGGCGCTGAGGTCCTGGGCGACCTTGTCCAGGCGCGCGCGCTGGATGTAGCGGCAGACGCTCTCGCCCTGGTCTTCGAACAGCCGGTACAGCCGCCGCACCGAGATGTGCAGGCGCTCGGCGAGCAGGGCGGGGGACAGTTCGGCGTCCTGCAGGGATTCGCCGATCAGTTGCAGCGCCACGCCGTAGAGATCGCCGGTGTGCTCGGGCAGCGCCTCGACACGTTCGGCCAGGGCCGGCACCAGCAGTGCCAGCAGGGCGTCCTGCAGGGCCTGGCCGTCGGCGCTGGGGTCGAGGGTGCCGGCGCTGTCGCCGATGGAGCCCACCAGCGCGCGGATCATCCGGCTCGACAGGCTGTTGCGGGCCAGGCGGCCGAAGGGCTGCTGACCCTGGAAGTGCTCCATGACCCGTTGCCGGGCCAGGTGCACCGAGACGTTCTCGATCAGGCCCTGGGGGCGGATCTCGAAGGGCAGGGCGGAATCCACCAGGGCGAAGTCCCCGGCGTGCAGCTCCAGTTCCACCCCGCGCTGGCGGATGCACTGGCGCCCGCTGCGCTGGAAGATCAGGAAGCAGTGGCGGTCGTCCTCGCCGTCCACGCCTACCCGTTCCCGGGCGATCAGCCCGGCGTTGGTGCGGATGTGCGCCGTTTCCAGCGGGCCGATGCAATGCGCGTGGATGTCGCCGATGAACTGGTTGTGCTGGGTGGATGGGCGGGTCTCGAAATTGCCGCAGACCGCGCGCAGGGACTGGCTGAAGGTGTCGAACGCGGCAAGGGTGCGAGTCGGAAAGGCCATGGCCGTCTCCTGTTCTTGTTTTTCGTTAACATATTATCGATGCCGGCATGGAGCAAGGAAAAAGCGCGGCGAAGGGGAGGGCGTCAGGGCATGAGCGAGGCGCCCCGTGACCGGGGCGCAATGGGGACGCCGTCAGAAAACCCGGTGGGTGTTGGCGGTGCCGGGGGCGGGATCAGTCCTTCCAGGGCGCTGGCGCACCCACCAGGCGGCCCATGGCGCCGAGGATGCCGAGGGCCTTGAGCGCCTCCAGTTCGCCGGCGCTCTCCACCATCTCGGCGATCAGCGGCAGGTCGATGCTGTTGGTGGCGCGGTACACGGCTTCGATGAACACCCGCTTGTCCTGCTCCACGTCCAGGTGGCGGATGTAGGCGCCGTCCACCTTCAGGTAGGCGAGGCCGAGGTGGGTGAGGTTGCCGATCAGGCTGAAGCGCCCGCCGAAGTGCTGCAGGCCGATGTTGAAGCCGGCGTCGCGCACCCGCTGGCTGAAGGCTTCCAGCTCGGCGGGCGGCGGCAGGTGGCGTTCGTCCACCTCCAGGGTCATCAGGGTGCTGTGTTGCGGGTGGGCCTTGAGCACGGCCAGCAGGCGGTCCTGGGTGGCGGCATCGCGCAGGGTGGCGGCGGAAAGGCTCAGGGCCAGCGGGGCGGGGTGCAGGTCGAGGTGGTCGAGGGTGTGCTCGAGCATCGCCAGGTCGAAGCGGGTGGCCCAGCCCAGGCGCTCGATCCAGGGCAGGAAGCGGCCGGCGGCAACGGCTTCGCCCTGGGGGTCGAGCAGGCGCGCGAGCACCTTGTGGTGCAGCAGGCGGCCGGTGTCGGCGCACTCCACCACGGGTTGGAAGTAGAGCTGCAGCTTGCCTTCGTTGAGGGCCTGGTCGATCCAGCCGCGCCAGTCGTGCAGGCCCTGGCCGGCGTTGGCCTGGAAGTCGTCGAGGCGCTCCCAGTGGCGCGAAGGGTTGCTCTGGGCCTGTGCCAGGGCCTGGTCGGCGCGGGCGAGGACGTCGGCCGGGTTCTCCCCGGGGCGGAAGGCGGCGATGCCCAGGTGGGCGACCGGGGTGCAGTCGCTGGCGCCGGTGGCGCGCAGGTTCTCCAGGGCGGCGCTGAGCACGGTGGCCAGGCGGTCGGCGCCGTCGCCTTCAAGGCCGGGGGCCAGCAGGGTGAACTCGCCACCGCGGTTGCGCGAGGCGAACCAGTCGGGCGTGCCGCTTTCGGCCAGGGCATGGCCGAGCACTTCGCCGACATCGCGGATCAGCGCGTCGGTGCGTTGGCCGCCCAGGCGCTGGTTGAGCCCGCCGAGGTCGTTGACCCGCAGCAGCACCAGGTAGCCGTCGGCATTCTGTTCGGACGGGTCGAGCTGGTTGGCCAGGCGGGCGTCGAACTGGCGGCGGTTGGCCAGGCCGGTGAGGGTGTCCTGGTAGGCCTCTTCGCGCAGCTTCTCGCTGCGGGCGGCCTCTTCGGCGAACAGGGTCTTGAGCTTGTCGACCATCTGGTTCATGGCCAGCACCACGCGCTTGAGCTCGGGGGTGCGCGGTACGCGGGGCAGGGTGAGGAATTCGCGGCGGCTGATGGCCTGGGCCTGCTGGACCATGTTGTCCAGCGGGCGCAACTGGGTGCGCAGGAGGAAGCCGCCGAGCACGGCGCTGACCAGCCCGCACACCAGCAGCCAGGCGAGCATGCCCAGGGCGCTGTCCCACAGCTTGGCCAGGGCGAACTGCGGGTGGCTGACCACCTCGACTCGGGCGGCCTGCTCCCAGCCGCGCATGATCAGCGCATCGCCGCCCTGGGGACGGAGGTCGACGATGCGGGCGAACCACTGCGGGACGGTGCCGGTGACGGTGTCGGTCTGGCGCTCCACCTGCACCTCGCCGTCGCTGATGCGCACCACGCGGATGCGGGCGAAGTAGCCGCTGTCGAAGATGGAGCTGACCATCAGCTCCAGCATGGCCGGGTCGTCCACGTGGGGCGTCATGGACAGCGCCAGGGCGGTGGCGGCGTCCTGGGCGTGGGAGCGCAGCTGGCTGCGCAGCTGCTCGCGGGAGCTTTCCACGCCGGCCAGGAAGCTCCCGGTGAAGGCCACCACCAGGAACAGGCAGATCGCCAGAAACAGCTGCTTGAGTAACGACATCGTCTATCCCTCTCCGATCGGGAAGCCTTCGGCGCGCATCTTCTGCAGGATGTCCTGCCAGCGCGAGAGCTTCTTGCTGTCACCACTGCGCTTGCCCCCGGTGTAGAGCCCCTCGGCGTTGAAGGCGTAGACCGGCAGCAGGTCCTTGCGCTGGGAGGCGGGGCGGATGTCGCTGATCAGGTTGTCCAGGACCAGCGGGTCCGCCGTGGGGGTGGCGTAGAAGGTGAGCACCATGTGCGCCTGGTTGTAGTTCAGCGCCTTGACGTAGGTGATGCGCAGCTTCTCGGCGGGAATGCCGAGGCGGCGCAGGGTGAAGTACTTGGCGATGGAGTAGTCCTCGCAGTCGCCTGCGCCCTTGACCAGGGCCTCGATGGGGGTGGCCCAGTAGTCGTTCTGGCCCCAGTTGCGCTGGTCGTCGACGAAACGCAGCTTGGCGTTGAAGAAGCGGTTGACGGCGGTGAGCTTGTCCTTCTCCGGCAGCTCGCCGCTGCGCTGGATCAGGTCGCTCCAGTCGAGGATGCGCTGGCGCGCCGGGCCGAGGTTGCCGTAGCGCTTCTCGGCGTTCTTGAGGATCACCTCGAAGTCCCAGTCGGCCAGGGCGAGCAGGCTGAGCAGGGCGCAGGCGACCAGCAGCAGCCACGCCATGCGCGGTCCGGCTGTGCGGGAGTGCTGGTGGTGCCCTAGCTGCATCGTCAGGGTCTCCGCCCCTTGGGTTCATGCAGTCTAGGCAGGCACCTGGCCTTTTGCCTTGCAGGACGGTCGGAAAGTTCGGGAGGGCGTCGGGGCCGCGTCAGTCGCGGTGCAGGGTCTTCTGCCGAAGGATGTAGACGCTGACCAGCACCGCGCTGGTGAGCATGAAGCCCTGGGCCCAGGGGCGCGGCACCAGGTAGCAGGAGAACAGGATGCTCGCCCACATCAGCACCAGGGCGTAGACCTTGCCGCGCAGGGGGATGCCGTTGCCTTCGAGGTAGTCACGGATCCACGGGCCCAGGTGGGGGTGGTCCACCAGCCAGTGGTAGAAGCGCTCGGAGCTGCGCACGAAGCAGGCGGCCGCCAGCAACAGGAAGGGGGTGGTGGGCAGCACCGGCAGGAAGATGCCGATGACCCCCAGGGCGACGCTCAGCCAGCCGATGCACAGCAGTCCATAGCGGACCGCTGCGCTGCGGGCGCGGGGGATGTCGCCGTGGGCCATCGCGTGACTCAGTGGCGCGGCTTGAGCAGGGCGGGCTTTTCTTCGGGGGCGTGGCAGAGCAGGAACAGGGCGGTCAGCAGTTCGGGGATCTGCTCGATCATTTCGTCGACCAGGTTGCGATCGGCGGCGATGTCGGCGAATTCCGGCTGTTCGTCGAACAGGCCCGAGCCCACCATGATCGGCAGCAGCAGTTCGCTGACTTCCTCTTCGGCGTGTTCGAACCAGGCGGCTTCACGCAGGAACACGCCTTCCATGAAGCCGATGCACCAGCCGCGCAGGTCGGAGTCGTCGGGCTCCTCGCCCAGGTCCAGGTCGCAGGGCAGTTCGAGGTCTTCGTCGCTGGCCAGTTGGCGGGCGATGTGGGCCTTGAGCTGGAGGAGGGCTTCTTCGATGGCTTCGTGCTCGGCGGCGTCGCGGTAGTGCGGCGGCTCGGCGAACAGGGCGTCGATCCACTCGCGGTCCGGCACCGGCTCGGGGGAGATGTTCAGGGCCGTCAGGTAGCCGTGGGCTGCCACGTAGTCCAGGGCTTCCTCGTGCAGGTCGTCGGCATCGAGAAAGGCTTGCAGGCGGGACAGTTGCTCAGCGAAGGACATCGGGGGGACTACCTTGAGGGGATAAATGAGCGTGGATTCTAGTCCAGTGCGCCGCAGGCGGCAAAAGCCGCGGCGATGGGCGAGGGCATCGCGACGGGCGGGCTGACGTATAATGCGCGGCTTGTTTCGGAGACCCCCATGCTCGACCACGCGCTGCGCATCCTCAAAGACGTATTCGGCTACGACGCCTTCCGCGGCAACCAGGCCGCCATCATCGAGCGCGTGGCCCGTGGCGGCGATGCCCTGGTGCTGATGCCCACCGGGGGCGGCAAGTCCCTCTGCTACCAGGTGCCGGCGCTGATGCGCGAGGGCCTGGCGGTGGTGGTTTCGCCGCTGATCGCGCTGATGGACGACCAGGTGGCGACCCTGGAGGAGCTGGGCGTGGCGGCGGTGGCGCTGAACTCCACCCTCGGCGCGGACGAGCAGCGGGAGATCGCCGACCGCATCCGCCGGGGCGAGATCAAGCTGCTCTACCTGGCCCCCGAGCGCCTGGTGCAGCCGCGCATGCTGGCGTTCCTGGAGCGCCTGGACATCGCCCTGTTCGCCATCGACGAAGCCCACTGCGTGTCCCAGTGGGGCCACGACTTCCGTCCCGAATACCTGCAACTGGGCCAGTTGGCCGAGCTGTTCCCCGGCGTGCCGCGCATCGCGCTGACCGCCACCGCCGACCGCCGCACCCGCGAGGAGATCGTCCAGCGCCTGCACCTGCAGGAGGCGGAGCGCTTCCTGTCGAGCTTCGACCGGCCGAATATCTTTTACCGCATCGTGCCCAAGGACAATCCGCGCAAGCAGTTGCTGGGCTTCCTCGCCGAGCGCAAGGGCGATGCCGGCATCGTCTATTGCCTGTCGCGCAAGAAGGTGGAGGAGGTGGCGGCCTTCCTGTCCGAGCAGGGCCTCCCGGCGCTGCCCTACCACGCGGGCCTGGAGAACGAGCTGCGGGCCTACCACCAGCGGCGCTTCCTCAACGAGGAGGGGCTGATCATGGTGGCGACCATTGCCTTCGGCATGGGCATCGACAAGCCCAACGTCCGCTTCGTGGCCCACATGGACCTGCCGAAATCCCTGGAGGCGTACTACCAGGAGACCGGCCGCGCCGGGCGTGACGGCTTGCCGGCGGACGCCTGGATGGCCTATGGGCTGCAGGACGTGATCTTCCTCAAGCAGATGCTCAACAACTCCGAGGGCGACGAGCGGCACAAGCGCATCGAGCAGCACAAGCTGGAGGCGATGCTGGCGCTCTGCGAGGAGACCCGCTGCCGCCGCCAGGCGCTGCTGGCCTACTTCGACGAGGAGCTGCCGCAGCCCTGCGGGCACTGCGACATCTGCGTCGACGGGGTGCAGACCTGGGACGCCACCGAACCGGCCCGCCAGGCCCTGTCGGCGGTCTACCGCAGCGGCCAGCGCTACGGCGTCGGGCACCTGGTGGACATCCTCCTCGGGCGCGACAACGAGAAGGTGCGCGCGGCGGGCCACCAGCACCTGTCGGTGTTCGGCGTGGGCAAGGCCTTTTCCGAGACGGAGTGGCGCACGCTGTTCCGCCAACTGGTGGCGCGTGGCCTGGCCGACATCGACCTCGAAGGCTTCGGCGGGCTGCGCCTGAGCGAGGCGTGCCGGCCGCTGCTGCGCGGCGAGGTGACCCTGCAGCTGCGCCGCGACCTGTCCACCAAGGCGCCCAAGCCGGCCGCCAGTGCGGCCAGCCAGCTGGTGCGTGCCGACGAGCGCGAGCAGTGGGAGGCGCTGCGTACGCTGCGCCGCAAGCTGGCGGAGGAGCACAGCGTGCCGCCCTACGTCATCTTCCCCGACGCGACCCTGCTGGAGATGCTGCGCAGCCGGCCGTCGAGCCTGTCGGACATGGCGCGGGTCAGTGGCGTGGGCGCACGCAAGCTGGAGCGCTATGGTCAGGCCTTCCTCAAGGTGCTCAATGGCGCCGAAGCCGAGGCTCCCCGCGCCGTGGCGGACCTGCGCCACGAGCTGGTCAGCCTGGCCCGCGCCGGCATGACCCCGGCGCAGATCGCCCGCCAGCTGCAATGCACCGAGAAGAACGTCTATGCGCTGCTGGCCGAAGCCATCGCCGCGCAACAGCTCAGCCTGGAGCAGGCGCTGGACCTGCCCGAGGACACCCTCGGCGAGGTGCAGGACGCCTTCCTCGACGGCGAGGGCGAGCTGCCGCCGGTGGCCGAAGTGGCCCAGCTGCTGGGCGGCCGGGTGCCGGAAGGCGTGCTGTATTGCGTGCGTGCGGCGCTGCAGGCGGAGTTCGAGGCCTGACGCCAGGCGCTCACTTGTAGGCCATCCCGCCGGCTACTAATGTGCAACGTGGCGTGCGCGCAGCCGTCGAGGCGCGCGCAGTCTTCGTCATCCATGTGAGGTGGATGCCCGGAGCGCGCCGACGCTGCATGGCCGGGCGCAGCAGTAGGTCCCGGCCCCATAACAAGAGGTGGCCGTGACCACACCCCATGCCTGGCTGGACGATGTGCGTCCGAATCCCTATGCCGACCAGCTCGCCGTCGGCTTCCGCAAGCTGCGTTTCGTGCGTCCCCTGGAGCACGAGTACCGGCAGTTCTTCCTGGAACAGTCCTTCGACCTCAAGCGCATCGTGCTGCTGCTGTCGCTGCCCATGTGGCTGGCCTTCGCTGTGCTGGATTTCCAGCTGGTGAGCACGGCGGAGCGCTGGTGGATGCTGGCGGTGCGGGTGGTGGTGCTGGTGCTGCTGGTGATCTGTGGCGGCCTGGTGCTGCAGCGGCGTCACGTGCACCTGCTGGCGCCCCTCAGCCAGGCGTGCGTCGCCGCGCTGGGGCTGGGCGCGGCAGCGGTGGTGGCCATCGCCCATCGGGTCGATCCGTCATTTCCCTATGAAGGCTTGCTGCTGGTGTGCATGGCGGCCTACTTCGTGGTGGGCCTGCGCCTGGGGGAGGCGCTGCTGGTGGCGGTGCTGGTGCTCTCGGTCTACGTGGCGCTGGAGCTGTGGGCGGGCCTGCCGCCGGCGCGGCTGGCGAACAACCTGCTGTTCCTGGTCTGCGGCAACCTGCTGGGGGCGGTGGGCGGCTACCTGGTGGAGTACAAGTCCCGCGAGCATTTCCTGGTGAGCCGGCTGATGCGGGTGCTGGCCGACCACGACAGCCTCACCGGCCTGCACAACCGCCGCAGCTTCAACCGGCAGCTGGAGCGGGTCTGGCGGCAGGCTCAGCGGGAATCGAGGCCGCTGGCGCTGCTGCTGTGCGACGTGGACCACTTCAAGGCCTACAACGACCTCTATGGCCACCAGCGCGGTGACGTGGCGCTGCAGCGGGTGGCCGGGGTGCTGGAGGATGCGGCGCGCCGGCCTCTGGACATGGCGGTGCGCCTGGGGGGCGAGGAGTTCGCCGTGCTGCTCTACGGCACCCCGGAAGAGGAGGCGCGCCAGCATGCCGAGCGCATCCGCGCTGCGGTGCAGGCCCTGGCGGTGCCCCACGAGGGTTCCAGCACCGGCGCGGTGCTGACCCTGTCCATCGGCCTGGCCTGCCTGGCCCCCGAGGCCGACAGCCCCATCGCCCACCTCTACGCCCTCTACGAACATGCCGACCGGGCGCTGTACCAGGCCAAGGCCTTCGGCCGCAACCAAGTGGTGGCGTGAGACTGGCGTAGATGGTCGCTCCGGCTGGCGCCATGGGTGACTGTGCCGCCGGGAGGGCGGTGCTAGCATCCCTCGCCCCTGAACCGGAGAGCCCGACCCATGGACATGCTGATCGGCCCGGACGGCCAGCCCCGCTACGGCCAGTTCGACACCACCCCGACCCTCATCAACTACCGGGATTTCGACTTCCGCTCGCCCATGGGGCGTCGCCGTGGCGCGTTGGCCAAGTGGCGGCGTTTCCATCAGTTCCAGTACTTCGGGATCATCAGCAACGAGCTGATCGGCGGCTGCGCGCTGGCCAACCTGAGCCTGCTCGGGGTCGGCTTCGTCTACCTGTTCCACCCGGCCAGCGGGCGCATGATCGAGCGCCAGTTCAAGCTGCCGCTGGGTTGGGGCACACGCTTTTCCCAGTCACCCGACAGCGGTACCTGCGAGCTGCGCGTGGGCCGCAACCTGCTGCGTCTGGAGAACCAGGCCGAGCGCCGAGAAAAGCGCCTGCGCGTGGAGCTGGACGACGGCACCCGCATTGATGCGCTGTTCGCCGAGCAGGACTTCCAGCCCATGGGGTTGTGTACCCCGGCCGGGGCGGACGGCTGGGTCTACGCGCGCAAGGTGGCCGGTGTGCCCTGCCAGGGGCGGATCGAGAGCGCGCTGGGGCAGTTCGACCTCGACACGCTGGGGGCCTACGCCCACCACGATTGGTCGGCCGGCTACATGCGCCCGGAAACGGTGTGGAACTGGGCCTGCCTGTCCGGCGAGGCGGCGGGGATTCGCCTCGGCCTGAACTTGTCTTGCGGGGTCAACGAGACCAGCTTCACCGAGAACTGCTTCTGGCTGGACGGCGAGCTGGTCAAGGTCGACACCGTGCGCTTCGCCTTCGATCGCCAGCAGCCGCTGGAGCCCTGGCACATCACCTCCCATGACGGGCAGGTGGACCTGCGCTTCCGTGGCGAGGGGTTGCACAAGGAACGCCTCAACGCCGGCTTCCTGGCCAGCAACTTCAAGCAGCTCTTCGGCCGTTTCGACGGCGTTCTCCGCCCCCACGGCCGTCCGGCGATCCCGGTGGAGGGGTTGTGGGGCTTTGTCGAAGATCAATATGTGAAGTGGTAGTTACAGCCTGCGGCTTGCTCCGGATCGCCGCCTATGGTTAGCTCGCTAATTATTAGTTTTGGCTGTCAGAGTCCGTTTCATGTCCCACACCGATCAACACCGCTTCGCCATGCAGCTTGCGCAGATGTCGCGGGCCTGGCGAGCGGAGATGGACCGTCGTCTGGTCGACCTAGGCCTTTCCCAAGCGCGCTGGCTGGTGCTGCTGCACCTGGCCCGCTTCGAAGAACTTCCCACCCAGCGCGAGCTGGCCAAGAGCGTCGGCGTCGAAGGCCCGACGCTGGCGCGCCTGCTCGATAGCCTCGAAGCCCAGGAGC
>Ga0247725_1001093_pt1 | contig 15058 bp, 14 predicted proteins | sample OKSTACKMCFT3sol_FD_183021 | JGI IMG/M metagenome (GOLD analysis project Ga0247725, IMG submission 183021) | Subsurface sediment microbial communities from gas well in Oklahoma, United States - OK STACK MC-FT3-sol | ecosystem: Environmental > Terrestrial > Deep subsurface > Rock core/Sediment... | reverse complement strand
TGTGAACACTGATTCTGGAAATCGGGCAAAAGTGTTCACTTTGCGCCAGAATAGGTGTTCACATTAAATCAGAATGGGTGTTCACTTAAAACCAGAACGGGTGTTCACTTTGGGCCAGAATACGCATCCGAGAGCATTCAAATCGAAGACCCAGCGCAAGCAGAGCTTAACAGGGCAAATAGGACGAAATTCTTCGATATCGTTATTCCAGTGGTTCCATTCATCTCGCATCACAGTGCTCGGGACCTCCTAAAAGACACTATGGATGGTATTGGAAAAACTCTAAACCCAGAGTTGATGAATATTGCTGGTCGATATGTCCCAGATATGCGTCTACTGAAGAATGTGCGTAATGAATTTATAGTGTTCCGAGACCGCATTCTATCCGGCGATGGTGCAAAGTTGAACCTAGATGAAAACGAACTGTTGGGTATGATGCTTTATAAAAGCACACACTTGGCTGACTTCGAGTTGATAAGGTTAGGCAAAAGTAACCTCGATAAACTGTATGAGTATAGTAGGACCATAGTGACGGATAACGTTCACAGGATTGATAGTGAAATTAGCTCTCTGCAACAAAGTTCTGGCCACCTAAAATCAATTGATGTGAGAAGCAAAGAATTGGGGAGTAAGCTTCTTGCCTACATAGAGCGGACAGCTAGGCATGCTAGCATGGAGTGGAGAAAAGAGTGGTTGTCATTTAAAGGTATTCAAATAACTGCGCATGAGTTGCAGCAAAGTGAATTTTGGATAAGTTTCCTCTTTTCGACTGACGGCTCTAATGTTACATATATATCGCACTATCACCGACAAGTAACATTACAATTTTCACCTAAAGACGTGTCGTCAGCGTTAAATATAAATTTAGAAAGAGATTACTGGGAAAAGCTGACGTTGCAACAACAAGAGGAGAGTCTGGAGGCTCTCAAAGATGACCTGAAGTTCCTCAAAAGCGCAGACATGGGTGGCCTAATAAAAAGGCCTGAATTTAAGTCGCTGGCCGACAGTCTTAGCCTTCACGATAAAGCAATTAGCCTTTTAACGAACGGGTTGGCGTACCAATTGGTTCGAGCGAACGCGATAAACCGTAACTTTACTCTGTATACAGCCACTTTCCATGGCAAGTTTGTTACTCCGACGGCGCGTAGCTTTATCATTCATAATGTCGAGCAGGACAAGATGGATATGCACTACCAGTTGAATGAAGCTGACGTGTACTCGCTTATAAAAGAATGTGGTGTGGAATCCTTAGGTGAGCCAGCATTCTATAACATCGCAATCCTTGATTGCTTACTCAGGACTCGCCCTAACGACACCTACAAAATGGTTGCAAGGCTTAAAAGCTTCGGTGATGAACAACGCTTGTTCCTACAAGCATATTTTAGTGGTGGACGGCATAGAGAAGAACTAGTTGCTCGCCTAATTTATAATTCACCACAGATATTTAAATACCTAATATCGACATCTGAGCTAGATGCAGATATCACGACTCGCCAGAAACTTGTGAGTGCAGCACTTGGAAACGCATGGCGTTTCAAAGGGGTTTTTACCATTACTAAGGCTGAAGCCGACTTCATGCTCACTAACTATGCCTCACTGGATACGTTGACGGTAGATAAGCTTGAAGGCAAGCAAATTCAGTCAGTAGTTAAGATATTTCTAGAAAACGGCATAAGAGTGCCAGACCTTTCTGCTCTCTCAGAAAGCTTCAAGCAGGAATTTATTAAACACGACCTGTATGAGCTTAATATCGATAATCTTACAGTTGCTATCGGCGGATATGACAATCTGTCGTTAGATGCGCTACATAAAATCAATAAAAATGTTTACAACAATGTCATTGCTAACCTACCTGTCTACTTGGATTTAATTGATGGCATAGCGCCAACTGTTGCCGATAATTCTTACTTCATCTCCATCCTAGAGTATCTGTATCAGGTTGTTCCAGACCAGTTAGATTCGGTTATAAGTCGAGCCCACGAGAGTTGTGTGATTATGGGCCTTGATGAAGTCCAACATGACCTTTGGTCTTGTCTGGCCAGGCACAAACGGTTTCCAGCAACTTTTGGGAATATATTGGCGTATACAACGAAATCCGAGGGTATAGACGCCAATCTGGCGACAATTCTTTTGGCGTCAGAACAAATCACTGAGACAAACTTAGCAAGTCAAGAAGACAAGCGCAGAGTGGCTATTTGGCTGCTATCCGAGAGCGAAGAGTTGCCCAATGCCTCCCTTCGAGTGAATCTGACCGTAAGTTTAGGCTTGAAAGAGCCTATTGATGTTGAAGACATACCAGCGGAGAGTGGCGAGTTATTCGCACTTATGGTGGATGAAAAGAATAAGATCGTTGAAGACAGCAAAACAACATATGCACACATTGTGGATATGGATTGGCCGACAAAAGAGTCGTTTATTTGCAAATCAGGAGAATTTGCCAACTATATAGACTCAGAATTGTTAGCTGGTGATTTAACAGCGCTGCTGCAAAGTCAGAAGATTGATATAAACAAAAAGCGAGTCATTGTGGCAAGAGCTGATGACCTAATTGATGGCTTCAGTACCGAAGACTTCGTAAAGTTGGCACAGTTTGCTGTACGAAACAAGTGTGGGTTGAGCATCTACATTATTGCTGCTGCCGCGTTAGCTAGAGCCAAGTCCGAATACGTGCTTGACCTGCTGGAGCCTCATCTATCGGACATCTCGGATGCGAATATAACGGGCGTTTTGCAAACGTTGGGAGGGAGCTATGAGGCGCTAACACACCCAGGACCTGACAGACCAAGCTTTCCAAACGACAAATTACACAATGCATTGATGAATCGACTAAAACAAATTGGGATCGTCACCAAGCCCACAGTGAAGGGAAATTACATGTGGGTTAATAAAAGACGAAGTTAGTAGCGGTGTATTCTATATAAGCGTCTTTTGAACGACGCTATCGCAGCGTAGTTTCAAAAAAACGAATGTCTGCAAATAAGGCAAAGCAGTGTTTCGTTTTTTCGAGAGCACCTGATCTGAACAGCAGCTTTTCGCTCAAAGCTGCGTTATGGTTTAACCTAATTAACCTGACGTATTACCTCTGACTTCTAACCACCTAATGTGCTAGCTCATGCTTGCTTATTTAAATCAAATAAAAGAAATGTAGTATTAAAAGACAAAGTTCAAGAGTGACGAGCGAGGTCGTTATGCTCATTCGCTCGTCAGTTGGGGGTGATTAGTTTATTGCTATATCCAGCCTTGAGAAAAGTTTGTTAATTTTCTCTCCAGCATGTCTCTAAGTTTCGGGAGACTTACATGATGCTGGCTATCGAGTAAAATCCTCTTAACCCAGCTGCGCAAAGCTTCCTTATTATCGAGCTCTAAGCCACTGCCAAAAAGTGAGACCAGAGCTGTTTCATGTGGCGGTATTTTAAAGACGCTTAGCAAAACATCCGTGTGATTACGAACCAAACGATTTAAATCACTTTCAGCATTAAGTTTTTTAATCATGGGAAAATTTTCAATGTGTCTCATGCCGCCCCCTGCTTTAGGTAATTTGCCAATAGGCTCTCAAACGCGCTGCCATCCTGCCTGGTTAGGTTAGGTACATACCTGCTGTATACCTTAAACAGCATTTCAGATGTGGTATGCCCCATTTGCCTGGCAATCCATTCTGGGTTCTCACCTGCAGCGAGCCACAATGTTGCAGCTGTATGCCTTGTTTGGTAAGGCGTACGATGCCTCAGACCGCATGCATCAAGAGCTGGATACCAAACTCGCTGAGTGACATTCCTGTGTCCGTGTGGGGTATCATTTTTAGTTCCAAATACAAACGTTTTGCTGCCTGTTTTTTTCTGCTGTTCCTTCAATGCTTCACGAACTACTGCCGACATCACTATTTCGCGCTGACTGCCATCTGTTTTTGTGTATTCAATCCGGCCGCCTACAACCGTTTCTCGAACCAGGATTAAGCCACGCTCAAAATCGATGTAGCGCCATTTCAAGCCGTCAATTTCAGCCGTTCTCATACCACTGAAGAAACGGACAATGTAATAATTCCTAAACTCCTCCGGTACTTTGCTCAAAAACAAATTCACCTCCGGTAATGTAAGCGGATCGACATCTGTCTTTTTGGTTTTCAGTGGCTTCATCCGGTCAGGCGCGGTAAACTGGTAGCGGTCGGCGGCTTCTCTAATAATCATCTGCACTGTTTTCAGGTGTCTGTTGATGTAACCCGCAGAGATTGGCTCACCGTTTTCGCGACGAACTTTGCCGAGTGTGGCGCGAAACTGTGATAAATCTGCCTTAGTGATGCTGTCGACCTCTTTTTTACCAAAATATGGAATGAGCCTGTTCTTAACCAGAATGTCCATTGTCTTGGCGTAAGATACACGCCAGCTAATAGCCATCTCTGCCAACCAAATTTGAGCAAACTCTTCAAATGTTGGTAAGCGTCCAGCACTATTCACTGCCAGCTTACGATGCGTAATAGCATCAAACTTCTGCACCATGCTGCTGTTAGGAAAATAGTTACCGTACGCAAAGGTACCCAACAGAATTTCCGCTTCGATTTTCTGAAGCAGTTTTTCCAAGGTTTTGCGATTTGTGGGCGTATCCGGCAAAGCCGTTTGCTCACGGCAGCGAATGCCCATGTATCTGAAATCCAGCTGTAATGTGCCGGAATCTCGCTTTCTTAAACTACCCATGTGCTATACCTCCGTTTGCCATTGGGATGAGTGTCCTCGATTGAGGTTTACTGATGTCCTTCTGAATGGCCTCCCAGATATACAAAATCTTGCGGCCACCAAAAGGGCGGATGTAATGAACACCTTCAAACAACACTCGGTCTTTTAACGACTCGCGAATTGTTCTGGCGTCATACTTAATGAGCTCCGCCAGCTCCTCTGTAGTTAAGTAGGTTTTAAGCATCGTAAACACCTCGTGATGAACAAATGTAGCGTATACTCAACATTATGCGAGTATAAATGTCTTTGTCAAGCATCTTTTGTAGCTTTTAATCATCAATTAATGATCAAACTCGTTTTTTGTGTAGAATATGCAGGTTGAGATAGGGGAAAACGAATGATCAGATTCAGGCTCAAAGAGCTGATTGCAGATAAAGAATTTAATGAAAACAGACGGATAACTTTTGACGAGCTGTCAAAAAGTACAGGGATCCACAGAACTACGTTATCTAAAATCGCGAATCAAAAGGGCTATAACACCACTACGGATGTGTTGGATAAGCTATGTGTGTATTTTGGAGTGGAGCTGGATAAGGTAGCTTCTTATACACCTGATGAAACGACCGAATGGAACTAACTTGAAAATGAATGTCGGCTTTGCCTTATTTGCGGACATTCGATTTTTTTGGGGGCTTACAAGCGTATTGATCACTGTAATGGACGAATCCACCTATTTCTAAAGTCTAACGTTCAGAAAACAACGTGTGCTTCAGTGCAAAGATAGCATCTACTGTGCTTAAATTTTCAGCTCTGTAACATTAATCTAAAAATACAAATCAACTAAAACCTCTCTTCAACTTTCAACTGAATTTCCCACGAGTTCACATCTTTTGCACCGCCTACAGGTTTTGACAGATCAACATGAATGACATGATTATTGCTTGAGCGTGAGGAGTAAAAACGAGCGCCAATACCTACAGAACCAATCCACTGATCTGTGAAGTTTTCAGCCAGTAAATCGGCCTTAGAACGGAAGCCGTTCAGCTCAGTATTTTGTTCTATATCGCCACCACTGGCTCGCCCAGCATCTGCGAACGCCACAAATCCCATATCGAGCAGTTGGTAGATGTTAATCTGTGGATACCAGCGAAGCTCTGCTGTACTTAACCAGCGCTGAGTGCCTTGCTCGTATTGCACAGGATATCCGCGCAACCCTGTTTCGCCACCCAAATCAAGGGGTTGATCCAGGTAGTTGCGGCTGCGCTGATCGTATTGAAGTTTTGTGTAAAAGGTAAACTCTTTACTCAGACGATAAAAGTCCTCGGCTTTTGCTGAAGCGATGATCTGATCACCGCCGCGGACACCTAACATCGCATCCAATTGTAATGCGAGCAGTGTTAAGTGTGCTGAGTCTCCAAAGCCTTTTTCAGAGAGCCAATGTGCTTGATAGCCAACTGTCTCATCCTTTGCCAAATCAGAGGTTTGGACGCCAATTCTTGCCTGATGGTGCCAGCCTAAATTGATATCCTCACTGTGATTAATCAGATACACATCAGACAGCACCTGGTATTTATGCTCTTTGTAGTCGAGACCTATCCAGGGGTATTGGTAACTCCTGTCCTCTGGTAAAGCCAACGAGGGTTGAAACAGATCCTCTGTAAACTGCCATTGCTGCGAACTATACCCCGCCAATAGCCTTAAACTGGTGCGTTCCCGATAATCCAGCAGCCAGCCCGTTTGAAGATCAACCTCTTTTTGCAGGGTCATGAAGCGGTTCTCGAGCTCACCATTATGATAAATTTGGTCCAGCCGTTCATCGCTGAGCCAGAGCGCTTTGTACATTCGCTCTGTACTATCCTGATAAAAGGGTTTTTCCAGCTGGAACTGAGTTCGACGGCCATCGTTATTCTCTGTCCATTCAAGATCGACATAGCTGTGATCCAGTTCAGGATACCCAAGCAAAGACAACGGACTCGATACTTTAAATTCATAACCCTGACGTAAATAATCGGATTGATATTTGACAGAGGTACGAACTCCATACCCCAAAAAATTATCTTCTTTAAAGCCAAAAGAGTATTTATTTCTGCCACTGGTGCGACCCAGCCCAAGGTTCGGTAGCAAGCTCCAGTTATCCTAGGTTTCTACTTTTACACTTTTACTGCCATCAGGATGACAAGGCTCAACTACGCTGACCCGAGCATCACGCAGGTAGGATTTCTCACGCAGTAGCCGCTCCGCTTCCGCTAAATCATCTGTTGTGACTTGTTCACCAGGTTTAAGACTCAACTCTTTTTGCAGTGCAGATTCTTTACTGTTGATATGTAGCCAGTTAGCAAAGTGGTGCAACCAAATTGCATCGGGGGCGTTTTCATCAAAAATAGGATTAGAGACGATTTCAATCGAATGCACCTGAAAAGGTGGTCCAGCAGGCTCTGTTGGTCCGGCCTTCGCATCCGTATTTTTGTCCGCTCCGGAGTCTTTTTTAACAAACTCACATAAGTGTTCAAAGGTGACTTCCTGAGCCTGTGCTGCGTTACCGACTAACGCGGCCAGTAAAGCGAGACAAAGCCGACTTAAATTATGCATACCAACTCCACTGGCACCAGGCCTGTAATGGACACCTAGGGATTAGCAAGAACGGAATATATCTTTGCTTGCTTGATACAAACTGGTTTTGATCTGAAACATACCCAGCAAGCTATGAAATACATTGTCGTGACTGAAACTCTCTTGCTGTTTGGACGCTACACATTCAGGCTTCAGGTTTGCAGAGGATGCATAAGGCTCAGACATCCACCAAAGCAGTGGAACCTGAGTTTGCGCTTTAGGTGCCATCCAATAAGGTAAGCCGTGCAGGTAGATGCCATTTTCACCTAAGGATTCGCCATGGTCAGAGACGTAAAACATGGCGGTCTGGTAGTTCTTTTGGCTATTCAGGCGCGCAATCACGGCGGCTAACAAATGGTCTGTCGCGACGATACTGTTGTCATAGGCATTAACGATGTCTGAAGGTGCACAGAGCTGAAGTTGCTTATCAGTGCATTCCGGTAAAAAGGCTTTGTCTTTAGCGCTGCTGCGTTTGAAATACTCAGGACCGTGACTTCCCAACTGATGTAATACAATCAACTTATCGGACGATTGCGGTGTTTTCAGTTGCTGCTCCAATGCATCCAACAGCACTTGGTCCAGACATTGTCCTTCCTGGCACAGTGGATTTTGCTGCTGCTCGAATACAAACTGAGTGGGAACCCTATCGCATACCCCCTTACAGCCTGAGTTATTGTCCAGCCAGCTCACTTCAATGCCAGCGTATTGCAGAATATCCAGCACATTACTGCTGTTTTTAGCCTGCGATTCGTTGTAGCGATCTCTGCCCATATTGGAGAACATACAAGGCACGGAATGAGCTGTCGCTGTGCCACATGAGCTTACGTTAGTAAAACTGTAGACAGGTAGATGACTGAGTTGTGGATTGGTTGAGCGAGCGTAGCCGTTGAGCTGAAAGTGATCTGCTCTGGCTGTTTCTCCCAATACCATCACGATAAGGCGTGGTTTCTCTGTTCTCACGGATAAAGGCTGTATGGCGTCCTGTCCTAATTGCACAAACTCGGTTGGGAATTGTTTTTTGATCAGATCAGATGACAACGATACAGCTGCTGCTACAGGACTGACTGGTAAAGCAAAATGTTTAACTTCTCTGTAGTTACGAAAGAAAGGCGCGAGTTCGGAGTAGCCAGAAGCAACCAGACTAAACAGACTCAGCGTCACTAAAACCAGAGCAAGGAGCCAATGCCGGAAAAATTGTTTCAGAGGCAAAGCACGAACTTTCATCAGACCAATGCAAAGCAACGGGAATAGCATGATGCCAATCACTTGCCACAGCATACCAATGGTTAATACTCCGGCAGCTTCAGCCGCGTCAGTTTCTACGGCGTTTTGTAGCATGGCTTTATCGACAACAATGCCAAAACTATCGATGAAATAATAACTAAAAGCACCGATGGCAAACAGTGCCACCACAACAGGCTTTTGCAGGCGATGAAAACTAAAAATCACCAGAAGCAGGAGATTCAGTAAAAACAAAATAGCCATTAAGTTCAGCTGCAAACCGTATTGTCCCGGAACTTTAGCCTGTACTGCGGCTAAAAACGGACCGTTGAGCAGTAACGTCATGCCAAGAGCAGAAATCAAAGCAAACCATAGTGGATGCCATAATCGTTCTTGCCCAGCACTCAAAGCCACAGCAGTTGATTTTGATTGCGACAAAATAGCTTCAAACATCAGGGGACTCCACGGAAGTAGTCAAGAGTACAGGTTGAGATGGTTCCACTGGCAGGTTGGCTGAAATTGTCCGTGCTGGCTTTGATCGGACTGACAGTTCAGAGGTGCAGGAATTTTGAAATAAACCATGCAGCACAGTCGATACAGTCCAGCACACAGCCGCCGTAGCGATATCGTGAGAAATGAAATGAGCACCACGTAGCTGTTGAACAAACCCAAGTAAAAGACCCAGAGTTAAGCCAATCACTATGCCTCGCGTTGCCAGCTCTGGTTTTAGCTCTCGCCAATAGTAATAGAGCGCTAGCCACGCAAAGCCTATGCTGGCGTGTCCGGCAGGGAAACATTGGTTAGGAGACATCGTCTCTGGGCGCGTATCGAACAATCCCCAAAACTCACTGCTGCCACCAAATTGCAGCAAATCCCATGGACACTCCATAGGGAGCAACCGTTTAAGCACGGCTACAGAGGCAAAGCTCACCACCAAACTGAGTAACAACACACCTAAAGCACGTTGGTTCTCGCTACGTTTGCGTACAACAACATGTAGCCATACCCAGTAGCCGAGTAAACCCAGAACAAGGATTTCATTGATGGTTCTGACAGAGTGATGCAGTACAGTTTCTGTCAACCAGTGATGCTGTAAAGCCCAGGTTCCGCCTTGCCAATCAAACAGCAAAGAGGCCAAACCAAAATCGAATGAAGTGCCATAAGCCAGAATAAAAAGCACAGAGGCCCCAGCAATAGGCGCAATCAGATGGGTGAATAGGCTGGGTCGTATTGGTTCTGCCACTCTAAACCTGCTTTCAATACAATAGGGTAAGTATGGCTAGACTAACGGGTGAAACTTAAGAGAGACTTAAGTCTGAAAATAATTTATCAATTCATTCAAAAATAAATTAAGTGATTGTATTTATTTGTTATTTTCAACAAATAAAGGAGTAAATGCACCACCTGTCATGCAGGCGACATCGTTCGATGTGTACAAACTGACTTTTTGTTCTGAGGCACTTTAAGCTAGAAGATGGTGCCCCAAAACTGAGTTCCAGAATTTCGCTAAACTTTTCCTTATTTCGTTGGCGGCAGACAAGCAACCTGACTGGAATATTTTCTTTCTCTGTACAAATACGATGGCAACTGTACTTGAGCTAAGGCTTTTTTGTATTGGTCAGTTGAAGCCGGGCTATCTAGTAGATGAAGCTCTTTGGCTGGTTCATCATAGTGCGCCATGACAGTCTCTTCATTGGGCTTCAAAATCGTTAGCGAGTCTGGTTGCATCAACGCGAAGTAGTTTTCAAACTGGAGTAAGGCTCTGCCAGGACTTGTTTTGTCCAAAGTTAAATCACGGCCTGTCATGGTATGGCAGGAAGATACACCTGCCAAGCTTAGCAAGGTGGGTGCTAAATCAATCTGACTACTCAGAGTTTCGACGACTTCAGGTGTGATATCGGCTCCTAAGATTAATCCAGGAATACGAAACTTCTCTACAGGGATCAGGTTATTGCCATAAACACGGTTGTCATGATCCGCAACAATTAAAAATACAGTGTCTTGCCAGTAGTCGCTTTGTTTTGCTTTTTCGAAAAACTTTCCCATGGCCCAATCTGCGTATTTGACTGCATTATTTGCTGTGTTTTTGGGTTGTTCATGTAGTGTGATCCGGTCATCCGGAAACTCAAATGGCTCGTGATTGCTTGATGTAAAGATAAGACTGAAAAATAGCTTTCCCTCTTGATGCAAAGCGTTCAGCTTTTGGTGTGCTGTATTAAACAAGTCTTCGTCACTGGCTCCCCAGCTACCTACAAAAGCCGGATTTTTAATTTGGCTAATATCGACTGGCTCTAATTATCTTGGAAATTTAACCCTTGGGGCCACCATAGAAGCCATTGGTCCTTTTGAAGAGTTTCATGCAAAGGCCGACAGTCAAAATGCTATGGTTCTTATCGGTGCTGGTTCTGGTATGGCACCTTTAAAAGCCCTACTGGAAGAGCAGCTTGCTGATGCAATGAAAGATAAACCACGCCGGACTATTCATTTTTTCTATGGCGCCAGAACAGAAAATGATTTGATTTATGTCGATTACTTCTATCAGTTAGCAAAAGATCATCCGAATTTCTTTTATTATCCGGTATTGTCGCGGGCTCACGATGGCTGGTTGGGAGCAACTGGCTATGCGCAGCATGTGTTGGCGTTAAACTGGAAAACAATGGGACCTGTCAATCAGCTTGAGTTTTACCTCTGTGGCCCTAAAGGGCTTATGGATGACACGATCAAATATCTTAAAGAGCAAGGCGTGGATAACTCATCTATTGCATTTGATGTATTTAGTTAGCTAAACATTAATTGAGTTTTAGGCGTTAAACAACGTCTCAGCACTTCGAATGCAACGCAAAATACATGGACTAATTTATCTGATGTGAAGAATACCGGCAGTAATCTGCCGGTATTCTCGTTTTGAATTTGGTTCTAATCAACGTTCCAGTCCAATGATCACAGTCGCTAACGCTGTAAGACCAAGCACACATCCTCCTGCGACCGTTTCTATGACAATCGACTTTCGTAATCGATAGACCATATCAACAGCAGGCAAACGAGGTACAAGTACTAGCTTATTTAAAGCACCAAGCCCTAGCAGTAGAATGACAACCGCTAGTTTGACGAGCATGGTCTGTCCATAGCTATGTTGGAACAGTAAACGTAAATCCCCTAATAAAAACAACAGCATGAACAATCCGGCTATGAGCAACACGGGTATAAAAAAGAGCGCAATCTTACCAAATTTGAACATAATGCGACGCATCAGCTCCAAATCTGTGATCGTTGTTACTTTCCATAACGGCAAGAGAGCTCCCATCCACATGCTTATTGCTATCAGATGGACTAAAAGAGGCAGATGTTCATACCACTGAGAGTCGACAAAATGACCTGTAAACCAGAACGAAAGCACAACAATAACCGTTCCCGATGTAAGCCATAGCACACGTATTAGCTCATTTATTTTATCCAGAGTTCCGATAAAACAACCTAAAAAACCGATGAAGGCCAACCCCCATGACCACCCCAACGTACTATTGAGGAGCATGGTCAAGGTTTCCCAATCGGACAAACTGCTGATACTCAGCCCTCCAAACATCAAGAGCTGGCTCATACAGGACATTACAATACTGGTCATGCCAATCACAGACCCCCAACGAATGTAGCTCAGTAGCCATACCACAATACCCGCGTGGTTTTCGCTTAGGTTCCGAAGAAATAAAGCCCCTAGCACTGACGCTGTTGCGCCATAGAGCATCACTTTTGCCAACCAGGAAAATAACTCGATTATATCCATACAGAAATCCTAAAGAGGGAGGATACCTCCCTCCTCTATTACGAAACTAATTTGACCAATGGATATGTGTGATTAGCCATTCATCGTCTTGCTTGTTCAATGTGATGGTTTCCATACCTTCGTGATCGACCGTCTTGCCTTTATACGTGCCAGTGACCTTTGACCGCGATAACGACACAGCGCTGTTTCCGGAGACCTTGACATGATGCTCAAGCGTTTTAATCGACATCTCTTTAAGGTATGCCATATCTGCAGACATATGATGCTGTTCATACTCCGCTTCAGAACGTTCAACACCACCACCTTCAAAAATCATCACATTGTCAGCTAACAATCGTTTTACAGTGGCCTTGTCTCCATCTTTCAATGCTTTATGAAACTGTAAAACGGCTTTAGCAGCGTCAAGCTCCATTCCTGTCAATAAGACCGGTTTGTCATCTTGCGCAGCAACGTGAGCCGTTGCACTGGCCGTTGGATCCACGACAAACCGGAAGTTCCCATCAATTTTATGTCCGTCATCTCCCATTGCCATCCACCCCACGCTATAAGAGGTGTTTGGTAATGGTGTTCCGACTCCAATGTCAAACCGGGATTGTTTCGTTGAAGACCGCGCAAAATCAGTGGGGATCGTATTCCCGGCTGCATCCGTCAGTGTAAAAGCCATCAAGCGGATTGAAGCACCAAATTCAACGCTGATCTGACGTACATCCGGAACAACTTGTCCATCAGCCGGAACTGAAGATTTAAGGCTGGTATGAGCGAAAGTCATTGTCGAAAATAACCCTACACATACTATTGTTAATAGCATGAGCTGACGTTGTATATTGAAAATAGTAAGCATGTGGTCAACTCCTTAATGAGCGTTGTGTTGCATTTTTTCAAGTGAAGTCACAACGAGAGCCGTCCCCTTTTTTTCTGCTTTGAACTGCACCATATCGCCTTCATTTAAACCGTTGAATAATGTTTTGTCCTCGATTTGGAATACCATCGTCATACCTGGCATTCCAAGGTTTTTTATCGCCTCGTGCTTCAGGGTGATTTTTCCATTGTCTGGATCGAGCTTGCGGATAGTCGCCATCGTCATTTGTGATGCTTCGGCTGTAACCTCAGCCTGATGTGCATCATGTGCATGCTCTTCTTGTGCAATGGCAGGAACAGTTGTTGTTATTGTCATAAAAGCCAGAGCTAAAAGTTTTAAATTGATAGTTTTCATAAATCACCTTTCTTTGTTAGTTGTGGCCACTATGGGCTTTTGGTTTGCGAACTTTCATTTCTACGGTACTTTGTGGGCTTTGCTTCAAAGGCATCAGGTTCCCGCCGTGTTCTGTCGAACGTTCAGGGTGACCCACATCTCCAGTCCATTCTCGGGCTACGGTTCCTTCTGGATGTTTGAACCAACCCGGATCTTTGTAATCATTGGGAGCCTGATCTTCACGCACTTTAAGTACGCTAAACATACCTCCCATTTCAACTGAACCAAAAGGACCATCTCCTGTCATCATCGGCAATGTATTGTCAGGTAAAGGCATAGCCATTTCGGTCATGTCAGCCATGCCGCGTTCGCCCATCACCATATAATCAGGCACCAAAGTATGGATTTTTTTACTTAATCCACTGTGATCAACGCCTATCATTGTAGGAACGTCATGGCCCATGGCGTTCATGGTGTGATGTGACTTATGACAATGAAACGCCCAGTCGCCCACCTCATCAGCAAGGAATTCAATCTGACGCATTTGCCCAACCGCAATATCAGTCGTGACCTCAGGCCAGCGGCTACCTGGTGGGGTTGGACCACCATCTGTACCCGTGACAGTGAACTCATGTCCGTGAATATGAATTGGGTGATTGGTCATCGTCAGATTGCCCACACGGATCCGCACTTTGTCGTTTTTACGAACAACCAGAGGATCAATACCAGGGAAGGTCCGACTGTTCCAGGTCCACAAATTAAAATCCAGCATGGTCATTATTTTTGGTGTGTAGCTACCAGGTTCAATGTCATAAGCATTCAGCAAAAACACGAAGTCTCTGTCCACTTCAGCGATATGTGGATGAGCTTCTTTCGGATGGGTGATCCAAAATCCCATCATTCCCATCGCCATCTGCACCATTTCATCCGCATGCGGGTGATACATAAATGTGCCTGGGCGACGGGCTACAAATTCATAAACGTAGGTTTTTCCTGATGGAATGGCAGGCTGATTTAATCCGGCAACCCCATCCATACCGTTTGGCAGCCTTTGTCCATGCCAATGTATAGACGTATGTTCAGGTAACTTGTTCGTCACAAAGATCCGGACTCTGTCCCCTTCAACGACTTCAATTGTCGGGCCAGGAGACTGACCATTGTAGCCCCATAAGTGTGCTTTCATTCCTGGAGCCAGCTCCCGCACCACAGGCTCTGCGACCAAATGAAACTCTTTCACTCCGTTATTCATTCTCCATGGCAAAGTCCAGCCATTGAGTGTAACCACAGGGTTATATGGTCTTCCGCTTGAAGGCATCAACGGTGGCATGGTATCTGGCGATGTTTGATTGACAACCTCAGGTACACCCGCAAGAGCTGAGCGACTGACGGAGGCAATACCAACGCCAGCGGCAATAGCACCCAAGCCTTTGAGTAAATCACGACGAGAATACATAAGAACCCCTTAATGGTCTGCGCTTTCGGCGTTGGCCGCGGCTTTAGTTTGGTCAGTGTTGTCAACAACGGCTGGAGTGCCAATCAAGGCCAGATCTAACTGGGATTTAGCCACCCAAAAGTCTTTTGTTGCAT
>Ga0247725_1001091_pt1 | contig 15099 bp, 13 predicted proteins | sample OKSTACKMCFT3sol_FD_183021 | JGI IMG/M metagenome (GOLD analysis project Ga0247725, IMG submission 183021) | Subsurface sediment microbial communities from gas well in Oklahoma, United States - OK STACK MC-FT3-sol | ecosystem: Environmental > Terrestrial > Deep subsurface > Rock core/Sediment... | reverse complement strand
AGCTTCTCCGACACGATCGACACCGACTTCGGGGTGTCCAGCAGCTCGGCGGTGAACTTCGGCGAGGACGGATTGAACCAGCTGCCGCGCACCTGCACCTTGTCCAGGTCGGTGGCCTTGCGGGAGCTGGCATCGGCGCTGTCGGCGGCCTGTGCGGCCAGCGGTGCGAAGCCGGCGGCCAGGGTGGCGGTAGCGAGCAGGGAAACGCGCGGGGCGTGCTTGCGGGACGTGATGTGGGTCATGGTCTGGGTGGCGGTGGCTTGGATCGGGAAAGGGCGAGCGCGAGCCGGCGCAGATGGGCGTGCGGCGACAGGCGGGAGGTGGGTTCTGTAGAGCCGAGCCATGCTCGGCTGGCAGGAAACGCAATCAGGCGCACGGCAACGGCCGCAGGGCGCCTCAGCTGGCGTGCGGTGCGGGCGGAGCGTGGCCGGGGTTCAACCGCAGTGCGGGATCGTGCAGCTGCCAGCGCAGGGCGTCGGAACGCCACAGCGGAACATGCGCGACCAGGGCGGCGCGCGGGGGAGCCAGTCCGGTACAGGGCGTGGCGCCCTCGCCATCCAGCGGCGGCTCGGGTGCTGGCGCGGCATGGTGCGGGCACTCGTCGGCCGGCGGGGCCGGCACCGGCATGACCTGCTGCAGATCTTCAGCGTGTGCCTGCCAGCCGTGGGTAGCCGGGTTGTTGCCGCGTCCTTCGTGCAGTGCCGACCAGCCCAACACCAGCGTCAGCAGCACGGCCACGAGCAGCGGCCACCCTTGGCGGGCGAGCTGGCACAGCGTGGCGGTGGGCGCGGGCGAAGCCATGTCGCGGGGGCGGAGTCGTTACGAAGATGTTACGTAGAATAACATCAACGATAATGATTCGCATGTACGGATCGTTCCGGGCCGCCGAGATGGCCCGGGGACGCCCTGGGGAGGCTCTAGTGGCCTTCCGGTAGATCCACCCCATGGGTGGATGCTCTCCCGCGGGGCGCCCTCTGGGGGGCTCTCTGGGCCGAGCGCCGCCTCAATCCCGGTCGTCGCGGGTCCAGACAGCGTCGTGCTCGCGCTTCACCGGAAACTTGGGCACAGGGCTGTAGGCCGGGGCACACAGGGCGCGGCCGTCACGCACGTCGAAGCGCGCGCCGTGCAGCACGCACTCCACGCTGCCCTCGGTGGTGTTGAACTCGCCCGAGGACAGCTCGAACTCTTCATGTGTGCACTGGTCTTCCAGCGCGTACAACTCACCGTCGAGGTTGAACACCACGATCGGCGTGCCGGTTACCTCGTCGAACACGCTCTTCATTTCACCCGGCAGCAGCTCGGTGCCGGCACAGACGAAGGTCCAGGTATCGCTCACGCGGCGGCTCCGGCCAGCGGCTTTTCCAGGATCTCGAAGCGCAGGTCGTCGCGCTTGGGAATGCCGAAACGCTCGTCGCCGTACGGGAACGGCTTCTTGATGCCGGTGCGCAGATAGCCGCGGCGCTCGTAGAAGGCGATCAGCTCGTCGCGCACGTCGATCACCGTCATCTGCATCACCGGCACCTTCCATTCGCGTGCGGCGTGCGCTTCGGCGGCGTCCATCAGCTGCTTGCCGACGCCGCCACCCTGCTGGGCCGGGTCGACCGAGAACATGCCGAAGTAGCCCTTGCCGTCGACATCGGCGACGTGGGCGCAGGCCACCAGCTGGCCGTCGCGTTCGGCCAGCAGGATGGTGGAGCGAGGGCGGTCCAGGTCGGCCTGGATGCCCTCGGCATCGATGCGGGCGCCGTCCAGCAGGTCGGCTTCGGTGGTCCAGCCAACGCGGCTGGCGTCACCACGGTAGGCCGAGGTGACCAGGGCGATCAGGGCGGGGATGTCGGCCGGCGTGGCGGCGCGGAAGGTCAGGGTGCTCATGGGCACATTCTAGGTGGAGCGGGGAAGGGCGCGGGAGGCTACCGCTTGGGCCAACTTTGCCGAGTGTGGCCAATACACAGGGTTGACGCCGTCTTCATTATTCGTTCATATCCATGGTCAGCACCCGCCCACCGTGAAGCAACGCGTGGCTGTCTGCCGGAGTGGGTGCCGCCTGGTCGAAGGCCAACTGCCGTTCGGCGCGGGTGGGGCACACAGGGAAGTCGATCCAGGGAGGATCTTCATGCAGTCTCGCCTCATTTCTCATCCGCGCGCCGCAACGGCTGCCAAGGGTCTGTTTCTCGGTTTCATTGCCCTGTGTGTGTTGGCACCGGTCGGCGTTTCAGCCCAGATCGTTCCCACGTGGCGCCAGGAGTACGACAAGCGACTGAAGTACGGGGACCTTGTCGAACCGCTGAAGGGCGAGATCTTCGGCGAGCAGGTCAACCTCTATGACGGCTCGATCAGCTTCAAGGCCACGGATATTTCGATTCCAGGCAATGGCGGGCTCGCGGTTTCACTCAGCCGCAGCTACGGGGATGTCAGCGGCGGTGCAAATGACAAGGAATATGGAAACTGGGATCTCGACATTCCGTCGCTTTCAGGCACATACGGAGACCAGCCCGAAACCGCGATCGGCGGGCATTGGATGCCAAGCGCCCGTTGCTCGACAGTTACCGCACCCCCGTCGCTGGATGTCTGGAATTACAAGCATACCCAGACCATCAATTTTTCTCCCCACACCTATTGGGATGGGGTGAGGCTTTCATTGCCGGGCGGAGGCGGTGAAACCGTCCTGGCGGGCAGCGGGGACGCACGCCAGCCAACGCCCCAGATTGGCACGCCAACGCCTTGGAACACAAAAGGGGGATGGTTCTTCTCATGCCTCAGTGCGCTCAAGAGCGGCCAGCCGGGCGAAGGTTTCCTGGGCCACGCGCCAGACGGAACCAAGTACTACTTCGACTGGATGGTGGCGCGCGAGAACGAGTCTGCCGTTCTCCAGCCCTACGACACCATCACCCATGCCACGCTGAAACGGAAAAAGGTCTTCCTCTATCCATCCCAGGTTGTCGATCGTTTCGGCAACTGGGTCCGCTACGAATGGAGTGGCGGGCGGCTGGATCGAATCGTTGCCAACGATGGGCGCAGCATCAGCCTTGCCTATGACTCCCTGGGCCGCATCGCAACCGCAACAGCAGCGGGCCGCACCTGGACCTATGGCTACACTCCGGCCGGTGTGTTGCAGTCGGTGACGCTGCCGGATGGCACCGCCTGGCGTTACGACCTGCCTCCGGTCCACGTGACGAAGAAGTACCCCGAATACACCGGGCAGGACCCTTCAGCCTACATGGACTTCGCTGGGCTGTGCGCGAAGACGAACAAGATTGTGCAGACCGAGGTCACGGCTACTGTCACACATCCCTCTGGCGCACTCGGTACTTTTGTGTTTCGACCGTTCCGACACGGGCGCAAGAATGTTCCGTTCAACTGCCAGACCTCCGGTGACGATCAGTTGCTGGCCGACGGATGGAATCTCACGCCCCTCTATCGGGACGCGATGTCTTTGGTGGCAAAGCGGATAAGCGGCCCGGGGATGCCCACCGCGCAGTGGAGCTATCAGTACACCAATCTGGGGTGGCAGTACGACAGGAGAGTCGACCAGGCCGGGTGGCCGATGATTCCGGTGGGGCAGGCAGAGCCCAAGATAACGATTGAAACCCTACCCGATGGGGTTATTCGGACCTACGAATTCGGTAAGGAAGTCGGCTACAACGACGGTCTATTGCTGTCCACGACTACCAGCTCTGGTGGCGCGGTGGTTCGCATCGAGCGCAGCAACTACTACCCGGACGCGCAACTTGCCAGCGCGCCGTTCCCGCGCGAGGCGGGCCGGAATCTCAAGTACGGGGCCAGGGAACTGGGAGAGCATCTGAATCGCCCAGTGCAGAGCACGGTTGTGAATCAGGATGGCGTGCAGTTCACCCGCACCGTGCAGGCCTTTGATGCATTTGCGCGCGAAGTCACCGTCGTTGAAGCGAATTCCGCAGGCCAGAGTCGCACCACCAGCACCAGCTACTACGACAATCCCGCGCTATGGGTGAACGGCCAGACAGCGCGCAGTGTGCTCAATGGCATCGAACAGTCCCGCACCGAATTCGATACGGCCAAAGCACTGCCGCTGCGCGCCTACGCATTTGGCCGCCTGGCGCAGCAGGTGACCTATGCAGCCGACGGCACGGTTGCCTCGGTGGCCGATGGCCGTGGAAATACCAGCCATCTATCGGGATGGAAGCGTGGTGTTCCGCAGCAGCTCCGCATGCCGGCCACGCCCGAAGCGCCCAATGGTGCGGTGCGCACGGTTGCCGTGGACGACAACGGTTGGATCACCTCGCTGACCGACGAAACCGGCGCAACCACCGGCTTCAGCTACGACAGCATGGGCAGGCTGCGCAGCCAGCAGTTCCCTGGCGGCGACAGCGTGAACTGGAATGGCGTAACCATGGACCTGCAGCGACTGGGTGGCGCGCAGCTGGGGGTGCCCGCCGGGGCATGGAAACACTCGCGCACGCAGGGCGGGCGGCGCACGGATACCTACCTGGATGCGATGTTCCGCCCGGTGCTGGTGACCGAGAACGCCAACAACGTGCTGGACAGCGCCGTGGTGATCCGCTACGACACCAGCGGCAAGACCGTGTTTGCCTCGTATCCCACGCGGCAGCTCTCCGATATCAATGCCGCCCTGACCGGCACCACGACGCAGTACGACGCGTTGGGCCGCCCCACCGTGGTCAGTCAATCGTCCGAGCTTGGGGCACTGGTTACCCGCACCGAGTACGTGGGCAACCTGTCGGTGAAGGTGACCAACCCCCGCGGCCAGGCCACGACGACCCGTCACCTTGCCTACGACCAGCCCAGCTACGAGATGCCGCTGACGCTGCAGCACCCGGAAGGCGTGGTGACCGAGATCCAGCGCGACACGCTGGGCAAGCCGCTGGCGATCACCCGCCGCAATGCAGACGGCAGCCAGTCGCTCACCCGCCGCTACGTCTATGACGGCTACCAGCAGCTGTGCAAGACCATCGAGCCGGAAACCGGTGCGACCGTGCAGGACTACGACGCGGCAGGCAACGTGCTGTGGTCGGCGGCCGGCACGGGTTTGACCAGCACCACCGACTGCAACCGCAGTGAAGCCCTGGCCAGCGGACGTGCGGTGAAGCGCAGTTACGACGCCGCCAACCGCTTGTCGACCCTGATCTTCCCGGATGGGCGCGGAAATCAGAACTGGTCCTACGCGCTTGATGGTCTGCCGGCCGAGATCAGCACGCAGAACGATCCGGCCCGGCCGATGATCGTCAACCGCTACCAGTACAACCGCCGCCGCCTGCTCAGCGGCGAAACCCTGCAGCATCCGGATCTGGGAAGCCTGAGCCTGGCCTATGGCTACGATGCCAACGGCACACTGGCCAGCAATACCTACCCGGGGGGGCGCGTCGTCAGCTATACGCCGGATGCACTGGGTCGGGCGACGACGGTCGGCGGCTATGCGAAGGAGGCCAGTTACTTTGCCAACGGCGCGTTGGCCCGCTTCGTATATGGCAATGGGATCGTGCACACGTTGACCCAGAATGCCCGCGGGCTGCCCGACCGCAGCCGCGATGCCACCGCAGCGGCCGCAGTGCTGGATGACAGCTATGACTACGATGCTGGCGGCAACGTGATGGCCATTTCCGATGGCCTGCCCGGGGCGCCCGGTAACCGGGACATGACCTATGACGGCCTGGACCGGTTGCGGACGGTCACTGCGCCGGGCTTCGGCAACGCCTTGTATGAGTATGACGCGCTGGACAACCTGCGCCGTGCCAAGGTCGGCAGCCGCGATCGTACGCACTACTTCGATCCGACCAATCGGCTGGTCAACGTGATCGAAACCGGAACCGGGGCAACCGTGACCGGTCTTGGCTATGACGTGCAGGGCAATCTTTCGGTGCGCAATGGTCAGGCTTTCGCGTTTGACTACGGCAACCGGCTGCGCGCGGCGGGAACAGCAGAGAGCTACGAGTACGACGCCCACGGTCGCCGGGTGAAGGCTGGTGCCAGTGGCAAGGGGGCAATCTACTCGTTCTACGACAACGGCGGCGTGCTGCGATTCCAGCGCAACGAACGTACCGGCAAGCAGACCGACTATCTCTACCTGTCAGGCAGCCTGGTTTCCCAGGTGCATGGTGAAGCGGCACCCAGCGTTCCCGCGCTGAGTGCGCCGGGCTACATCACCCAGGGCAGCGTGAACCTGACCTGGAGCCCGGCCGGCGGTGCCAACCGCTATGAGTTGCAGCGTGCCCTTGCGGGCAACTGGAGCACGGTCTTCGATGGCGCGGCGCAATCGTTCACCAGCACCGGCCTGGTCACTGGGACCTATCAGTTCCGGGTGCGCGGCTGCCGTGCGGTGTGCGGCGGATGGAGCAATGTCGCGTCAGTGGCCGTGGCATTGGCGCCATCCACCGTGCCGACCTTGAACGTGCCTGCCACGGCCTTCAACGGCAGCTACAACGTGGCTTGGTCTGCGGCTTCCGGTGCCGAGCGCTATGAGCTGGAGGAAAGCGCCAATGGTGGCGCCTGGGTCCAGGTGCATAACGCCATCGGTCAGTCCAAGGCCTTCAGTGGCAAGGCAGCGGGAAGCTACAACTACCGGGTTCGCGCATGTAACCCGGTAGGGTGCACGGGATACAGCGCCACGGCTGCGGTGACGGTGGTGTATCCGCCTGCCACTGCGCCAGGTCTCTCTGCGCCGGCACGCTCTGCGCCGGGCAGTATCGGCATTGGCTGGAACGGGGTGGCTGGTGCCACGCGTTACACCCTGCAGGAGAGCAGTAATGGTGGCGGATGGGTCACGCTGTTCGACGGCAACGCGGGTTCCTATGCCACCGCTGCGCGCGGCGTGGGCAACTATGGCTATCGGGTTGCCGCCTGCAATGGCGCAGGCTGCGGACCGTGGTCGGCCACGTCGACGGTAGCGGTGATCGGGCCGCCGACGATCGAGCCGGTGATCAGCGCACCGGGCCTGGTGAACGTGCCGCAGTACAGCCTGAGCTGGTCGGTGCCGGCCAACAGCGAGAGCTTCGTGCTGGAGGAGAGTGCCAACGGTGGTGGCTGGACGGTGGTGCATAACGGCGGCGGGAACAGCTTTGGTGCCAGCCGTGGCAAAGGCAGCTACGCCTATCGCGTGAGGGCGTGTAACTTCGCTGGGTGCAGTCCGTACTCCGGAGTCGTGACTGTTGCGGTGGTGTTGCCGCCGGGGGCGACGAGCCTTCATCTGGCAGAGTGGCTGACGACACGCAGGCCGCCTTATCAGGTCCAGTGTTCTGCCGGGTGGAGCCCGGTGGCAGACGCAACCGAGTATCAGCTTGAAAGTGGTGGCGGTGGCAAGCGTCTTTACACGGGTCCCAAGACCTACGTGCAGTCGAATGGCGGGACCTACTGCGCGCATGAGTATCGCGTGCGTGCCTGTAATGCAGGCGGTTGCTCCCCATGGTCGGCCGAACGGCCGGTCACCCAAGGCATACTGAGCTGGGACTAAGCCATGAACGGACTCTATCTGCTGTTGATTCGGGCGGTGCTCGCGGTGGTGGTGCTGGCGGCCTGTGTGGCTCCGGCGTTCGCACAGGAAGTCGTCGAGTACATCCACACTGATGCACTGGGTTCACCGGTGGCGATCACCGATGCCAGCGGAAATGTCATCGAGCGTACGGTGTATGAGCCGTACGGGGCGGTGGTGAATCGGCCGTTGAAGGATGGGCCGGGATATACGGGGCATGTGACGGACTCGGGGACCGGGCTGAGTTACATGCAGCAGCGGTACATGGATACGGCGTTAGGGGCTTTCCTGAGCGTTGATCCGGTAACGGCTGAAGGGGGCGATATGCGCCATCTAAACCGCTACGCCTATGCTTACAACAGCCCGTACAAGTTCAAAGATCCGGATGGGCGCTGCCCCCAGTGCTTGTGGGGCGCGCCAATAGGCGCAGTTGTGAACATCGGTGTTCAGATGGCTATGGCTGAAGGGTCGATGGGCGAAAGATTCTCCCAAGTAAAATGGGGGCAAGTTGCTGTCGCAACAGCGGCTGGTGCGCTAAGTGGTGGAGTAAGTGCCGTTGCAAGCACAGCTGCCACTACCGGTGGAGCCATTGCCGCAAACGTGGTTGGAAATGCAGCCGTCGGCGCAGTTTCAGTTCAAGCAAATGCACAGCTTGAAGGTAAGACCGCTTCTGTATCCGAGGTTGCGAAAGGCGCAGCCATGAGCGGAGGAACGGCTGGCTTAGGGGCAGCTGTTTCTGCTGCGCCTGGTGTGGCGGCTAGAAGTGCGAGTGCTGGGATGACACAGACTGAGCGAACTGCGACAGGAAATCTGATGCAGGGTATAAAGGAAGCCACTCCTGGGTTTAAATACTCCAATCCCACCCAAACAGCGGCCAATGCCGTCGGTACGGCGGTCAGTTCATCAGGCGATCTGGAACCACTTGTGAACGATAAGTTGAAGTAGGAAAAGTTGAAGTAGGATATGAAGATCAAATTGATCCTGAAGGGCGTCGCCGTCTATTACGCAAAAGCTGCCGTTTTCACGATTGCCAGCTATGGGTTGCTGCGTCTCGTTTACGGGCATACAGGGATTTCATTCATTGAGTGGACGCTCATACTTCTGGCGGCGTTTACGGTGGCTTACATACCACTTTTCGTTGGCTTGCTGCGCGGGAAGAGTTCGTAGCTGTCCGCTTGATGTCTGATTTCTTCGGGTCCCCGGCCCAATGCCACGTGGCGCCTTTGAGGAAGTGGCGCTGGATCTGGAAGACTTGAAGTGACTGTAGCGGTTGTGAAGTGGCCCCCGGATGAATACTGTCCATAAGCCTGCAGTAGTGCGCAGCGTTTGTACCTTTTCCCGATTGAAGCGCATGCGTTGATCGGGTGGGCGCGCAACCGCCCCTCGGGGGACTCGTGTAGTTGCAAATGCAGGAGACTCCTGATGGCGGAAGATGAACTGCTGCTTGAACGGCTTTACAAGATGTCGCGGGTTCTCACGGCCGAACCCGACTCTTCAAGCTATGTATTGGTATCGAGGTCATTGTTCCATTGTGATCCGGAGATCCGAGAGAGGGCCATTTTCATCGGCGGGTTGCGTTGGGCAGATCCGTTGATTCTTGGTTGTTTTATTGGAATTGTTACGGTGGGGCAGGAGCCTGTTGATGATAATCGGAGGCTTATGATTGAATCGCTTGTTTCTGCAGTGCTTCGGAGGAGGCTTGATGCAGCTTCAATCGAGGAATGGCTCAGGGCGGTGATCCGTTCGAATGATTCTAAGTCGCTCCTGGCTAAGTCAGCCTACATTGGCTTGCTGCGAATTCAAGGAAAGATCTCGGTTTCTGAGTTTGCATCTATTGATTACGATGGTGTGTCGGTTGATTCATCATTAGTTTCTTGACGCCCGCATTTATTTTTTCGCTTTGAAGAAGGCAGTGTCGCATGATGGTGGTTGGGGCTCGTTCGTCGATCAACCGTTAGGGACGGTTGTGTCACTGGCTTCAAACTGGAGAGCGGTGCCGATGGCGGGGAGATGCATTCCGGTCCAGGCCCATGTCGGATCCAGCTGCGATGTCTGCCGCGCTGGTGATTTTGCACGCCTTCAACCGTAGCGTGCTGAGCCGGAACCTTTCCTGCTGATTCGCGCGAGGAGCGTGCCAACGGTGGTGGCTGGACGGTGGTGCATAACGGCGGCGGGAACAGCTTTGGTGCCAGCCGTGGCAATGGCAGCTATGCCTACCGGGTGAGGGCATGCAATTTCGCGGGGTGCAGCCCCTACTCGGGCATCGCCAGTGTCTCCGTCGTGCTTCCTCCCGCGGCCACTCAGATCTACGTGGCGGAGTGGCTAAGCACGCGCAAGGCGCCCTATCAGGTGCAGTGCAGCGTCGGCTGGCGTGCGGTTCCGGGGGCAACGGAATATCAGCTGGAGCCTTCCGGAGCTGGACGGCGCCTGTACACCGGCCCCAATACCTACGTGCAGTCGAACGGCGGGACCTACTGCGCCAGTCTCTACATTGTCAGGGCCTGCAACGCCGGCGGCTGTTCGGCATGGTCTGCAGACTTCCCCGTCACCCGCGGCGTACTGAGCTGGGACTAAGCCATGAATGGACTCTCTTTGCTGTTGATTCGGGCGGTACTCGCGGTGGGGGTGCTGGTGGCCTGTGTGGCTCCGGCGGTTGCCCAGGAAGTGGTCGAGTACATCCACACTGATGCACTGGGTTCACCGGTGGTGATCACCGATGCCAGCGGAAACGTCATCGAGCGTACGGTGTATGAGCCGTATGGGGCGGTGGTGAATCGGCCGTTGAAGGATGGGCCGGGATATACGGGGCATGTGACGGACTCGGGGACCGGGCTGAGCTATATGCAGCAGCGGTACTATGATCCGGGAGTTGGGGTATTTCTATCGGTAGATCCAGTCACTGCCATTCAAAGTCATTACGCGAACTTCCAGAGATATAGGTACGGAGATGGGAATCCATACAAATTCGTGGATCCTGATGGTGCAGATGCAATCTATTTTTCAGATGTAAATGTCCTGGTAATCCCGGTTCATTTTACAGGGCCATCCGCAACCAAGACCAACGTGGAGGCAATTAGGAGTCGAGTGGATTCGATTGCTTCCGAATACCGTGGTATTAAAGTGAGACTGCAGGTGTTGGGTGCTCCCGGCGGGGCTGGGCAAAATTCAATGAACCTTGGGCCCGGAAAGGACTACGCCAATTACCCTCGTGCCGGTCAGGGGGTCTATGGTGGTATTGGGGGTAGGACGGCCCATATTGACAGCTCTGAGGAGAACTGGATTGGTGCGGCTGTCCACGATATTCTGCATTTTGCAGGCGCGCGTGAGGGCTATCGCGACTCCGGGTCGCGAGACGGTCGTACGTCGAGTCCGATTGAGGGCTATTCTTCCGATCACATTATGGCTGATCGAAGTGGTACGCGAATTAACGCGCGAGACGAGGATGCGATGCTGAGTAACGATACGACGTCTCGACATCGACTTAGCGATTTCAAGGGGTTCTTCAGGGTCGAAGGGCGACTTGACGCAAAACGTCTTGATAAGCAACTCTCGGGGAATTGACTGGGTTCGGTTTCGATGAAGATCATAATTTTCCTATCTGCTGCCTTATCGATGCCGCTTCTTGCCTCCTGTGTGCAGGACCGCGGTTGTCTTCTTCGGGTGGCCAACCAAGACCACGACAGCTCCTCATCTCAGAAGATTCATGCTGATATGGATGAGGTAATACATTCGCGCCCTGTGGATGGGGCGCGGGAAGTGAATGCAGAGTTGGTGGTATCGCAGCTCGAACTCTCTCGGGAGGGTCAGAGAAATAGAAGGATCTTCTATGTATTGACTGATGGCGGCGGGAAGTTCTTGACTGCGGGGACTTGCGGCATTGAAGAAGGCCAGTGTGCCTCGGTCATTTTGAAGCGAATGATCGGGTTCTGTGAAAGGATGTAGATTGCGGGTGCGCTAAGTTTTGGGAGGTATTTCAGTGAAAAATTCCCAAGTGCTTGATCGCTTTGGGCGGCTGGTCGATATTATTGTAGCGGCGCTTTGCTTGTTAGGGCTTGCAGCCTGTGGCGGAAGAGATGAAGGTTTGGGTGTGGTCATAAATCATGAGCCGGGAAACGCAGCGGCTAATCACTACGCACTTGCGCTCGAGTCAGTTTTTAGTTCTTCCGGGAGCGTGCCAGAAGCGCAAATATGCAGGGTACATTTAATTGATGTCAGGAAATCATTTGATCAGGCTGGAAGCGAAAGGGTGAGGGTATATTTCGTCTTGGCCGATCATCAAGGTGTCGTCAGGTCGGCGGACACCTGTGGGCTTCCTATGAATGAGTGCGTGATGACTATTGCCGAGAGGTCGAGGGTGAGCTGTCGGCTGGAAAAAGGGCTGGCTCCCCACTGATTCGGACGGCACTCGCGGTATTGGTGCGCGTGGCCCGTATAAGGCGTCGCGGCGGTCGGATGGGATGTATACGGCACCGCTACTGAGGGGCAGTGAGAGGGCGGCGCGGATATGCAGTAATGAATCGTTCGGACAATGGGAAACTGCAGTCCGATGAGCTGAAGTCATTTCATGTCGATTGGGATTCCAAGTGCAGGGCTTTTGTTGATGAGCTTGGCTATCAATGATTCAGTGAATTTTTCGGCTGACAGGGGGGCTTGGGGTTTGTGGGTGTGGAGCGAAGAAAGTGAGCGGGTATCCATGGCGCTGGATGGCGACGCGGAAGTGTGGGCATGAATTTTAATTTCCGGTTTTTCATGGTTATTGTTTTTATTTTCTATGGGGCTGGTTGCAGGTATCAAGAAGGTGGGGGCGCACCGTCTGGAAAGACCTGTGGGGTCGAGGGCAGCTCCGCTTGCCGAGTCAGCTTCCGGGAACTAGCTGCTACGCCCCGGCTATTCGATGGAAAGTTGGTGCGGATGGAGGGCTATCTCGGGGTGAGCCGGGAGCTTTTTGTACTGAATTCAAGCAAGGAGCTGTTTGAGGCCGGAGTGACTGAGGAGACCCAAGTTCGAATTAGAGGGCCAATAGATCTGCAGCAAATCGTATTTGACGAATACGCGTATTCATGGGTTTCGATAATTGGGGTGTTCAGGATAAGAGAGAGTGACAATTCGACAGGTGACCGGCTGCTTGGCGAAATTCACGCCCCCCTTGAAGTTCGCTCCCTACGAATCCCTGGTCCCGTGCCACGTGCGAGATTTGGAGATGTGCTCGTCAATCTTGAAGATCTGAAGTGAGTGATAGGTTGCGGAAATGGCGTTATGTGCTTTCATTTCTGCCTCCGTGGCAGAAAGGCGGGATGATCCACAGGCGCGCCAAACATGTGATCGCATGGTCCCCATGTTAGGGTTGACACTTGTCACAAAGGGGCTCGGGCACAATCTCGATGGCTTGCAGAGTCGCAGATGTCACGGTAGGTCATAGCACTCCTGGGCTGTTCAGTTTTCCAAGTTGCGCGGTTGCGTCTGTGTCATTGCGAACTGATCGATCACGTCGATAGGCTTTGGGGGAATTTCCCCTTGGTTGATGAATATGAGGTTTCGAATTGAGCGCTGTCGATGAAAAGAATCTCGTTTTAGCCTGTCTGCGGAGACTGTTTGAATCCGAGCCTGCTTCCGTCGAACAGGCGTCTGGCTGGTACCAGAGGGCGGAATTTATCAAGGACGTGCTTCGGTCAGTTTCGTATGAAATCGGGGTTTCTCACGTGATATGGCACTATCTTGATGACGCCGATATCCGTATTCGCGATCCCCGCTATGCCGAAGCACAGGTGTTGGCCGTTAGGCAGAGTATTGATGAGTGGGCTTGAGTGCAGTCAGAGAAGCCATGAGCAATAAATGTTGCTTGCCAGACTTCATTGCGGCATCCCTCTCGGATGCTACCCCTCCGGATCTCCCTCTTCTCCGGGAAGACTGGGCGGGGATGGCGTTTGATCGCAACCTGTATGAGGATTTTGCTCCGAATGATGTTTGGGTGGCGTGGCTGAGCGCACTTTCGGAGCACTTTGCAGATATCGCGATGTGCGCGGTTCGATGTTCAGAGTGCTCCGACGGGGGGAGCCCCGTGGAAATTGAGCGAGGTCTGGATGGCCTGCGCTCGTACTGGCTGGCAGATGGGAACTTCATGCGTGATCATTTTTTGTTCTCGCGTAATAGTCGCTGGGTTGTAAAGCTGGATCAGGACGTGACGTTGTTTGCGGGAGATGTCACTTTCCTTGCGAATGTTGTCGCGCGACTTGGTGGTGTAGAGCATGTCGAGAAGATGATGCGACGGGACCTGATTGGCACAGCTGAGGACGTAGTTGGCCTCGGTGGGTACGTCAAGGGTCTTCTTGCGCCATTGAGCGCATCGACTCCATAGCTGATTGCTGCGTAGAAGATTGGGTGTGCAGGTGCTATGTGATGGAGTAGCCTCAAAAGGAGGAGCTGAGTGCCAGGGTTTGTTGAAAGCTTCCCCATTTTGGCTTCCATTATTCTAGGTGCCATGTGGATAAACGCATTTGCGGCTCACAGGATGTTGCTTAAAATCGAGCGTGAACGGCCGGAAGTACTGGCTGCAGTCGGAATCATCAAGGTTGATTGGTGGCTTAGGTGCTTGCGCGGTATTGCAGTGCTTGCCCTTACTTCCAAAGGGCAGACGCTCCATCAGGGGGCGCGGTGGGTGTTGAGGGGCGTCGTGATGATGTACGTCTTCTTGTTGGCATGTAAAAGACGGCGCCTCAAGGTCGTTGATGGTGGATGGATCGGCATTACGGTGAGATTGCCCGTTCCTGGCATCACTCGGTGTTTCCAGGTCACACCTCTGCTTGCTTGCGTCCAGCGCGCAATAAAAAACGCCGCAGTTTCCTGCGGCGTTCTCATGCTTTCCCGATTCTGGCGAATCTTCAGCCCAGCAGCTTTCGCACCTTCGTCAATGCCGTCATGAACCGCTCGATCTCGGCGTGCGTGTTGTAGAACGCCAGCGAGGCACGGCAGGTGGCGGCGACACCGAAGTACTGCAGCAGCGGGTGCGCGCAGTGTTGGCCCGAGCGCACGGCCACGCCTTCCAGGTCGAGCAGGGTCGCCAGGTCGTGCGCATGCGCGCCGTCGATCAGGAACGAGACCACGGCGGCCTTCTCCGGCGCTTCGCCGATGATGCGCAGGCCGTCGACGCGGCGCAGCTCTTCGGTGAAGTGCGCCAGCAGTTCGGCTTCGCGGGCTTCCACGTTCTCCTGGCCAAGCTGCTGCAGGTAGTCGGCAGCCACACCCAGGCCGATGAAACCGGCGATGTTCGGGGTGCCGGCTTCGAACTTGTGCGGGGCATCGTTGAACACGGTGCCGTCGAAGCTGACTTCCTTGATCATCTCGCCGCCGCCGAGGAACGGCGGCATCGCGTCCAGGTGCTCGCGACGGGCCCACAGCGCACCGGTGCCGGTCGGGCCGCACATCTTGTGGCCGGTAATGGCGTAGAAATCGCAGCCGATCGCGGCGACATCGACCTTGCGGTGCGGTACCGCCTGCGAGCCATCGACTACGGTGATGATGCCGCGCTTGCGCGCTTCGCGGCAGATCTCGCGCACCGGGTTGACCGTGCCCAGCACGTTCGAGACATGGGTGACCGCCAGCAGCTTGACCTCCGGGGTCATTGCCGCGCGCAGCGCATC
>Ga0247725_1001090_pt1 | contig 15105 bp, 9 predicted proteins | sample OKSTACKMCFT3sol_FD_183021 | JGI IMG/M metagenome (GOLD analysis project Ga0247725, IMG submission 183021) | Subsurface sediment microbial communities from gas well in Oklahoma, United States - OK STACK MC-FT3-sol | ecosystem: Environmental > Terrestrial > Deep subsurface > Rock core/Sediment... | reverse complement strand
TAGGCCGCGTCGAGGTCCAGCGAGTAGCCGGCCGAGCGAACCGTGCGGATCGGGTCCCCGTCGGACGAGCCGTTCAGCGCCTTGCGCAGGCGGCCGATGTGGACGTCGACCGTGCGGGCCTCGACATAGACGTCCGAGCCCCAGACGGCGTCCAGCAGCTGCTCGCGACTGAACACCCGGCCCGGATGCTGCATCAGGTAGTCCAGCAGGCGGAACTCGGTCGGGCCCAGGTGGATCTCCTTGCCGTTCCGCTTCACGCGGTGAGCGACGCGGTCGATCACGATGTCGCCGACCGTGATGCGATCGTCGGCCAGGCCCGGACGGATGCGGCGCATCACGGCGCGGACGCGGGCGGTCAGCTCGACCATCGAGAACGGCTTGACCACGTAGTCGTCGGCGCCGGTGTCCAGGCCGCGGATGCGGTCGCTTTCCTCGCCGCGCGCCGTCAGCATGATGATCGGCACGTTGCGGGTTTCGGCGCGGCCGCGCAGGCGGCGGCAGACCTCGATGCCGGACACCTTGGGCAGCATCCAGTCGAGGATAACGAGGTCCGGGGCGCGTTCGCTGGCCAGGGTCAGGGCTTCCTCGCCGTCGCCGGCGACCGCGACGCGGTAGCCTTCCTTGTCGAGGTTATAGTGCAGCAGGGTGGCCAGGGCGTCTTCGTCTTCGACCACCAGAACATAGGGTGTCACTTCTGATCGCCTCCAGCCTTATTGCGCAACGACGTCGAGCTTGGGGCGCTGGGACGTCAGTTCCTCGCCGGTCAGCTCGAAGTGGATGATCTCGGCGATGTTGGTCGCGTGATCGCCGATGCGCTCGAGGTTCTTGGCCACGAACAGCAGGTGGGCGCAGGCGTTGATCGTCCGCGGGTCGCCCATCATGTAGGTCAGCAGCTCGCGGAAGATCGAGTTGTAGTGCTCGTCGACTTCCTCGTCGCGACTCCACACGCCGATGGCGCGTTGCAGGTCCGAGGTGGTGTAGGCGTCCAGCACGTCCTTCAGACGGCCGAGCACCAGCTTGCCCATGCGCTCGATCGAGCGGGTCAGGGCGGTCATCGGATCGGCGTCGTTCAGGATCAGAGCGCGCTTGCCGATGTTCTTGGCCATGTCGCCGCAGCGTTCCAGGCTCATCGAGATCTTCAGGGCGGCGACGGCGTGGCGCAGGTCCACGGCCATCGGCTGGCGCAGGGCGATCAGCTTGAAGGCCTTGCGCTCGATCTCGGCCTGCAGGGCGTCCAGGCGCTCGTCGCCCTGGACCACGGCCTGGGCCAGCGGGCCGTCGCGGCGGGCGATGGCGGCGATGCAGTCGGCGACCTGGCTTTCGGCGATGCCGCCCATGCGGGTGACTTCCGCGGTCAGGTGGGCCAGCTCTTCGCCGTAGGATTTGACGGTATGTTCGGTCATGTCGGTGTCCCTCCCCGCCGGATCAGCCGAAGCGGCCGGTGATGTAGTCCTGGGTGCGGCTGTCGCGAGGATTGGTGAACATCTCCTCGGTCGGGCCGCTCTCGACCAGCTTGCCGAGGTGGAAGAAGGCCGTGCGCTGCGAAACGCGGGCGGCCTGGGCCATCGAGTGGGTGACGATGACGATGCAGAACTGGGTCCGCAGCTCGTCGATCAGCTCCTCGATCTTGGCGGTGGCGATCGGGTCGAGGGCCGAGCAGGGCTCGTCCATCAGGATCACTTCCGGCGACACGGCGATGGCGCGGGCGATCACCAGGCGCTGCTGCTGGCCGCCCGAGAGGCCGGTGCCCGGCTGGTGCAGGCGGTCGGCGACTTCGTTCCAGAGGCCGGCCTTCTTCAGGCTGCTCTCGACGATGGCTTCCAGCTCGTCCTTGCGCGTGGCCAGGCCGTGGATGCGCGGGCCGTAGGCGACGTTCTCGAAGATCGTCTTCGGAAAGGGGTTCGGCTTCTGGAACACCATGCCTACGCGCGAGCGCAGGACCACCGGATCGACGCTCTTGGCGTTGACGTCGGCGCCGTCGATCAGGATCGCCCCCTCGACGCGGGCCGAGGGGATCGTGTCGTTCATGCGGTTGATGCAGCGCAGGAAGGTCGACTTGCCGCAGCCCGACGGGCCGATGAAGGCGGTGACCGACTTGGCCGGGATGTCCAGGTTGACGTCGAACAGAGCCTGCTTGTCGCCGTAGAAGACCTTGACGTCGCGCGCCTTGATCTTGGGCTCGCCGACCGGAGCGGCGGCGCTGGCCGCCGGCACGGCGGTCTGGATCACCGGCGTGCCGGCGGTGTCGTCAGGGCTTTGGACGGTCATGGCGTGTCCGCGCAGGAGAGGTTGGGCGAGAGGGTTCAGGATCTGGGTCATGTGAAACCTACCAGCGGCGCTCGAAGCGGCGGCGCAGGATCACGGCCGCGGCGTTCATGACGATCATGAAGACGAGAAGGACGATGATGGCGGCGGCCGTGCGCTCGTGGAAGGCGCGTTCGGACGCGTTCTCCCAGATGAACACCTGGACCGGCAGGACGGTGGCCGCGCCCGTGAAGCCTTCCGGCACGCCGGGCACGAACGACACCATGCCGATCATCAGCAGCGGCGCGGTCTCGCCCAGGGCGTGGGCCAGCGACAGGATGGCGCCGGTCATCACGCCGGGCATGGCCAGCGGCAGCACGTGGTGGAAGACCGTCTGGGTCTTCGACGCGCCGACGCCGAGGGCGGCCTCGCGGATCGAGGGCGGCACGGCCTTCAGCGCCGAACGGGTGGCGATGATCACGGTCGGCAGGGCCATCAGGGCCAGCACCAGACCGCCGACCAGCGGGGAGGACCGCGGCACGTTCAGCCAGTTGATGAACAAAGCCAGGCCCAGCAGGCCGTAGACGATCGACGGCACGGCCGCGAGGTTGTTGATGTTGACCTCGATGACGTCGGTCCAGCGGTTCTTCGGCGCGAACTCTTCCAGATAGACCGCGGCCATCACCCCCACCGGCACCGCGATCAGGGCGGTGATGAACAGCATCATGGCCGAGCCGACCACCGCGCCCAGCACGCCGGCCTGTTCGGGCTCGGTCGAGTCGGAGTTGGTGAAGAAGGCGAAGTTGAAGCCCGACTTGATCGCGCCCGTCTTTTCGAGCTGGTCCAGCCAGTCGAGCTGCTGGTTGTCGAGCTTGCGGTCGCCCTCGGCGGTCGAGCGCTTCAGCTCGCCCTTGAAGTAGAGATCGGCGTCGGCCTTCAGCGGGCCCGAGACGTCGATCGTCTTGCCGATCAGGCTCTGATCGGCCTTCAGCTTGTTCAGCAACTGAAAGCCGAAGTCGCGCGAAACAAGGTCCTGGACCTTGGTCGAGACCGTGCCCAGGTCGTCGTCCTGCACGCCCAGCTTCTTCATCACCGCCTCGGCGACGATGTAGTCGTAGTTCACGCCCGAGAGGTCGGACGTGTCGATGCGGTCCGGATTCAGATAGACCGGCACGCTCAAGGTGTGGGTCTCGAACGTCGTGTAGCCCTGGGCCACGATCCGGCCCACCAGCACCACCAGGAACACCATGGCGATGATGATCGCCGCGACGCCTTGGGCCTTGAACAGGCGCTCGGCGCGGTGACGCTTCTTCAGACGGTCGTCGGCGGCCGAGAAGGCCGAGCGCGGGGCGGCCGCGCCGAGGGTCGCGTCAGTCATATTGTTCCCGGTACTTCTGGACGATGCGCAGGGCGATGATGTTCAGGCACAGCGTCACCACGAACAGGGTGAGGCCGAGACCGAAGGCCGACAGGGTCTTGGGGCTGTCGAATTCCTGGTCGCCGGTGAGCAGGGTGACGATCTGGACGGTGACGGTGGTCACCGTGTCGAGCGGATTGGCGGTCAGCTTGGCCTGCAGGCCGGCGGCCATGGTCACGATCATGGTCTCGCCGACGGCGCGGGAGATGGCCAGCAGCATCGCGGCCATGATGCCCGGCAGGGCGGCCGGCAGGACGACCTTCTTGACCGTCTCCGACTTGGTGGCGCCCATGGCGTAGCTGCCGTCGCGCAGGCTCTGCGGCACGGCGTTGATGATGTCGTCCGACAGCGAGGAGACGAACGGGATCAGCATGATCCCCATCACCACGCCGGCCACCAGGGCCATCTGGTTCTGGACTTCCATCAGGTAGGTGGCGATCGGCCCCGGCGGCAGGGCCGCGCCGATGGCGTTGAAGCCGGCGCGGAACAGCGGCCCCACGGTCAAGGCGGCGAAGAAGCCGTAGACCACGGTCGGCACGCCGGCCAGGACCTCGAGCAGCGGCTTGACCACGCCGCGGACGCCGCGGCTGGCGTATTCCGACAGATAGATCGCCGAGTAGAGGCCGACGGGCGCGGCCACCAGCATGGCGATGAACATGATCAGGAAGGTGCCGGCGAACAGCGGCACGGCTCCGAAGGCGCCCGACGAGGCGACCTGGTCGGCGCGCATGGCGATCTGCGGGCTCCACTCGGTGCCGAACAGGAACGACAGCGGATTGACGCTCTGGAAGAAGCGCCAGCTTTCCCAGACCAGCGACAGCACGATGCCCAGGGTTGTCAGCACCGCGGCGACCGAGCAGCCGATCAGCAGGACGCCGATCCAGCCCTCGACCCGATTGCGGGCGCGGAATTCGGTGGAGATCTTCGGGAAGGCCAGCAGGAAGCCGGCCAGGGCCAGCACGCCCGCGGCGGCCAGGACGCCGACCTTCAGGACGGTTTCGATCCGGCGAGCCTCGGCGACCTTGGCGTCCAGCGCGACCTTCAGCTCGCCCTCGTAGGTGACCTCGCTCGGCGATTTGCCGGCGGCGATCGCGTGGGCGTCGCTGTAGAAGACGTCCTGGCGGTCGGGCTCCAGCGCCTGGACGACGGCCGGACGGCTCGACTGCAGGATCGCGTCCTCGACGCGGCCGCCGAACGTCACGCCCAGCAGCAGCAGCAAGGCGGCGGGAACGCCGGCCCACAGGGCCGCGTAGGTCCCGTAGTAGTCCGGCAAGGAGTGGAGGACGCGGGCGCGGCCTCCGGCGGCGGCCACGGCGCGACGGCGGCCGGCCATGAAGGCCGCGCCGGAGAACAGCGCCAGGACAAGGAGCGAAAGCCAGGTCAGCATGCGTGAAGCTAATCTTGCGCCAGAAGTGTCGAAGGCTCCGCAGGATCGCGGCCTTCCCCCGGGTCCGATCTATGACCGGCCGGCGCTGTGCTTATGCGACAGTTACATGACAGTTTGACGACAGCGCCCGGTTAACACGCTTCATCTGACGAAGGAGGCGCTCTTTCGAGTCTTCCAGAGTGACCACAGCACCCCCGCCGCGAGGATCGCGAAGGTGATCGACAGCGACAGACCCGCGGGGAATTTGGTCCAGCCCAGAAGGTCGGCGATGAAGATCTTGCCGCCGATGAAGACCAGCAGCACGGCGAGCGCCTGCTTGAGGTAGGCGAAACGATGCAGCACGGTGGCGAGCGCGAAATAGAGGGCGCGCAGGCCGAGGATGGCCATGATGTTCGAGGTGTAGACGATGTAGGGGTCGGTGGTGATGGCGAAGATCGCCGGCACGGAGTCGACGGCGAAGATCAGGTCGGCGATCTCGACCAGCACCAGGGCCAGGAAGAGCGGCGTCGCCAGCAGGGCGGCCTTGCCGGTGCGCGTGTCGACGCCCTTGACGAAGAACGCCTCGCCTTCCAGCCGGTCGGTCACCGGCAGGACCCGTCGCACGAACTTCAGGGCGGCGTTCTCGTTGAGATCGATGGGCTTGCCGCTCGAGAACAGCATCTTCAAACCGGTCAGGATCAGGAAGACGGCGAAGATGTAGAGGACCCAGCCGAACTGGCTGACCAGCGCCGCGCCGACGCCGATCATGACGCCGCGCATGACGATCACGCCCAGCACGCCCCAGAACAGCACCCGGTGCTGCAGGGCGGGCGGAATGGCGAAGAAGCCGAAGATCAAGGCGATGACAAAGACATTGTCGATCGCCAGGCTTTTCTCGATCACGAAACCCGTCAGGTACTCGACGCCCGAGGTCGCTCCCAGCTGCAGCCAGACCAGACCGCCAAAGCCCAGGCCCAGCGCGATATAGATCGCCGACATCAGCAGGCTTTCGCGGACGCCGATCTCACGCGTCTTGCGATGCAGGACGCCGAGATCGAACGCCAGCAGGGCCACGACGGCCAGCACGAAGCCGGCCCACATCCAAAGGGGCTTGCCGATAACCGGCAGAGTCAGAAAGTCCATGATCGTAAGCGCGCTCCAGGTCTCGGCGGCCGCCGTCAGGGCGGCCGCCGAGGGGCGTGGGGTCTAGGGAATGCTGGCTAGGCCAGCGCGTCAGACGCGGCGGGCGTCAGAGGCGACGAGCCTTAGACACGGATGTCGAGCACGCTTCGACGCGCGGATCGCGCGGTCGGAGAGGTCTCGATCCGGTCGGGCGGCGTCACGGGCTTGCTCGTCGGCTGACTGGCGTGAGACGCGGCCTGAACCAGCGTCTGCTGCGTCAGCCGCAAAGGCAGCCAGGCCATGGGTGAAGGCGAGGCCCCGACTCTCATCGCCGCCCCCAGCGATCGATCAGGTCCAGCAAAAACGGTCGCTGAGCCGGCAGGTCGGGCGACGCGGCGGACCTGCTGGAGCGCTCGCGCGGATCGGATGGAGTCCGCCCCCGGCGCCCGGACTTGGAAAAAATTGAACTCAGGAACATCGACGCTCTCCTCTGTTGGGAGGGCGGCCCGATGTCGGGCTTGCTGGGCTGTGGGGAAGTCCCTCTAGACCCGGCATCGAGCACACCCGATGCGCTCCGACATCACGATCACGCTGTTCCAGCGTCGACCGTCAGAGGGGCCCGGCTCGCATAACAAAGATAGATGGAAACGGCGGATTTTGCAAGGCGTGGCCCCGCTATCGGCTTTGACGCTAGGCGCGCGGGCGCCGCGCCCTAGCTGTCGCCCCCCGCCATCGGGAGATAGATGCCGAAGGTCGCGCCCTCGCCCTGCACGCTCTCGACCGTCAGACCGCCTCGGTGGCGATTCATGATGTGCTTGACGATCGCCAGGCCAAGACCCGTGCCCGACCGGTCGCCGCTCTTCTGGCCCTCGACGCGGTAGAAGCGCTCGGTCAGGCGCGGCAGGTGCTCCCGAGCGATGCCTGGTCCGCGATCGGTCACCCGCAGGGCGGCGTAGCGCTCGGCCGGATCGTGGTCGGGCGTCAACAACGACATGCGGGCGGCCGCCGAATCGCGCGGCGCGGCGGCGGCCTCGGCCGGCAGCCCCGGGAAGATCTCGACCCGCACGGTCCCGCCCTTGGGCGTGTACTTGATGGCGTTGTCGACCAGGTTCTGGATGACCTGGATGATCTGGTCGCGGTCGCCGTCGACCACCGCTCCGCCGCGCGGCGGCAGCACGGGATCGAAGGTCACGGCCTTGTCCTTGGCCTGCGGGGCCAGGGCGTCGATCACGTCGATGGCGGCCATGGCCAGGTCGACGCGGCCCAGCGGCGCGATGTGTTCGTTCAGTTCGATCCGCGACAGGCTCATCAGATCGTCGATCAGGCGCGACATCCGCTCGGCCTGGGCCAGCATGATGGTTAGGAACTTGTCGCGGGCGCCCGGATCGTCCTTGGCGTGGCCGCGCAGGGTCTCGATGAACCCCGACAGCGAGGCCAGCGGCGTGCGCAGCTCGTGGCTGGCGTTGGCCAGGAAGTCGGCGCGGGTCCGCTCGCTGCGCCGGGCGTCGGTCTCGTCGCGCAGGGCCAGCAGGGCCAGGCGCGAGCGTCCGGGCGCCTCCTTGAGCGGCCGGACATAGGCCAGCCAGGCGCGGCCTTGGGTCCCGCCCGTCTCGAACTCGACCACCCCCTCAAGCCCGCCGAACAGGGCCTCGTCCACCGCCTCCAGCACGCGCGGATTGCGCACGGCCGTGACCAGGAGCTGGCCGGTGTGCTGGATCTTGAACAGATCACGGGCGGCGGCGTTGGCGAACAGGAAACGCCGGCCCGTAAGGTCATCCGCCTCCTCGGCGGCGATGACCATCAGGGGATCGGGCAGGCGATCGAGAATCGAGGCGAAAGGCGGGATTTCTTCCGCCGCCGCGACGGGGGCGAGCGGCGCGCCGGGGGTCACGGGAGCCTGCCGCGCCTGATCGCGCTTGGCCAGCCAGTAGCCCGCGCCGGCCGCGCCGGCGGCCGCGAGCGCGGCGGGGAGCGGTTGGGCCATGCCGACGACCATCAGACCCAGGATCGCGCCAGGCCCCACCAGAATAGGCCAAAAGGCGCCGGAGCGGCGACTTTCCGGTCCTCCAGGGGACGTGTTCGCCAAGGGCATGGGATTGCTCATGGTCTCGAGCTGAAGCGATTCGACGAAGCAGATATGGCGCCCCGCCAAGCCATGCGATAGACGGTTGGCGCCTTAGTGCGTGTCGCGAGCGGGACTCACCGCATTTTCGCCGCAACGTGACCCGAATTAGGTGCGCCGGTTTCTATCGAGGTGTCGTTCGTAATGCAGCGCAAGGTCCTGGTCGCGACGGTCGCGGCCGCTCCTCTTCTGGCCATGGCCTTCGCCGCGTCGGCGGAAACCTCGGTCTCCACCGCGCGCACGACGCCGATCGCCACCAGCACGGCGACGGGCTCGGCGGCCGACGACATCAAGATCACGTCCGATGGCTCGATCAAGCCGACCGCGGCGGGCGCCATCGTCACGATCGACAGCAACAACAAGGTGACCAACTCGGGCACGCTCTCGACCAACAACGTCAATGACAGCGTCGGCGTGCTGATCATCGGCGGCAAGACGGGGGGCCTGACCAATTCGGCGACCATCTCGCTGGTCGAGGACTACACGCCCACCGATAGCGACAATGACGGCGATCTGGACGGTTCGTTCGCCCAGGGCTCGAATCGCTTCGGCGTGCGCCTGACCAACGCCGGGACCTTCACCGGCGATATCGTTAACGACGCCGCCGGCGTGATCAGCGTCGAGGGCAACAACTCCGCGGGCATGCTGCTGGAAGGTCCCGTCGTCGGGAACGTCACCAACCTGGGCAGCATCAGCGTCATCGGCGACAACGCCCGCGGCGTGCGCATCGCCGCGCCGGTGACGGGCAAGGTCACGCTCGGCGGCTCGATCACCGTCCAGGGCGTCGGCGCGATCGCGCAGGATATCGACGCCAACATCAACGGCGCCTTGGTGCTGCAAGGCTCGGCCAGCGCCACCGGCTACCGCTCGACCTCCCGCCCCGCCACCGTGGACGCCCTGAACAAGCTGGACGCCGACGACCTGCGGCAAGGCGGGTCCGCCGTACGAATCGCGGGCGACGTGACGGGCGGCGTCCTGCTGCAGGGATCCAACTATTCGAGCAAGGTGGGCGCTGACGGCAACACCGTGCTCACCACGATCACGTCCAGCAACACCGGGACGTCCAGCATCAGCGCCTTCGGCGCGGCGCCGGCGTTGCAGATTGGCTCGGCCAACCAGAACGTGACCCTGGGCGCCGTCGGAACCGGCGACAACGCCTTCGGCCTGATCGCCAAGGGCTCGATCACCGCCGGCGGCGTCTATAACGGCGTCACCGCGACCGGTCTGTCGGTCGGCGCGGGCGGCGGGCGTACGACCACGCTGGTCGGAGGCCTGCGCAACGACGGCCAGATCTCGGCCAGCACGTACGAAGCCAACGCCACGGGCGCCATCCTCAACAGCGGCGCGGTCGCCGACCAGCTGCTGAACCGCGGCTCGATCCTGTCGACGGCCTCCTCGTACGCCGCTTCGGGCGTCACCGCCTCGGCCCGCGGCCTGGTGCTGGGCGCTGGCTCCACCGCCTCGACCGTGAACAATTACGGCACGATCGGCGCGACGCGCGTCGGCGAGACCGGCGACGCCGTGGCCGTGCTCGACCAGGGCGGCACGCTCAAGACGATCACCAACACGGGCGCGATCCGCGCCACGGTCACCGCCCCGCAGTTCAAGGCCGACGGCACGACCGCCACGGTGACGGCCGGCGGCCAGGCGATCGCCCTGGACCTCCGCGCCAATAACGCCGGCGTGACCTACACCCAGACGGGGCCGTCCAGCTTCACCTCGACGACCACCTTCCCGAGCACGGACACTGTCACCAGCACCGACACCACCACCGTCACGTCGACGCCGACCACCGTGGGCGACGTGCTGTTCGGCGGCGGCAATGACACCCTGAACCTGAACAGCGGCACCCTGGTGGGCGCCATGTCGTTCGGCGCGGGCCAAGACCGCCTGTCGATCACCAACGGCGCGGTGGCCCTGGGCGCGCTGACCGACAGCGACGGCAAGCTCGACATCTCGGTCGCCAACGGCAGCCTGGGCATCCTGAACAGCGAGACGATCAACGTCAGCAGCCTGAACATCGGCTCGACCGGCAAGATTCTGTTCTCGGCCGATCCGGCCGCCGGGACCGGCACGAAGCTGGTCGTCTCCGGCGCGACCACGATCGCCTCGGGCGCCGAGCTGGGCATCCGCCTGGCCAATCTGGTCAAGCAGCCGACCACCTTCACGGTGATCCAGGGCTCGAACATCAGCACGGGCACGTTCGGCAACGGCCTGCTGGCGCAGTCGCCCTATCTGTACGTCGCCACCAGCCGCGCCGACGCCAACAACGTCTATATCGACGTGCGCCGCCGGACCGCCGCCGAGATCGGCTTCAACAAGGCCGAGACTTCGGCCTATGACGCCGTGTTCGCGGCCCTGGGCCAGGACACGGCCCTGGCCAGCGCCTTCCTGAACCAGAGCACGCGCGACAGCTTCCGCGACGTCTACGACCAGATGCTGCCCGACCAGGGCGAAGGCATGTTCTCGGCCCTGCAGTCGGTCAACCAGCAGATTTCGGCGGCGACCATGTTCCGCCCCGATCCGGGCGACCGCTACGGGCCTGACAGCCTGTGGGTCCAGGAGATCAACTCGCTGACCCGGCGCGACACCGACCAGACCCTGGGCTCCGACACCCAGGCGTTCGGTTTCGTCGCCGGCTACGAGGCCATGGGCGACGCGGGCGGCGCCCTGGGCGTGACCCTGGCCTACGCCAGCCTGGAAGAGCACGACACCGTCGCCAAGGTCGGCGAGCACACCACCGCCTCGTTCATCCAGACCGGCGCCTACTGGCGGCGTTCGGTCGGCGGCTGGCGCTTCAACGCCGGCGGCGGCGTGGGCTATGGCTTCTTCAACGGCAAGCGCAGCTTCATCGCGCCGGACAGAAACGCCGACGGCGTGGCCGACCTGGTCCTGAAGAACCGCGCCGACTGGAACGGCCTGACCTCGAACGCCTATGCCGGCGTCGCCTACGAGGCCAAGATGGGCCGCTTCTTCGCCCGCCCCGAAGGCCGCGTGGACTACGTCTGGCTGCGCGAGGGCAAGCGCGCCGAAAGCGGCGGCGGCTCGGGCTTCGACCTGACCGTCGACAAGCGCACCTCCAGCAATCTCAGCGGCGAACTGGGCCTCGTCCTCGGCGCCGACTACGGCAAGACCGTCTGGTGGCGTCCGGAAATCCGCGTCGGCTACCGCAAGACCCTGGCCGGTTCGGTCGGCGACACGATCGCCAGCTTCAAGGGCGGCAACCCGTTCACCCTGGCGGCGCTCAACGACAAGGACGGCGCGGTCACCGCCGGCTTCGCCCTGCGCGCCGGCACGCCGATGTCGTACCTGGCGCTGGAAGGCGGCGTGGAAGCCACCAAGAAGCAGAAGCGCTACAACCTGCGCCTGGCCGGGCGCGCGATGTTCTAAGGCGGATCGCCTTTCTACCGACGACCCGAAGGGGCCCACGGCATGCCGTGGGCCCCTTTTTCATGCCTCGCGCGCGCCAAACGACCGACCAGATCATTTCATCCGTAAACAGATTGTTCTTGCTTGCGGCGTTGAATCCGAGGGGAGGATTCGAAGAATCTTCCGCACCGGTCGTCGCGCCTTACAGAAAAACTCATGGCCGGCGCTCTCAAATCTCTATTTCCGAGATAGGGATAATGGTCTTCCCTAGCTCGGCAGGTCGGCCCGCCCCGCGGCGCCGAGAGGGGACCAACATGATCAAGCCAACCCAGATCGCCTTCCGCGCCGCGCTGATCGCCGGCGTCTCCCTGCTGGCCGCCGCCGGTGCGGCGTCCGCTCAGACGACCCCGCCCAGCCCGGATGAGGCCGCCGCGCGCATCGCCGCGCTCGAGGCCCAGCTGGCCGCCCTGCAGCAGCAGGTCGCCGACCTGAAGGCCGCCACCGCGGCCAGCTTCAAGGACGTGCGCACGACGCAGGCGGGCGCCACCGTCAGCATCGCCGGCGGCAAGCCGACCATTGCGTCCGGCGACGGCGCCTACAGCGCCACCCTGCACGGCGTCATGCAGCTCGACACCGCCCACTACTTCCAGGACAAGGACCTGCCGGCCGTGATCGGCAACGGCCGCGACCTGAACAACGGCACGAACTTCCGCCGCGCCCGCCTCGGCGTCGACGGCAAGTTCGCCAAGAACTTCGACTACTCGATCCTGCTGGATTTCGGCGGCGCCGGCACGGACGGCTCGGGCGTGCTGCAGGAGATTTACCTCCAGTACAACTACGCCCCGTTCAAGATCAGGGTCGGCGCGTTCGCCCCGAACCTCGGTCTCGAGGACGCCGCCTCGACCAACGGCTCGCTGTTCCCAGAACGCCCCTCGGCCGCCGAGGCCGCCCGCGGCCTGGCCGGCGCCGACCGCCGGATCGCCCTGCAGGCCCAGACCGTCGGCGAACGCTGGATCCTGTCCGGCGCCGTGACCGGGGCCAAGGCGGGTGACGGCCAGACCTTCGACGAGCAACTCGGCTATCTGGCCCGCCTGGCCGGCACGCCGCTGAAGGGCCAGGACTGGCTGATCCATGTCGGGGCCAACGCCAGCGTCGTCGCCACGCCCGCCCAGACCGCCGCCCTCAGCGGCGCCTATCCGATCAATATCCAGGACCGTCCAGAGCTGCGCGTCGACGGCCAGCAGCTGATCGGCACAGGCGCCATCGACGCCAAGGGCGCGCGCCACTACGGCCTGGAGTTGGCGGCCCAGAAGGCGAACTTCCTGATCCAGGGCGAGGTCTTCGACTACAAGATCGACCGCCGCAATCCGGCCGCGGGCGTCAGCGATCCCAGGTTCAAGGGCTGGTATGTGGAAGGCGGCTGGGTGCTGACGGGCGAGGCCCGCAAGTACAATACGGCCAACTTCGCCTTCGACGCCCCGACCATCGCCAATCCGTTCGACCCCAAGAAGGGTAAGTGGGGCGCCTGGGAGCTGGCCGCGCGCTACTCCGTGCTCGACCTGAACCACCACGAGGACGCGGTCCTGGCCGCCGACCGCGTGCGCGGCGGCGAGCAGACCATCTGGACAGCCGGCCTGAACTGGTTCCCCAATTCGGTGACCAAGTTCTCGCTCGACTATCTGGATGTCGACATCGATCGCAAGGATCCGGCCGGAGGCCTGCTGCCGCTGAGCCAGAGCTACCAGGCGATCAACCTCCGCAGTCAGTTCGCGTTCTAGCTTAACAGGCCGCCCGCGCCGCAAGGCGAAGAGCCCGGAATGGGCGGCCCCTCACCTCCCGTCGTCCAAGTCCAAGGAAAGGATCGCGCCCATGAGCGACACCCGCAAGGCTCCCACCCGACGCGGCTTGCTGGCGGGCGCCGGCGCCGGGGCCGCGACCCTGATGGCGGGGCGCCTGGCCCACGCCCAGGCCAAGCCGGTCACGCTGCTGAACGTCAGCTACGACCCGACGCGCGAACTCTACAAGGACATCAACGCCGCCTACGCCAAGTACTGGAAGGACAAGGTCGGCCAGACCCTGACGATCAACCAGAGCCACGGCGGCTCGGGCAAGCAGGCCCGCTCGGTGATCGACGGCCTGCAGGCCGACGTCGTCACCCTGGCGCTGGCCTATGACATCGACGAGATCGCCGCCAGGGCCAAGCTCTTGCCGGCCAACTGGCAGTCGCGCCTGCCGCAGAACTCGACGCCCTACGCCTCGACGATCGTGTTCCTGGTCCGCAAGGGCAATCCCTGGAAGATCAAGGACTGGCCGGACCTGATCAAGCCGGGCGTCGACGTGATCACCCCGAACCCGAAGACTTCGGGCGGCGCGCGCTGGAACTATCTGGCGGCCTGGGCCTGGGCGCTGAAGCAGCCCGGCGGCAACCCCGCCAAGGCCGAGGCCTATGTGCGCAGCCTGTTCGAGCACGTGCCGGTGCTGGACACCGGCGCGCGCGGCGCGACCACCACCTTCACCCAGCGCGGCATCGGCGACGTGCTGCTGGCCTGGGAGAACGAGGCGTTCCTGGCCCAGGAGGAGCTGCCGGGCAAGTTCGACATCGTCTATCCGTCGATCTCGATCCTGGCCGAACCGCCGGTCGCCCTGGTCGACAAGAACGTCGACCGCCACAAGACCCGCACCGTGGCCGAGGGCTATCTGAACTTTCTCTACAGCCCGCTGGCGCAGGATCTGATCGGCAAGAACCACTACCGCCCACGCAACGCGGCCGTGGCGGCCAAATACGCCAGCAAGTTCAAGTCGATTCCGCTGGTCACGATCGACGACACCTTTGGCGGCTGGAAGAAAGCCCAGGCCACGCACTTCGGCGACGGCGGCGTGTTCGACAAGATCTATCAGCCCAGGTAGGGGGCCTCCAGACAGCGCGGCGGCGGCGGCGGCCCACCCGCCGTCCCTATTTTTGGATTGAACCTATGTTGGGAACCCGACACGATCGAGTACGTTGAGCGTCCACGGGGCGGTGGAGCTGATTGCAGGCATGGACGACTACTCGGAATCGCGACGCGCCAGCGACCGCCTGGCCGCCGGGCACGGCATCGACGATCCTTTCGCCGCGGCGATCCGCGCGACCCGGATGGCGATGATCGTCACCGACGCCGCCCAGGCCGACAACCCGATCATCTTCGCCAACGACGCCTTCCTGAAACTGACCGGTTACGAGCGCGACGAGGTCATCGGTCGCAACTGCCGCATGCTGCAGGGGCCGGACACCGACCGGAACGCCGTCGCGGCCCTGAGCAAGGCCATCGCCGCCGGCGAGGACATCAATGTCGACCTGCTGAACTATCGCAAGGACGGCGCCACCTTCTGGAACGCGCTCTACGTCTCGCCCGTGCGCAACACGGCGGGCGAGATCGTCTATTTCTTCGGGTCCCAACTGGACGTCACCGATAAGAAGACCGCCGA